>Ga0207684_10000408_pt1 | contig 57555 bp, 63 predicted proteins | sample KBSK5501metaG_FD_184342 | JGI IMG/M metagenome (GOLD analysis project Ga0207684, IMG submission 184342) | Corn, switchgrass and miscanthus rhizosphere microbial communities from Kellogg Biological Station, Michigan, USA - KBS K5-50-1 metaG... | ecosystem: Host-associated > Plants > Roots >... | reverse complement strand
AGCTGGGGGCGCGAGGTCACGGGCGACCTGCCCGCCGCCGAGCGGCGCGAGTGGCTGTGCGTCAACGGCATCGGCGGCTTCGCCTCCGGCACGATCGCCGGGACGCAGACGCGGCGCTATCACGCCCTCCTGGTGGCCGCGCTGAAGCCGCCGCTCGGGCGTACCGTGATGGGCGCCGCGGTCCACGAGACGGTCCACTACGCCGGCGCCGCGTGGCCGCTGTTCGCCGCGCGCTGGGCCAGCGGCGCCATCGATCCCCACGGCTACCGGCTGATCGAGCACTTCCACCTGGACGGCACGACGCCGGTGTGGACGTACGCGTGCGCCGACGCGCTGATCGAGAAGCGCGTGTGGATGGAGCCCGGCGCCGACACGACGTACGTCCGCTGGCATGTGGTGCGCGCGGGCGAGCCGCTCACGCTGAGCGTCAAGGCGCTCGTGAACTATCGCGACTACCACGGCACGACGCGCGGCGGCGACTGGCGGATGGACGTGGCACATGTGCCGGGCGGACTGCGCGTCGTCGCGTTCGACGGCGCGCGGCCGCTGTTGCTGCAGGCGCCCAGCGCCGACGTGGAGGTCGCGCACGCGTGGTATCGAGACTTCGATCTCTCCCGCGAGCGCGAGCGTGGCCTCGACCACGTCGACGACCATCTCCACGCGGGCGACTTCCGCGCGGCCCTTCCCGCCGGCGCGTCGCTGACGCTGATGCTGTCGGCCGAGCCCGCGGCGTCGCCCGATGGCAACGCCGCTGTCGACCGCCGCGCCCGCCACGAGGCCGACGTGCTGGCCCGCTGGACGCAGACGCGCCCCGACGCCGCGACCGCGCCCGCGTGGATTCGCCAGCTGGTCCTCGCCGCCGACCAGTTCATCGTGAGGCGCCCCCTACCCGACGATCCCGACGGCGCGAGCGTGATCGCCGGCTACCACTGGTTCGGCGACTGGGGCCGCGACACGATGATCGCGCTGCCGGGCCTCACGCTGACGACGGGCCGGATGGAGATCGCCCGCAAGATCCTGACGACGTTCGCGCGGTTCGTGGATCGCGGACTGCTGCCGAACCGTTTCCCCGACGATGGCGAGACGCCCGAATACAACACGGCGGACGCGACGCTCTGGTACGTCGAGGCGATTCGCGCGTACCACGAGGTGACCGGCGACGACGGTCTCCTCAAGGATCTCTACCCGACGCTGGAATCGATCCTCGCCTGGCATCGCGACGGCACGCGCTATGGCATCCGAATGGACCCCGCAGACGGGCTGCTGGCCGCGGGCGAGCCGGGCGTGCAGCTCACCTGGATGGACGCGAAGGTCGGCGACTGGGTGGTGACGCCGCGCATCGGCAAGCCCGTCGAGATCAACGCGCTCTGGTACAACGCGCTCGCGGCGATGGCGGGCTTCGCGCGGCGGCTGCGCCGGCCGGCCAACGAGCTCGACGCGCACGCGGCGCGCGTGGCGGCCGGCTTCGGGCGGTTCTGGAACGCGAGCGACGGCTGGTGCTACGACGTTCTCGATGGTCCCGACGGCCACGACGCGACGCTGCGCCCCAACCAGATCTTCGCCGTCTCGCTGCCGGCGAGTGCCCTGGCGCGCGCGCGGCGCCGGGCCGTCGTCGACGCGTGCGCACGCCACTTGCTGACGTCGTACGGGCTGCGCAGCCTGGCGCCGGTCGACCCGCGCTACGTCGGCCGCTACGGTGGCGATCAGCGCGGGCGCGACGGCGGCTATCACCAGGGCACGGTCTGGAGCTGGCTGCTCGGCCCCTTCGCGCTGGCGCACTTCAACGCCTACGGCGATGCGGAGGCCGCCCGCTCATACTTGGCGCCGCTGGCGCACCACCTGGGCGACTACGGGCTCGGCTCGATCGCGGAGATCTTCGACGGCGACGCACCGTTCGCCCCGAACGGCTGCATCGCCCAGGCCTGGAGCGCGGGCGAGACGCTGCGCGCCTGGCACGTGCTCGGCGCACCCTCCCCGCGGACGCGCGTGTCTTAGAGGCAACGCTCACACAGGAGGTCGTGTTCATGAAGACGTCAACGCTGCTCATCGCATCCGCCGTGGCCGCCGCGCTCACGATGCCCTACGCCTCGCTCACGCACGCGGGGCCGGCGCCCAAGCCCAAGTTCGAGGCCGAGAAGTGCTTCGGCATCGCCAAGGCCGGCAAGAACGATTGCCAGACGGCGAACTCGTCGTGCTCGGGCACCTCCAAGCGCGACAACCAGGGCGACGCGTGGATCTACATGCCCGCGGGGTCGTGCGACAAGATCGTCGGCGCCAGCAAGGACCCGAAGAAGGCCTGATGACCACCCACACCCACGCCATGACGACGATGCCCGTATCCGGGCTGCGCGCGTCGCTGGCGCGGGGCCTCGACGTGCTCGGCCGGTTCCCGCTCCCGGTGCTCCAGGTAATGTTCCGGCTGGCCGTCGCGAGCGTGTTCATCAAGGCCGGGCTCACCAAGATCGCCTCGTGGGAGACGACCGTGCAGCTGTTCGCCGACGAGTACAAGGTGCCGGTGCTGTCACCTGATCTCGCCGCAACGATGGCGGCGACGTTCGAGCTCGGCTGCTCGGCGCTCCTCGTGCTCGGGCTCGGCACGCGGCTGGCCACGCTGCCGCTGCTCGGCATGATCGCGGTGATCCAGACGTTCGTCTACCCCAACGCGTATGCCGAACACCTGACCTGGGCCTCCCTTCTGCTGTTCCTGCTCACGCGCGGAGCCGGGCCGTGGTCGCTCGACCGCGCGCTCGGCCTCGAGCCTTCGTCGACACACGGAGCGTGATGGACACGGCCGGGCTCCCCACGCCGCCGGCGCTGCGTCCGTGGCAGCGCCTGGCGGTGCGGCTCGCCGCCGTCTTCGTGCTCGTCACGCTCGCCACCGTGGGCGTGGTGGGCGTCCTGGTGCACCAGCGCCAGAGCCGTGAGGTCGAGGACACCGTCGGCACCCAGCTGCTGAACATCGCGCGCGTGAGCGCGCTGCTGGTGGACCCGGCGGCCCACGCCGAAGCGGCGCGCGCCGGCCGTGCCGATTCCGCCGCCTACCGCCGCGTAATCAAGGCCTTGGTGGCCATCCGCGACGAGACGCTGCTGACCACGCCGATGCGGACGCTGGCCGGCTACGATCGCGCCGCGCACACCGCGCGCGTCGTGGTGACGATGGCCGAGGACGAGCGGCCGGGCGACACGATCACCGTCGGTCGCGAGGCGGCGGACGCCGTCGCGTGGACCTTCGAGGACGGCGTCGCGCGCTACACGGGCATCTATCGCGTGCGCGGCGGGCTACACATCAGCGCCTTCGCCCCGATCCTGGACGCGCGTGGCGGCACCGCGGCCGTGCTCGAGGTCGACTACCCGGTCGACTTCTATTTCGATCGGCTGCGCGAGCTCGACACGACCATCGCGCTCGGCAGCGTGGCCGCCCTGCTGCTGGCGCTCGTCCTCGCCGTCGTCTTCGCGCGGCGGCTCACGCGGCCGATCGTCGCGCTGACGACGGCGGCCGGCCGCGTGGCGGCGGGCGACCTCTCGCCGGTCGTCGCCACCACCTCGCGCGACGAGGTCGGTCTCCTCACACGCGCGTTCAACGCGATGGTCGAGGGACTGCGCCAGCGGGAGATCATCCGCAACGCCTTCGGGCGATACGTCTCGCCGGAGGTCGCGCAAGCGGTGCTCGACTCGCCGGGCGGTCTCGCGCTCGGCGGCCGCAAGCGGGAGATCACCGTCTTGATGTCCGACCTTCGCGGCTACACCCGCTTCGCCGAGCACGGCGATCCAGCCGGCGTCATGGCCGTGCTCAACGACTATCTCGGCCGGATGGCCGACATCGTCATCGCGCACGGCGGCACCATCAACGAGTTCATCGGCGACGCGATCTTCGCCGTCTACGGGGCGCCGATCGAGCATGCCGATCACGCCGAGCGCGCGGCCGCGACCGCGCTGGCCATGCAGCGCGCGATGGACGCCCTGAACGAGGCCAACACGGCCAGCGGCCGGCCGCGTTTCGAGATGGGCATCGGCATCAACACGGGCGAGGCCGTCGTCGGCAACATCGGCTCCGAGCAGCGAACGAAGTACGCGGTGGTCGGCGCCGCCGTCAACCTCGCCGCACGCGTGGAGAGCTGCACGGTGGGCGGTCAGATCTTGCTGACCGAGTCGACGGTTCGCTACCTCGGGCCCCTCGCCGAGGTCGCATCGCCGGTCCACGTCGAGCTCAAGGGTCTCGATGCCCCGGTGGCGCTCTACGAGCTTCGCGGGCTCGGCGGCCGCTGGGCCCAGCGTCGCGACACGGTCACGCCGACCGGGCGCGACGTCTCGCTGCCGCTCGTCGGCTGGGTCGTGGACGGCAAGCAGGTGCGGACCGAGTCGTTCTCGGGGCGCGTGCGGCGCGTCGCGGGCCGTCAGCTCGACGTCGACGTGGAAACCCCGCTGCCGCCGCTCACCAACGTGCGACTGCGACTCACCTGGCCCGAGCTCGGCCGCGTCTCCGGCGATCTCTGGGGCAAGGTCACGACGGAAAGCGGCGGTCGCCTGCGCATCCACGTCACGTCCGTCGATCCCGCCGACGCCGCCGTGCTCGACGGCATGGGGTCGTCGGAGGCCTCGTGAGCGGGCCCACGCGCGTCCTGATTCTCGGCGGCGGCTTCGGCGGCGTGTACACCGCGTTGACGCTGGAGAAGCTGCTGAAGGCCGAGATCCGACGCGGCGAGGTCGAGCTGGGGCTGGTCAGCCGCGAGAACTACATCGTGTTCCAGCCGATGCTGCCCGAGGTCATCTCCGGCTCGATCGGCCTGCTCGACACGATCACGCCGATTCGCCGCCTGTGCCCGAACACCAATCTCTACACGCGCACCATCGAGTCGATCGATCTCGACCATCACGGCGTCGCGTCCACCGCGGGCTTCGGCAGCCGCGCGCATCGTCTGCATTACGACCATCTCGTCATCGCGCTCGGCAACGTGACGTCGTTCGCCGGCCAGCCGGGGCTCGCCGAGTACGCGCTGCCCTTCAAGTACCTGGGCGACGCCCTCGCCCTGCGCAATCGCGTGATCCACACGCTGGAAGAGGCCGACATCGAGCAAGATCCGGAGATCCGGCGGGCGCTGCTGACGTTCGTCGTCGCCGGCGGCGGATTCTCCGGCGTCGAGGCTGTGGCCGAGCTGAACGACTTCGTCCGCGCAGCGGCCCGGAGCTTTCGGAATCTCCGGTCCGACGAGATCCGCGTGGTGCTGCTGCACGCGGGCCCGCTGATCCTGCCCGAGCTCCCGAATTCGCTCGCGGAGTTCGCCCAGCGCCTGCTCAGGCGGCACGGCGTGGAGATCCGGCTGCAGACGCGGCTGGCCGGCGCCACCGTCGACGCCGCGCTGTTGGCGGGCGGCGATCGCATCGCCACGCGCACCCTGGTCAGCACGGTGCCGTCGGGACCGAATCCCCTCGTGTCGATGCTTCCGCTCGAGATGGAGCGCGGCCGGATCGTCGTCGATGCGACGCTCGAGGTCGGCGATCGACCCGGCGTCTGGGCGGTCGGCGACTGCGCGGCGGTCCCCGACGCAAAGACGGGCGAGCTCTGCCCGCCGACGGCGCAGCACGCCACGCGCCAGGCCGTGCACGTCGCTCGCAACATCGCCGCCGCGCTGCGCGGCGAGCCCAAGCGCGCGTTCGCCTTCACCGCGCTCGGCAAGATGGGCTCACTCGGCCGGCGGTCCGCCGTGGCCGAGATCCTCGGCGTCCGGCTCTCCGGATTTCTCGCGTGGTGGCTCTGGCGCACGATCTATCTGATGAAGCTCCCCGGTCTCGACCGCAAGATCCGCGTGGCCACCGACTGGACGCTCGACCTGCTGCTGCCGACGGACATCGTCCAGCTCAAGACCGATCGCGCCGTCGGCGTGCGCCGCGAGTACTTCGAGCCCGGCCAGATCGTGTTTCGCGAGGGCGATCGTGGGGACTGGCTCTACATCGTCACCGAGGGCGAGGTCGAGGTGTTCAAGAACGACGGCGCGGGCGCGCCCGCGCCGCTCCGCCGGCTCGGACCGGGGGAGTGCTTCGGCGAGATCGCGCTGGTGAGCGATCGGCCACGCAGCGCTACCGTGCGCGCGGTGTGCGCCACCAACGTCCTGGCCGTCGACCGCGAGGCGTTCGGCGCGCTGTTCGCGACGCTGCCGCCGCTGCGCGGCTTCTTCGAGTCGCTGATCGAGATGCGCCGATGATCACGACGTGCCGCGAGGCAATCGCCCGGATGTCGGAGTTTCTCGGCCGCGAGCTGGGACCGGTCGACGTCGCGCGACTCACGCTGCATCTGGCGACGTGCGCGCCGTGCCGCGCTTATCTGCGCACGCTGCGGCGCACGATCCGGCTCGCCGGCCGCGCGGCCGACGTCGAGATGCCGGAGGAGCTGAAGCGGCGGCTGCGGGCGCTGCTCAGCGCGCGAACGCGAGGGACTCCGCCGTAACCCGCAGCGCAGTCTCGATCGCGCGGAGCATCAGCGGCAGATCCATGCTCGGCTGATCGAGACCGGAGGCGGCGACCATCGCCGCCGACTGCGGCAAATGGATGAAGCCCGCCGGGATGGCCAGACGGCGCTCCTCGAGCAGGTGGCGCGTCGTGTACATCGTCTGGTTGCACAGATACGTCCCCGCCGTATTCGACAGGTAGGCGGGCACGCCGTCGGCGACGAGGGCCGCCAGCATCGCCGCGAGCGGCAGCGTGCTGAAGTAGGCCACCGGCCCGCCCGGCACGCACGGCTCACCCGTGGCGCGATAGCCCGCGTTGTCGGCGATCTCGAAGTCCATCACGTTCACGGCCACGCGCTCGAGCGCGATGCGTGCGCGGCCGCCGGCGAGCCCCAGATGGACGATCGCGCGGGGAACGCCGTCCTCCACGAGCCGTGCGACGGCGAGCGCGGCGTCCGCGTGGTGCACGGGCAGGACGGCCCCCCGGACGACTTCGGCGCCGAACGCGCGGCCGTCGAGCGCCTTGGCCACCTCGCCGGACGGATTGGACGGAAAGGTGCCGAACGGCTCGAAGCCGGTCAACACGATCACGCGCCACCTCCCTGCGCCAGCTCACGCGCGAGCACGCGGGCGACACCGCCCCAGTCGCGGCCACGGACGTCGATGGCGACATGGCTGCGGTCGTCGTTGGCCGCCGCACTCAGATGCAGCACGCCTCCGACGGCCAGGCGGGCTTCCAGCGTTCCCGCGTCGAGATCGAGGCGCGAAATCGCGGCGCCGAGGCCCCGCAGCACCAGCGAGCCCTGCATCAGCACGTCGGCCGGTGGGGCACCGACGTCGAAGCGGTGCACGCGACCCGTCCACGGCAGCAGATCGGCCAGACGATCGAGCATCGGCTCAAGGGTAGCAGGCGGCGCCGCCGGTGCGCTATGGTCGAGGCCATGACCGACAACGATCCCATCCTCGTCGAGCAGGACGGCCGCGTGGTGACGGTGACCTTCAACCGCCCCGAGGCGCGCAACGCCATGAGCTTCGAGATGTACGAGACGCTGCACGACCTGTGCGAGCGCTTCGACAAGGACCCCGCCATCCGCGTGATGGTCCTCACCGGCGCCGGCGACAAGGCCTTCGTCAGCGGCACCGACATCCGGCAGTTCCTCAGCTTCAAGACGAAGGAGGACGCGCTCGGCTACGAGGCGCGCATCACGCGCGTGCTCAGCCGCATCGCGAACATGACCAAGCCGACCATCGCCATGGTCGGCGGCGACGCCGTGGGCGGCGGCATGTTCATGTCGCTCGCGTGCGATCTGCGCATCGCCGCCGAGCACGCGCGCTTCGGCGTGCCGGTCGCGCGCACGCTCGGCAACTTTGCCGCGCCCTTCAGCCTGGGCCTGCTTGCGGCCACGGTCGGCGCCGTGCGAGCGCGCGAGATCGTGCTGACTGCGCGGCTGGTGAGCGCGGCGGACGCGAAGAGCATCGGGCTGGTCGACGAGGTGCACCCGGCGGCCGCGCTGCGCGGGCGGGTAAAGGAGCTGGCCGCCCACATGGCCGAGCTGGCGCCCCTGACGCTGGCCGCCACGAAGGAAGCGGTGCGGCGAATGATCGCGGCGACGTCGCCGGGCAGTCTCGAGGATCTGCTGCTGTCATGCTACATGAGCGAGGACTTCAAGGAGGGCGCGCGCGCCTTCCTCGAAAAGCGCAAGGCCAACTGGCAGGGCCGCTAGTCCGGAGGCGACTTCCGCCGGCGCCGCGCTGCGCTGCGTGCGGCGCCGCCCGAGCGCAGCCGGTCAGAAAAATACGAGGCGAGGCGCTCTCTCAGAACGAGCCGCGCGCGATGCAACCGGGTCTTCACACACGGCGGCGACTCGTGCAGCACCTCGACGACATCCGCGCTGGGCAGCTCCTCGACGTCCCTCAGGGTCACGACGGTCCGGTAGTGATCCGGAAGCGCATCGATGGCCGTGTTCAGCACGGCCCGGGCCTCTCGCCGGAGCAGACGCTGGTCCGGCGTTTGAGATCGATCCAGCGTGGCGCGGGCAAGCCGAACGCTGTCGTCGTCGTGGGATTGCGCCAGCTCGTCCAGCGACGTCTGCACGTGCGCGCGCTTGCCACGCCGACGATTGAGCGCCGTGTTGATACAGATTCGATAGAGCCAGGTTCCGAACGCCGATCGGCCCTCGAAGGTCGCGCTCTTGCGAAAGACCGTAAAGAAGACGTCCTGAACCACTTCTTCGGCGTCCGCGGCGTTTCGTGTGATGTTCAACGCGAGACGGTAGACCCGTCCGGCGTACTGGCTCATCAGCGCTTCGAGGCTCGGCTCGTCGCCCCCCGGAGGCGGCGCCGTTCGTACCACTGCGGTCTGTCCGCTCATAATGTCCCTCTCTACCCATGCGAACGTCCGGGCTGGTACGGCGTTCCAATCGGAAGAGACGGATCGTGAGGAAACGACTGCGGAGCTAGGCGGCCCTGCGGCGCCCCGTCACCCGGCGGAAGCGCTCGAGGGCGGCCAGCGCGCCCGCCACCTGCATCGCGCGCTTCGCCGTGTGTCCTGCCCGCTCGCTGATTTCGGCCATCGGCCGCTTTCGCAGCACGAGAGCTGCCAGCACCACGGTGACGACGGGGACCCACGGCAGCCAGCCGCGGCGACGCGCCTCCTCCAGCGCATGGAGCACCACACGACCCGCGAGCACTACGTCGTCCCGGATTTCAGTCGCCGTTCGGCCCATTGCCAGGTCTCCTTGATCGATGCGAGGGTTTCGCGTAGCACGCCGAGGTGGCGCATCCGGTACACCGACCATGCGAGCCCGGCCGTCGCGAGCAGCGCTCCGCCGCCACCCGCGCTGAGCAGCGGACGCCAGTCCGCGCCGAACACGGGCGCGAGCGCCGCGGCGAGCGTCACCGTCAATCCCGTCACGAGGATGACCGCGGCGATGACAGCCACGCTGAAGGCCAGGCCAAGATCGACGGCGACGCGCCGGCTCTCGCTGACGGCGAGCTCGACCTCCAGCCGCGCGAGACGCGCGACGCCCTCGGTGACCGAGGCGGCCACACGCGCGTCGTGGCGTACCCGGAGCGGTAGGCGCAGGACGTTCGACGGCAGTGCGACCGCGGGCGCAGCACCGGGCACCGCCTCACCTTCGGCCTTGGCATCCGCGGCGCCGCGCTCGGCGGCGGCACGCTCGATTTCTGCGTTCACCTCGGCGCCCACCAGCAGGGTCACGCCGCTCAGGTAGAGCCAGAGCATCAACAAGATGGCGCCGCCGAGCGAGCCGTAGGTCGCGTTGTAGTCGGCGAACTGCGTGACGTACCAGCGCAGCCCGGCGGACATCCCAAGCCAGAGGACGACGGCCAGGGCCGAGCCCGGCGTCACCCAGCGAAATTTCTGCTCGACGGCCGCCGCCAGGTAATAGACGAGGGCGACGCCGATGCTGACGAGCAGGATGACGAGCGGAATGCTCACGAGGTTCCACACGAGCGCGAACACCGCGCCGAGTCCCACCCAGCTCGCGACCGTCTCGCCGATCTTCGGTCCGAACACCATGAGCACGAGCGCGGTGAGGATGAACGCCGAGAACAGCAGCGTCAGGCCGATGGCGAGGGCCTTGCGCTTCCAGAACGGGCGGGTTTCCGGAACATCGTACACAGCGTTGAGCGCCGCCATGATCGACGCCATGCCGTTGGATGCCGCCCACAGCGCGCCGAGCACACCGATGGAAAGCAGGCCGCCACGCGCGCCCCTGACGATCTCGAGGAGCGTCTTCTGTGTGATCGACGCGGCATCCGGCGGCAGCGCGCGCGCGACGTACGCCATCAGGTTGTCCATGAGATTCGGAATCGGCAGCATGCCGAGCAGCGCGGTCAGGAAGAGGAGCGCTGGGAAGAGCGCGAACAGGAAGTAATACGCGAGGGCCGCAGCCCGGTCGCCGACCTCGTCCTCCCCGATCTCACGCCAGACGCGGCGCGCGAGCTGCACCACGGTGAGGCCGCCGAGCTTCCAGGGTGAGGCCTGCGAGTCCATTCGAGCCCCACAATGCAGCGGTCATGCCGGTGACTCCAGCAGGCGGCCGATCGCGACGTCGATCGGAAACAACGCGTCGTCCAGGAAGTCTTCGAAGCGATGGCGCGCCGCACGCCGCCGCCCGAGGCCGAGGAGTGCCAGCCCTTCGACGCCGTGCGTTTCACGCGCCGGGCGCGCCGCGCGCGAGGCGGCACAGTGCTGCAAGGCGCGCTCGTAGTCGCCGCGCTCCACGTCCAGCTCGGCCAGCCGCCTCGCCGCGGCCTCGGCGATCGGCGTGTCGGACGCCGGCGACCTGGCCTCCCCGTGCGCGGCCAGCCACGCCTGCAGCGTCAAGTAAGCGGCGTCGTGCTCGCCCAGATCATTCTCGTACTCGTAGCGCCGCAGCAGCAGGGCTCGGCGCTCGCGTGGCTCGGCGCGCTCGATCGCCGCCGTCACCGCGGCGAGGGCGCCGCGGCGCGCCCGCTCGAGCCGCTCGCGCGCGCCCGGCTCCGTCAGCGCATCGGGCTGCGACGCCAGATAATCGGCGGCGTCCTCGAGGCGTCCCGCCTCGAGGAGCCGCTGCGCGCGCTCGAGTCTGCGGCGGCGCCAGCGCGCCCGCAGCGATCGCGGCAGCGGAATCCCGAGCGGCGGTTCAGGCGCCGGCTCGAGCAGCGCCAGTGCATGAGCACCTCCGCGGGCGCCGAGCGCCGTCGCCGCCAGCCGCAGCAGCAGCCGCGCGCGAAACGACTCCGGCAGATCACGCCCGTGGCGCCGGAGCGCGTCGAGTGCGCCACGATCACCGTCTTCCCACGCCGTGAGATAGAGATATCCGGCGACGAGCGGATTGTCCGGTGCACGCTGCCTCGCGCGCGCGAGCGCCTCGCGCGCCGGCGCACGCTGATCGGCATCGAGCCGCACGATGGCAAGGTGCATCGGGAAGACGAAGTTGTCGGGCGCCAGCGCGGCGGCACGCTCGAGCGCGGTCTCGGCCTCGGTCAGACGCTCCTGCTCGGCGAGCGCGTGCGCCAGATAGAGATGAGCGTGCGCCGACAGCGAATCGCGGCCGAGCGCCTCGCGCAGGAGTGTTTCCGCGGTCGCGAAGTCGCGTCGCGCGAGCGCGCGCTGCCCTCGCGTGAGGCAGCGTCCGGCGCGATCGAACGGAAGGTGCCACCCCATGCGGGTCGAAGCCAATTCTACTGTAGAGTGGCGGCGACAAAGGAGCCTCTCATGAGCGGATTCGACGAATACGAGCGTTACGACGCCCTGGGGCTGGCCGCGCTGGTCGCACGGCGCGAGGTGTCCCCCGAGGAGCTGCTGGAGGCAGCCATCGCGCGCGTCGAGGCGCGCAACCCAATGGTCAACGCGGTCACGATGAGGCTCTACGACTACGGCCGCAAGGCGATCGCCGCGGGGCTTCCGGATGGCGCCTTCCGCGGAGTGCCCTATCTGATGAAGGACCTCACGGCGTCGATCGCGGGTGTGCCGATGACGCGCTCGAGCCGCTACTATGCCGATGCGCCGGCCCCGGCGGCGGACAGCGAGCACGTGCGCCGACTCAAGCGCGCCGGGCTCGTCATCTTCGGCCGCACCAACACCTGCGAGCTCGGGCTGTCCCTCACCTGCGAGCCGCAGATGCACGGCGCGACACGCAATCCGTGGGACCCGACGCGCATCTCCGGCGGCAGCAGCGGCGGCGCCGCGGCTGCGGTCGGCGCCCGCATGCTCCCGATGGCGCACGCGACCGACGGCTTTGGCAGCATCCGAGCGCCGGCGGCGTGCTGCGGCCTCGTCGGCCTCAAGCCCACGCGCGGCCGCAACACGCAGGCGCCGTATCTCGGCGAGGGTCTCGGCGGGCTGTCCGCGGAGCATGCGGTCACCCTCAGCGTGCGCGACTCGGCGGCGCTGCTCGACGCCACCGCGGGCACCGGGCCCGGCGATCCCTACGTCGCGCCGCCGCTCGCTCGTCCGCTGTCCAAAGAGCTCGAGACCGACCCCGGGCGGCTGCGCATCGCGTTCACGAGCGTCACGCCCAACGGCGCCAAGGTCGAGGCCGAGAGCCTGCGCGCGCTGGCCGAGACCGCGAAGCTCTGCGCCGACCTCGGCCATCACATCGAGGAGGCCAATCCTGCCGTCGACGGCGCCGCCGTGGTGCCGACGTTCCTGACGCTGGCGGCGGCGAACACCGTCGTGAACCTCGCGGGCAATCCGGCCAAGGGCCGTCCCGCGCGCGAGGACGAGGTCGAAAAGGTCACCTGGGCGACGGGCCAGATCGGCGAGCGCGTGAGCGGAGCCGATTACGTGCGCGCCACGCAGACGGCACATCGGCTCGGCCGACAGATGGCGGCCTTCCACGAGCGCTGGGACGTTCTTCTCACGCCAGGCCTCGCGATGCTGCCTCCCAAGCTCGGCTGGATCGACATGATGCTCGACGACGTCGACGAGTACTGGCGTCGCGTATTTCACTTCTCGCCCTTCACAGTCTGGTTCAACATCACCGGCCAGCCGGCGATGATGCTGCCCCTCGGCGTGGCCGGCGACCTGCCGGTGGCCGTCCAGCTCGTCGCGCGCTACGGGGACGAGGCCACGCTGTTTCGACTCGGCGCCCAGCTCGAGACCGCACGTCCGTGGTTCGATCGACGACCTGCCATCGCTCGCTGAACGCGTGAGCCCACGGCGCCTCGGACGACTCGCCGTGCTCGGCGCGCTGCTGGGCGGCTGCTCGACCTACGTGACGCCCTACCCCATCGGCTGGGCGGCGTTGAACACCGCGAGTCCCGACTGCCGCAGCGTCGCCGGCACATACGCCCAGCGCGGTCAGCGCGGCCCGGGCGGGCGCTCCGGCGAGGAGGATCCGCGACTGACGTGGTTGGTCACCGGCAAGGAGATCGCGGGCGCCGCCGGCACCGTCGCCAGCGTGTCGTTTCCCGAGGACGACGTGTTCGAGATCAAGGCGGGTGACGTCCAGCGCTGGCGCTTCAGCGAGGGCAACGTGAGCTGCCGCGGGAGCAGGATCGAGCTGCGGCGCCGCGCTCTGGGCAAGAGCTGGCTCGGACCGACGTGGCACTTCGAAACGGTGTCGCTGGCGAGATCCGCCGACGGGTGGCTCGTGGCCGAGCGCGAAGAGATCACCTGGGCGTTGCTGCTCCTCATCCCGGGCCGCGAGCGGGCCGTGGACTGGTATCGCTATCCGCCGGCGAAGGCGCCACGGGCGAACGCGCCGTGACGCGACGGCGCTCGCTTGACACGCTCCGGGACCGCGTGAGATGCATGGCGCCCGCGTCCTACCGAGCGTAGGACAGCCCAACGTGGCGGAGGATCGTCGATGACTCGCGCTGCCCAAAGATCGCTCACACTCGCCCTCGCGCTCGCCGTGCTGGCGCTGCCCGTCGCCGGTGTCGCGCAGAAGGCGCTGCGACCCTACACGCTCATCCTCGACTTCGTCCCGACGGGCGAGTACGTGCCGCACTACACGGCGCTCGAGAAGGGCTGGTACCGCGACGAAGGACTCGACGTGAAGATCGTGCGCGGCCAGGGCTCGGCCGACACGGTCAAGCGCATCGCGGCCGGCCAGGGCGAGGTCGGCATCTCCGACATCTCGGCGCTGATCGCCGCGCGCGCCAACACCGACGTGAAGGTCAAAGCCATCGCGCTCTGGTACCGGCGGCCGCCGCACGGCATCTTCGTGCGCGCCGATTCGCCGATCAAGACGCCGAAGGAGCTCGAGGGCAAGAAGCTGGCGATCTCACCGGGCAACAGTCACCAGATCCTCTGGCCGGTGTTCGAGCGGCTCTCCGGGCTGAAGCCCAACTCCGTGACGTGGGTGACGATGGACGCGGCGTCGATGCCTCCCTCGTTGATCAAGGGCGCCACGGATGCCGTGCCGTTCTTCGTCGTGCACGAGGCCCGGATCCGCAAGGTCGCCAAGCAGCAGAACGCCGACATTCGCGTGCTGACGGCCTGGGCCGATCTCGGTCTCGACCTGTCGTCCACGTCGCTGGTCGCACGCGAGGAGACCATCGCGAAGGATCCCGACGGGCTCAAGGCGTTCCTGCGCGCGACGCTGAAGGGCGCCGACTACGCGTTCCGGGGCAAGCACTTCGACGAGGGCGTCGGCTATGTCCTCAAGCACCACCCCGAGGTCGATCCCGACGGTGCGCTCGGCGCCGCGCAGGTGGCCGCGCGGTTCGTGTACGCCGAGGAGGTCACGAGCGGCAAGGTCGCGGTCGGACAGTTCGAGCCGGCGCGGCTCGAGAAGACGCGTGACACGTACACGCAGTACCTGGAGCTCAAGCGCAAGGTGCCGCTCGAGGAGATCTACACGAACGACCTGCTCCCGGAGAAAAAGTGATGGCCCTCGTCATACGTTCCGCCCAGGTCCTCGCCGGATCGCCGCCCTCGCTGACCCGCGCCGACATCCTGGTGGAGGGCGACCGCATCGCCGCCGTCGCCCCCGGCCTGGCCGCACCCGCCGACGCGCGCGTGCTCGACGCGACCGGGCGGATCGCGGTGCCCGGCCTCGGCAACGCCCACACGCACGCGGCGAGCCATCTCGCGCGCGGGCGCGCCGGCAACTGGACGCTCGAGGACCTTCTGACCAATGCGCCGGCAAACTATGGATTTCGCACGCCCGAAGACGACTATCTCTCGGCGGCGATCGGCGCGATCGAGATGCTCAAGACCGGGTGCACTTCGGCCTACGACCTTTATATGGCCGTGCCCGCCATCACCGACGAGGCGTTCGAGGCGACGGTCCGCGCTTATACCGACGTCGGCATGCGCGTCGTGCTCGCGCCGGCCGTCGCCGACGTCGTGTTCTTCGAGACGGTGCCGGGACTCGTCGACCAGTTGCCCGCGGATCTTCGCGCGAGTGTCGAATCGATGCGGGCGGCGCCCACCAAGGGACTGCTCGAGCTGACCGAGCGCGCGATTCGGCGCTGGAACGGCGCGGCCGAGGGCCGCGTGCGCGTGGCGGTCGCGCCGACGATTCCCAACCAGGCGACCGACGAGTTCCTCGACGGCTGTGCGCGGCTCGTGCGTGAGTACGGCGTGGGCGTGCATACACACCTCGCGGAGTCCAAGGTGCAGGTCATCGAGAGCCGGCGGCGCTGGGGCACGACGATCGTCGCGCGGTTGGCCGCTCACGGGCTTCTCGGCCCCGGCTTCGTCGGGGCGCACGGCGTGTGGCTGGCCGACGAGGACATGAAGATGCTGGCCGATGCCGGCGGCGCCATCGCCCACAACCCCGGCAGCAACCTGCGCCTGGGCTGTGGTATTGCGCCGGTGCGTGAGCTGCTCGACCGCGGCGTGGCCGTCGGCCTCGGCACCGACGGCTCGGTGTGCGCCGACAACCAGAACCTCTTCGAGGCGCTGCGCATCGCCTCCGTGGTCAGCACGATCCGCTTCCCTCACGAGACGAGCCGCTGGCTGGACGCGGCGACGACGTGGAATCTCGCGACGGCGGGCAGCGCGCGGGTGCTCGGCCAGGCGGCCGATCTCGGCGCCATCGCGCCGGGCCGAAAGGCGGACCTCGTCCTGCTCCGCGCCGACTCCGTCTTCCTTCGCCCGCTCGCCGATCCCGTCAACGCGCTGGTGTACGCCGAGACCGGCGCGAGCGTGGACACCGTGCTCGTGGGCGGTCGCATCGTCGTCGAGGGCGGCCGCGTCACCACGATCGACGAGGCACGGATCTATGCGCGCGTCCAGGAGGCGGCCGAGCGCCAGCACCGCGCCTCCGGCGAGGCGCGCGCGCTCGCCGCTCGCCTCGCACCGTTCGTCGCCGCCGCCTGCCGCGCGGCCGTGGCCACCCCGCTGCCGTTCGACAGGTACGCCGCGCCCGCGCGTCCGTGATCCGGCTCGACGGGGTCGGCAAGACCTACCGCACGCGGCGCGGCGATCTCGTGCGGGCCGTCGAGGACGTCACGCTGCTCGTGGAGCCCAACGAGTTCGTCACGCTCGTCGGCCCGAGTGGCTGCGGCAAGAGCACACTGCTGAAGCTCGTGGCGGGATTGACGCCGGCCACGCGCGGCGCGATCCACATCCGCGAGCAGCCGGTGCGCGAGCCATTCCCCGACGTCGGCTTCGTCTTCCAGCAGCCCGTGCTGCTCCCGTGGCGCTCGGTGCTCGACAACGTGCTCTTTTCCGTCGAGATGCTCGGTCTCGAGCCGCGACAGTACCGCAAGCCCGCGCTCGATCTCCTGGAGCTGACGGGATTGGCCGGCTTCGAGACGAAGTACCCGCGCGAGCTCTCGGGTGGCATGCAGCAGCGCGTGGCGATCTGCCGCGCGCTGCTGCCCGATCCGAGCCTGCTGCTGATGGACGAGCCGTTCGGCGCGCTCGACGCCATGACGCGCGAGGAGATGAGCCTCGAGCTGCTGCGCGTCTGGGAGGAACGGCGCAAGACGATCCTGTTCGTGACTCACTCGATTCCCGAGGCGATTCTGCTCGCCGACCGCGTGGTGGTGATGACGCCGCGGCCCGGCCGGATCGCGCGCGTGCTGGACGTCGCCCTGCCGCGCCCGCGCACGATGGAGCTGGAGTTCGATCCGCGCTTCAAGGCCGCCAGCGAGGAGGTGCGCGGCCTGATCTTCGCGCGCCGGGGGACCGCACGATGATGCGCCTGCGCGTCGTCGGGGAGTCGATCGTGCCGGCGGCGACCCTCGTCGGCGCGCTGCTCGTGTGGGAAGCCGCCACCCACGCCCTTCGCATTCCGCGCTTCGTGATGCCGGCGCCGTCGGCGATCCTCGCCGAGGGCTGGGACTGGCGCTACCGCTTCCTCGGCCACGCCTGGGTCACGCTCGGGGAGACGCTGGGAGGCTTCGCGCTGTCCGTGATCATCGGTGTGCCGCTCGCCGTGCTCATCGTGTACTCGCCGGTGCTTCGCAGCGCGATCTATCCCCTGATCGTCCTCGCCCAATCGGTGCCGAAGATCGCCGTCGCCCCCGTCCTGCTGCTGGTGCTCGGCTACGGCGAGATTCCCAAGATCATCGTGGCCTTCCTCGTGGCGTTCTTCCCGGTCGTCGTCGACACCGCGACGGGCCTCGCCGCCACGCCGCCCGAATTGCTCGATCTCAGCCGCTCGTACCGTGCCAGCGCGTTCAAGACGTTCGTCAAAGTGCGGCTGCCGATGGCCATGCCGTTCTTCTTCGCGGGGGCGAAGGTGGCGATCACGCTGGCCGTGATCGGCGCCGTCGTCGCCGAGTTCGTGGGCTCCGACAAAGGGCTCGGGTACGTGATCCTGTCGGCGACGTCCTACTGGAAGACCGAGCTGGCATTCAGCTCGATGATCCTGCTCTCGCTCATGGCGATCGTGCTCTTCGGCGCGGTGTCCCTCGTCGAGCGGCTCGTGTGCCCGTGGCTGGCGCCCGCCGCCGAAGAATAGCCGTCACCACACGAACGCTCGCGTCATCTCCCGAACAGCTCGGCTGATCACGCGCTGAGCATCACCGTGTCGACGCGCTCGAATCGCGGTCACGTCGCCGCGTGCCGTATCTGGCTCGCGTCGTGCTAGCCATCTCCACCATGCAAACCCATGAAGACATCCGTCGCGGAATGCTCACGCTCGACGGCCGACGCGTGTCGTATGTATGCGCGGACGGCGGTCAGAGCGGTCCGACGCTCGTGTTTCTTCACGGCTCCGGCATGAGCGCGCGTTACTGGAGCGCGCAGCTGCACGCGCTCGCCTGTACGGCGCGCGTGCTCGCCGTCGATTTGCCCGGACACGGCGAGTCCGAGGCCGGCGCCACGCCGAGCCTCGCACGGTACGCGGACGTCACCGCGCGCGTGATCGGCGCGCTCGGCGCCTGGCCGGCGCTCGTCATCGGCCACTCACTCGGTGGCGCGGTCGCCATCGCGCTCGCCACGCAGCGCGTCGCCGACGTGCACGGATTGGTGCTGCTCTCGACGTGCGCGCGATTGCCGGCCGTTGCGACGTCCGTCCAGTGGCTGTGGGGATCGATTCCGGCGCCGCTGCGGCGCGTGCTCTTCTTCCACAGCGCGAAAGACCTCCTCTTCGCGGCCGGCGCGTCGCCGGCAGCGGTCGCGCTCGGGATGCAGGAGCTGCGCACCTGCCGCGCGGAAACCCTTGCCGCGGACGTCGCAATCGCGCGCGGAATGGACATGCGCGTCGCCGCGGCGGCGCTGCGGGTGCCGACACTGATTCTCTGCGGCGGTCGTGATCGCGTCACCCCGCCCGCGTTGTCGAGACACCTGCACGCGACGATCGCCGGATCGCAGCTGCAGATGGTCGAAGACGCCGGTCACATGCTTCTGATCGAAGCACCGGAGCTCGTGAACCGCGCCATCGCAGAGTTTGCGGCGTCGGCTTCGCAAAGACGCTCCTCGCCGGGAGGAGCAGTCGCCGCCTCGTCGACAGGCTGGCGACATGCGCTCCGACGGCTCGCGGCATTGGTGCAGCGTCGGTGAGCAGCTGCCCGCGGCACGGGCATCGGGCGAATTTCCGCCTCCGCGCTACGCAGTTGGCTCCTCGCGCCAAACGCGCGCTCCCCGTAACCGCGCGCGTTTGACGTGTGGCATCGTCCTTGCGACGCGTCAGCAATCGCGGAGGCAAGAATGACGACCACCGTGGAGCAGGGCTGGTGGAGCGAGCTCGACGATCAGGTGCTGGCGTGCCTGCGCGAGGGCCCGCAATCGACGCGCGACCTGGCCGCGCGCCTCAAGCTCTCACCGGCCGGAGCGACGTCGCTGCTGTTGATGCTGGCGGCGGAGGGCAAAGTTCGCGTGACCGCCGTCGAGTTGGCCGAAACCGCCTGAGGGGGGCGCCTACGCCATCGGCTTGAAGCGCAGCCCCGCCCGCTCGCGCACGATCACGCCCGGCCGTGGAAAGTGCGCGGCGAGGATGAGCGTGCCCGTGTCCGCGTGCCGCTCGACGAACTCGCGCCGCGTCGTCGCTGCCTGCTTGCCGTCGTAGCAGAACCGGCTCGACCACTGCGGCTCGGCCACCTGCACCACGCGATGCATGAGATCGCCGGAGAACACCGCCTCGCCCGCGCTCGTGGTCAGCCGAACCGAGACATGACCCGGAGTATGGCCGACCGACGGCTCGAATCTCAGCCAGCGGTTCAGGCGGTGCGTGTCGTCGACGAGCATCGCCTGCCCGGAGGCGACGATAGGAAGCACGCTGTCGTCGATGCACCCGTACTCGTCGCCGCCGCGCTCGTTCTCGTGCTTCCAGAACGACCACTCCTCGCCGGCGAAGACATACCGCGCGTTTGGAAACGTCGGCACCCAGGCGCCGTTCACGAGCCGCGTGTTCCAGCCGACGTGGTCGATGTGCATGTGCGTGATCACGACGACATCGACCTGCTCTGGCGTGACGCCGGCGGCGGCGAGATCGTCGAGGAACGTGCCGGATCGGCGGTGCCAGATCGGGTTGCTCGGCCTATTCTTGTCGTTGCCGACGCCCGTGTCGATCAGCACGAGGTGCTCGGGCGTGCGAACGATCCAGGTGCCGATGCGCGAGCCGAGGTCGTCGGTGCCGTCGTCCCAGAAGTCCGGCTTGAGCCACCCGTGGTGACGGGCCACGCCCTCGGCCGAGGATTCCGGCAGCATCGACGTCGTCGGGAACGAGGACCGTCCGATCTCGATGACGCGTGTGAGGGTCACGTCGCCCAGCGTCAGCGTCATCATCGCCGCGTCTCCTCGACCAGCCGCGCAACCTCGCCGGGCTGCGGCATACGACCGGCCTGTTTGTAAGAAAAGACCGCGCGTCCGTCGACCTTCACCGTCAGCTCGCCGAGACCGCCCAGGCGGATCGGCGCGGTGATGCCCTCGCGGGCCAGCTCTTCGCGGAGGCGCACGGCCTCCCGGCGATGGTCGCCTCAGAAGAGTCAGCGGCGAATTTCGACGTTCATCGGCGGCTCCTGGTCACGGACGCTGCGCCGGCGGCAGCATCGCGATCAGCGGATCGAGATTCTTGATGTTCGGCGTGAGCTGTCCCACCGGATGCGCGTGCACGGCGGCGACGATCGCGTCGTTGAACGGCGTCGGCACGCCGGTCTTGCGGCCTTCGGCAGACACGTGGCCGTTCAGGAAATCCACCTCGGTGCGCCGACGCTTCATCACGTCCTGCAGCAGCGACGGTCGGCCGCCCGTGCGCCGCTTGGCCTCCGCGGCCAGGTCGGCCTCGACCTCCGCGAGCGCGCGCCCCTCGGCCGCGTCCACGACGCGCTGGGCGTCGATGCCGCCGATGAGCGGCTCGATGGTGTGCCCGTGCGCGCGGCCGACACGGACAACCTCGGCGCCGAGCTGGATCGACACGCGCCGCGGCCCGGGCTCGAGCCGCAGCTCGGCGGAGCCGAGGCCGGAGAGCCCGGCGAGCGCGTTGCCCATGCAATTGACGGCGAGCTTGGACCAGCGCTGTCCCCAGAGGTTCGTGGTCACCTTCGTCGTCGCGACGGAGCTGAGCACCCGCGCCAGCTCCTGGGCGCGCGGCGTGTCGCGGCCGTCGAGCTCGCCGACGTAGAAGCCGACCTGCCCGGTGTCGGTCCGGATGGCGTGGCCGGCCTCGTACATGCCGGCGCTGATGGCGATCACACAGCCGAGCGTGCGCTCGCGTCCGACGACCGCGGCCACGCGCTCCTCGTTGATCCCGTTCTGGAAATCCACGATGACCCCGTCGGGCCCGAGATATTGCGCCGCCAGCTGAGCCGCCCAGTCGGTGTCGTAGCTCTTGACGGCCAGAAACACCGCGTCGAACGGCGCGTCCACCGACTGCAGCTCGTGCAGCTGCAGCGCGCGCACGGGTATCACGTGCTCGCCGCACGTTCCGGAAAGGCGCAGACCGACCTTCCTCATCGCCTCAATGTGCTCCGGCCATTGATCGATGAGCGTGATGTCGTGACCGGCTTTGGTGAGCATGCCGCCGACCACCGAGCCGATGGCGCCCGAGCCGAGAACCGCGATGCGTTTGATCATGCGCGGGAGTGTAACGCGGCGGGCGCCCCTCGCGCGAGCGCCGCCGCGCACGAGATCGCGAAGCTCTCTACGCGATGCGACGGCGAACGAGCCGGCGACCGACGGCCGGACGCGCCGGCGGTTCCGGCGGCTCCTCGGACGATGCGCCCGGCTCGAGGAGTCGCTTCGCGAGATAGTACTTTTTCGGCCGGCGCCGCTCCTCGCGGAGGCGCGCGCGATCGCGCTCCACCTGACGCTCGAGCATGGCGAACGCGTGCTCGAACGCCAGACGGACGCTCTCGGCCGTGACGTCCGCGTGCAGCTCGGGACGGCGCGGCAGGTCGATGGTGATCGAGCAGCGCGCGGTCAGCCCGCCTTTGGCGCCGGTTTCACTTGCGAATTGTACACGGGCGGTCGTCGCGGGGACGTGCAGCCGGCCGAGCGACGTGGCCACTTTTCCATTTACGAGCGTTCGGAGCGCCCGATCGTCACCAAGACCCTCGATAACCACACGCATAGCGCTGGTAGATGTACGCAAGGCGTATGCCGGCGAGTCCCGTGGCACCTCCGTTGCTGTTCGTGACATCTCACATTCAAGGGGGTACACCATGATGACATTCGGCATCGCGTGGGCGCAGACATCGGCCACGGCGCCGACCACCGGCGTTCCGCCGGCCGCGGGCGCAACGTCGAGCGGCGGCTCGGCGGCGCTCGGATTCCTCGTCATCCTCGGGCTGCTCGTGATCGTCGGCGTCGCGGTGAAGCTCTACGACCGCAAGCGCAAGCGGGACGCTGAGGCCGTGCATCTGCAGGCGCAGGTCTCGGACGCGTTGATGCGCGACGCGCGGCTGGCCGGCCTGGTGTTGACGCCGAGCGCACACGTCCCGACCTGGGGCAGCGGCCCGGCGACGATCGAGATCCGCGGTGAGGTTCCCGACGCGGCCGCGCGTGATGCGGTGCTGCGAATCGCGCGCGACGAGGCCGCTCGACTCCGCTCCGACGTTCAGATCGTGGATCGACTGAGCGTCCGGCACCGCGTGGCGGCATAACGGATCGCCGGGTGGGGGCCGTTCGTCGGCCCCCACCGCCTCTCACGCCCGCCCGTCCAGCGCGCGGTCGAGTTGCTCCAGATGGTTTTCGTCGTGCCACGCCATGAGCGTGAGGAAATCGTCTGCCGTCCGGCGTCCGCGTGAGTCCAGCTGCCGCCCCGCCCGCGACCAATCGCCAGGACCAACGCCACCCAGCAGGTCCAACGTCTCCCCGCGGCGCCGCGCGAACGCGCGCGCGGCCGCGTGCGTGTCGTTTCTCAGATATTGGCGCTCTCCGGCCCAGCGGTTGGGATCGGTCGTGGGAAAGCAGGGGTCGTCGCTCGTGAGGATCAGCGCGAGCCGTTCGTAAAACGACTCCTCGAGGTCGCGCAGGTGACAGATCACTTCCACGGGCGCCCACGCCACGGGACCGGGCCGGCGCGCGAGAACTCCTGCGCGCGCGGCGGACAGCCGCGCGGTCAGGTCCGAAGGCGTCGCGGCGAGGCGCGTGAGCCGCGCCGCACGCGAACGGCGGCTCCATTCGGCGATGCGATCCCGGACGTCCATCGGCCATCCACTATATAGGCACGATGGCATTCGCCCTGCAGCCAGTCCGCACCCGGAGGTGCCTATGAGCAGGTTCAGTTTTGTCGTTTTCGCATTCGCGCTACCGGCGCTCGTCGCCGGCTGCGCCTCGACCGCCTCGACGTCATCGCCGTCCGCGGCGCCGCGGGTCCTGACCGTACCGGACACGAATGCGCCGCGCATCGAGAACAGCGATGCGGCGGGGGTGGCCAGCGTCCCGGGTTATTACTCGGTCACGCCGGCCCCGGCCGCCGCGACGCCGGAACCGGCCGTCGTCGTTCCGCCTCGCTAGCGCCGGAGTGGCGCGGGTTTCGGGGTAGAATCGGGCGACTTCGATCCCGGAGGGCCCGATGCCCGAATCGATTCCCGCGCCGCTTATCATCGACACGCTCAAAGACACCTTCCGCGAGGCGCGCGCCGCGCTCGCCGCGGAGGGGGTGCGCCCTCGCCACGAGCATCTCGGCTGGATCCTCAGCGTCCCGGACACGCACCAGAAGACCGTGCTGGCCGCACTCGACAAGGAGCGGGCGCTGCGGGTCCTCACCTGCTCGACCGAGGACGAGGCCAACGCCATCGCGGCGGGGCTGTGGATGGGTGGCGAGCCGTTCGCCCTGATGATCCAGCACGCCGGCCTCTACGCGTCGGTCAACACGCTGCGCGGCGTGGCGATGGATGGGCGCGTGCCGATCTTTTACATGATCGGGTTGCTCCAGCGCGAAAAGGACAAGGAGCCGCGCGAGTCGCGCCACTCCATGGTGCGCTACTGCGAGCCGCTCCTCGACCTGTTCGGCGTGCCGCACGCGCGGCTCGAGGGCCCTGACGACGTGCGGTTCATTCCCGAATACTACCGACTGGCGCAGAAGCGTCGCGGCCCCGCCGCGGTGCTCGTCGGCCTGGAGACCGCGTGATGGCGATGAAGCCCGAGGACGCGCTGCGCGCCATTGCCGAGGCGCGTGGAGACGCGCTGTGCGTGCCGACGATGACGACGTCGCCTGCCTGGCGCACGATCGCGCCCGATGACCTTTCGGTCGGATGCGTGGGATTCATGGGCGGCGCCTCGTCGCTGGGGCTGGGGTTGGCGCTGGCGCGGCCCGACCGGCGCGTGCTCGTGTTCGATGGCGACGGCTCACTGCTGATGCAGCTGGGCTCGCTCGCCACGGTGGCGGGCGCGGCGCCGCGCAACCTCGTTCACTTCCTGTTCAAGAACGGCGTGTATCACACATCGGGCGCGCAGGAGATTCCCGGCGGCGGCGGCGTGGATTTCGTGCAGATGGCCAAGGGCGCCGGGTACCGGGCGGCCTACGCCATCGACGAGGTCGCCGAGCTCGAGCGCCGGCTACCATCGCTGCTGCGCGACGAGGGACCGATCCTGGTGCAGCTGCACACCGGCCTCGCCGACAAGACGCCGATGACCGACCGCGGCGGTGTGCCGTTTCCGCAGCAGGTCGAGCGCCTGCGCAGCCGGCTCATCGCCTCCTGAGCGGCCGGCCAAGCGCCGCGAGCAAGACGCGCGCGATGAGTCGCGCACGGAGCGCGAGCCCGCGGCGGCCCGTGACGGCGCGCCCGGCCGCCGGCCAGCCGAAGTAACCGCGCCCGCTCGCGTCCATCTCGCCGAACGTCTTGCCGGCGGCGAGCGCGGCGCGGAAATCGGTCCAGTGCGGCGGCAGGCGTCGTGCGAGGCGCGCCTGCACGAGCCGCGGCCGGACGGCGAGCACGAGCGACGTCTCCATCTCGCCCGAGTGCCACTCACGATCCGGCCGCGGGCTTCTGAGCAGCCGCGTGACGCGCGGGTTCGACATCGCGCGCTGCGGCCCGGGCGCCGGCGCAAAGCCGGCAAAGAGCACTCGCACCCCGCGGCGGCGCTCGACGCGGCGCTTGATGCGCGCCATCGCCGCGAGGTGAGCGGGATCCGCCTGGTAGTTGGCGAGCACGAAGCGGTGAAACCCCTGGGCGACGAGCGCGTCGAGAATCTCCGTCGCCACGGCGACGAGCGTACGCGCGGACAGCGAGATGGTGCCGGCGAAGCCGCGAGCGAGCGGGCTGGCACCGTACGGCAGACCGGGCAGCAGGATCGGTCGCCAGCCCGCGCGGCGCAGATGCGGCGCCACGCGACGCGCGAGCTCTTCCGCGCCGAGCCAGTCCACGAGCAGCGGCAGATGCGGACCGTGCTGCTCGACCGCGCCGAGCGGCAGCAGCACCACGCTGCGCGGATCGCGGGCCAGACGCGCCGCCTCGGGCCACGGTCGTTCGGCGAGCCGGATCAGGACAGCTTACTCGTCGGCTCGTCGGTCTTCGTCGCCCTCCCGGCGCCACACGGGCCATTTCCAGTCGGCGAGGACCTGAGCTTCCGTCTTCTTCAGCAACGCGACGAGCCGTTCATTGGTGTCCGGGTCCATGGGGATCTCCAGCGCGCTATACCTGAATGTCCGTGGACTGAATACGCTTCACACCCGCGCCGCTCATGTCCGCCCACGCTTTGCCGAGCGAGCCGCCGGCGTCGATCGCGCGCGTGGCGTCCTCGATGACGAGCGCCTCGAAGCCGGCCCGGCAAGCGTCGAGCGCAGACCACGCTACGCAGAAGTCGGTGGCGAGGCCGACGAAGAACACGCGCGTCAACCCACGCTCCCTCAGATAGCCGGTCAGGCCGGTCTTCGTCTGCCGATCGGCCTCGGCGAACGCGGAGTACGAGTCCACGTCCGGGCGATAGCCTTTGCGGATGATCAACGCCGCGTGCGGAATCTCGAGGTCCTTGTGCAGGTCGGCGTCCGGCGTGCCCTGGATGGCGTGATCCGGCCAGAGGACTTGCGTGCCATACGGCAGCGACGTCGTCTCGAACGGCTTCTTGCCGGGATGGCTCGACGCGAACGACACGTGGCCTTTGGTGTGCCAGTCCTGGGTGATGACGACGTGACGGAACGCCGGCGCCAGCCGGTTGATGATCGGGATGATCGCGTCGCCCTCGGGCACCGGCAGCGTGCCGCCGGGCACGAAGCAGTTCTGGACGTCGATGACGGCGAGGACATCGGTATCGTCCGGAGTGATCATGCCCAGCGCATCCTCCTTGGCGACGGTGGCGCTACGCTAGCGCCGCCGGGCGCCGCCGCGCAAGCCCGGGATCGCGCCGAGACGGCGCCCGGCCATCGGTTGACAACTTATTCTCCGCCGATAAACTTTCTCCGTGGCTCGCCTCGCCGTGCGTATCGAGCGTCCGTCCCCGCCCCTCGAGCCGTTTGTCGAGCGCTGCCGTGCCGCCCGGATCGCGGTGACGCCGCAGCGACTCGCGATCTTTCGACGGCTCGCCGCCACCGACCGCCATCCAAGCGCCGAGGAGCTGCACGCCGCCGTTCGGCGCGAGATGCCGACGCTCTCGCTGGCCACGGTGTACAAGACGCTCGATACGCTGGCCGCCATCGGCGCCGTCCGTCCGGTCTCGCGCCTGGGCGCGCGCGGTCGTTGGGACGCCAACCTCGCGCCGCACCACCACCTGGTCTGCACCACGTGCGGCGCCGTGACCGACGTCACGGAGCCGCGGCTGGAGGCAGCGGCGCGCCCGGCGGCCGCGGTGGCGGCGCGTCACGGCTTCGAGGCGGCGGGCCACGCGGTGGAAATCTTCGGACGCTGCGCCGCGTGCCGCGGCCGGCGTCGGACCGGCAGTTGACCTCAGCAGGAAGGGAGAGCATCGCTTCGGCGGCAGGAGGATCGCGACATGCCCCTCCGTCCAGGCGGTTCAGGGGTGACCCGGCGGTCGAGGCCTGCTTGGTGCGAGACCCGGCTCGCATTCGGTCGCCGATCACGCGCCGGATCCAACCCGTCGAGCACGATGGCGAGACACAGGAAGCCGGCCCACGTCGGCACGTAGGTGATGTCGGCGACCCACAGACCAAAGGAGAGGACAGATGTCAACCGAAGCAAAGTGCCCCTTCACGCACACCGCTAGCAGCGTCAGGTCGAACCGCGACTGGTGGCCCAATCAGCTGAACCTCAAGATGCTGCAGCCGTCGGATCCCATGGGGAAGGACTTCAACTACGCCAAGGAGTTCAAGAGCCTGGACCTGGCAGCGGTGAAGAAGGATCTCGTGGCGCTGATGACCGACTCGCAGGACTGGTGGCCGGCGGACTTCGGCCACTACGGACCGTTGTTCATTCGCATGGCGTGGCACGCCGCCGGCACGTACCGCATCCGCGACGGCCGCGGCGGCGCCGGGGCCGGCCAGCAGCGGTTCGCCCCCCTCAACAGCTGGCCCGACAACGTGAGCCTCGACAAGGCGCGCCGGCTGCTGTGGCCGATCAAGCAGAAGTACGGCCGGAAGATTTCGTGGGCCGACCTCTTGATCCTGGCGGGCAACGTGGCGCTGGAGTCGATGGGGTTCAAGACCTTCGGGTTCGCCGGCGGGCGTCCGGACGTCTGGGAGCCGGATGAGGTCTACTGGGGCTCGGAGGACAAGTGGCTGGGGGACAAGCGGTACTCCGGCGTCCGGGATCTCGAGAATCCGCTCGGCGCCGTTCAGATGGGTCTGATCTACGTCAACCCGCAGGGCCCGAACGGCAATCCGGACCCGATCGCGGCGGCCGTGGATATCCGCGAGACGTTCTCTCGCATGGCCATGAACGACGAAGAGACGGTGGCGCTCATCGCGGGAGGTCACACGTTCGGCAAGACCCACGGCGCCGGTCCGGAGTCCCATGTGGGGCCTGACCCCGAGGCGGCCGGCATCGAGGAGCAGGGCTTCGGCTGGCGAAGCACATTCGGCACGGGCAAGGGCGGTGACACGATCACCAGCGGCCTGGAAGTCACGTGGACCACCACGCCCACGAAGTGGAGCAACGACTACTTCAAGAACCTGTTCAGCTATGAGTGGGAGCTGACGAAGAGCCCGGCCGGCGCGCATCAATGGAGACCGAAGGGGGGCGCGGGCACCGGCACGATTCCGGATGCCCACGACCCGGCCAAGCGCCACGCGCCGGCCATGCTGACCACGGACCTCTCGCTGCGGTTCGACCCTGCGTACGAGAAGATCTCGAGGCGCTTCTACGAGAATCCGGCGCAGTTCGCCGACGCATTCGCCCGGGCGTGGTTCAAGCTGACGCATCGAGACATGGGCCCGCGCGCCCGCTACCTCGGCCCGGAGGTTCCTGCCGAAGAGCTCATCTGGCAGGACCCCATCCCCGCGGTCAATCACAAGCTGATCGATCAGCAGGACATCGCCTCCCTCAAGGGCAAGATCCTGGGGTCGGGGCTGTCCGTCTCGGAGCTGGTGTCGACGGCTTGGGCGTCGGCGTCCACGTTCCGTGGCTCCGACAAGCGCGGCGGGGCGAACGGTGCGCGCATTCGCCTCGCGCCGCAGAAGGACTGGGAGGTCAACCAGCCTGCCCAGCTGGCGAAGGCTCTCAAGACGCTGGAGGGCATTCAGGGCGAGTTCAATCGGGCGCAGTCCGGCGGCAAGAAGGTCTCGCTCGCCGATCTGATCGTGCTGGCCGGTTGCGCTGGCGTCGAGCAGGCGGCGAAGAATGCCGGTCACGCCGTGACGGTGCCGTTCGCGCCGGGCCGCATGGATGCCTCGTCGGAGCAGACCGATATGGATTCCTTCGCCGTCCTCGAACCCCTCGCGGATGGCTTCAGAAACTTCCTCAAGGGCAAGTACCCCGTGTCGGGCGAGGAGTTGCTGATCGATCGGGCGGAATTGCTGACGCTGACCGCGCCCGAGCTGACGGTGCTCGTCGGCGGCATGCGCGTCCTGAACACCAACGTCGGAGGGACGAAACACGGCGTCTTCACCAAGCGGCCGGGAGCGCTGACCAACGACTTCTTCGTGAACCTGCTCGACATGGGTACGGAGTGGAAGGCGGCATCGGACGCCAAGGACGTGTTCGAAGGGCGCGATCGCAAGACGGGCCAAGTCAAGTGGACCGGCACGCGCGTCGATCTCGCCTTCGGCTCGAACTCCCAGCTCCGGGCCCTGGCCGAGGTCTACGGAAGCTCGGATGCGCAGGCGAAGTTTGTCCAGGACTTCGTCGGGGCCTGGACCAAGGTGATGAACCTCGATCGCTTCGACCTGGCGTAATCTCAGAGAACAACAGCCTCGACGTGGCATCGGGTCATCCCCGACCACGTCGAGGTTGAGCGAACCCTACCGAATCACGGCGAACGCCGCCTACCAAAAGCGCCGCCGCGGCGCGCGGCGACGCAACAAGATCTCGCTCGCTAAGGAGCCTCCCATGCCACGCTCTCCATTTCAACGTCAGATGCCAAAGCGAGGGCTAGTGATGCACTTCAAGCGCCCCCCGGAAGAAGCGCAGGCAGTTTATGGCCCGATCTGAGTAGGTGCGCCAAACACCACGCCGCCGCGCAGTTGAGCAAAGCAGGAGGCCGTTCGTGGCTAACACAAGCCAGGGCCGCGGGGTATCGAACGTTGGTTTGACCTCGGTACGAATCGCGATGCGAAATTGCTCAGGGCCGTGCGCTGTTCCCGCAACGTACGCTGAATTTGCTCTGGAAGATCAGAAAACGTCGCAGCCAAAATGGTTGGCACGGAGCGATGTCCTATAGCTCGTTTCGGACGAGTTCGCTCAACGATGTGACGACTGTGTGTGCTAGTCAAGCCATCGCCCGCACATCCCGCTCGACGATGCGCAGCTCGCAGAAACGTTCTGCCGGCGTCTTGCCTGCGAGGGCGAGGTGAGGTCGGCGATGGTTATACTCGTGCTCCCAGCGACGCAGTTTGGCGGTGAGCTCGGCTAGTCAGAAACACTGGCATCGAGCCACGCCAACGACCAGCATCACGCATATCGCGATTACGGAGTATCTCGACGGCAAGAACGTCGATGGCATGTGCTCGACCCTCGCAGGACGCTCGGAACTGGGATCTTACGCGAGTCCTGTCGTCGCCGGAGGGAGCCAATGCCCGCGCCGAAGATCGTCGCCGTGGCTACTGCCACGCCGCCGCGCCGGTTCACGCAGGGCGCGATCCTCGCCCTCGCCGGTTACACTGACGAGCGCCGGCACGGCTTCTTCGCCCAGAGCGACATCGACGGCCGCGCCCTCTGGAGCGCCCTCCTCGCCCTGAGCGAGACAGCCGCCCGACGCGCGCTGACCCATGTTGCCCACACGGTGCATGCACGTGCCGTCCTGCGACGCCACGGCAACATGTCGTCAGCCACCATCCTGTTCGTGCTCGAGGAGACGTTGCGCGCGAAGAGTCCGGTCCCCGGAGAGTTGGGCGTGATGATCGGGCTGGGCCCGGGCTGCGCTGCCGAGGGAGCCCTGCTGCGCTGATGATGCGGCGCGAGGAGACGGCCCGCGAGTATCTCGACGGACCGGCGGCGCCGGCCGACTTGGCCGCGTCCCTCGACGACATCGACCGGCTGAACGCGTGGTTCGGTGGCTACGCACTCACCCTGCGCGAGATCCGCCACACCGCCGCCCCGCTGGTGCGCGGACGCTCCTTCGTCGTCGTCGACGTGGGCGGCGCGCGCGGCGATCTGGCTGTGCGGGTGGCGCGGTGGGCCCGCCGGGTCGGTCGCCAGGTGTTCATCGTCGTCGTCGACCGCAACGCGACCAGCCTTGGCCTCGGCGCGAGTGCCTGCGCGGCCTACGGCGAGATTGTGCGGGTGCGGGCCGATGCCAGCGCCTTGCCGATCCGGGCGGCGTCTGCTGACGTGGTGACCTCCTCGCTCGTGCTGCATCACCTCGGGCCCGACGCCGTGGTGGCCAGTCTGGCCGAGATGGCGGCGGCCTCGCGAGGCGTGGTGGTGGTGAACGACCTACTGCGCGCGTGGTGGTCGTGGACGCTGGTTTGGCTGGCCACGCGACTCCTGGCCCGCCATCGCTTCTCGCGTCACGACGGGCCACTGTCAGTGCGGCGCGCCTATGCGCCGGACGAGCTCCGCGCGCTCGCCGACAGGGCGGGCCTCACGACTCTGCGCATTCTCCCCCGTCGCCTGCGGGCCCGGGTGCTGGTGGTGTGGCCGTGATCCCGACAACGCCGAGGTTCGTGCCTGTTGTTGATAGACCGAATGCTGGCCGTTCAGGTGGCGCCGCACCAGCACGCAGCCCGGCACAGGTGCGGCGGCCCGGCTGCTTGGCGAGCTGGAGCGCGACCCGCTCGGTCGTGACGACATTGTCGCGGCCGACGACGCGCTCTTCTTCGATGCAGAGAATGTGCTCGAGCGCGACGCCGCGCCCCAGGACGAAGGCCGAGACGGGATCGGCCGGCGCGCGCCCGAGCTCGGCATTGAAGGCGGGCAGGAAGTGTTCGCGCAGGTAGCGATTGGCCGCCGCGACGGTTGCAATGCCCGCAATCCGCGCATTCGTTCACCAGCCGATCCTGCAGCGTGCGACTCATGATCGCCGCAATGCTTTCCCCGCCCTCCCACAGCTCCGCATGCAGGATGCGCTTCGTCGCGCGTCGACGACGCAGATCGACGAACGCATAGCAGAACCGCACATGATGCTGGCGCCACGCGAGCTGATGAAAATGGCGGATATCGAAGTCTGGATAGTGATCGCCGTAGAGCGTGAGGACGCGCTGCAATTCGGCGAGAGGTGCCCGCTTCGGAGACGGCACGCGGCGCCGTCGGTCGAACACGCCGAGGTTCGTGCCTGAGGTTCGTGCCTTGCGATCCGATGCCGCTTGTGGCATCCTCCGCGGCACCTGGAAGCACGTGCGAGACCTGAGCCTGGCCTGGCCCAATGGATGGAGGGTCCGAGCTATGGTCGATGTGACGGTCAACGGTACCTGTGGTCGTGGCGATCCACGCCAGGCTGTCGAGTGCCCGACGCGTGCAAACCCCTGCTCCGTTCTATCTTTCACTCTCCCCCGGGTTCCCTGTGGCCCTCGTTCGTCCGATCGGGCCGCCCACCGGCGACCAGATCCAGCCCCTCGACCTGATCGAGGCCATGGCGTTGTCGAGGAGGGGACTGCCGTCAGGGGTGGCGGCTTTCATTAGGGAGGCGACACCATGTTCAAGACGAGCCGAGGCGAGGAGATCTTCATCATCGACGGGCATATGCACCTGTGGGATGCCAGCCCCGACAACCAGGCCAACAAGTACGGCGCCGGGTTCATCGGCTGCTTCTACGACTACCATCGGAATTTGAGCCCGGCCGACTACGTGTGGGAGCAGCCGCTGTTCCAGAAGTACGGCGCCGACAGGATGGTGAAGGATGTCTTCGTCCAGGGGTATGTCGACATGGGCATTTTTCAACCCACCTACTTGAAGGATTTCTACAAGAACGGGTTCAACACCACCGAGCAGAACAGCATCCTCAAGGACCGCTATCCCCAGCGGTTCGTCCTCAATGGTTCGTGGGATCCGCGGGACGGCGAAGCGGGCTTGGAGTACCTCGAATCCCTGGTCCATCGCTTCGGAATCCGGGGCGTCAAGCTCTACACGGCCGAGTGGAAGGGAAATTCCAGGGGATGGAAGCTCACCGACCCCTGGGCCACGCGTTACCTGGAAAAGTGCCGGCAACTGGGGATCAAGAACATTCACGTCCACAAAGGGCCGACGATCTGGCCACTCAATAAAGATGCCTTCGACGTCGCCGACATCGACGAAGCCGCCACCGCGTTTACCGATCTCAACTTCATCATCGAACATTGTGGGCTGCCCCGCCTGGAGGATTTCTGCTGGATCGCCACCCAGGAGCGCAATGTTTACGGCGGCCTGGCTGTGGTGATGCCGTTCATCCATAGCCGCCCGCGCTATTTCGCCGAGGTGCTGGCCAATCTCCTGTGGTGGGTCGGCGCCGACAAGCTGCTCTTTGCCAGCGACTACGCGATCTGGCATCCCCGCTGGATCGTGGAGAAGTTCATGGCGTTCGAGCTTCCGGATGACGTCCAGAAAGAGTTCGGCGTGTCCCTCACCTTGGACGTCAAGAGGAAGATCCTCGGCGAGAACGCCGCCCGGATCTATGGCATCGACATCGACGTGCAGAAGAAAGAGCTGGCCAAGGATGCGGTGGCCGCCATGAGGTGAGGCGGGGCGGGCACGGAGGACAGGCGCATGCGCCGCGACGAGATCTACGTTCAACTGGCGCAGGTATACGATCCTGAGCTGGATCAGCCGCTGACGGAGCTCGGGTTCATCGGCGGGGTGAGCATCGAGGGTAGCGTGGTGACCGTGCGCTTCCGGCTGCCCACTTTCTGGTGCGCGGCCAACTTCGCCTTCATGATGGCCGCCGACATCCGGGAGCGCGTGTCCGAGCTGCCGTGGGTGGAACGGGTAGACGTTCAGCTGCAGGACCACTTCTTCACGGAGGAGATCAACAGCGGGATCAACGGCGGCCTGACCTTCGTGGAAACGTTCCCGTCGCTTGCGACGGACGATCTCCACGAACTGCGCGAGACCTTTCGGGTCAAGGCCTTCGAGGCGCGACAGGAGCGTCTCCTCCGGTCGTTGCTCGCGCTGGGATGGAGGGACGAGGCGATCCTCGCGTTACGCATCGGCGACTTGCCGGGCCTGCCCCTCGACAGCCACGGCGCGGCTCTGGCTCACCGGTATGGCTCCATCCTGAAGGAGCGTGGACTGGCCGGTGACGTCACCGCGCCGGCCTTCGTCCACCCCGACGGCCGGCCGATCGACGCGCTCGAGTTCCGGGCCTACCTCGCGCGCGCACAACGCACCCGCCTGTCGGTAGAGTTCAACGCCTCGTTTTGCCGCGGCCTCCTCGAGACTCGGTACGGGGAGGGTGAGTCGCACATACTGGGGTGCTCTGACGAATCGGCTTCGGTCAGGCACCCCATCAGGAGGGTGCTCGAATGAAAGCCGCGCGGCTCCATAAATACGACTCGGCGGTTCAGGGCCCCGAGTTCCTCAAGTTGGAACAGGTCCCCGATCCAAAGATCCAGGAAGCCGATGACGTGATCGTCCGGATCGGGGGAGCGGGGCTCTGCCGAACCGACCTGCACATCATCGAGGGCATCTGGCGGAGCAAGGTGGGCGTTCAGCTACCCTACACGCCCGGACACGAGAATGCGGGCTGGGTGGAAGACACCGGGGCGGAGGTGCGCCACTTCAAGCGGGGCGACGCCGTGATCGTCCACCCCCTCATCACCGATGGGTCGTGCCCCGCCTGCCGCAGGGGCAACGACATGCACTGCGAGAACGGCTCGTTCCCAGGCATCGCCCGGGACGGCGGCTTTGCTCAGTACCTCCAAGTAAAGGAACGAAACCTGGTTCGTCTTCCCGACACCGTCACGCCCAAGCAGGTCGCGCCTCACGCCGACGCCGGCCTCACGGCCTATCACGCGGCCAACAAGGCGGCGAAGATTCTGCAGCCCGGCGACTTCGCGGTGATCATCGGCTTCGGCGGCCTTGGCCACATCGCCTACCAGGTGCTCGCGGCCAAGAGCGCGGCCCAGATCATCGTGGTGGACCGCTCGAAGCTGGCGCTGAGTCTGGCCGAAGAGCTGGGGGCTAAGTACTTGATCGGCGCTGGAGACAACGCGGTGCGCGACGTGCTCCAGCTGACGCGCGCCAAGGGCGCGGAGGCCGTCCTGGACTTCGTCGGCGAAGGCGGGTCTATCGAGCAGGGCCTCGCCATGACCCGCAACGCCGGCTCCTACTACATCATCGGCTACGGCGGCACCATCCAGGTGCCGGCGATCGACATGATCTTCAGCGAGAAGAACATCATCGGCAACCTGGTGGGCACCTACGCCGATCTGACCGAGCTCATGACGCTCGCGGGAGAGGGCAGGGTGCGGCTGGCCACCGTCTTCTACCCGTTGGACGAGATCAACCAGGCGATCGCCGACCTGCACCACGGTCGGATCAAAGGGCGGGCAGTGCTCATTCCGTAGCTCGAAAAGCAAAACGCTGACGCTAAGCGACAGCTTAGAGGAGAGGACGATGGCAACACGAGCCGCATTTGACGAGCGCACCGCTCCGAAGGCGGGCTATGGCCCGATCGACTGGATGGGTGGCTGGAAGACTTGCGTCTGGGGCTCCCTCGCAGTCGTAGTGGTGGCCGCGGTGCACTGGTGGTACATCTCGCGATACGCCTGGACGGCGGGCATCGACTCGTCCAGCCCCGAGTTTACCAAGTACTTCCGGAGCCTGGTTTGGGCACAGCTGATCGTTGCGGGGGCCGGCACCGGTCTCTGGTGGGGCTGGCTCGTTCGGACGGGCCGGCAGGTTCTCACCGTAGAGGTGACGGCCAACGAGGAGGTTCGCCGGATCGCCGTGTTCTGGGGCCTCATCTCGATGACCAGCTTCACCCTCTACGTCATGGCGAGCTTCTGGCCCAACCAGGACGGCAGCTGGCATCAGACCGCGATCCGGGACACGGCGCTTACCCCGACACACATCCCCATGTTCTACTGGTGGTTCCCGCTGGGCATCACGATGACGGTCGGGACGTACCTCTACGGGCGCTACCGGCTCCCCAAGGTCTACGGGCCTGACAAGGGCTTCCCCTGGTCATTCTTCTTCCTGATCGCCGCATCGGTCACCGAGATGATGCAGGTGGCCTTCAATGAGTGGGCCCACAGCCTGTGGATCCTCGAGGAGATCTTCGCGGCGCCGTTCCACTGGCCCTTCGTCACGTATGGCTGGCTCGCCTCCGGCATCTTCGCCCTGTGGGCGGAGACGATCATCCGCCTCTTGGGCATCGAGAAGGAGGTGGCGGACGCCGCCGCGTCCCCCGCTAGGGCGGCCTGATCCGACGGGCCCCGCCCGGATCCGTGTCGCGATCCCGGCGGGGCCCCGCGGAACCTGACTCGAGCACCAAGCAACTGTTTCAAGGGGAGGGTGGAGATGGCTCGCACAGCTCAGGAAGCGGCGCAGTTCACCGCGTTGCTGAACAAGAAGTACCGCTACATGGATTACAAGTGGGACCTGGTCTTCTGGGTCACGGCCCTGCCCGTCGTGGCGGCGGCCGCCGACATCACCAAGCTGCTGTTCGCCGGCGACTGGGACTTCTGGACTGACTGGAAGGACCGGCAGTGGTGGATGACCATCACGCCGTTCGCCATGATCATCATCCCGTCGGCCCTTCAGTACATCCAGTGGCTCGCGTGGAAATTCCCCACCGGGTGCACGTACACGGCGGTCGGTCTGTGGGTGGTCGCGTGGCTCGGCCGGTGGTTGCAGTGGGACGTCTTCGTGAACTACCCGCTCAACTTCGTCTGGCCCGCCACGATCGTCCCCGCCGCCATTTTCACTGACTGGATTCTGCTGAAGACCCGGAGCTTCGTCCTGACCTCCATCTTCGGTGGCCTGGCCTTCACGTTCGGCTTCTGGGTCGCGAACTACATCACCCTGGCGCCGTTCCTGCAGCCCGTCGACCTGATGGGGAGCACGGCCACCCTGGCTGACGTCCAGGGCGTGGCCTATCTGCGCAGCGCGACACCGGAGTATCTCCGGATGATCGAGCACGGCACGCTGCGGAGCTTCCTGGAAGAGACGACGCTCGTGGCGCTCTTCTTCGGGGCGACCCTGTGCACCTTCGGCTATTGGGTGGGGCAGGCCATCGCCCGCTGGCTCGCGATCTGGCCGATCATGCGGTTCATGAAGAAGTTCTGAGGAAGCGGAGGTCGGCCGGCGATGAGCACACGACCGATCCGAGCCACGCTGCTGGGCCTGACGCTGATGCTGATGCGCGCTCCTGCCGCGCTGGCTCACGGCGGCGGGACGGACGATGGGCGCCTCTTTTCCTGGGACAGCCTGCCCCTGGCGCTCATCACGTCGTTCCTGGTGTGGCTCATCTGTTTCGCGGTCATGGTGTGGGACCCGCAGGGGGGGCGCAAGTGAGCGGCGGTCCCGATACCGGCGCACTGAATCAAGGAAGAGGGGGGACGACGATGCCCCAGACGAGAATACTCAGCCTTGTGTTGGCCTTCATCCTCGCGCCGCTGTTCATCCTCGGAACGGCAGGGGTCGTCTTTGCGCACGGCGAGCGCGCGCAGGAAGGCTTCTTGAGGATGAAGACCGTCGCTTGGCAAGACGTGAAGTTTTCTGGGACCAGCGTGAAGCAGGGCGAGCAGCTGATCATCACCGGCAAGGTCAAGGTGCTGGAGTCCTGGCCGGCGACGTTGGAGAAGCCCGTGCAGGCGTACCTCAACGTGAGCGCCAGCGGGCCTCACTTCGTTATGAAGGAGCGGTACGTCAACGGGGAGCCGGCGCCCGCCGCGATCTTCGTGGACGTGGGCGGCGTGTACGAGTTCAAGATGGTCCTGGAAGGGCGGACGGAGGGTTACTGGCACGTGCATCCGACCTTTTTCGTGCTGCACACCGGCGGGCTCCTCGGGCCCGGCCAGTGGACGACCGTCACGGCGGTGCCCGGCGGCTATCAGAACAAGGTGACGCTGCTCGATGGCAAGGTCATCGACCTCGACACCTACGCGACCGGGTGGGTTTTCTGGTTCTCGTTCCTCGGGTTCATCCCGGGTGTCTGGTGGATGCTGTGGTGGACGCTCAAGCATCGGACCGTCACGAACCTGGCCGTGACGAGCCAGATCCCCCTCAACGATCCGGGTGAGGACATCGGCCTGATCACCAAAGCGGACCATAGGACCTCGTCCCTCATCGCGGTCGTCAGCGTGGTCCTCCTCGGGCTGGGGTGGCTCTATATGAATTGGGCGTGGCCGACCAGGATCCCCCAGCAGGTCTTGAGGATCACGCCGCCCCGGCTTATCGAGCCCGCCAAGTTCGCGCAGGGGAACGGCCTCGGGGCGTCGTACGACCCCAAAACCGACACGCTCGTCCTCGAGTCGCAGGTCACCAACACCGGCAGCCAGCCCATGAAGCTCGTCGGGTTCACCACGTCGAACCTGACGTTCAGCGAGGGCAAGGGGCTCGTGGCCCAGCCGGCGACGGTGGACCCCGGGAGCACCGTGAAGCTCAAGGTGACCATTCAGGACAAGGTGTGGTCGGAAGAGCGGCTAATCCCGCTCGACAAACCGCAGATGGGGGTCGCCGGGTTGCTCGTCTTCGAGTCCGGCGGCAAGCAGAACGCGGTGACGACCGAAGCGCACGTGAAGCCGACCAGCTTCAGGTAGACGCCGCAGCCGAGCCAGCGAGGCTTGGCGCCAGGTTTTAGCGCGGCCGGGAGCCCGGGGCATCCGTCCTCGGGCTCCTTGTGCCGAACGGCCGCCGTGAATGGCGGCTTTACTGTCAGCACCGCGACCTTCGCTGGAAGGACGAGGGGGACAAGACGCTGGTCAATCCCGGCGCCAAGATGGTGGGCAAAGTTCACGAGGCACTGCAAGGCTCCTGAGCGCGTTGACGGCCCACGCGGCTGGGACTAGGCTCGCCCGCGTGGGTTACGTCGAGCGCCATCTCCTGCCCGATGAACGGGTGCTCTACAAGACGCGGCTGCACTGGATCCTCTACGTCAAGGCGATGCTGGTGACGCTCTTCGGCGTCGTCCTCGCCATTGTCCTCACCCAGGTCGCCGATCCGCCCTGGGCCTGGTACGTCGGCGTCGCCGTGGCCGTGGCCGGCGCACTCTGGTGGATCGTGCGCTGGATCGAGCTGCGAACGTCGGAGTTTGCGGTCACCTCGATGCGGCTCATCTTCAAGGTCGGACTCGTGGCGCGCTACACCACCGAGCTGCTGCTCGCAAAGGTCGAGTCGATCTCCGTCACGCAGGGGCTGCTTGGCCGCATGCTCAATTACGGCGACCTCATCGTGACGGGGACGGGCGGCGCGCGCGAGGTCTTCGCGCGCGTGCACGATCCCGTCGGCTTTCGCAACGAGGTGCAGCGCGCCTCGGCCGCCCGCCCCGGCGCGTGAAATTCGACGTCGCGATCCTCGCGACCGAGCCGTTGCCGGACGTCATCCGACAGGTCCAGCTCGCCGAGCGCCTCGGCTACGACACCGCGTGGATCACCGACTCGCACCTGGTCTGCCGCGAGCTGTGGGTCACGCTCGCCGCCTGTGCGACGGCGACCTCGCGCATCCGCCTCGGCCCCGGCGTGACGGTGCCGCACTCGCGCCACGTGTCCGTCACCGCGAGCGCGATCGCCACGCTGCACGATCTCGCACCCGGGCGCGTGGTCATCGGCGTCGGCACCGGCGGATCGAGCGCGCAGACGATGGGGTTGTCGCTGGCCCAGGTCGGCAAGTCGGAGACGCTCGCGCGGACGGCGAGCGCGCTGCGAGCGCTCCTGGCCGGTCGTGCGACGCGGTTCGAGACCGGCATCGACGGGCGCCTGGCCTGGCTCGACGCGCCGCGTGCGATTCCCATCTACCTCGCGGGCTCCGGCCCGCGGATGCTCGAGACGGCGGGCCGGCTCGGCGACGGCGCCATCGTCTACGCCACCGTCTCGCCGGACGTCCTGCGCGTCGCCATCGATCGCGTGGCGGCGGGCGCACGTGCGGCCGGTCGCGATCCCGGTGGGCTCGACGTCGCGCTCTGGGCGCCGATGTCGATCGGACGCGACCGCGAGCGTTCGCGCGATCACGCTCGCGGCCGCGTGGCATCGGCGTGCCGTCACCCACTGCCCGTCCGATTGTCCGACGAGGACGAGACGGCAATCCGTCGCGTGCGCGAGGCCTACGACGCGTACGAGCACGCGACGGCCGCGTCGCGTCACCGCGCGCTCGTCACCGATCGCCTGGTGGACCTCATGGCGCTGGCCGGAACGCCGGACGACGTCGGCGCGCAAGTCGCGGGGCTGGCAGGCGTCCCCGGCCTCACGCGCGTGATCGCGTTTCCGCAGGCGCCCGGCGCGGGCTTCGCGGCGCGCGAGGAGATCCTCGCGATGTTCGCCGACGTCGTGCTGAGGCGCTAGGCATAATGAACGACGCCATGCGCCGTCGCCTCCTCGCCGCAACGCTCATGATGTTGCTCGGCGGCTGCGCCTCGTACGCCTGGGTCAAGCCGGATGCGACGGCAGAGATGACCGCGCGCGACGAGGCAGCCTGCCGCGCCGAGGCCCGCGACCTGGCCACGGGATTCGTATACGGCGGCGTCGGCGCGCCGTGGGGCTATCCGCCATGGCAGCCGGTCCCGTACCCGGATCCCTCGTGGCAGGTCGTCGCCGAGCAGCGCGTGTACGACCGCTGTATGCGGGGCCGCGGCTACGAGCTCGTCCGCACAGACAAGAAGAGCTGAGAGGCGCCGCAGCAGCGCGTGGCGTCCGCCAGTCGCTGGCATGCGGCGTGTAGCCCGTTGCCGCCATGCGACGTCTCGGGCCGTGGCTCGCTCTGGTGTTCCTGCTGGGCGGTTGCTCGTACGCCTGGGTCCGGCCCGACGCGACGCCGGCTCAGGCGCGCGCCGACGAGCAGCGCTGTCGCGCGGAGACGGCCAACCTCGTCCAACCCGTCTGGTCCGACGCCGCGCTTGGCTGGGGACCCATGTATCGCCCCTGGGGCCCAGCCTGGTACGGCGGTCCGGGCTGGTATGGATGGTGGCCCGACCCATCGGCGGAGTTGGCCGCCGAGCAGCGCGCCTACGATCGCTGCATGCGCACGAAGGGCTACAACCTCGTGCGCGTCGACCGCAAGACCGGCGAGCCGCGTTACTAAGGCACGCCGGCGAGCCGCGCGACGAGCGCGGCCAGATCGGGCAGGCGTGGCGGCTTGCCGTGCACGGCGTGAAACCCTGCGCCCACCGCCTGGGAGGCCGCCGTCATGTCACCGGTCACGGCCACCGCGGGCACCTGTCCGCCTTGGGCCGCAGTCAGCGCGCGGATGGCGGCGATGAGCCACAAGCCGTCCTCGCCGGGCGGCATGCGGAGATCGGACACCAGCACGTCGGGGGCGGCGCCTGCTTGAACGCCTCGAGCGCTTATCGGAGCGAGGTCCGTAGAAAAGGAGAGCAACGGCCGGGCCAGCGGAGGTCCTGACCGGTGGTCAAGCTCTACCCTGACGGGATTTGCCAAGCCGCCTGTTATGCTCGCGCGCAATGAAAACGCTTTTGGGCGTGCTCCTCGCCGCCGCCGTCGCCTGCGTGGCGCCCCTGCCGGCGGACGCGCAGCCACTGCATCTGGTGCTGACGCCCTCGCAAAAACCGACCGACTTGCTGGCCGCCGGCGACGAGTTCGGTCAGGCGCTCGGCAAGCTCTACGGCGCGCCGGTGCGCGTGACGGTCGCCTCCGACTACGCCGCCGTCATCGAGGCACTGCGCAATCGCACCGCCGACCTCGCGTTCGTCCACCCGGTGGGCTACGTGCTGGCCAGCCGCGAGGCGAAGGCGCGCATCGTGGCGCGAAATCTCTGGCACGGCAAGAGCACGTTCACCTCACGCATCTATGTGCGCCGGGACAGCGGGATCAAGACGCTGGAGGCGCTGCGCGGCAAGACGATGGCCTTCGTGGATCCCAGCTCCTCGTCGGGCTACACCTATCCGATGGTGCTGCTGATCCAGCGCGGCCTCGTGAAGGACCGGGACCCGAAGACGTTCTTCCGTGAGGTGATGTTCGCCGGCGCCCACGACGCGGCCATGCGGGCGCTGTTGAACGGCCACGTCGACGCCATCGCGTCGTTCGACATGGCGCGCGAGCAGTACCTGACCGATCCGGCCGAGCGCGACAAGATCATCTTCGTCGCCGAGACGACGCCGATCCCCGAGGCCGGCATCGCCGCGCGCGACGGCCTCAGTCCTGAAGCCTTCGCGAAGGTGCGTGCCGCGCTGCTGCAGATGCGCGGCCCCGCCTACGCGTCGCTGCTCAAGCGCATGTACGACATCGACGGCTTCGAGCCTGCCGAGGACCGCGACTACGATCCCGTGCGCGCGGCCGTCGAGCTGCTCGGCGTCCGACCGCGCTGAACGCCGTCGCCGCCGCCCCGTCCGCGATGATCGAGGTCGGCGGCCTGCGCGTGGTCCTGCCACCCGCCGTCGTCGCCGTCGACGGCGTCGATCTCACGATCGGCGCGGGCGAGTTCGTGGTGATTCTCGGCCGCTCCGGCGCCGGCAAGACGACGTTCCTGCGCGCGCTCAATCGCCTGGTGGAGCCGACGGCGGGCGTGGTGCGCGTCGGAGGCCGTGCGGTCACCGGCGCGGACGCGGCCGGGCTGCGCGCGGTGCGACGCCAGATCGGGATGGTCTTCCAGCAATTCAACCTGGTGCGACGCGTGTCGGTGCTCGACAACGTGCTGGCCGGACGGCTCGGCTGGGCGCGGCCGCTGCCGACGCTGCTCGGACGCTTCGGCGCCGAGGACCGGCGCATCGCGCTGGAGTGTCTCGCCCAGGTCGGTCTCGCCGACTTCGCCGCGCGACGCGCCGACACGCTGTCGGGCGGCGAGCAGCAGCGCGTCGCGATCGCACGCGCGCTCGCCCAGGCGCCCTCGGTGATCCTGGCCGACGAGCCGACGGCGAGCCTCGATCCCGCGCTGACCGGCAGCATCATGGACCTGCTCAAGACGATCGGCGTGCGCCGCGGGCTCACGCTGATCGTGAGCCAGCATCAGCTCGAGACCGCCGTGGCGTACGCCACGCGCGTCGTCGGGTTCCGGCGCGGCCGCGTCGTGTTCGACGGCGCGCCGTCCGCGCTCACGCCGGCGGTCGCGGCGACGATCTACGGTGAGCATCGATGAAGCGCGCGACCGTCGTCATCGCGCTGGTGGTGTTGGCGTGGACGGTGTGGGATACCGGCGCCGACCCTGTGCGGCTGGGACGTGGGATCCCGTGGATCGCCGACTTCCTGCGGCGCATGCTCCCGCCCGATCTTCGCGTGCTGCCGGCGGCGCTGCTGGGCGCGCTCAAGACGGTGGAGATCGCGCTGCTCGGCACCGCGGTGGCCGCGGTCTTGGCATTGCCGCTCGGCTTTCTCTCCGCTCGCAACGTCGCCGCGCCCGCGGTCTTCCACCCGGCGCGCGTGGTGCTGAATTTCTTCCGCAGCGTCGACACGCTCGTCTACGCCCTCGTGTTCGTGGCCGCCGTCGGGTTGGGACCGTTTCCCGGCGTGCTGGCCGTCGTCGCGTACACGACGACGTCGCTCGCCAAGCTCTATTCCGAGGCCATCGAGGGCATCGATCGCGGCCCCGTCGACGCCATCACGGCGACGGGCGCCACGCGGCTGCAAATTCTCAGGTTCGGGGTCTTGCCACAGGTCCTGCCGCTGTTTCTCTCCTATGTCCTCTATCGACTGGAGACGAACATTCGCGCCGCCACCGTGCTCGGCTTCGTCGGCGCGGGCGGCATCGGTTTCTACCTGCAGACGTATTTGCGGATGATCGACTACCCCGCGGCGTCCACCGTGCTGCTCGTCACCGTGGTGATGGTCATGGTGGTGGACGCGATCTCCTCGCGCCTGCGCGCGCGGCTGGTCTGAGGCCGAGCAGGAAATTTTTTCCCATCTAAGACCCGGTCCTACCACTTCGCGGGGTCCGGGCCCGCGGAATCCGTAGGAATACGGAGATATCCCGCCTGGCCCGAACCTTGTAGCAACACGCGATCCTTTTGCTCTCGGGGGGACCGGTGGAGAAGCGCAGGCGGCAGAAGGAAGAACCCGCGCCGTGGACGCCATTCGTCTGGCCCGACCTCACCGGCATCCACGCGTTTCTGATCGAGGACAACGAGGACACGCGCGCCCTCGTCGGCGAGACCCTGGAGCACTGTGGCGCCGTGGTCAGCGTCTATCCAAGCGCCGACGCGGCAATCGCGGACCTGCCGGAATTCCTGCCGACCGTGTTCATCTGCGACCTGTCGATGCCGGGCCTCGACGGCCTGCAGTTCATGCGGCGCATGCGCCAGCTGCCGCCCGAGCGCGGTGGCGAGGTGCCGTCCGTCGCGATCACGGCCTACTACGAGGACTTTGCGGCGGCGGCGGCGCTCGAAGCGGGCTTCAACGCCTACATGATGAAGCCGATCAGGCTCGAGGAGCTGGCGCGCCTCGTCAAGGAGATCGCTCACCCGCAGCGAACTCCCTGACCATGCGCGCGACCACGTCGGGCCGCTCGAGGTGTGGCACGTGGCCCGCGCCGTCCACCGTGTGCACTCGCGCGCCGCCGATCCGCCGCGTGAACTCGTCGGCGTACACCGGCGGTACGAGGCGGTCTTCCTTGCCCCAGACGAGGAGCGTCGGCGCGGTGACCCGGTGGATGCGCTTCTTGAGGCCCTTGTCGGGAATCGGCCAGATGAACTTGCCGGTGGCCCCCATGCCCCACGCCAGCCGCACCCGCGCGTCCGCGGCGGCGTCCGGATCGTCGCCGCCGCCGAACATCCGCCGCGCCGCCTCGCTCTTGGGATCGCGGAAGACGTACTCGGGCAACCGCGCCGGGTCGAGCATCATCCAGTTCACGACCCGCTCGCCGTCGCGCCAGAAACCGAGCGGCGCGATGAGCGCCAGACAGCGTACGCGCGCCGGATAGGCGGCGGCGAGCTCGCAGGCGAGCATGCCGCCGAAGGAGTGGCCGACGAGGGCGGCGTTGTCGACGCCGAGCGCGGTGAGCAATTCGTCGTAGCAGAGGACGAGATCCCACAAGCCGTCCAGCTGATAGATGTCGTCGGGAGTCTCCGGCGTCGTTCCGGGATGTTCCGGCGCGTGAACGGTGAAGCTCTTCGCCAGCTCGTCCAGGAACGGATCCCACGTGAGGCCCCACGGGCCGTGAAGGAAGACCAGCGCTGGTCCGCTGCCCTGCGAGTGCACGCGGATGCGAACCTTGCCGTCCCAGACCGCGATCGTGCGCTGGCTCACTTGTTCCCCCCTGGGCTATGAGCCTGCCGCGGCGACGGCGGCCGCGCGCGGCGCCGCCGCGCCACGCAGCCGCTCGGGCCACCAGTGATTGACCCAGCCCTCGTCGTTCCACTCGCCGCGCAGCGAGGGCAGCACGTCGCGCGCGAAGCGATCCATGTTCTCGAGCGTCAGCTCGTGAGGCATCGACCCGATCTGGAGCAGCACCATGAGGTTGCCGACACGCAGGCCCTTGACGACCTCCTCTTTGATCCGGTCGCGCACGGTGGCGGCGCTACCCGCGATGACGTAGCCCTTCTCGACGAAGTCGCGGTAGCGCAGCGACTTCGGGTCCTCGGCGCGGCGGATGTTGCTCTTCGCTGCGGCGACGAGACTGCGGTAGTCCTGGTTGCCGGGCGGTGACAGGTACTGGATCGGCCAGTGCAGGCACTTGTGATAGAAGTACTCGACGTGCCGCGCGTACTTGGCCTCGGCGGCCGCGTCGCTCTCTGCGACGGCCACGAGCTGCAGGAAGCCCGCGCGGTAGGGGTTGGTCTCGCGTCCCTTCTTCGCCACCACGTCCCAGTAGCCCTGCATCATCGTCTTCGCGGCCTTGGCCCCCGAGTACGACAGGAAGCAGTAACACACGTCGTTGTCGACGGCGAAGTCGAACGTGCTGATGCTACCGGATCCCGGCACCCACACCGGCGGATGCGGCTGCTGGATCGGCCGCGGCCAGAGATTGACGTTCGCCAGCTGGTAGTAGCGCCCGTTCCACGCGAACAGCTCGCGCGACTGCCACGCCTTGAGCGTCAGCGCGAAGGCTTCGCGGTAGCGCTCGCGGTGCTCCATCGGCGTGATGCCGTAGCAGAGGTTCACGTCCATCGCGCTGCCCAGCGGCAGGCCCGCCACCAGCCGTCCGCCGCTGATGCAGTCGAGCATCGCGTATTCCTCGGCGACCCGGATCGGCGGATTCGACGTCGGCAGCGTCGCGCCCATCTGCACGATGGCCACGTTCGTGCCGTTCGTGGCCTTGGCGAGCACGGCGCCCATGATGTTCGGGCTCGGCATGAAGCCGTAGGCGTTCTGGTGGTGCTCGTTGGTGCACACGCCGTCGAAGCCGGCGCGCGCGGCGAACAGCAGCTCGTCGAGCGTCCAGTTGTAGTACTGTCCCACGCGCTCGGCGTCGGCCAGCTCCCACCACGGCGGCGTGACCCACACCGACTCGTAGCGCTTCTCGAAATCGTCGGGCAGCTCGCGATGCGGCATCAGATGGAACGCGCTGATCTTCATCTCAACCCTCTCGCTTGGGCGGCCACTGGATGCCCATCTGATCGAAGCGGCGCAGGCGATCCTGACCGAGGCTGCGATCCCAGACGTCGGCGAGCGCGCCCGCCGTCCACCCGTTCGTGCCCGTACCCCCAGGGAGGGCCAAGCAAGTGAGCGTGCGCAACGGGGCGGGATGCGAGAACAGCGTCACCTCGTCGCCGCGCACGCCGACGACCTGGCCGGTGATGTGCGCCGCGCGATCACTGGCGAGAAACGCGACGACCGGGGCGATGGCCTCCGGCGGCGTGGCCGTCGCCATCGCGCGGCGCTCGCCGGGCAGCCGCTGCGTCATGCGCGTGTCGGCCGTCGGGGAGATGCAGTTGCAGCGCACGCCGTACTTCGCCATCGCGAGTGCCACGGAGCGCGTCAGGCCGACGATGCCTTCCTTCGCCGCGGCATAGTTCGGCTGGCCGGGACTGCCCTCGAGGCCCGCCGTCGAGGTGAACGTGATCATGCAGCCGGCCTTCTTCTCGCGCATGTGCGCGGACGCCGGACGCATGACGCTGAAGTGGCCCTTGAGGTGCACCGCGATGACCGCGTCCCACTCGTCTTCCGTCATGTTGAAGATCATCCGCTCGCGCAGGATGCCGGCACAGCAGACGACGATGTGCAGGTCGCCGAAGGATTTGAGCGCGGCGTCGACCATGGCCTTGCCGCCCGCCATCGTCGCGACGTTCTCGGCGGCGGCCACGGCCCGCCCGCCCGCCTTCTCGATCTCCTTCACCACCGCCTCGGCCGGGGCGCTCGACGGATCGCGGCCGTCCACGCTGACGCCGTAGTCGCCGATCACGACAGACGCGCCCTCGGCGGCCAGGCCCAGCGCGACGGCGCGACCGATGCCACTGCCCGCGCCCGTCACCACCGCTACCTTCCGATCCAGCACGCCCATACCGGCTCCTTTTCTAGGATTCGCAGTAATTCTGCTGAGGCCGCCCGGTGGTCATCGCCCACGCTCGTGGACAACACTGACGAGCAGGCCGATGCCGGCGAGCGCGACGAGGATCACGCCGGCATAGCGCATGCCCGGGTAGCGCGCGACGTCGCCGTAGATGAAGACCGCGTATCCCGCGATCGTGAGGAGAATGACCGCCGCGGCCAGCGCGCGCATCATCACATCCACCGTGGTCGGCATGATACCCGATCCGATCGCGGGTGCTACTGCTCGCCCTGCGGACTGATCGTGCGATCGACGGTGACGACTTCGATCACCCAGATCGCCAGGAGCAAATACGCAAGCCCGATCGTCAGCCCGCCCGCGAGATCCGAGAGCCAGTGGCGGTCGAGGTAGAGCCGGCTGAAGGCGACGATCACCACCGTCAGCGCGCAGAGCGCGCTCGCCAGCAGGCGCCAGCGGCGCCGCTGCCTGGAGGCGGTGGCCACCAGCCACACCATCAGACCGAAGAAGACGACGAGGCTCAGCACGTGGCCGCTCGGGAAGCCCCACGGCGACTCGTCGGGTCGCGCCCGCCCCGTGCTCCACTTGGCGATGGCCTGCAGCGCCCCCGCGCCCGCCATCAGCGCGGGGAGCGCCAGCGCCCAGCGACGCTGCCGCCGCCAGAGCAGGACGGCGATGCCGGCCGCAATCAGCAGGACGATGCCGAGTGGGCCGCCGAGCTCGGTGATGAGGGCCATCGGCAGGTACGGCGCTTCCTCGCGCAGGATCCGGACCCACGTGCGCGTGCCGTAGTCGATGGCGAAGAACTGCTGGTGCGCGGCCAGCACGGCGAGGGCGATGTAGCCGGCGAGCGAGGCCAGTGCGCCACTCAGCAACAAGCGGGGCTTGCGCCCGTGCACCAGCCGCCGATAGCGCGAGGCTTCCGCCGTCATGCACGATATGTACCGTGAGATTCGTCAAACCGCTGCTCTTCATCGCCGGCGCGATGCTCCTCGCCTTCCTCGTGCACCGCGTCGGCGCCGAGCCCATCATGAGAACGCTGCGCGCGCTGGCGTGGTGGCAGTTCATCCTCATTTGCCTGCCATACGCCGTCATCCTGGCCGTGGACACGCTCGGCTGGCGCTTCGCCTTCGCTCGGGACCGCGCGCCGTTCTGGCGGCTCTACGGCGCGCGGCTCGCCGGCGAAGCACTCAACGTCGTCACCGCGGTCGGCTCGGTGGGCGGCGAGGCGGCCAAAGCCTGGCTGGTGAGGCGTGACGTCTCCTACGCGGAGAGCGTGCCCTCCATCGTCGTCGCCAAGACCACCATCGTCATCGCGCAGGCGATCTTCCTGGTCATCGGCATCGTGCTCGCGTGGACGGCCCTCGACGTCAGCGGGCCGGTGTTGCGCGCGATGCTCTGGCTGCTGGTGATCGAGGTGTTCGCCGTCGGCGGGTTTTTCGGCGCGCAGGTCGCGGGGCTCGTGGGCCACGGGGGGCGCGTGCTCGTGTGGGCGGGGGTGACGGCGAATGCGGCGGCCGCCGAGAAGCTCGACGCCTCGCTGCGGCACTACTATCGTCACGAGTGGCGTCGCTTCGCGGCCTCGACCGGCTTTCACACGCTGGGCTGGCTGGTCGGCGCCGCGCTCGAAGCGACGCTGATGCTCTGGCTGCTCGGCGTGACCACGTCCGTGACGACGGCGACCGTCATCGAGGCGCTCGGCTCGGGGGTGCGCTTCGCGTCGTTCATGGTGCCCGCCAGTCTCGGCGCCTTCGAGGGCGCCAACGCCGCCGCCTTCGGAGCTCTCGGATTCGGCGCCGCCTCCGGGCTGGCCTTCAGCGTGGTGCGGCGCGCGCGTCAGGTCGTGTGGATCGTGGTGGGACTGCTGGTGCTGCTGGGGATGCGCCTGGCCGACCGCTAAGACACGAATTTGTCGATTAGCGTGCGGGTGCTCCGACGGCGTGGAGTCGCGCGTGCGACTCAGGCCGTTCGAGCGCCGGCTTTGCCGGCGCAATCCGATCCTGGGGGAGGCAGGGAGGAGTACGGCGCAGCAGTGCGACGACCGTCGGAGGGGGCCGTCGCGGCCCCCTCCGAGATTAAGACGCGCGCTCGGCGGGCGTCTCGACCGGCGGATCGTCGTCGACCGTCCGCGCGCACAGCGCCTCGAGTGCTCCGGGAGGAATCAGCAGCGGCAGCACGCGTCGGCGTGTGCGCAACGTTTCGCGCCGCCGCGGCGTGGTCACCGTGACGCGGCGGCCGCGGTAGACGTGCACCCCATCCCAGCGGCCGCGCAGCCGCAGCAGCAGGGCGAATAATCGCCAGGCCAGGCGTACCTTTCCGACGCGTGGGATCAGAAAGACGTCGAACATCCCGTCGATCGGCGAGGCCGCAGGTGTCAGGCTGAGGAAGCCCCGGTACGTCTCAACGTTGGCGACGGTGACCAGAACCGCGTCCTCGGCCACGGACGCGCCGTCGACCTCCACCTTGAAGCCCGCGAGCCGAGCGCTGAACAGGAAGCGTCGGCCGACACCCCAGTACCAGAGGTAACGCAGAACGCGGTTCTTCGGCTGGCGGCGCCCACGCTCGGCCACTTCCTGCACGTGCTCGAGCAATCCGTACGAGCGGTGCGACAGGAAGAGCTCGTCACCCACGGCGCCGACGTCGACGCGGCGCCGCTCGCCGCGCTCCAGCAGCTCGATCACGGCGTCGGCGCGGTTGGGGTGGCCGAAGACGCTCGCGAAGATGTTGCCGAATCCCGCGGGTACCGGGACGAAGGCGGCCTCGCAGCGGATCGCGGCCGTCGCCGCCGCGCTCTGCGTGGCGTCGCCCCCGATGCAGACGAGATGGCTGAAATCGTCAAGACAGCTCGCCGCCCAGTGGCGGAGCTTCTCGAGATCGTGGAAGGACTCGACGTCGACCTGCCAGCGGCGCCGCCCCAGCAGGCGGGCGAGACGACGCGCGATCTGTCGCGCGGCGCCCGCCCCGGAGCCGGGAGTGACGACGATCTTCACCGCCCGGTCACGGACCCCGGACGCCATGCGTCAGGCCATGCGGTTCTTGAAGTAGGAATCCTTCTTCACGATCTTGTCGTCGCGGAACGTGAAGACGTCGCACCCGTTGACTTCGATCTTCTTGCCGTCCGTCGTCGTCGCGGTGAACACCCACTCCGACAGGCCGCGGTCGCCGGCGACGAAATGGCGCGCCTGGCCGAAATGCGCGTCGGGAAACATCTTGAAGACCTTCGCGAACGCCTCGCGGACTCGCTCGCGGCCCACGTAGCGAGTGCCGCAGACCTCCTTGCCCGCCGTGGTCTCGAACACGCAGTCGTCGGCCATGAACGTCATGATGAAGTCGACGTCGTGACGATTCCACCCGTCACCGAACGTTTCCAGATCTTTGATCGTCACCATGCACTCGCCTCCTTCATTTCATCGGCTCGCCTCAGACGGCGGGGCCCCAGCCCCGCGACGTCTTGCGGCTCGCACTACCGCTTCATCGGCTCGCCTCAGACGGCAGGGCCTGGATCGCAGACTCGCCTCGCCTGACGGCTGCGGCTCGCACTGCGGCCCCGCGACGTCTTGCGGCTCGCACTACAGCTGTCCCGAGTCACCCCAGCGATCGAGCACCGCGCGATACTCAGGATCGTCGTAGCGCGCCAGCGTGAAGGCCGGCGCGTACGGCGGCAACGGCCGCCCCGTCACGTGACTGGCCACGAGCTCGCCGGCCACGTTGGCCGCCATCAGGCCGTAGCCGCCGAGCGCCCCGCAGACGTACGCGCCCTCGACGGGCAGCGGACCGGCCAGGAATCGATTCTCGCGCGTCTTCGTGTAGTACCCGCCGTCGACGACCGCCCGCGGCAGCCGATCGGCATAGCGCGCGAACGCCGGCACCAGGCGCGTCATGCCGCGGATGACGAGCTCGGTATAGGCGGGGTCGAACGTCATCGGAAACACGGGCTCGACCGGATCGAGATGATACGTCCACAGCAGCAGCACGATCGGACTGTCGCCGCCGCCCTCGGGCCGGCCGTGCACTCCCGTCGGAAGCTCCTCGAGCAGATCGGGACGAGTGGTCGCGAGCGCGGCGCGCTCGTCGTCGCTCCACGCCACACGCACCGGATCGGTCCAGATCAGCATCGGCGCCTCGCGCGGCATCGCGCCGAGCGTGTCGGCGAACGCGACCTTGGCGTGCTGCTCGCAATAGACAGGCAGATCGACGCCGAGCATCCGGCCCACCGGCGCGAGGAAGGGCCCGGCCGCATTCACCACGCGCGCCGTGGCGACCGTCGTGCCGCTCACCGTCACGCCGCTCACGCGCCCGCCCCCGGTGGTGATGGCCTCCACGCGACCGGACACAAGCCGCACGCCCTTGTCGCGCGCGCGCTCGAGCATGTGCATGCCGAGCTGCTGGCCGCTGAGCCAGCCGCATCGCCGTCCGTGGAACACCGCCAGCGTGTCGTCGGCGAGGTAGGGAAAGTATCGACGGATCAGCGCGCGATCGGTAATCACGTCGACGCCGACGGGCTGGTCCTCGAAGCCGTCGGCCGGCGACGGCCGATAGTCGCTCCCGGCGCTCGCGTGGATGCGCGCGGCCCCCGAGCCGAGGGTGGCCGCCTCCCGGGCGGACTCGATGAATCGCGCGGCGCGCGCGGGATCGGCGGTGGCGAAGAGATACCCTCGCCGATTCATCCGAAAGACGTTGCCACTCTCGCGCGCCAGCTCTTCGAGCAGATCGATCGAACGGTTCATGGCCGCCACCATCGCGTCACCGGGCCCAGGCCACAGATTCCGATAGCACTCCGTGGACTTGTCGCTGGTGAGCGACAACGGGGGACGCTCGTCGACGAGGAGCACGTCGCTCACGCCCTGGCGCACCAGATGAAAGGCGGTGGCGATGCCGGCGATACCGGCGCCACAGATGACCACTTCGGCCGTGCGCGACGTCATGGCCGTTCACGCTATCATGAACCGGTCCTCATGCACGTCCGTGGGAACGCCCGTCAGCGTCTCCGTGAGATCGCCCACCGCGCGATGCTCGAGCGCGGTCTCGAGCCGGAGTTCTCTCCCGCCGCGCAGGCCCAGGCCCAGGCGACGCACGGCCAGGCCGACGGAAGCGGCGCGTCGCGGGATTTACGCGACCTGCTCTGGTGCTCGATCGACAACGACGACTCGCGCGATCTGGATCAGCTCACGGTGGCCGTGGACGGGGCTTCCGGCGCGCGGCGCGTCCTGGTGGCCGTGGCCGACGTCGACGCCGCGGTGGCGAAGGACTCGGCCGTCGATGCGCACGCGCGCGTCAATACGACGTCGGTCTACACCGCCGCGCAGGTCTTCCCCATGCTCCCCGAGCGGATGTCGACCGATCTCACCTCGCTCAACCAGGACGCCGACCGCCTGGCGATCATCGTCGACGTCACCGTCGGCGGCGATGGCGCCGTGACCGGCGGGGAAGTCTATCGCGCGCGCGTGCGCAATCGCGCCAAGCTCGCGTACAACGCGGTGGCGGCGTGGCTCGACGGCCACGGGCCCCTGCCCCCCGCGGCGGCCGCCGTGAAGGGTCTCGATGCCAATCTCAAGGCGCAGGACGCCATCGCCCAGGCGCTCAAGACCGAGCGCCACCGGCGCGGCTCGCTCCTGTTGCGCACGCTGGAGACGCGCGCGGTATTCGACGGCGACGCGCTCGCCGAGCTGCGACCCGACGAGGAAAATCGCGCGCGGCAGCTGATCGAGGACTTCATGATCGCCGCCAACGGCGTGACCGCGCGGTTTCTCGCCGCGCGTCAGGTCGCGTCGATGCGCCGGGTCCTGCGCACGCCCGAGCGCTGGGACCGCATCGTCGCGCTCGCCGCCGAGCACGGCGGACACCTGCCGGCCGCGCCCGACGCCGTCGCGCTGGCCGGCTTCCTTTCGGCCCAACGCGCGGCAGATCCCGAGCGATTCCCCGATCTCTCGCTGGCGATCGTGAAACTACTCGGCAAGGGCGAGTACGTCGTGGACCGGCCCGATCAGCAGCCGAGCGGCCACTGGGCACTCGCCGTGCGCGACTACACGCATTCCACCGCGCCGAATCGGCGCTTCCCCGACCTGATCACGCAGCGCCTGCTCAAGAGTGCCTTGGCGGACCGCGCGCCGGCGTACGGCGCCGAGGAGCTCGACGGGCTCGCGCGGCATTGCACCGAGCAGGAAGACGATGCGGCCAAGGTGGAGCGTCAGGTGCGAAAGTCGGCGGCCGCGCTGCTGCTCGAGGGCCGCGTCGGCGAGCGCTTCGACGCGCTGGTGACCGGCGCATCCGACAAAGGCACCTGGGTGCGCATCACCCGACCGCCCGTTGAGGGCCGACTCGTCCGCGGCTTCGAGCGTCTCGACGTCGGTGATCGCGTCGAGGTCACGCTCAAGTCCACCGACGTCGAGCACGGCTTCATCGACTTCGAGCGGCGCGCGTAGCTCGCTGACGTCACCGCACGGCGGCACGGCGTCCATTCTCGTCGTAACCGTGCGGTAACAATTCGCGCGGTAGCATCGCAGGCACCGTTGAAGACCTCCAGCGTCGTCGTCGTTTCCGCGGCCGTGCGCGGGCGTGCACGCCTGCACCTGCGTGAGCTCCGGCGCCAGCCCGCGCTCGGCTGGCATCTGCGAGAGCACTTGAGCGGCGACGATCGCATCCGCGACGTTCGCGCCAGTGCCGTGACCGGCAACGTGCTCGTCCACTTCGACGCCCACCGGCTTGACGTGGCCGGCGTGCGTCGTCTCATCGCGCGAGCGGCAGCGATGTATCGCCCGTGGCCGGCGTCCCGCGCGGCGGAACGGCGCTCGGACGCGGCCCCCCTCGGCGCCGACGGTGCCGCCTGGCACACGCGTGAGGCGGCGGACGTGGTTCGAGCCCTCAACGAGACCCCCGCCCTCGGGCTCTCCACGATGGAGGCCGAGGCCCGACTCGCGGTCGCCGGGCCGAACCGGCTGCCCACCCCGCAACCCAAGTCTGGAGTCCAGATCGTCTGGGAGCAGATCGGCTCGCTTCCGGTGGGCCTGCTCGCCGGCGCTGCGGCGCTGTCGATCGCCACCGGCGGGCTCGTGGATGGGGTCGCGATCGTCACGGTCATCGCGCTCAACGCCGCCATCGGGTATACGACAGAGTCTCGAGTCGAGCGGGTCCTCGCCTCACTGAACGAGATCGGCGTGCCGATGGCGTTCGTGCGCCGCGACGGCGTCGAACAGTTGCGGCCTCGGGCCGAACTGGTCGCCGGCGACGTGATGCTTCTGCGTCCCGGGCACGACGTTCCGGCTGACGGGCGGCTGATCGCGACGAGCCGGCTGCAGACCAACGAGTCCGCCCTCACCGGCGAGGCCGCCGCCGTCGTCAAGAGCCTGGCACCGGTGGCGCAGCCCGACGCTCCCATCGCGGAGCGCACGGACATGGTGTATGCGGGCACCGTCGTGGCCGAGGGCAGTGGCGAGGCCATCGTCACCGCGACCGGCCCGCGGACGGAGATCGGTCGCATCCGGACGCTGGTCGGGGAGACCCAGGCCCCGCGGACGCCGCTCGAGCGCCAGCTCGACGACACCGGACGCCAGCTCGCGTTCGCCTCGATCGCGCTCAGCGCGGGACTGTTCGTGACCGGCGTCCTGCGAGGTCTGCCGGCGCTGAGCACGTTCCGCACCGCAGCGTCGCTGGCTGTGGCGGCGGTGCCGGAGGGCCTCCCCACCGTCGCGACGACCACGCTGGCGCTCGGGATGCGGCGGATGTTCGAGCGCCGCATGCTCGTGCGCCGCCTGAACGCGGTGGAAAGCCTCGGCTCGACCACGGTGATTTGCGTGGACAAGACGGGCACGGTCACCGAGAACCGGATGACCGTCGGGCGGTGGCACATCTGCGGCCGCGACTGCCTGCAGGGTGACGCCGAGCCCGGTCGGGTCGATCCCATGCTCGCCCGCACCCTCACCATCGCGGTGCTGTGCAACGAAGCGACCGTGACCATGGACGCGGACGGCCGCCCTCAGATCAGCGGCAGCGCGACGGAGGCAGCGCTGCTCGTTGCGGCTCGAGCGTGGGGACTCGACGCCGCGGAGGTGCACGCGCGGCACACGCTCGTGACGATGTCACCCCGCTCCGAGGGACGGAACTGGATGGGCTCGATGCACACCCAAAACGGCGGGCGTCTGCTCGCCGTCAAGGGCGCGCCCGAAGAGGTTCTGCGTGGGTGCGTGCGCTGGGCGGGCCCGGACGGTGAGGCCGAGCTGGATGGCGCGGCCCGGCGCCGCATCCTGAGCGCAAACGATCGGATGGCCGGCGAGGGTATGCGGGTGCTCGGGCTCGCGGCCGGGACGCTCGACGCGGACGCCGACGCGCGCTGGGATCGCCTGACCTGGCTCGGACTGGTCGGGCTCATCGACCCCATTCGCCCCGGGGTGCGCGAGGCGATCGCCATCTGTCATCGGGCGGGCATCAGGCCGGTCATGATCACGGGCGATCAGGGGCTGACCGCGGTGGCGGTGGGCCGCGAGCTCGGGCTCGTGCGCGATGGCCAGGTGCGAGTGCTCGAGGCCGGCGAGCTCGCACGCCTCGACGCCGCCGCCCTGCGCGGCGTGGTGCGCGAGGTGGACGTCTTCGCGAGAGTCGCCCCCGCGCAGAAGTACGAGATCGTGCGGGCGCTGCAGGCCGGCCACGAGGTGGTGGCGATGACCGGTGACGGGGTCAACGACGGCCCCGCGCTCAAGGCGGCCGATATCGGCGTCGCCATGGGTGAGCGCGGCACCGAAATGGCGCGCGACATCGCGGACGTCGTGCTCATGGACGACGATTTCGGCTCCATCGTCGGCGCCGTCGAGAACGGCCGGACTCTGCGCGCGAATCTCCAGAAGGCGCTCCGCTTCCTGCTCGCGACCAACCTCGCGGAGGTCCTCGTCACCTTCGGCGCGACTCTGGTCGGCAGGGCGCAGCCGCTCTCCGCGCTCCATCTGCTCTGGATCAACCTCGTCACCGACGTCGTTCCTGCGCTCGCTCTTGGACAGGAACCCGCGGAGCCCGGGGTGATGCTGCAACCTCCGCCGTCCCCGGGCGCGCCGCTGCTCTCTCGGGACGATCTGAAGACGACGGTCGTGGACGCGGCGATCATGGCCGCGGTCACGCTGGGCGCCTTCGGGCTGACGATGAAGCGAACGGCGGACGCCGCGCGCGCGTCGACCGTCGCCTTCTCCACCCTCAGCACGGGCCAGCTCCTGTACGCGCTGGCATGCCGGACCGGCGACCGCGCGGGCTGGCGCCACCTCGGCGACAACCCCGCGCTGATGGCCGGGCTCGGTGGCATGCTGGTGCTGCAAGGAGCGACGCTCATCGTTCCGCCGCTTCGCGCGCTGCTCGGGACCACTTCACTCGGCCTGGCCGATCTGGCGGTGATCGGCCTGGGCGCCGTAGCGCCGGTGGCGCTGCGAGAAACGTTCAAGACGCGGCGCCCCGGCAACGCGGACAAGGGAGGCCGACGTGGCTAGACGAACGATCTTTTCCTCGGAGTCCGTGACGCGGGGCCATCCGGACAAGATTTGCGATCAGCTCGCCGACGCCATCGTGGACGCGTTTCTCTTCCAGGACCCGCGCGCAGAGGTCGCGGCGGAGGGTGCGATCGCGACAGGCCTCGTCTTCCTGGCCGTCAACTCCGTCGGCCACGCGAGCGTGGACGTCACGCGCGTCGCCCGAGACGTCATCACCGGCATCGGCTACACGCCGGAGAGCGGCTTCGACCCCGACACCTGCAGTGTCGTCACGAGCGTCTCCCACCGGACCCCCGATTCCGCCGAGACGCAACGCTCGCAGCAGGCCTCGCTGTTTGGCTACGCGTGCCTCGACACGCCGGAACGGATGCCGTTGCCCATCATGCTCGCGCATGGACTCGCCCGCCGGCTGGACGAAGTCCGTGGCAAGGGCGTCCTGCCCTATCTCGCCCCCGACGGCAAGACGCTCGTGGCCGTGGAGTTCGAGGATGCGCGGCCCACCCGAATTCACACGGTGATCGTCAGCGTTCAACATACGGCGGCCCTCGACAGCCGCGGCCGCCTGGAGCACGACATCCGCGAGACCGTGCTGACTCCGGTGTTCGCGGGCGCGCCGCTGGGACCGGATCGGCGAACCAAGGTGCTCATCAATCCGGGCGGCGCCTTCCTCGTCGGCGGACCTCGGCGTGACGCGGGGCTCACCGGCCGGAAGAACGTGGCGGACACCTACGGCGGGTTCGCGCGCCAGGGCGGCGGCGCGTTGTCGGGCAAGGATCCCTCGCACGTCGACCGCTTCGGCGCTTACGCCGCCCGATACATCGCGCGCAACGTCGTCGCGGCGGGACTCGCGCGCCGGTGCGAGGTGCAGCTGAGCTATGGCGTTGGCGAGGAGCAGCCCCTCGCCGTCACGGTGGAGACCTTCGGGACGGGTTCGGTGCCGGACGAGCGCATCGAGCGTCTCCTCGACGGCGTGGTCGATCTGCGACCCGCCGCCGTCGTCGCGACGCTGAGGCTGCGCGAGCTACCCGGACAACGCGGCGGCGAGTTCTACCACGCGCTCGCGGCGTATGGTCAGGTCGGTCGCACTGACCTGGACGCGCCCTGGGAGCGCGAAGACCTCGCGGCGAGACTGCGAGAGGCCGCAGGCCGCAAGGGTTGACGTCGCGAAGACGTAACGATACCTCGGAGTCGGCGATGGACTAGAGTCGCGGCTGGCGATGGGGCCCGCGGCGCGGACAATCCTGTTATCGGTGTTGACCTCGCTGGCGCAGTCCGCGGTGCTCAAACTCCTTGGCCGGGCCCTCCCGACACGTCACGTCGACTCCGCGGCGCGCGCCGAG
>Ga0207684_10000407_pt1 | contig 57689 bp, 48 predicted proteins | sample KBSK5501metaG_FD_184342 | JGI IMG/M metagenome (GOLD analysis project Ga0207684, IMG submission 184342) | Corn, switchgrass and miscanthus rhizosphere microbial communities from Kellogg Biological Station, Michigan, USA - KBS K5-50-1 metaG... | ecosystem: Host-associated > Plants > Roots >... | reverse complement strand
GGTAGCGACCGGCGGCGCAAGCCCGCGCAGCGGGCGACAGAAGATGGTTTGACGACGTAGCAGAGAGAGCGCGCCCCAGCCCACGGAGTGGGCGAAAGCGTGTAGCCCAGGGCGAGTCCGCGAGCCCTGGGTTAAGGTAGCGATCGTCGGCGCAAGCCTGCGCAGCGGGCGACAGAAGATGGTTTGACGACGTAGCAGAGAGAGCGCGCCCCAGCCCACGGAGTGGGCGAAAGCGTGTAGCCCAGGGCGAGTCCGCGAGCCCTGGGTTAAGGTAGCGATCGGCGGCGCAAGCCCGCGCAGCGGGCGACAGCGCTTCGTCGATTGGGCACGTGTTGCGTCTGGAGAGTGGGCGGTTGCGAATGCGGCGCAATTGCATTCCACGGGTTCGCGGACTCACACTATGCTGTCACACGCTACGCGGGTTCGCGTTTGACCTGGGCGTCGTTCTACGGGTTCGCGGACTCACCCGTGGCTCTATCCCGTCACCCGCTTCGCGGGTTCGCGCTCTCACGCCGCGAAATCACCACGCGTTTGCGCGCCCGTCAGGCCTCATCTACTGCCCAATAGGTTTCACCGGCGCGGGATAAATGCCCGCGTCCGCCAGTTCTCTTAGCAACGCCGGCAATGCGTTGATCAGAGCGTTTGCCTCTTGCACGGCCTTGTCGAGTACCGGACCAATTTCCCTGGCCTGTCTCATCTGTGTCTCCGTAGGCCTCGAGGTCGAACCCATAATCCCACCTTTCAAACCACCAAACCGGAAACGCAAATTCTCATTGAGCCGCTCAAAATTCCCCGTCTCAAATGGATTCTCGGCGCCGACCCCGAAGCGTCTTCCTACGGGCTCAAACTTCTTCGCGAAATCCTCAACCTTTGTTTTCATCGCCGCGGGCGCACTCGCGTTATCCTTCAATGCCTGTTGAATGGCTTTGATTTTTTCATTCACTTCGTTCAAGCGATCGGCGGCTTCGTTCATCGTCTTCTGCAAACCATGAAGTTGAAGCGCCGTGTCGAACCAGACTTTGCGATCCTCAGCGGAGATTTGAATCTCCGGATCGCCCTCGACGATGAATGAACCCGTAGCCACGTCTTTGTCTTCAACTCTCAAAGTCACTTGATACGTACCCGGTATGACGAATGGTCCATCAAGCCCGCCACCAAAAAAGCCGCCACCCCCTCCCCCGGGACCACCTTGAGCCGCTCGCTGACGCGGCAAAGGTTTGACGCGCAAATTCCAGATGACCGTATTGATGCCGGCGGCGTTTTTGTCTTTGACATCGTCGCCCGCAAGCTCACGAACAACATTCCCGGAGGGGTCTTTGACTGTTAGCGTCAATTTCTTCGCGGGTGATTTCAGGTAATAAGTGAAAGCCGCGCCGATATCCGAGTTCTTTCCCAGGAACTGCATGTCGCCTTCAAAGTCGCGCGAGCGGTCTCCCGCCGGATTCATCTCGGTCGCCGGGCGAATATCAAACATATGGGCATCGTTCCCACGCGCTTTGGCGAACTGCTGAAGCGGGGTCATATCATCGAGAATCCAAATGCTGCGCCCGTGCGTCGCCAGGAGCATCGCGCTGTCACGCGGATGCAGAGTTATTTCGTAAATCGGCACCGCCGGTAAATTCGCTTTCACGCGCATCCATTGTTTGCCTCTATCAAAGGTCACAAACAACCCGCTCTCGGTTCCGAGATAAAGCACATCGGGATTCTTCAAATCTTCGGTGATCGTGCGCGCGACCTGACCCTTTGGCAGATCGCCGGCGATCGACTTCCAGTTCTGCCCGTAATCTGTGCTCGCATAAACATAGGTGCTGAAATCATTCAGGCGATGACCATCGAAGGTCGCATAAACCGTCGCTTCATCGAAACGCGAAGGCGCAACTCGCGACACATACGTGTTCTTTCCCAAACCCGAAACCTTCGACGTAACGTTAGACCAATTCGCCCCGTCATCACGCGACACGCTGATCACTCCGTCATCCGATCCGGTGTAATACACGCCGGCTTTTTTCGGCGACTCATTAAAGGTCACGAGGTTTCCGTAAGAGCTAACGCCATCGTGTTTCGCAATCGAGATGTCTTTGCCTTTGGCGGACATCAATTCAAGCGTCTCGCGGTCTGTATTAGTTGTTAAGTCGCCGCTGATTGCTTTCCACGAATGACCGCGATCGGTTGATTTGAACAGGCGATTCGCCGCAACGAAGACCGTCGAGGGGTTATGCGGCGAAATCACCATCGGAGTATCCCAATTCCAACGATCGGGTTTTTCACCTTCCGCCGGTTCAGGTCTGATCGTCTTGCGCTCGTTGGTCGTGCGATCGATCCGGCTCATGCGTCCGTCCTGCGATTCAGCGTAGAGAATGCGAGGGTCGGTCGGATCCATTTGCGCCTGGAACCCGTCGCCGCCCTGCACAACGAACCATTCGTCGTTGCCGATACCGCTTGCCGAACGCACGCTGCTTGGACCGCACCAGGTATTGTTGTCCTGCAAACCGCCGCATACGTTGAATGGTGTCTTCATGTCAAAAGCCACATGATAGAACTGACCGAGCGGCATATTCTTCAACCACACATACGTCTTGCTCTTATCGTAAGAGATGCCCACGCCGCCATCGCCGCCGATCATCGTGTGATTCGAGTTGGCGGGGTTTATCCACATCGCATGAAAGTCAACGTGGATCTTCTGTGCGCCGTCATTGCGAAAGGTCTTGCCGCCATCATCCGAGATGTGCAGTTGTACGCCGAGCACATAAATGCGCTGGTCGTTATTCGGGTCGATGCGAATCTGACTGAAATACATCGGGCGCGGATTGGTGGGGCCCATCTTCGCCCACGTCGCGCCGGCATCTTCCGAACGATACACGCCGCTCTCTTTCGGGTGTTCGATCCGCGCATAAACGATGTTTGGATTGCGGCGATATACATCAAGCCCGATGCGTCCCTTCGCGCCTTCAGGAATCCCTTTCGTGAGCGCGGTCCAAGTCCTGCCGCCATCCGCGGTTTTATAGATCGCGCTGCCGACTCCGCCGCCATTGAATCCCCAGGTTGCCCGGCGGCGTTGATAGGTCGCCGCGTACATGACTTTGTTATTGTGTGGGTCCATCACCAATTCTGTCGCGCCGGTATCCGCATCCGTCTTTAAGACATTCGCCCACGACAGTCCCCCGTCGGTAGTTTTGAACACACCGCGTTCGCCGCCCGCTCCCCAGAGGCTGCCGAGAGCGGCGACATAGACGACATCACTATCCACAGGATCGACGATGATGCGGGCGATGTGTTTTGAATTGCGGAGTCCCATGTTTTTCCAACTCTTGCCGCCGTCAACGGACTTATAAACCCCATCACCCCACGAAGAACTTTGTCGATTATTGTTTTCTCCCGTGCCTACCCAAACGAGGTTTGCGTCGGTTGGCGCGATGGCTACGTCGCCGATTGATGAAGTCGGTTCGTTATCGAAGACGGTTGTGAAGGTTGTGCCTTGATTGACGGTCTTCCACAACCCGCCGGTGGCAGTCGCGACGTAGAAAACTGCCGGGTTGCTTTCGAGCACCGCGAAATCGTCAATGCGGCCGGCAGGCGAAGCGGGACCGATTTCACGAAACTTTAATCCGGCAAACGGCGAAGTCGAAGCGCCTTCACCGTCCTGCGCAAACCCGACCGGTGACGATATGAAAGCCGACAACAGAAGCGTAAGAAAAACGAGAACTCGGATTACCAAGCGCGTATTACGCATCGCATTCCTCCTGATAAGAACTGGATAGTTGATGAAATCCACTGAAGGTTAAGAATCGAGCAGCAAACTTATCAACGTGGCTACCGTCTGGCAAGTCTGAACAAAGCTCACTCCGTCAGGTGGAGTGAACCCCAAAAATGAGACAACCAGTTAAGAGACAGTTTAGACTGGGGCCGGAGGAAATAGCACTATGCGCCCGGCGTTCTCCGTGACCTGGAGGCAGTCCATCGACAAATGGTCTAACCTGGTCAAAACTTCCGTCTTAATGTATAGTGACGCAGAATCCAATCAAAAGAGAGGCTAACTACATGGCTGACCCGATTGTTACGTCCGACATCTTCGCGCCAAACTACTCTGTAACAGGAATCCGCTCTGAGAATCCGGATAACACGCTGGTTCTCATGACCGGGAGCTGTCCACTTTCCGGCGTAAACACACAAGCAATGCTCTATCGCGGTCCAAAGAATCCTGCGGACTCTTCGGGATGCATTTGCCTGACCCCGAACGTCGGGAAGACTATCACCTCGTCACTCTTATATGGGCCGGATACTCCGTTGTTTAATCCCAGTATCAAGGCGACACACGTCCGGGTGGTGGGGAGCTATAAGTACGCGAATGATCCGCTCGGCAACGTCGATCACGGCGTGCTGTATGAAGGCCCTCCGGATGGCTCAGCGGGCTGGAAAACAATCGATATACCTGACAGTGTGGCGGGCGGCGTAGTCCGCAACAGGATTCCGCACAGCACCATGGGAGAGCTGGTAGTAGGCAACTATGACCTGACGGCCGCCGACCCCGGTAAATTCAATTCATTCATTTACAACATCCATACAGGTAAGTACCAGCAGTTGAAGTTGAAGCTGGAGTCGGGCATCGTCGCCGAACTCGTCACTGCGTATGGAATCTGGCAGAACGGTATAGGTAGTACTTCCTACACCATCGCGGGAGGGCTGTACGACGGCAGCGGACTCAATGTCGGGTACCTGGTGGACTATGATTCAGAGACTTTCCAGACAAGCAATCTGAAAACGTTCAGCTACGATACGGAACCCGGCCTCCTCACGCACTTTGAAGGGATTACGGAATGCGGCGAAGGTTGTTATTCGCTGGCAGCCACCGGCGATCAGGACGCTGCCGATAGCGGCGCTGCCTTCGCCGTAGTTAAGAGAAAGGCTGATGGTTCATTTAGCGAAGCCGAGTGGCAACGAGTTGAGGCGGCCGGCAGCGGCGTCACTACCGGTAACACGGTGCTGACGAATAATCTGTTTGGCATCTACACAACTGGCAACGGCTTTCAGAGCTATGTGGCGGAAAATCTCCCGGTCGCGGATGTGAAAGCCGAAGAGTGATTTTGTGAAAACACTCTCGCGGGAATCAGCCGGCCAAATGGAAGACGCGCTCTAACACGCCCTACATGTCTATAGAATGTGTCCCATTCATTTTTCAATGACTCGGGTCTCACACACGAGCCCAAATATCTTTTTGAGTTCTTCACTGATGAATAGGCACATGGCCCTCCTGACGGAGGGCGTTCAACCACGAAGTGGTTGTGGCCCAGAGCCCAAGGTTGCTGTACTCAGCTACCTTGGGGAATAGCCGCGATGATCTTCGCAACCCCAACGGGGTTGCGGCGTTGCTCCACGTGAAAGACGCAATGAACTCACGAGACGATACCCACTACGTCCGATCCCCTGATTCGTGTTGTCACGGGAGGCTTGGCCACAACCCCGTTGGGGTTGGCGAACTCGCCGCCCGCGTTCCCAGGGTAGCCGAGTACAGCAACCCTGGGCTGGAGGAAGGATCCCCTTCGGGGAAAATGTTCCAAACTCCAGGGCTCTCCTGACGGAAAGTATCATTCAACTGCGCGATGTCAGGCCGGTGAGATCTACGCGATTGAGCCAACTCAGCACTGACGCCGCCGTTGCGTCCATTAGCTCCTGAACTTGCTTCCTAACGCTGTCGATCCGAGAGTCAAGAATCGCCATCAGCGCAGGCTCCGTCCTATGGAGCGCCCGGATGCCGACAACAAAAGCTCTCTTGTCGTCGAGCGGAGTTACGGGTACCTTCATTGCGGTAGTAATAACGACGGTGAGGAGTTGGCGCAAAAGCTGCCCCGTGAAAACGAACCGCACCAATGGGTGAGGATACGCTCCTCGATGGTCAAGTGCGGTTGGCGTACTTGCTGCAAGCGTTGTGACCATCGCACCAACAGCAGCGTGTACGAGGCCGATAGCGGTCGGTACATCTGTCGCGCGAACCAGTTCTTCGAGATCGTCCTGGAAAACACTGCCGAGACCCATGGCCAACGACACCACTCCGACGCCGTCCGCCTCAGCTTCCTCCATATACGAATTGAGCGTGCCTGCCAGCCGCTCTACATCAACAGCCTCTGCTAGGCAACGTGATCCATTTAGTGTTCGATATCTGGCGAGGTGTCCTTCAGTGATATGGGCGCATTCGTGGCCGAGTGCAAAAAGGAGCGCGAACATCCAGAGCGTACTATTCAGCCGATTCCGATCGTCAGGAGATAGTCCGTGGTCGGTTAACATCGCTGAAATCTGATCGAAGACACGCGTCACAACGCCGTCGGTAATCCCGATCAGGTAAACACCATCGAGTTCTGTTACGAACGCGTTTACCGCGTCGCTCATGACGATGTCGGCGTAGACACTGGTCCAGTGCACGTCAACAACGCCCGGCGATGAGTCCTTGTGGGCTTGGCCGAGGCCGGCAAGGAAGCGAGCTAACGCATCGATGGCACCGGTGTACTCATGCTCGAAGGGAATTCGGCCGCCATACGCTTCGTACGCCTTGATGAACAAGCGGCGTTGATGGGCTACACTGATCTCCGGCTCCATCTGTCACTCACCGTGATAGAGAATAGGGACAAAGAACGTCCAACTCAGAACCAGAAGTGAGCCAAGATACGGTTCATAGAGTCCGTATGCCTTGAACGCATCGCCCATCGAGTAGACCCATACGACAAAGGACCCTGCCGCGATTGCTACTGCCGCCCATTGGACAGGTAGTCGATTTGTCCCACCCCTTGTTCCAACTGCCCTCACGGCGATCACCCCTAAGAGGCAGATCGCCGCCCAAGCCGCAAGTGGCGAACGTTCAGCCTCCGGAATTACCCCACGGCCGACCAAATACAAAGCGATTACTTCGCTTGGGATGAGCTTCAGTAGGCGGCTGAAGTAAGAATCATATAGGGCAACGCCGGGCGTGGGGCTATCCGCTTGCTGCGTTCTCGGCGGATTCATGCCGCGAACCAAGGGCCCTTGTGCGAGAAAAGCTCGGCGGCGAATGCGAAATACCGGCCCCATGATTATTTCCTCTCCTTATGGCGATGACTGCTCCCCGAGCCACGGACCATAGCAAAGCGAACCCTGCATCGTAGCGATTGCGAATCGGATGCGCATGATCACGATCAGCCCTGCTCGGAGGATCCGTGGCTGTCTCAACTGCGTCGATACGCGAAGGCCCGCTTGCTTTAAGCCAAGAGTGAGCCCACCGCACCCAGAGAATAAGTTAATTACTCTTCGCTTGGCGATGCTGGTGGATTTTGAAGCCTCTTGTCAATGCGCGTCAAGTGAAACGCGCGTCAAGCGATACTGTGCTGCTGCGGATCCCATACTTAACCGGATAGTGCGGATGTCGATCCCTTCCCGCGCACGGGACTAGGGTCAGGAATTTTGCAAGTCAGCAACGTGATTGCGAGCGGGCGAATTGCATATTCCACGGCTGACCCTTGATCCCCCATCGTTTGCAAGATATTGAATGTGACGGTGTCGCGGTTGGACGGAGTTCGGCGGGGCCTGATGAGCCGTCCGCACGCGCATCGTACCGCACGCGCATCGTATTAGACTGAAGACTCCTAATTTGGTATGGTGCATGCTAAACGGAGGTTTACGGTGGACGACTTTGAGGCGTTGTCGACAATAGTTGGAATTCTTAAGGAACTGGATTCCGACGCACAAAAACGTGTTCTTCAATCGGTTCAGACATTTCTTGGCGTTGCACCAGAGCGTGGTCAGCAATCGCCAAACGGACCGTTACCATTTTCGGAAGCACCATACGATCCGGGCTTCTCACGCGACAGAACCCTATCGCCAAAGGAATTTCTTCGCGATAAGAATCCAATCACGGATGTGGAGCGCGTAACATGCCTCGCATACTACCTTACCCACTACAGAGACACACCACACTTCAAGACGCTTGATATCAGCACGCTTAATACCGAAGCTGCTCAGCCGAAGTTTTCCAATACGGCCGTCGCAGTCGACAACGCGAGGAAATTAGGCTACTTGGTTCCCGCAACAAAGGGGAATAAACAAATCACTGCACTTGGCGAAAAGTTTGTTGAACTGCTGCCGGATCGAGAGGCGGCACGAGAAGCCGTTCGTAATTTCAGGCCAAGGCGGCGAGCGAAAAAACAGAAGTCGCCCAAGGAGTAAAACTCAATGCCCCTGAAGCGGCATACCCCACGCAAGAAGCCGCGGCTCACCCTCTTTAATCACAAAGGTGGCGTGGGAAAGACCACCTTGACCGTTAACCTGGCGTTTGCGTTGGCGGACATGGGCCACCAAGTGCTATTAGTGGACTCAGATCCCCAATGCAACCTAACTTCCTATCTCGTTGAAGCCAATGTTGTAGACAATTGGCTTGCCGAATCCGAGTCCGCCAACGGGAAAACCGTCTGGACTGCACTGCGGCCACTGCTGGAAGCTGGCAAGGACATCAAGCACATCATTCCCTATGAGCGCGCTAAGCGAGTTTTTCTTTTGCCTGGGGATATTCGGCTGTCGCAGTACGAGCTTGCCCTTCAACAAGCCTGGATTGACTGCCTTCAACGAAAAATTAGGGGATTTCTTGAAACGACCGCACTCTCGCAGCTTGTCGACGTGTGCGCATCAGCAGTTGGTGCCGATTTTGTTCTTTATGACGTTGGACCGAACATCGGCCCGCTAAACAGAGCGATACTTTTGGACTGTGATTTCTTTGTTGTGCCTGGAGCGTGTGATTATTTTTCTACTCGCGCACTCAAGACCCTTGGATACTCTATCGTAAATTGGATCAAAGACTGGGATGTGATTTCAAACCTCGCACCGAGTGAAGTGCCGCTCATCAGCGGGCGACCTGCTTACCTGGGATATGTTCTGCAGCGATTCCGTATGTACGGTGGAGATATTTCTAGTTCATACCAAGAATACGCACGACAGTTAGACAGGCATAGTTACAGCGACGTAGCAGCCGTACTCAAAGAAATCGACGAAGAACTCGCACCCGGATCACTCAGTCAATTCAAGCTCGGTCAGATCAAGGATTTCACCTCGTTGGCCAACTTGGCACAAAAACAAGGGACCGCGATGGCTCATGTCCAGGGGGGCGCCCAATATCTAAAAGATGAGGCACATGCTGCATTCCGCGGATTTGCACAAAAAATAACCAATCGCATCGAGAAGATAAGTTGACCACACACATCAGAATCACAAAACCGGAGCGAGACTTCATCAGGCGTTTGGTGGCTCATTATCGAAGCAATCAAGGGTTTGTTGAGGTCATGCTCAAGCAGCTTAGCGAAGCTATACTTGGCTCGCCTGGCTTGATGGCCCACGTCCATTCGACGAAGGCGCGCATGAAAGATCCGGACCATTTAGAAGACAAGTTGCTTCGGAAGCGACAGATGCAAAAGCTAAGGACCGAAGGTTTACGATTTCAGAAAAGAATTTGCTCTACCGAATCAATGATCTTGCTGGTTTTCGTCTCCTTCACCTTCACACTGAGCAAATTGTTTCGATCGATCGTGAGTTAAGAGCAGTGCTCGACGAATATCGGTTTCCTTTGTATGAAACTCCTAAGGCTCGAACTTGGGATGACGAGAGTCGAGCGTTCTTTCAGAAATGTGGACTTAGAACGGTCAAGAGTCCCACAATGTATACCAGCGTTCATTATGTTGTTGAATCAAATAGCAGCACGAAAGCAACTTGCGAGATCCAAGTTAGAACGCTAGCAGAAGAGCTTTGGGGTGAAGTCGATCACACGATGAACTATCCGCACGAATGCGCGGTGATATCTTGCCGCGAGCAGATCAAGGTTTTAGCGCGTGTAACTTCGAGTTGCAGTCGCCTTGTCGATTCTATTTTTCGATCCTATGACCAAGGCGACTCGTGACATCGCCCCTTCCCTGTCGCCAAGCCGCCTCTTGCGCGCCGCCAACAACATTTCGATGTCTCGCGGCGCGTCGTATTCTCGACTAATGGACCTGCGTGACCGAGCGGATCTTCTAGCGGTTTGATCGCTTACTGGCGACAGCATTGAAAAGGTTAGCAAGCCTCGGCGCGGGAACGCCGTTCATCTCGCTGAGCGAGCTCGACCGTTTACTCCGATCTCAAAACCTGCATGACGTCCACACGCGACGCTCTGGCAGCGGGCAGCAGCGACGCGAGGATCGCCGCAGTCACCAGAAGTATCGCCGCTCCGGCGATCGGTAGCACACCCGGCATTTGAATGACACCAAACAGAGCGCTCGCAAACCTCGTCAGCACGATTCCCGCGAGCGCACCGACAATGATTCCCGCCGCGGCTATCACCGCGCCCTCGCCAAGTACCCGGGCCAGCAGTTGACGCGGCTCGGCCCCGACCGCGAGGCGGATGCCGAACTCACGCATGCGTGCGCTCACCGAAAACGCCAGCACCCCGGCAACGCCGACGATTGCGATCATCAGCGCCACCAGCGCGAAGCCTCCGAAGACGAGCGCGTTCAGTCGATTGGGCGCCAGCACCTCGGCGCGTACGTCCTCAAGCGTAGCCGCGCGTTCGATCGGCTGCTCCGCAGACTTCTCGCGAATGATGCGGGTGATCGACGGCACCAACGCGTACGGATCTTTCATCTGCGTGTGAACGAACAGCCGCCCCCCGTACCCAAACTGGCCGGACGGGTGATAGATGGTCGTAGCGGGTCCGGGCACGATGTTCTCGTCGTCAATATCCGCGGCTACGCCAACGATCCGTCGCGGCTCAGCGCTCACACCGCCGAACTTCTGTAGAATCGGATCGGTCCAGATCAGCCCTCGGTTGACGGCGTCCTCGACACTCGGGAACATCCTCTGTGCTGCGCTCTGGCTCACGATAACGACCTTTTCGGCTTCGCGCCTGTCGCTCTCATTGAAATCCCGGCCGGCGATTATCGGCACGCCCAGTGATGCGAAGAATCCTGGCGACACGGTGCGGATGCGGCCGCGCGGATCTTCCTCACCGTCCGCTTTGGCGTACCCTTCAACCGAGAATTGAAACGCGAACGATTCACGCGCATCCCGCCAGGGGACTGCCGATCCGAGGGACACGCGATTAACGCCGGGCAGCTCCTCAATCCGGCGCATGACTTCGCGGTAGAACGCGCCAGTCTGATCGTCTGTTTGGCCAAAGGACATGGTCGGCACATCCACCGCAAGCACCTGCCGCGTTTCGAAGCCAGTAGGCGCCCGTTGCAGCGCGACAAGCGTCGTCAAAAGCATGCCGGCGCCAGCGAGGAGCACGAACGACGCGGCGATCTGCATGACCGCAAACAGCCGCAGGCGGCGGTTCGTGCCCGACGTGATGCGAACGCTTCCGTTGGATAGTCCAAGACCGCCGGCGGCGCCCTGCGACGGCAGACGCGGCACAAACGCGAGCAGCACTGCTGCCGACACGGCAAGGACCACGCCTACCCACAGCAGGCTTGGGTCGACGGTCATATCGATGGCGCGAACTGAGAAGCGCGACGCGTATCGGCCCAGGATCGGCACCATCCCCAACGCGACGATCACACCGAGAATTGCGCCGAGGCTGCAGAGCAGCAGGCTTTCCGCGAGCAGCGTTCGGCGCAACGCGCCCGCCGTGGCGCCCAGCGCCGCCCGTATGGCCAATTCGCCTTCGCGCCGGACTGATCGGGCCAGGATCAGGTTCGCGACGTTGGAGCACGCAATGACGAAGATCAGTCCCGACGAGACCAACAGAAGCAGGAGCACGGTTCGCGCGGGCGCGGTGAGCTGGTCACGCAGCAGCTTCGCGTCGATCTGGAAGTTGGACTTCGCTGGGTAATCCGCCGGGTTGTCGGCGAGGATGCCGCCGTAGACGGTGCGCAATTCGGCGCGGGCCGCATCGAGATCCGCGCCCGGCGCAAGCCGGCCGAAGAGCTCAGTCATCCGATGTGCGCGGCCCGTCACCATAGTTGCCGACATGTGATGCGGACTCGTGACGACGTTCGCGATGATCTCGGTTTCTTCCGGATAGGGCACGGATGGTTCAAGAACGCCGATGATCGTCGCTGAACGCACGCCGAGGCGCACCGTTGTGCCGAGGACGTTGGGGTCGCTCCCGAGCGCAGTCCAGAAGCGATGAGTCAACACCGCCACGCCCGCGGCATTCGGGCCGTCATCCCTGGCGTCGATGAGGCGGCCGAGCACGGGCCGCAGTCCCATCACGTCGAAGTACGAGCCGCCGACCACTCCCGAGCGAACGACACGAGGCTCGCCAAGACCGACCATAGTGAAGCTGGTGGTCGAGAAGTCGCCAAACTCGGTCACGGTACTCATTCGTGAGCGCAGATCGATCAGTTCAGGGATCGAGAACGCGGCATTCTCGACATCGATGCCCGGCGCGCTTTGGCGGATGTAGATCAGCCGCGATTCGTCACGATTGACGAGCGGCCGCAGAAGCACGACCCGGACGACGGTGAACATAGCGGCGTTGGCGCCGATGCCGAGCCCGAGGGTCACGATGACGGTCAGCGCCAGTCCCCTGGCTCGATTAAGCGATCGAAACGCATATTTCAAGTCGGTGATGAAGCTCATACTGTCTCCTATTACACCTCTATTACACGTCGATGGCCGCTGTCTTTAACCGGCCGTACATCGACCGAATAATTGTCAAAAGTCAGAACGGATGCGACTCAGCGTGCTACGCGGCTTTCTTGAACTGAAGTTTCGCTTGCACGCCGAGCGACCCAAGAACTCGTAGCATGAGATCCGTCGAAATGTCATGGGTGTTTCGATTGAGAATTGCCGTCACGCGAGTCCGTGAAGTGTGAGCCAACGTGGCCACTTGTACGTGGGTAAGGCCGCGCTCGTTTACCACTTCAACTATCTTATCGTTCAACGCGCTTCGAATCTCGAATTCAACGGCGTCTGCCGGAGTGAGACCGAGCGCCTTCGCCAACTCTTTGGCGTTCCGAGCCACTATTGGCTTCACCTTTTTCATAGCATCTCCTTAAGCCGCGCCCGCGCTAACTTGATTTCGTGATGCGGCGTCTTCGGAGTCTTCTTTTGAAATGCGTGGAAGATCAAGATCGCCGTCTCCAGTTTGATGAAGTAGAAGACTCGGTAGGCACCCGAGCGATCTTTCATGCGCAGCTCTTCAACGCCCGCCGCCACTGAAGGCATTGGCCTGGATAAGGGCAGCGAAAGCTTCGCGCCCTTCTGCAAATCAAAGATCGCCTTGCCAATTTCCCGTCGCACGTAGCCCACGCAGTGGGCGACAGCGTGTAGCCCACGGCGAGTCCGCGAGTGTAGCCCAGGGCGAGTCCGCGAGTGTAGCCCAGGGCGAGTCCGCGAGCCCTGGGTCCGATCGGCAAGCGACGCGCAAGCCCGCGTAGCGGGCGACAGAAACTTCGACTGCACCGTAATCGTTTCCAGACGACATCGCGAGAGATGCTGTCGCCCGCTGCGCGGGCTTGCGGGTGATCGACGCTGCGTACCCAGGGCTCGCGGACTCGCCCCTAGGCTACACGCTGTCGCCCGCTGCGCGGGCTTGCGGATCGGCGCGAAGCATACCCAGGGCTCGCGGACTCGCCCTGGGCAACACGCTGTCGCCCGCTTCCCGGGCTTACGGGTGGGTTCCTCAATGCGGCGCGAGCATTCGCCTGACATCCTCAGGCAGCTCGCCCGTCAGTTCCCATCGAAGCAGTGATGCCGGCACAAGACCCGCCGCATTAAACGAGTCCATAAATTGTCTCATCCGGAAGCTATCGCCAAGCTGCTTCTTGCGCGCCGCCAACAACATTTCGATCTGCTTCTTTCCGATGAGATAACTGGTCCCGTAACCAGGCTGCTGTAGATAGAGATGCTGCTCTGAGCGTACTAAACTTCCCTTCAAACTAAGCCAACCACGCGGTGTATTCTGTGAAGTAAACTCTGCGGCCTGTTCGAGGGTGAATTCGCCGCTGGTCATCCGAAGGTCGCCCAACGCTCGCGCCGCGCGTTCGGCGATTAAAATGTAAATCAACTCTCGTGAACGCGGCTTCGCTTCGAACATCCCAGCCTGCATCATCAGCTCTTCCCACGCGGTGGCGTGTCCCTCGGTGCGCGTGTTGAAGATGTTGTATAAGAGCGCGCCTCGGCGAATCGGGTCCGCGTGAGGCTCGTGTTCCATCCGAGCCAGGTCGAACCAGTGATACCCGTGGGTGCGCATCACTTCGGGGTCACGGTAATCGACTTCGCCGAAGAATTCGCGGGGACCCGGATTGAACTTGCCGATCTGCGCACGCAACGCCGGATCCATGTAGTCTTTTACTGTCAGAATCTCGTTCGCTTTTAGGAAGGACATGTATTCCGTAATTGCCGCGTTGAACTGTCGCGCGTGTTCGGTCTCGCTTCCAACCACCGCTTGTTGCGGAAGGTTTTTGTTCTTTTCTTCTTCGAGCGCCAGGAAAGCGTGACTTCGCGCCAGCTCACTCTCCATCAGAGCGACCTCTTGCTGCCACGTATAAGGCACGAGCTGGACGTTCTTCAGGTACCAGTCATAGTTCTCGACGCCGATCGCGGACGTCGCAGTCTTTGAAGGGGCTTGTGCCTCGAGCCACGCAACAAACTGATCCGTCGCTTGCTTCGCCAGCGCAATGTCAGACTTGAGCTCCGCTGAGGTGTCGCCGATGAGCGTTGCCAGACGAGTCAAGGATGAGCTTTGGTCTTTTACCTCGCGGGTTCCAAAGCTCCAAAGGTCTCTGCCGTTTCCCGTGAGATTCTTGCGAGCTTGTTCTAGGAGTTTTGGGATAATGCGAAGAGCCGCGTGCATTTCAGCCGCGCGTTCAGCGGCTAATGGGTATGTATCTTTCCAGGTTTCGACTGAGCCGTATGCGTGTGGGCCCTCTCGCGCTGGTTGGTCGCTCCGATCCAGGAAGACGGTCACGTAAAAAGCGGGATTGTTTGCCCACGGTCTGAGCACGCGATGGTCGAAATCGAGTCCGTTCATCTCGGCCCGCACGACGTGCCAATCAACTTGCTGGTTGATGGGCCAGCCGCTGGTATCAATAGCGGCGAGGCGGCGTTGATACGCGGCGAGCTCTCGATGCTGAGCGGACATCGCAGGCGCGGAGTAATCCGGAACGCCGCCGTTGAGCTTGGCGAGCTTAGGCAGTTGGAACGCTCGCCATTCAGCAAAGAGTTTCGTCAGATCCGCGAACGAAGATTTCTTCTGTTGAGCCATAGCAGGAACCGAAGAGATGACAAGAGCAAGTGCCAAGAAAAATCTCAGCGATGACTGATTTGAGCAGAGATGCGTGATCGCGTGCCTATTGGGTTTCATACCGAGAACCGACAGTATTTCCTCTACATCAAGAAGTCAAGAAGTAGGCGCGACGGGCTAAGACAGTGTTTTGTATACCCATTTCGTCAGAAGTGGGAAGGTTATGTTGCGGCCTACATGGACGCGCGTGCGGCGCTGCATACCCACTTCGTCAGAAGTGGGTCTCTGATGTTGTTGCCTTTGATCAGAGACAGCCTGTGCGCTGGCGGCACAAGGCTACAGCATCAAAGGACCCACTTCTCACGAAGTGGGTATGTGAAGGATTCCAATACGTTGAAGCAAGCCAAATCTTCTGTAGGTTAGAGCATCAGTGACCCACCTCTGACGAGGTGGGTATAAGAAAAAAATTGATACATTCACGAGGCTGGCGAGGCTGGCCAGGATGTGTTCGTCGTTCCCAGTTTCGGCTACCTGACTGCCGATTCCTGAAGCAACAACTGTAACTCTTTGGATGCTTTTTCGATGGTGCGCTCGGCGGCTTCCACACCCCGCGCGGCCTCCTTTGCCTCGGCAGAGATGCGTTCCGCGCGATCTGCGGCATCTTGCGATTCGGCGCTTGCCTTGTTGAAGCGCTGCTCGGCGTCGCGCAAGTGCTCTCGGCCTGCCTTGCTTCGGCTTCGGCCTTCTTCGCCTCGACATCAGCCTTCTTCGCGTCCGCGAGCGCCTTTTTCTGCGCCGCCTCCGAGCGCTGCGCCCTGCGCTGTGCCTCAGTCAGCGATCTCCTGGCTTCTTGCAATGAAACTTTGGCGGCAGCAATTCCAGCCCTACGCGTCTCTTCATCTTCGGAGATCTTTTTTGCGTTAGTGGTTGGTTTGGCTTGCCGGGGTTTCGCGGCCGCGCCGGCTGACTTTTGTGAGGGAGTGATCCTCGCAGGTTCCTCATTAGGTTTTGTAGTGTCGGTGGCAGAAATCCCCGGAATCAATGAGGCGAGCGATGCGAAACCCGGCGGGTCTACATCCTCGGTGAGGCGTCCGGGAGTTGGACCATCTGAAAGTGTTGCGTGGGCGGAGAGCGCCTCAAGCGTAGTGGTTATGCGGTGTATCGTATCGGGCGCTGGGTTGTGACCTGCGTCGCGCAGCAATACACTCGCCAGGTCCGACAAGTGGGAGAGCGCTTCGCCTCGCGCGGCGCACTCGGTCGACGTGATGGCCTCTGAGCAGAGTTCGTTACCGGTGACCGTTCGGCCGTTGCCAGTCTGGAAATCGAAGCGAGCGGTTGCGGTTCTCGCGATCGCGGTTATCGCCCTGGCCGCTGCGCTTTGGTTCATCCTCGCGAATCGAACACACCCACTCGACAAATTGAAGATCAAATCGATCGCGGTGCTTCCATTCAAACGCCTGGACACGGCTGATGACAGCGAGCGGCTCGGGATGGGCATGGCCGACACGTTGATAACCCGCCTCAGCAATATTCGCGAGTTGAGCATCCGTCCGACTCGCGATGTGATGAGATTTGAAGACGCCGAGGGGGACATCGCAGACGCGGCGAAAGCGCTCGACGTGGACGCGATTCTGGACGGCAGCATCCAGCGCGGGGGAGATCGCCTGCGCGTGACCGTGCGATTGATTCACACGGAAACCAAATCGCAGATATGGGCCGCGCAGTTCGATGAAAAGCTCACCGACGTTTTCACGATGCAGGATGCGATCTCCGCGCAAGTCGCAAAGTCGCTGTCGTTGAATCTGAGCGACCTCGAACAGCGGCGCATAAACAAGAAGTACACCGATGATGTCGAAGCTTATCAGGCTTATCTCAAAGGGCGTTACTTTTTGAATAAGCAGACCAGAGAAGATCTCGAAAAGACTGTGGAGCATTTCAAACAGGCGATTCACCTGAGTCCCAACTACGCTTTGGCTTATGCGGGACTGGCCGACGTTTACGCGAACCGCGCCAACCGAGCTTCAACCACCGAGAGCAGAGAGCACAACTATGACCTGGCAAAAAGCGCGGCGCTGAAAGCGATTGAAATCGATAGCGACCTTGCTGAAGCACACGCCTCTCTTGGGTTCATTGCGAGAAGCTCGGACTGGGACTGGATTGAGAGTGAGCAAGCTTTGAAGCGCGCGATAGAGTTGAATCCAAATTATCCGACCGCGCATCACTACTACGCGTTGCTGCTGGCTACACTAGGGCGAATGGATGAAGCGTTATCCGAGATCACAATCGCGCAAAGACTCGATCCGCTTTCACTGCTTATCAACGCCGACACGGCCGAGACGTACGTTTTCGCACGGCGGCCCGAACAAGCGATAGAGGTCGCGAAGAAGCCCTCGAGATGGACCATCAGTTCTTGAGATTGCGACTGATGCTCATGTCCGCGTATCTGGGAGCGGGAATGCCTGACGATGCAATTCGTGAAGCTCAGAGCCTGCCGGACACCGAAGGACGAGCCGCGATTTATCCGATGTCGATAATGGGTTGTGCGTATGCCGACTCCGGACAGCGAAGCGCGGCGCTGCAAGTCGTAGAAAAACTGTTGGCGCTCGCGGATCAGTATTCGCCGGCGTTGGTGCAGGCGGCGGCCACGTGCGCAAGGCTCGGTGACCAAGATCGCGCGTTCGAGTTGATTGAGAAAGCTCTGGCCGTGAGAAATGACAGGCTGCTATTCATCAAGGTCGATCCGAGATTCGACGGTCTCCGCACGGATGAGCGATACGAACGCCTCCTCGGTCAAATGAAGCTTCCGCAATAGATCGGTTTCTACTCACGCGACCCGTGCGCCAAACGAATTACTGAGCCCGATGTATGCGGTTCATTTTGGAAGGAGCCGAGCGCGGCGCAGCTTTTCGAGTTCGGCTCTGAGGGGGAGCCAGTACTTCCTATCAGCTTCGCGCTCCAACCTTTCTTCTACGAGGAGTGCTTCGGCCAATTCCGTTTCATTTCCCGGCTTGGCAAGCTCGAGGAGCGGGCGCTTGCGAATCAGGCTACGAGGTAACCGTCCCAGTTTCTCCGCCAACTCGATTAGCAACTCCGCCGTGCGTAGCTCGAGTAACCAGAATCGTATCTGGCCGGCGTTGCCTCGCGCGCTGTTGGCGAAGTAATTCACCTCAACCAAGCGGCGCACCATCGGCCAATCTTTGTCGCGTTGCGTCTTCTTCGCCAGCACGAGATCAGGCAGCGACATGACTTCGCATTTTGCTCCGTCTTCAAAGACCATCGTCGTTCGGCGCTTCCAAAGCTTCGCGAATGAATCCACGCCGCGCATCCTGGTCATCACGTCGATACGCATCCCGGCCGCCTCGGGCACGCGGCATCTGAAATGGATTGCATGACCCTTGCGCAGGTATCTGGCCTCGAAGGGTGGTACGGCGATTACGTCAGCCTGTAGTTCTTTCAAGGCTCGCCCAAGCCTCGAGAAGTTTTCCGAATTTGAGAGTATGGCGAGATCGGTGTCGCGGCTAAACTCTGCTGCGCCGTATAACACGCACGCCTGGCCACCCATCAGCAGCGCGCGTACTCTGTGCGCTCGCATCGAAGAAAGGACTCTGAGTATCGGGTTCCGGATCAAGCGACCCTCCAAGCAAGAGGTAACTTTGCCAAAGCTTCTCCGACTCGCGCCAGCGTTCCAGCGGCGTCAAGCGATACCACTCGGCCCATTCCTCACCCACCAATTCTTCCGGAGAAATCATGGCGTTAGTCTACACCCGCGGACCGAAACCGCGCATCGGTGATCATTGCTATGGCGACGAGGGAGGCGGTATGCGGCGCTTTGTTGCCTGCTCAAACGCGTACGCAAGCTCCATCAAACGAGGCTCGCTGCATGCCAGACCAGTGAAGCCCACTCCGTAAGGCGCAGGCTTTGCCGCGAAGCCATCGGGGAATGGTTGCGCGGGCGCGGGCGGTGCGTTAGGCACTAAGCCAAACGGGACGATCACTGTTGGATAGCCGGGTTTCGCCGCGATGGCCGCGCTGCTCGGGCCCGGAAATAACAGCGCGTCGAGTTGATTATTCTTCATCACCGCATCAATGCCGTTCTTTGCTGAGAGCCGCAGGTCTTTTTCGCGATCGGCTCTGTATCTTGCGGCGTCGGCGACAACATTCATCTCATCCGAGATGTCGAGCAGTGCTTGTCCATACTTGATCGAGCCGGCTTTCTGGTGCGCCACGTTCCATTGACGCAATTCCGTGAGCGTCTTGACCGGAGCCGCGGCGCCGAGCGATTCCAGCCATTTGTTGAAGTCGCGTTTCATTCCATATTTGAAAACAATCGAACAACCGGCGTCCTTGCCCTTTGCGTTGTCCAGGCCGGAACAGACGTTCCAAAGGAGAAAGTTCTCCTGAGGATCGGTGGACACGATGCTGGGAATCTCAACCGGATCGACGATGATCGCGCCTTGCTGCTTGAGGATCGTGATGGCTTCTTCCATCACTTTCATCTGCGCAGCGTCGAGCCCTCCGCGCGGCTGCTTTTCACCCGGCAGCGTAATCTTGTCGTAGAAAAACGCTCGAGGTATTCCGATTCGGGCGCCCTTCAATCCATCACGATTCAGAAACCGAGTGTAGTCGCCGCCGGGAACGCGCTTGCACCGCGAGGTCGGCGGATCGTTGGGATCGGCTGCCGCGCCTTCCAGGACCCCGAGCATGATCGCTGCGTCGGCCACGGTCTTGGTCATCGGTCCGGGAGTGTCCTGATCGGCGGTGATGGGAATCACTCCGTAGCGGCTGATGCGGCCGAGAGTCGGCTTGATGCCCACAAGCATATTCTGATTGGCGGGGCTGAGAATCGAGCCGGATGTTTCGGTCCCAACGTTCGCGGCCCAGAAATTCGCCGCGGTCCCGACGCCCGAACTCGACCCGCCGGTGAACAGCGCCGGCCGTCCATCGAATGTCGCCTCGCGAGGATCGCGTCGTGGATCGTATGGATTGAACCCATGGCCAACAAGTCCGTTGTAGTTCGCGGGCATGCCGGTCGCCACCCAATTTGCGAGTTCGGTCATATTGGTCTTGGCGATGATGATCGCGCCCGCATCGCGCAGGTTCTTTGTGAGAGTTGCTTCGTAAGGAGGAAGCAATCCGTCGAATGCCAGAGCGCCTCCGGTGGTGGGCAGGTCGGTCGTGTGTATGTTGTCCTTGAGCGCGATGGGAATGCCGTGAAGCGGTCCGCGAATCTTTCCCGCAGCGCGCTCGCGGTCCCGCGCGTCTGCTTCCTCGAGCGCGCGAGGATTCACGGCGATGATCGCATTCAGCTTTTCTTCATAGGTCGCGATTCGGATCAGGTACTGCTGGACGATTTCTCGCGAGGTGACGCGGCCCTCGGCCATCGCGGTTTGCATTTCGCGGATGGTTGATTCAACGACGGTGAATGGTCGCTTGCTCGAAGGAGTCGGGGTTTGGCTGGCGAGGAGAAGAGCTACTGTGACGAAAACCAGAGAATGTGTCATCGCGTTTCTTCCTTTGGATAAATGGAAGCGAAGGGTATCACGTTGTTGGGGTGGAGGCGAAGGTCAGGGGAGAGCAAGGGAGGCTTGTCAGGAATTGATTCGTGTTGGCTAAATTGCGATTCGTACATCGCGCTATGGGACGCCGAAACCACCCACCCACGTAATCAGTCTGGATTAAATTGCGGCGACATTGACTGCTTTCGTATTGCTCGGCTGGGACTCGATGGTGCTTATCTCTCAGCCGCTGCGCTCACCGGATCTTCGTTATCGCACTGCGCCGCTCAAGGGGTCCTTGATTGGATGACGCAGCGGATGATGCAGTATATGGCGCGAATCTAGGCGACAAGCGACGATGAACTGCGTCGATAAACATGCGACACCCGGCTCCGCGTTTTCGAACAAACCTGGTCCTTCACATAAGCACGAAAGTACTTGACAGCACCAAATCGATAAGATAGTGTCGGCATCCAAGTTACATAGCTATTGTATACAGATTCCGTCCAAATCGAGATGTTTCTCCTCACTTTTGATTAGCGCTGGCTGACAGCGCGTTCACTCAAGGCAATAGGTGGCAGCGCCATGAAGAAGAACCGCGACGATTCGCCCGATAAAGCGAAGAGCCCCGTAGGTTCTGATCGTCCCGAAAGCGGGGAGTCGGCGTTCGAGCCGCTCGAAATCGACAGGCACATCTCGCTCGCCGCGAATCAGCGTGAGATATTTCGGCGGTTCAATCAGAATCCTGATTTAGCAAAGATGCTGTTGATCAACCCGGTGCTCGCTTTCGCGGATGCGGGGATCACGCTCACTCCTGAGATTAAGCGTCACGTTCTTGAGACCATACAACACTCGCCGCGGATGCGACTGCGGCGAAGCGAGCTCGAGGGCAAGCTGCGTGAGCAGATTGGTGAAACTGCGCAGCCAAATAACCCGGCGTGGGTGAGCAGTTTCCTGTTCAACAAGCTCCGACTGACCCCCCTCGATACCAGCGGGTATGAGCCCCAATACGTGGAACCCCTCAATGCCGAGATAATCAAACGGCTTCAGGCCCGCCTCCCAAAGCGGCGGCCGCGTCCTGCCGGCAAACGCAAGCTTATGGGAACTCTTATCAGTGTGGCGCCGTGGAAACCTACCATTCGCCGCTTCGATCTTGAGGCGGCCTTGCCCAAGCTGAAGGCGTCGCGTTCCACACCGCCGGAAGTCACCTTGCAGCATTTATACTTTTACAAAGACAGCCATCCGCTCGTTCGCGATCTCCTCGAGCTTGGCATCATTCAACGTCGCGCATTTCCAATTCACACCGGGGACAGCTACCGGCAGATAAAGGACGGCAATAAGCCCAACGCCTTCCGGTCATGGATTAAGAGCATTCGCTTTTCTGAGAAGCCGAAACGATGAGCCTTACCTCGAATTTCGATTTCTGTGTCGAGATTGGGATTGCTTCGGTAAAGGACATATTCCATCTCGCGTTTAAGTCCGAGGACCGTTACCCGCACAACGTGGGCCCAATCACCCGTAACCTGTCCGGTCAGGAGGTTACGATCTACGTCAGGGTGCTCGATGATGAGACGGACGCGGCTGATCTCAGCTTCCAGGATGAGAAGCACATACTTTTCTCGTTTCCATTCGAGCTTACGGCTCAGATTCCCGATGCGCCCGATCCAAGTCTCAGTCAAATAACCTTGAAGGTAAGAGTCGACATACCCGGCTTGCTGACATCGTGGGAAGAGGAAGGCGCTGAAGTGTTGGGTCTGAGTTTCTTTGACGTTACCGCCGCCGACGTAGTCATACAATCGCTTGAGGGATTGCCTTCGATCAATGTGGATAACTTTCTGGCAGCGATACACAGCCGGTACGACACAATACCTCACGTCTACAATTCAGGCGGGAACAAATTGATTCTCTATGATGACAGTCGTGACATTGCCTTGATTCCCCCGAATCTCGCGACTCCGTTCGACATTCAAGCCGCTCTCGAGACTCACGGCACTGAGTTCCTGAAAATTACAGCGCCCATTTACGTAGATGTTCCACTGCCGTCCAACCTGCCCAATTACCAATCGTACGGGCGGGTGATTTTCTGGCGGCCAGTGGAGCGGACCGACGCGTCGATCACCGTTCACATGGGTTCGGAGCCTGCAGACCCCACGATCAAGAGCCAGGTGGAGCTCGACCAGGCACACTTTGCACGCGCTCAGATTATCGCGGCGCTGACGCCGCTGCTGGTAAGCACGCTCGGGGCATACGGCGACATAACCGAGCCCGCCTTGAGCGATAGCGCCGCGCGCAATCTGTTAAAAGAAGAAATCGCCGACTACATGAAGACCCGCCGATATCCGGTCTATAGCCCGACGTCTCCGGATCCCAGCGAGCCCGCCGGCACACCGGTTGGATTCCTGCTTGTTTCGGCCGGCGTGTTGTCGATCCTGCTGAACAGGCGCGATTCGTCGGTCGCCGATCACGCGCCTGATAATTTCCTGGGTTCCGCTCAGCTTGCGCTTGCGGTGGGCAAGGCAAAGGTCAAGGAAGAAACTGACGCGGCTATAGAAGAGCAATTCCCGGATCTAAATGACGGAGGCCAGTTCATCGAAACGGATGAGGGAGATGCGACGCTCAACGAGCTGAGCGTGGAGCTTTCCGATCCCGGTACACACGATCAAGCCGCCGGACACCTCTGGGTAACCGGAGAAGCCGAGGTACACATCGACTGTTGGCCCGACCCTGACGTCAGCTTCGAGGGTCCGATTTTCATTGACGCAACAACGACTGACGAAGACGGGCAGTGCGGACTGCACCTGCAGGCACGGGCCGGTGATTTCGATATTGATGAAAGCTGCTGTGACGTATTTCTTGACCTGATCATTCCAATCGTCGGCTGGATCATGCTCGCAATCGTCGAGAGCCTGATTGATGATGTCGGCGGCGAGCTGATTGACAGCATCACGGATTCGCAAACCAGAGCCATCGCCCCTATACCGCCGGTGATAAACGGGATTGCCGAAGTGACCGCGTGTTTGACCGGCCTAAACGTCTCCAGTCAGGGTCTCGTGCTGCCGGGCACTATTTCAATCCGCCGATTGGGTGAAAGCTTTGAGGACCGGAAAGCAGATCACGATCTGCCTAAACCATAAGCCGGGCGCACAATCGCCCCCGGAATAGGAGGCATCGTTATGCCGAATGTACGAGGATTCATCGAACAAATCGAGATCGGCCGCGCCGGCCTCGCGCGAATATTCCTCATTCACGCGGACGGTTCAAAGGGCACGTATGTGATTGAGGATCTGGATGCCGATCCGGAACGCTTCAACGAGCGTCTCTCCAAGCTGGGTATCGCGCGCGATGCGATGAATCGCGCCGAACCGGTCGAGATCGAGTACGTCGAGGCTGCCGCCGGCCTCACAGTTGATCGCATTGTCCGCATCACTCGCGATGCGTTGGGCCCGGGAGGGCAGACCGACGCGGCATCAGGCCTTATTGTTGCACTCCTGGTGAGTTCGACGAATGCCGTCGCGACCGGCGGAGAAAGGCACGACGTTGCGCGGGTGGAGATTATCGCCGGCGACTTGCAGGTCCTTAGTCTGAGGCTGGATTTGCAGGCACCCGAGCGCCTCGTCGTCCAGAGCCAACTGGAGATGATGCTCGATGCGCACGCTCGCGGAGCCTCGCTGACTTTTCTTTTTATTAAAGACACCCGAGATATTATTGGCTTAAGTCTCGGCGATGACGGCAGGAATCAAGCGGAAAAACTGGCTCAGAACATAGACGGCTTCGTAGAGAGCCTGTCGCTGATCCGCCTGCCGGGGAGCGTTGCGGTAGGAAACTTCGCCCATGTCCGCTTCACAACCGCGCCTGCGTTTACAGGAGCCGGCAATACAGTAGGTCTCAGTCCCTTCAATCCTGAAACCATCAACCTGCTTGTCCCCAAGAACTCGCTCGCATATGAATTGTTCGAGGCTGGTCTCCGGGACAACCTGAGGATGCGTGTTAACGCGGCGAAGGTTGGAGACAAAACCGGCGGACAAGACGCCGAGCCGGCACGCCCGCAGACGGCGGACACTCCGCCTCCGCCCGCCGCAGCTGGAGGCTCAAGTCTTCATGCGACTCTGGTGATGTCTGAGGCTGCGACGACGGATGCCGCTAGTGAGCCCGGCCAGCCGCGCCCCAACACAGCGGACCATCGGCCCGTATCTGAAAGCTCCGGCGCCCACGAAGCGACAATAGTGATGTCCGCCAGTGCTCCTCCGGCCGCCAAAACGGCGGAGTTCTACCTCGTGTTTGGAGCTGAGTTGCTCGCGCACCTGGCTTCCGCCAGCCGCCCGGTGTGGATCACCATTGAACGGCAATCGCTCGATCACGGACCCGACGGGCCCGTCTGCACGAAAGGGGTTCCCAGCAGCGATCTCACGCCACAAACGCTGCGCGACCTGCGCATTCCTTATCCCGCGGTCTGGCGCGGACTGGGGTGCTTTAATCCTGGCGTATATCGCTTTCAGTTCAAGCTTGCTTCCGACTTCAAGTTGTTGGTGGATTGCAAAGAGCTTTGCCTATACGATTCTGATGTGGCGGGCGTGAAGCTCGCATATGCGTGTCTCGAGGGTGACCACGTGGTGGCGGTGGAAATCGAAGAGTGGACCTGTGAATCAGAATTCATTATGGACGTGTACCAGATTCGTTAAGCAAGGAGCGCGTTATGGCCGATGAAAAGAAGACGGTGGTAGTTACTCAAGAGCCGGGTGAGAAGCTTGCGATCTCGCTCGGCCACAGTGGCGGTGTTGCGCTTTTCGGGTCCAAGGAGCACCCGGCCATCAGCGCCCGGCATCAAGGCGAAGGGCATGTAGTTCACAGCACCGCTCCTCAGAAGCCGCTTGTTCACATGGTATGTTGGGATTCGGACGAAGCGTGCCGACTTGACGTATCCGGCCGCATAGTTCTCGCCGGAGATGAGAAAGCGCCCGTCGGCGTTTTGATGACCCACCGGTTTTCCAACCCTCACGAGCAGATTCACAAAGTCGATCCCCTCGATCACACGTTGACAGTCTCAACCGGGCTTGCCCAGCCAATCCATCACGCGCTTCAGATGCGAACGCCCCTGCAGGTGCGCTTCTGTAATACATGGCACGTTGCTTCTGATTACACTGTTGATGTGAAGATTGGTCAGCGTTCGTTATTCAGCATACGGCTGACCGGAGCGACGGTAGCGAAACCGCAGCCCTGCCCGGATGACCCGTGTCCGCCCGATAAGACCACTTATCCGGAACTTCCCTGAATCAGGAGGAACGCAAATGAATTCGGACCAGCAGAACCGGAAACCTGAGAATGCCGATACGGCCGGCCTCAATCAGCTAACGCAGGGAGTCGGCGACGTCGTGAATGCTGCCTTTGGGGTGGGAGCGTCCCTCGCTAAGGTGGTTGCCGATGCGACCGCCCAGGCACGTCCTATCCCCCCGCCCGAAACCAACGCTACGCCGCTAAATGCCATCGTTCATTACAGCCTTGTTGCGGTCGATAACATAGTCAAACTGTTTGTTTCGGCGGGCGACGGAGTAATGCGCGCCGGCAAGGAGACTGTTTCACGGCCCGCGGCGCATTCAGCCAGCAGCGGGACGCATCCGGCTCAGGGCTTTCCGGGTGTCAGGCGCGGCGGGACGCTTCGCGTTCCTCTTTCGGTCGAGAACCCGGGTGGCGATCCGATGAATGACTTGACTTTCTTGTGCACGGCAATACGCAGCCGACTTGCCGGCCAAGGCAAGCCGCTCGATCCAACAGATGTGCGCTTCCACCCGGAGACATTGAGCATTGCCGCGCGTGACTTCGAAAAGCTCACCTTGTTCATCGACACAAAACCGGATACCGCCCCTGGGCGCTACGAGGCGATCCTGGGATCCGAAACCGGGGCCTTTGAAATCAACGTGGAGTTTGAAGTCCTGCCGGATGCAAGCGAGAAGACCGATTGAGAATGCGCGCCGTCCTGATTCGTCCGCCGCCCGTCTCGGCGCGAAGTCTGCATCCTTACGTGCTGCGGGACGCAAGCGACCGGGCGCAGTATTGAAGTGTAGCCGGTGAAGTCCCGGAAGAATTTCGAGAACCGTTGGGCGCTAGGACGCTGATCGCCAGCGGGTGCGTTCACTAAGCCGTGCTGGCAGGTCGGTCAGCTTTGGAAGTGTCCAGCGCCTGGCGAGGTTCATCGACAAAACGCTGGAGGAACTTTGTTGCCGTGAGAAAAATCACCGATCCGGCGTCGGCCACCAGGTCGACAAAGTTATGAACGTCTCGTCTGAACTTTGCAGGCAAATCTTCTTTGCGCGCCTCTTCGAGGGCGCTACTCGAGAATATGTCAGTTTGGAGCTGCCTGGAGATGTCGATCGACATTGCAATTTCGCGCTCGACAACCCGGACTGAATCGCTCGCGACATTGCGGGTACTGCGCGCCAGCGCCCGAACGGATCGGATGACATCTTCCAGTCCGGTCGGTGGCTCGACTGCGATGTTGCTAACTGTCTCGCTCATGCTTTCCTCCCGATTGAGTATTTTTGCACCGGTGTGAGCATGACCGCATTATAGAATGAGTTGGTGGTTGTGTATACCAAAAAGCGGAGCATCGACAGGAGGCCTCGCATTTGGGCGCTGCTTCGAAGTTCATCCCCGGGGATTGATGCTAACCGCGCATGACTCGCTTCGTAGTCACACGATGAAGGCTCGGGAATCTTATGGCGAGCGATGAAGCAACGACACTCAGAAGAATGCGACTGTTGCTTGCCAAGCCGCGTGGATACTGCGCTGGTGTCGAAATGGCGTTGGCGTCCCTGGAGAAGGCTCTGGAAGTCTACGGTACTCCCCTTTACGTTTTTCACGAGATTGTCCATAACAAGTTCCTAATCGAAGCGTATCAACGACGGGGAGTCAAATTCGTCAACGATTTGAAAGATGTGCCGGCGGGCGCTACGGTCATCTACAGCGCGCATGGTGTATCGCCGGAGATCCGAAACGAGGCGGCCACGCGTGAATTGAATGTGATCGATGCAACCTGCCCGCTGGTTTCGAAGGTGCATTTCGAAGCTCGGCATTTTACCAGCGAGGGCTACACTACAATTTTCATCGGCCACCGCGGTCACGACGAAACTCTCGGCGTCCTGGGAGAAGGGCCTAACAATGTGCTCATAGTGGAGTCGGTTGAAGATATCGCAGGCTTGGAACTCCAAGATGACGAGCGTACGGCATTCCTGACTCAGACAACACTCAGCGTGGAAGAGACCGCGAAAATAGTCGAAACCTTGCGGGAAAGATTTCCTCACATCCGGGGGCCCCGCGAAGATGACATCTGCTATGCCACGCAGAACAGACAGGAAGCGGTTCGACGGCTGGCTGCGGAAGCCGACGTGGCGCTGGTGATTGGCAGTCGAAATAGCTCCAATTCGCAGCGGCTTGCGGAAGTCGCTCGCGCTCAAGGCATAAAGGCCTATCTGATCGATTGGCCTGATCAAATCGACCCGCAATGGATCGTAGAAGCGTCGACCGTGTTGTTGACTGCCGGCGCGAGTGTGCCTGAAGAACTGGTTGTCAGGACAATTGACTGGCTCAAGAATCACTTCGAGCTGGTTATCGAAGAGCGGGTCGTTCGCGAGGAAGAACAGCATTTTCAAATCCCAGTACAACTGCGTGTTTGAGTCCGATGCCGGCCGTTATCCGAAAAAGAGAACAGCGGATTTCCGATGCTCCCGCGGTCAAACTTGGGCCGCGCGGACCCTTTCCCGACGCGCCGATGCGAAGGGTTCTGGAACGCCGGTGGCTGCATTATGCGTTTCTGTCCGCGGATAACGAACTGGGGCTAGTTGCTAATGTTGCACACTTGGGGCCTCCCCCGGATCAACCGCATCTCGGTACACGATGCACATCAATACTGCTCCTGCACAAACGGGATCGAGGTTGGCGCGCCAGCGACTTCAACGCCGAGACGTATACGCCGCTGTGGTCTGCTTTCCAGCAGCCTCATCCTATTGGAACCCCCGGCTCCTTTGAACTCGCCTCGAAAGCCGGACCGGTATCGGTGCGCCTGCAGTTGGAGCGAAGTAGCCACCCATGCACGAGTCAGTGCGCTCCGTTCGCAACAAACCAGCACCTGCGATGGCAATCTGAAACCGGAGTAATAGCCAAAGGCAGATGGCAATATTCGAATGAGACGTTTGAGAACGTTGAGGCGGTGGGATACCACGAGAGAGTTCGGGGCTATTGGGGATGGCCGGAGCTCGGGGGATGGGTATTCGGTTTCGCAAACGATCCCGATCGCAGCACTCATGCGCCACCCGTGGCTGTTGTGTTTACGCTGATTCAACCACTGTCTCCTCTTGACGCGGCGACCGCGTCGGTAATGCTCTGGCGGCACGGCAGGCTCGTCCGTCATTTTCCGCGCAGGAGGGTCAACGTTGCTGTAGCTGGGGAAGTTGATAAGGTACATATTCGCCAAGTCCCGGCGCTCTCGAATCTGCTCGGCGTCCCACCAATGGAGACTGTACCGCGACGACTGCTGATCCAGGCCGCGATGGGATCGGATTGGGTGCTGCTGGATTTCTTGTGTGAGGACGTCGCCCGAGTGGTAATACCGTCGGAGACGAGCATCGCTCCTTTTAGCGTGCATGAAGTAATCGGTCCAGTTTTCGTGAAAGGAAGAATCGGGGGCAAGGGCTTCGCCTTTGAGACAAGAGGCATAGTCGAGTTTGCCGGAGGCGCTGGCGGTGATTGAGAGTGCCGCACACTTATTAGACGAAACTGTGGATGCTCTGTCGCGCCGGGCTCCAGCCATTGTCGCAGCGGCTGCCCGGCAGATGGAAGGCATTACGCTCGGTCTCCATTTCGGCGATGACAGCCATGCGGAGATGTACCCTGACCACAGCCGCTTGATCGTGCGTCGCAGCCGCGCCGAGAACCCTGAGGTCGAAGTGTACTTCGACGATCGATCGATGAACCTTTTGTTTGATCTGGGGGGCCGGCCTGTCGATGAACTCTGGCCCGGGAGCCTCGACGTGCGCGGGGAGCGATCAAAGGTTCTCGCGGTATGGCGAACCTTCCAACTCCTGTCTCAACGCGCATCAGGTTTGCGGGCTGTACAGGGCATCTGGCGCGAATACCGCGATAGGAACCCGCACATCTGGGGTGGCGAGCCTATTGATAATCTCAAGGCCAGAAGCGATGTTCAGAGCCTGGCGCCGCGAGATACCGGCTGGCAAGCTCTTGACTATCTTGACCGCCGGCATCCGCACGATGTTGACGCCAACGGTGTCATCATCGGCGGCACGGTGCGAGTTGAATCACGCGACCTGTGGGATGGGAAGAACAGTTCGCCTTGGTGGATTCTGTCGAGCACAAAGGACGCCGATCTGATGGTCACGATGACCGCTTGCAAGGAGCGCGTGCAGGAAGAGCTTCTTAGAATAATTCCAGACAGGGAACCCAGAAAAGAATTGTACGATTTGATGCGGAAATACCCGGCTCGGGAAGGCAAGGGTCTGAGACCCACTTTGACGATAGCAACATGCTGCGCGTTCGGAGGAACGGCCGAAGACGCAGTGCGCGCCGCTGCGGCAATCGAGCTTTATCATAACGGCTTTTTGGTGCACGACGACGTCGCCGATGAATCGACCCATCGCCGCAACGAGCCCACACTTCACGAATCACACGGGATAGGATTAGCGGTTAACACCGGCGATGCGATGAACTTGCTCGCGGTCGACACCGTTCTGTCTAACCTTGCAACGCTTGGGTTAGCGCGCACCCTCGCCCTCATTCACGAAATAATCCACATGTGCAGAGAGACGGTCGAGGGACAGGCTATAGAGCTGGGATGGATTCGCGAAAACATCATACCAGTCAGAGATGAAGATTATTTTCATATGAGCACCAAGAAAACCGGATGGTACACCTGCATTAGTCCGTGCCGACTCGGCGCGGTCTGCGCAGGCCAGACTGACCCCAGCGTACTTGACCGGTTCAACGAGGCGTTTCGACTGATCGGGATTGCCTTCCAGATTCAAGACGATGTGCTCAATCTCCTGGGCGAAGAAGCGCTGTATGGCAAAGAGCCGCTCGGCGATCTGTTGGAAGGCAAGCGCACACTGATGCTCATCCATCTGTTCCGAGAGGCTGATTTGGCCGAGCGCCACCGGCTGGAGGAGATCGTTAGCGCAAAACGTTCCGAGAAGACGTTTTCCAACGCAGAGGAATTGCTGGCTGCTATGCGACGATATCGCTCGATCGAATATGCAGTCGAGGTTGCGGACAGGCTCGCTCACGAAGGCGTCAGGCGTTTTGAAGAAGATCTCGACTCGCTTCCTCAGACGGAAGCCAAAGCCGTGTTGCGGCAGATAGCGAATTACGTAACGACGCGGCCATTGTAGTCAATTCCATGTGAGGCCCTTCGTCCGACTCTAGATCTACTAAATCTCAACGGCTTTGATTATGATGACGAGCAGCGGCGAAAATCACTGAGGTGAAGCGGGAGAGTCGCGATGGATTTGTTCGACGGGCGCACAACGCCCGAGGCACTGGAACCAGAAGATGTTCGCGTTCTGAGGATGGTTCAAGGTGGCACGCAGTGGTTGCGCGCGGTGCTGTGCACACTCGCAAGGCGAGGAGTCGCGTTCCGTCAGGAGCACCCCGACCGAGCGCGCCAGATACTGGAATCGCTTTCGGCTTCCCCTCTCTATAAAGGTGGTCAATTCCTCTTCGACTTGCTTGAATGGGAAGATTTCATGATCGACGGCGCCCCGCCGAAGATCCTCCCAACCGTGCTTGATGTCACCTCCCTGAACCGTATAGCGACTTTGCTCAATGCGCTGAAAACCCAACTCGACGGAGGCCTCGGCGCAATAAGCTGGGACGCCGTGAACAGCCCTCAACTGCCTTTGCTCGACCAAACCGAACAACTCCCACCCCTCGAAGCCGGTTTCTACTTGTATCAGGATGTGGTCCTGGGATGTGTGCGAAGCGCCGCGTCCCTACCCGCAGATGCGCCGGACGACAACGATTGAAAATTGGGATAGAAACGTTGCGCTCGGTGTGTTCTGTCAGAAGGCTAGCAAAGACGAATTCTTGTCGCCGGGTTGGAACCGCCGCCCGGCGAGCGCGCCGGTCGCCAGAGCCGGATACGTTGCTCCACTTCAACTACCAAAGACGAGGTAGCTTGGATTGACTAATCCGCCCGCAGAAGCTTCCTACTCAAGATTGAATAACGCCAACTTCAACAATAAGAAATAAGGACACCATTAGATTACTTGTAATTTACGTAGACAACTTTCGTCTCGGTATAGAAGCTCATCACCTCGTCGCCGACTTCGCGTCCGCCGTAACCGCTTTCTTTGATTCCTCCAAACGGCGCGTGCGAATAGCCGCCGACGCCCGGCCGATTCACGTGAACGATCCCCGCTTGGGCGCGCTCTGCAAACCGAAACACTTTGCCGACATCGCGAGTGAAGATCGAAGCGGTCAAACCGTAGCGCACGGAATTGGCGACTTCAATCGCTTCATCAAGGTCGCGCACTCGGATGACCGACACGACCGGTCCGAAGATTTCTTCGCGAGCGATTTCCATTTCCCGGTTTGCTTCAATCACGGTCGGCGCAAAGAAGAATCCGCGTTCACAACCCGCTTTGCTTATGGCGCTTCCTCCGGCGCGAAGCGTTCCGCCTTCCTGCTGCCCAACTCCAACATAGTGAGCAACGCCGTTCATCGCTCGCGAGTCCACGAGCGGCCCGATCTCAACACCCGCTTCGGTGCCCGGTCCAACGCGCAGAGCGGAAGTCCGCGTGATCAGACGGCTCAGGAAATCATCGTAGATTTTTTCCAACACGATCGCGCGGCTCGTTGCGGTGCATCGCTGCCCGGTCGAGCCAAACCCTCCGGCGATGACTCCAGAAACAGCCTGATCCAGATCGGCGTCTTCGAGAATGATCTGGGGGTTCTTGCCTCCGAGTTCCAACTGCAGCTTGAGCAATCGCTCGCTGGCCGAACGCGCAATCAGCTTTCCAACTTTGGTTGATCCTGTAAAGGACACGCCCTTCACCGCGTCATTCGAAACAAGCTCAACGCCGGGCTCGCTGTCGCCATGCACCAGGTTGACGACTCCGCGAGGCGCGCCGACTTCTTCGAGGCCTCGAACGAGCGCGGCAGCGGTGAGCGGAGTCAGCGGCGACGGCTTCAGCACGGCAGTGTTTCCGGCGACCAACGCCGGCGCGAGCTTCCATACCGGGATCGCGACCGGAAAATTCCACGGGCTTATCAAGCCGGCCACGCCGAGCGGTTGCGAGCTCGAGTAGCAAAACACACCATAGTCTTCCGAGGGAAATACGCGGCCGTCGAGTCTGCGCCCCATGCCAGCGGTGTACTCGAGGATATCGATCGAGCGTTTAACCTCACCCGCGGACTCCGAAAGTATCTTGCCCTCTTCGCGAGTGAGCAGGTTTGCTAGCCGGTCTTTGTTCGCATCAACCCAGGTGAGCCAATCGAAAAGCAAGCGGCCGCGCTTGGGAGCGGGCACGGCGCTCCATGACTCGGCCGCGCGCGCGGCGGCTTCGATCGCGCGACGGGCGTCCGCGCGAGTCGAGTCGGGCGAGTTCGCGACCAGGATCGATTGATCCGCCGGATCGAAACGCTCCGATGTCTTGCCTGACTCGGAAGGCTCCCACTTGCCGTCGATGAAGTTCAGTACGGTTTGTCCTATCTCGGGAATTCCATTCATGTTCCAACAGACTCCTATGTCTGAATCAGATTTGGAGGGATTATACGAGGAAAGACTCGAATTCGCACGATGCCAATAACGATGCGGAGTGACTGGACTTTGGTATATCGAGCGCGGTCCCAAGTTTTGCGTTGACACAGGATTCCGTTGCCGGTATTCTAGGCGTGCTGAAAGAATTGAAATTCATTTTCATTTAGGTCTCAAAGGAATCGAGCATGAGTCTGTTGGACGCGCTTCACAATACGTCGTATCGGGTCGATGAGATTGATGGGCCCGATGATGAACGCCGACGCTTACTGGATCTCGGAATCACTCCCGGCGAAGAACTGGCAGTGGTTCAGTCGGTCCCGCTCGGGGATCCGCTGGTGGTGATGGTACGAGGAATGCGGCTCGCGCTCAGGCGGCGGGAAGCCTCGTGGATCAGGGTTCAGTGAGCAAACAATGTATCCTGCAGACGTCGCTTCCCGTACGGACATAGAAGCCGAGCATTTGCTTCACGCGCCCGTTACTGCCGAACATCAAAATCTGACCGTCTGTCTGGCCGGCGCGCCGAACGCCGGCAAGACCGCGTTGATGAATGCGCTCACCGGAGGCAGCTTTCACACGGCTAACTATCCGGGAGTGACCGTCAGTATTTCGCGCGGCAAAACCAAGTCCGATTTCGGACCCCAGTTCCTGCTGGTCGACCTGCCAGGCGTCCACAGCACATCGGCAGTCTCCCCTGAAGAAGAACTTTCGTGCAGCGTTATCGAGGGTAAGCACCACTCGGTGAAACCGGATGCGCTCATTGTGGCCGTCGACGCGACACAGCTTGAAAGGCATTTGAGATTCGCTTCGTTCGTTGCGCGCCAGGGCAAGCCGACGATCATCGCCGCCACGATGATGGACCTGTTGCCACGAGCCCAGCAGTCCGTGAACACACGCAAGCTCGAAGAAGCTTTGGGAGTTCCCGTGGTTGCCGTCGATGGCCGAACCGGATGGGGCGCCGCGGACATCGTGACCGCTCTTCGTGGCGTGCTTGCGAGTCCTCGAACCGGGCCAATCGCACTCGCCAACTTGCCGGAGGAACCTGTTGCTGCTTACAAGGCGATACGCGAATTGCTGCGCGCAAGTGGCGCGGTCAAGAATTCAAATCTTTTGATGCTTGCTCGCGACTCGTCGACTGCGCGGATTGATCGCGTCGTGCTTCACAGCGTATTTGGGTTTCCGATTTTCTTTGCAGTCCTGGTTGGGCTGTTCTCATCGATCTTCTGGGCCGCGCGTCCGTTCATGGATATTGTTGACTGGCTGTTCTCGCAAACCGGCCACTTGCTGCTGTCCGTTCTTCCCGACTCAGTGATCACCAGATTTCTTGCGGAAGGCGTGATCGGCGGAGTCGGCGCGGTTGCCGTGTTCTTTCCGCAGATTGTTATCCTGTTCTTCCTTATGACGCTGCTCGAAGACTCGGGTTATCTCGCTCGCGGGGCGGCGCTCGTAGACAGACCGCTGTCGTATTTGGGATTGCACGGCCGCTCTTTTGTTCCCATGCTCTCCGGATTCGCGTGCGCAATTCCGGCAGTGCTTGCCGCGCGCACCATACCGTCGAAACGCGAACGGTTGCTTACGATTTGGATACTTCCGCTCATGAGCTGCAGCGCAAGGCTGCCGGTTTATGCGTTGCTGCTGGCGGCGCTGTGGCCTGACGCCGCGTGGAAAGCGGGTCTCGCGCTTGGTGTGATTTATGTCGCCAGTCTTCTGACCGGCGCTTTGGTAGCGGGTTTAATAAGCCGGTTCGTTATGCGAAAGCGAACGTCGTCGATGTTGGCGATGGAAATGCCTGTCTATCGCAGCCCTTTGGTGAAACCCACGCTCAGAATGACGTGGTCTCGATCGTCCGCGTATCTAAGGCGCGCCGGGACGCCGATCATCGTCATTTCATCCTGCCTGTGGTTGCTGTCGAATTTCGGTTTCGGCTTTAAACAACCGTCTTCGCCCGATGGCGCGAAGCCCCCAATTCTCGCCGCAAGCGATCTGGATCATTCATTCGCCGCGGGGCTTGGCCAGACAATCGAACCCGTACTACACCCGATGGGTGTTGATTGGCGGGTGGGAGTTGGATTGATATCCGCATTCGCAGCGCGCGAGGTTTTCGTCAGCACGATGGCGATCGTCTTTCACGCGGGCGGCGACAAGGATGCCGGCCAGCAACAGGGATTGCTTCAGAGCATGCGGGCCGCCACCTTCTCAGGCACCACTCAACCTATATTCACCACATCGACAATCATCGGTCTGATCGTCTTCTTTTTCTTCTCACTCCAATGCCTGTCCACGGTTGCCGTGGTGCGATCCGAAACGAACTCCTGGCGAATGGCTGGTCTCCAGCTACTCTTCTACACCGGTATCGGATACGTTTTCGCGTCGGCCCTGGTGACCGGGTTGCGTTTCGCCGGAGTGCAATAAGTACCATGTTGATGCGGCGCGGCGGCTTGCTTTGACACTCACAAAACGCGGGTCTAAGATAGCGGCAAAGTGAGAGTGGAGGGCAATCCGTGCTGTTTGCAATCATTCACGTAGCTCAATCCCGAGAAGCACTCCCCGTTCTCGACTCGAGAGAATCACACCGGCGCGTATTCGAACGCGTGCGCTGTTCACCTCAGCATCAGGCTACCGAGGACTCAAGCCTGACACCGGGAGGCTAATCATGAAGGACCGCATCAAATGGATTCTTGTAGGGCTCGGTTTCACATTTGGGCTTCAGGTCATCATCTCTTTGATCTTTACTGCCATCGCCTTCAGCAATCGAAGCAGTCAGGCGGATGTGGTATCGGATACCGCGGTAGCCGTCGCCTTCGGAGCGGCGATCGGCGCGTTTTTGATCGGCGGGTTCGTGATTGGCTGGCTCACCGAAGAGCTCCGGGTGCTTGATTCGATTACTGCCGCGGTCCTGACACTCGCGCTCACTTTGCTTGTTTACACCGCTCTGCCAAGCGGCAACAAGGCGCAGTTCATCACCGGGCATTTCCTTGCAGTTCGCGATCCTCATATTCATCTGCTCAATGATGTTTGGCGAGGCTTGCTTCTCTCGGTGCTGGCGTTGATAGCCGCGGCGATCGGCGCGTACTGGGGCTGGCACTTGAAGGTACCCCAGGAGGGAGCGCTCGACAGGCTGGCGCTGGTGCTGGGACTGGTCGGTGCGATTGTCGGACCGTTTGTGTTGTTGGCGATCGGCGGCCGGGACCCTGCTAATCCGAACGCGCCCAACCTTCCATGGTATTTTCTGACAACCGTGCTGGTGCTTGTTCTGGTGATTGTCGGCGTAGGCTTCGTGTTATTTACGCGCGAATCACACTACGATGACGAGATATCGATCAGCCCCGAGCATCACAAGGACGGGCCGGCTCCCACGAATTAGCTCGACGTCCCCGGCGAATCCTTTGACACGCGTTCCAAATCACGCGCGATTTCGGCGGCCAACTGATATCGATCCGCTGGATCTTTTTTGAGCATCCGCTCGATGATCGCCGCCAACGCGTCTGGCGTGTCCTTACGATGCTTTCTCAACGGCGAGGGCGCCCGCTTCTTGATCGCCTCGATCGTTTGAAAATATGTTTCTCCCTCGAACGGGAGCCTGCCCGCGGTTACCTCATAAAGCACAATGCCAAGTGAAAAGATGTCCGCCAGATGCGTAACCTCTCCGCGCCCCGTGGCTTGTTCCGGCGACATGTAGCTGACGGTTCCCAACAGGACGCCCGATTCGGTTAGGCGTTCTTTCCCGTCATTGCGTTTCAAAACTGGCAGCGGTTTCGCCAGTCCGAAATCGAGAACCTTAACTCTTCCGCGATTCGTGATCATTATGTTTGAAGACTTGATGTCGCGATGAACAACGCCGCGATCGTGAGCTTCAGCCAGGGCTTCGGAAGCCTGCATCCCAACATCGATGACTTCGTTAAGCGAGAGCGGCCCCGATTCGAGACGTTCCGATAGCGTCTGCCCTTCGACGTACTCCATCACGATGTATGGATTGCCCGATGCTTCGCCGATCTCGTGAATCGTCGCGATGTTCGGATGATTGAGTTGAGACGCCATTCGCGCTTCTCTCAAGAAGCGTTGCTTCATCGTGTCGTCTTCGAGATGCTTCGATGCAAGCACCTTGATCGCGACTGTGCGCTCGAGATCGATGTCATAGGATTCAAATATCTCGCCCATGCCCCCGGAACCCAATGACCGGCGTATCTCGAATCTGCCGATGTGCCCTTCGGGTTCAATCAGCGGGGGTGCGGCGACCTTCTCGGTCTTGCCGTCGTGCACCGCCATCGCCGCGCGATCGGTTTCTCGCAACTCGGTAGTGATAACTCGCGGTCGCGAGATGACCGTCGAAAACAGCGTCGAGAACATTCGAGGGCCGCGATCGTCTTCGATAAAATAGCCCGCGCGCTTGAGGTCCTGATAAATGTGCTCGTGTTCCTTTTCAACCCTTCCCTTCTCGCTGAACTCGCGAACAGCGCGGCGAGAACCTTCGCTCAAATGGTCCCAGATAAAACGAAACTGTCCCTTCGCTTCGTCCAGGAATGTCGCCTCGACTTCTTCGCGATCGAGCTTGCCGTCGTTTTCCGAGAGGTGGTCGAAGTACGAAGAACACGCGATCTGCAAAAAGTATGGAAAATAACCGGCGACCTCCAGTATCCGCCGCGCATAGCCCTCGAGCGGGAGCCCGGCTTCGGCCGACGGCTTGGTGATTAACGTGATTGCTTCCTTGCGCGTGAACGCGCGCAAAAAAACATTGGTGAAAATGTTGAAGAACGGCGAATCGGCGATCAACTGCGTGTGACAAAGTTCCTGAAGATCACGCGCCGAGCTGGTGACGTACGCCACGTCATAGTTGTTGGCGATCGAGCGAAGGAAGGAATAGAACTCGAGATCGAAAGCGCGGTTCGTTGTAATCGCATCGAACTCGTCAAACAACACGATCAGCTTGCGCCCCTGGCTTCGGAAGTTATCGAGCACCGTGCGAACCGAATCAAACGACGGCTTGAGCTTCGTCAGGGACTTGTCGCCGGTTTCGGTGGCCAGAAGCGAAAACAGCTCGGTGAAGAATTCGTTGAGCGTGAGGCGACGCTTCTGTTGAAGGTCGATGAATGCGAAGGTGTACGCTTCCGTCCGGTCGAGATGCCGCGCGCGCGCCTCCGGGTTATTGATGAACTGCAGAAGCGACGATTTCCCGATGCGCCGCTCGCCCACAACCGAGATTGACTGCGGACGCGAAGCTCCGATGCGCGAAAAAATCTTGGACACTTCGCGCGTACGGCCGTAAAACTGCGCCGGGTCTTTGATGGCTACTCGGTTCAGGTATGGATTGCGCATCTTGCTCTCAGAATTACAGAGTTCTCACTTCTTTGACCACCTGCCAGATCGAATGCGACCGGCGAATCCACAGCCGTAGCAGATCTATCTTGAATCGAAATGCTTCCGACGGATCCTTCTCTAACAACTCGCGGCGGAACATTTCTTCAAGCGTTAGCCGGATAGTGTTCTCCGAAAGGTGAACGGGATACTCGTTCGTTTGAACCGAAGCCCGAAGCTGCCGCGCGGTCGCGAAAGCCATCCCATCCGCCAGAATCTCGCCCGCGAGCGATAACACAATCTTTTCATCATCCGACAGCGCGTCCCACGTGTAGATCATCTGGGGCAGCGGATTGTCGACGATCTCCGCGATCACCTGTTTCAAATCGGCAACCGTCACCCAGTTCTGGCGATGTTCGTTCATATGATCGACAAGGTTCTGACAGATCATCTGCGTATAAAAAGGCTGGCCCGCCGTCAAACGATAGATGACTTCCACGACACCACGCCCGTAGACCACGCGGCCGGTGACCGGATCGCTGATCAGGCGCGTAGTGTCGTTCTCAGACAGGAAACCGACCTTGCGAAACAGCGATCTCCTCAACAGGTCGCGCCAGTATTTGCGATCGCGTTCCTCGAGCCTTCGCGATCCAGTAAAGATCAACGCGAGCCCTTCTTTGTTATCCATGAGCCCGGCCAGGAAAGTGAACAGCTCGTTCGAAAGCTTGCCTTCGTCCACTTTTCCTTCGAGCAGCTCGTATTCGTCCATCAGGATCAGCAGCGTGCGATCTCCGATTGCCTGGAGCGTGTCGTCGAGGAAATCCAAAAACACCGGATACGGATTTCTCCCATCGAATGCTGGAACACTGATCGCAGTCACACGCTTCGGCGCTGGTTGCGCCGCAATCGGCATTGCCATTCCATCGAGAGATCCCCGAGTCCCCGCCGCCGCCGGTTCAGTGATTGCCACCGCGTCCGCGCGAGCTACTGATTCACTGATGAGTTTGGATATTCGGGCGAAGAACTCTGAGTCGGACGCGATCACCATTTCCTGCAGATCGACAAACACCGGAATGAATCGCTTGCCAAGCCGGCCCGCTGCGACCTGATAAAGAATGGAGCTCTTGCCGACGCGGCGCTCACCGCAAAAAACAATCACGATTCCCTGGCTAGTCCCCTCGAGTTTCGTTCGAACGTAGCGGAAGTCGTCTTCGCGCCCGTAGAACATCTGCTCGGTGCGAATCGGGTTTCCGACGATGAACGGGTTCGGTTCGATCGGGACGTAGGTACGGAGTTCGCGGGGCAGGTGATATTCGCGCTCCTGGGCCCGGCGCGCCGCGAAGATGGCTCCCAGAGCCAATCCTGCAACGGCGATCAGCAGCGTGTAAAACCACCATCTCTTCCAGAACGGCAAGCCGACACGAAGCGAGAGGGTGGCTGCCGGCTGCTCGGCTCCAAACAGATCGCGATTCAGCGCGACCACTTCCACGATGTGCTGGCCTTCATCGAGGTCCAATCGCGTCACTTCGCGCTCCGCTGTTTGCTGAACCGCGAGCGTTTCCCAGGGCTGTTCGCCGCCAGGCTGATTGATTCGATACAGGCAGCGCGTCTGCCCGCTCATCGTCACCGCCGTAAAGTGAAAAGTCAGACGATGACGCCCAAATGAAATATTGTAGGAACCGGATTCGGAGATTGGCTCCGCGCGGCCATCGACTTCAAGCGACATCTGCACTGAGGGTGTGGCCGAAACCGGAATGTGACGAATGGCGCCTTTGTTCGTGGCGATCCATATCCGGCCTTCGCGGTCTTCGGTAATCGCGTTGATGCGATTGGCGGTCAGCGCGCTTGTTTCGCCTGAGTAGGTTGTCGACAGCGTCTGGCCGCCAAACAAGAGATATTTCTTGACCCCGCCTTCATCCGTTCCGGCCCATAAGAAACCATCGCGATCTACAAAGAGCATCGTGACAGGGTCGCCATCAAACGTAGCGAATCTGGATCCGTTGTAAGATTGAATGCCGGCGTGCGTGGCGATCAGCAACCGGTCGTGCCATCGAGTGATCCAGCGCACGTCGTCATCGGCCAGACCTTTCGAGACGTCGAGCAGCTCGCGTTCGCCAGTTGCCGAATCGAGTGCAACCACTCCGCGTCCGGTGGCGAACCACAACCGGCCATCGCTGTCTTCAAAAACGTGACGGACATCATATCCGGCCAGCGCTTCGATACTTCGCATTGCGCCTTCTCGAAATACGGAAACGCCTCGGCTGGTCGCGAAGACAATCGCAGAGCCGGATGCTGTGGCCGCGACCCACTGAACGTCGTTCGCCGCGAGGCCGCTGCCTTCATTGAATTGAGTCAGAGACTCACCCGTCAATCGCAACGCACCCTGGTCGGTCGCGAACCACGAAGACCCCGCGCGATCAAGTGCCGCCGCTCGCACGCTGATGTTTGTGAAGCGCTCAACGGGAACGAACCGCTCGCCTTCGAGCCGCGAGATGCCGCCCATCGTAAGAAACCACAAGCTGTTTTTGGCTCTCGCGATGGGCGCCTCGACAATCGACTGCACGTCGTTGTCGGCCAGGCCCCGGCTGGTTGTAAAACTCACAAAGCTGTAGAAGTCGGCGTTGACGACTCCGTTGTCGGTTGCACACCACAGGCGCCCTTCGCAGCCCGTGTGAATCGCCGCGACATGATCGTGATCAAGCACGTTGACGCGTTGTGATTCGTGGCGCGCCGGATCGTAAACAACCACGCCTCCGCCGTCGAGAGAAATGCATATGCGTCCGCTTGCATCGCGGCTGATGCTGCGTGCGCTCGCCTCTCGTGAGCCGGCTTGCATGGCGTCGATCGATTGCCGTTGGACATTGCCGTTTTCAACCATCAGCAAGCCGCCCGCCGCCGTTACCCAAATTCTGCCGGCGTCGTCAGCCAAAATGCTCCGAGCATCGGTCAGCGAAGCGGCGTTCTTGCCGGATTGCTGTTGGCCGATCGACACAAGCTTCTCGCCCGCGAGAACAGCGACGCCGCTCGCACTTGCGATCCAGATGTTTCCGTTCTTGTCTTCGGCGATCGACCTTACATCGACGCTGGGCGGTTCCGATGGATGTGGAACCAGTTTCGCGCCATCGAAGCGAAGCAGGCCCTCGGCAGACGCAACCCAAACGTCGCCACGTGAATCAACAAACACCTGTCGCGCGGATGGCGTGCCTAACTCGGTTCCAACATCGCTGCCGGCCTTCGAGATTCGCCGCACGCTTCGCCCGGCCGCAAGCCAAATGGTTCCGCTCCTGTCTTCGGCGATCGCCCTTATGTCTTCGCCGGCGAGCCGCTCGAATGGCGATCCAGCTTCGGATGAGGACTTGAACTCCGCGCCGTTGAACCGCGCGAGTCCTTTGTCGGTGCCAAACCACATCCAGCCCTCGCTGTCCTGAAAGATCGCGCGAACGTTCTTCGAAGGAAGATTGGGAACCGAATATCGGGTTACCGCTTTTTCGTTGATTGGAATCACCGGCGCGACCAGCAACTGAAGCGGGAATTCGGTCGTGATACCCGGCGAGATGAACACATCGTTGCGATACTCATCGTAGCCGCGCAGCGTGGCACTCAGTTGATACGATCCCGGCGCGAGCCTTCCGAAGTAAGCATCGCCAAACTCATCCGTGGGGTTGCGCGACGCAAGCGGGCCCACCGCGCCGCGCTCCTTGCTGTAGAGGCTGACGGTCACGCCGCCAAGCGGCTGACTGCTTGCATCGAGCACCGCGACGTGGAGCGACGACGGAGTTAGCTTGACCGGCGGCGCGGCGAAAGTTTCATCGGGCCGCAGCGAGACGGTCATGGACTCTTTTCGGAATCTTGCGGCTTCGATTGCGATGCGATACTGCGCGGGCTTGAGTTGTCGAAACTCGAATCGCCCGTCGGCTTCGGTGATTTTTGACACTGAGATATCGCCCGAAGTTATCGTGACGCGTGCGTTTGCGAGCGGCGCGCCGCGATCGTCCTGAACGGTCCCGAGAATTGCGCTGCCGTCGCTTTGAGTGGGCGGATGCTGACTGGCTGATTGTTGTGTGGCCGCGGTGACGAGAATGCCGAGCGCGATCAGGAGGGACCGCCAGGCGCCTCGGCGATCAGCGCCTGTTCGGGAAGAGTTGCCTGGGATTCGCGTTGACACTTCGTAGCGAGTAGTGGATTACTCGCCCCGAGTATACAGGCGGCGAAAGCGGGCTATCAAGAAAGCGTGGGTTGGGACTCGCTTGCGGACTCACGCGGCCGGGCGGGCTTCGACGCGATTGTCAAAGCACGACTCACACCAACCGTACAGCACTCCTTCAATCAAGTGATACGCGACCGTATGCTCCTCAGTCACGCTTTGATGGCATTGCTTGCATTCCCAGATTCGCTTATGAATGTTGGATACTTGTTCAAAAACTCTGGCCATGATTGTCTAACCTGCCCTGGTTTACCTCGTTCGTACCTGCTCTAAAAACAGCAGCTTGTATTGGATCTGCTGCATTCAACGCCTCGGTCGCGGTGTTGTTCCAGCAAAGCCCGCGAATTCCGGCACTGCGTCGTTATTTCCTCAAGAAAGACTCGGCAAAGATGAGACCGGTTCCGGGGAAACGATGCAGTTCGTCGTTTGTTTCAGGAGAGCCGCGAGTCACGGAAGGAGTTGGAGGCCGATTGCTATGTTGCGGCGTGACTGTACAGAAACCTAGTGCAGCATTTCGCGACAATCGGTCACAGTTCTATCGTTACCGCGGCGTACAATTGCGGTACGGGAAAAGGATATGACGCTCAGTTGTTAGCTCTCATTTGCGGCTTTCGTGAGCGCTTCGCGCGCGAGCGTCGCCGCGCCTATCACTCCGGCGTCGTCGCCAAGTTCCGCGCGAGCGAACTTCACATCCTTCGAATTGATATCGAATGCAATGTCGCGAGCCGAACGCTCGAGGCGTGCGACGAAATCATCGCCAAACGCTTCGACAACGCCGCCGCCGAGCACGACTATCTCGGGTCCGAGCACATTCAACAGACTTCCGATCCCGATGCCCGCAAACTTTGCCGCGCGATTGACGATCTTCTTCACAAGCTCATCGCCGGCATCAAAGGCCGCTTTCAAATCCTTACCCGATAGCAGGTCGGTCTCCTTCTTGAGCAGCTTCGCAACGCTGCTGTGACGGCCGCGCTTGATCGCTTTGCGAATGTCTCGCGTAATTGCCGTTCGGCTCGCGACTGCTTCGAGGCATCCGCGATTGCCGCAGCCACAGCGCGGCCCGCCAGCCCTGACGATTATGTGACCGGCTTCACCCGCGCCCGTGGAGGAGCCGCGATACAGCGCGCCGTTGATGATCAGACCGCCTCCGATGCCCGTGCCGATGAACACGCCAAGCACATTGCGAGCGCCACGCGCGGCTCCACTCTTGAATTCGCCGTAGACACCGGCGTTCACGTCATTCTCGATGATCGCCGGGCGGCCGAACTCATCTGCGGTTCGAGGACCCAATGGAAAGTTTTTGAATTTGAGATTCGCTGTTTCGATTATGTAGCCGGTTTCGAAATCGATTGGTCCGGGAGCGCAGATTCCTACCGCGGCAAGTTCATCGATTTCGACGCCAGCGTCTTCGATCGCTTGATGCCCCATCTGCATGATCGTTCGAAAGACTTCTTCGTCGTCTCGCCAGCCGCGAGTCTTTGTGCGGGCGCGGCCAGTCAGGTTGCCCTCCCCGTCCATCACCGCGGCCATCACCTTGGTCCCACCGAGGTCTATTCCGAGAATATGTGTGCTCATTTCGATTTTGAGTTCAACGCGTCCTTCAAATGCTCGAGCGAGGTGTTGCCGCCCGAACAAACCAATCCGATTTTCTTTCCTGCAAGTTCATCGCGCCTACGATAGGCGAGCGCAAGCGGCGCTGCGCCCGCTGCTTCCGCGAGCGTGTGCGCGCGTTCGATCATCCAAACCATTGCCCGCCTCATTTCTTCTTCGCTGACGAGCTCGAACTCTTTGAGGCGTTCCCACATGATCGATTGCGGCATCTCGAACGCTGACCCGGTGGCTAGTCCCTCCGCAAACGTTTTGTTCGGTGCTTCCATGAGCCGCTTCTGTCGCCACGATTCATAAGCCGCGGGCGAGGCTTCAGACTGCACGCCGATGACTCGAACTTGCGGATTGATCGCGTCCGCGGCGATGCATACGCCAGCCGCGCCGCTTCCTCCACCGACCGGAACAATGATCACATCAAGCGCCGGTTCGTCTTCCAGCATCTCAAGAGCTTCTGTGGCCACGCCCGCGATCAATAGCGGCTCATCGCCCGAGTGAACGTAACGATAGCGGTGCTCGCGAGCGAGCGCCTCGCAGTGAAGACGCGCATCATCGAATCTTTCGCCGCGAAGGATCACCTCCGCACCCATGCCTCTCATCGCGGCGACCTTGCCGGGATTGGCAGCTTCGGGTACGACGATTCGAGCCTTTACGCCAAACAACCGAGCCGCGTACGAAACCGATTGGCCGTGATTCCCGGTCGAGGCGGCAATCACTCCGAGCGCGCGTTCCTCGTTGCTGAGTTGTGAAATAAGGTTCACACCACCGCGCACCTTGAACGCACCGACCGGTTGGTAGTTTTCGTGTTTTATGAAGATCTCGGCGCCGATCAATTCATCGATAGCTGGGTAGCGATGCATCGGCGTACGCAGCAAATAAGGCGCGATTTGCCGCCGCGCGAGCAACACATCCTGAAAAGTTGGGGCTCTCACAACCTAATCCCTCCTGTCGCCTCAATGAGCCACTATCTCCGACGCATTCGTTTGCGTCAAGCGAGCCATACTTCATAGGACGAATTTGAATTTTTGCGTCGCGCGGTGTTTAGTAGTGCGATGCCGATGCCCGAACGCACCGGGAAGATTGCTCCTTCAATAATCTGGTTGGCCGCCGCCGCGATCATACTCGCCGGCGTCGTGCGTTACTTCGGACAGCCTTCGTTTTGGCTGGACGAAGCGTTTATTGCGCTGTCGCTTCGCAGTCCGGCGATCCAAACGATCTTCGGGCCGCTGGAAGCCGGACAACTTTTTCCGCGGGTGTATCTCGCAATCATCGCTGTTCTTCGCGAGGCTCTTGGATATCGAATCTGGGTCCTGCGATTGCTCCCGTCGCTCGGCTTTGCTATTGCAACGTTGCTGTGGGCTCGGTTGCTGATAAAGCGTTGTGGCCGGTCGTTACCTTCCGCGTTGATCGCTGGAGCGTTGTTGCTGGGTTCCACTTTCTGGCTCGATCAGGCGATACAACTGAAGCAGTACACGCTCGATGTACTGCTTGCGCTTGTTCCGTTTTTGTTGGGCGATGATGTTTACGATCATAGTCTGGTTGAAGGCAAGCGTCGATGGCGGCTCGCGCTGATTGCCTTGCCGTGTCTGATTTCTTACACATATCCGCTGGCGCTGGGCGCTCGCGTGCTGGGCTGGTACGTGAGCAAGCGGCGAATCAGAAAATCAGCGGCGCTGATGCTGATTGTTTCAGTAGGCTTTGCGCTGCTTGCTGTGTGGTTCACGGACTATCGATTCAATCTGCTGATCCGCGATTCTTATTCTGACTATTGGAGCGAGTGCATACTTAGTTCTAGTCACAGCCCTGCCAATGCGGCGAGGCTTGTGGCCAAGTTCCTTTGGGGATGGCACGGGCGTCAGCCGCTGGTGACTGCCAGTATTGTGCCGCTTCAGATACTCGGCGTGTATTCGGTGCTGAAGAGATTGAGAACCACTCACTCGGACGAGAGCGATCGTTGGGGATCGCGGTCGTTCGGATCGATCTTGCTGTTAGGTGGAGTTGTTCTGGCCAGCGCGCTTGGAGCTTATCCGATCTGCGCCGGAAGACTGACTCTGTTCACGCAAGTTCACACGCAGATACTTGCCGTCGAGGGAGCCTTATTCGCCCTCTCATGGAACAAGCGCAACGCGGCGACGATCGCGCTCTACCTTTTCGCGGGAGTCGTTTCGTTTCATTCCGTGCGGGCGTACTATCGAGTCGCTGTCTCGGAACCCGCGGAGAACGTGTTTCCGCTCGTGCCCGCTATCAACACTGAGATCACGAATACCATCTGGGTGCATCCGTGCTCGGCGTCGCAAGTGAAGAGTTTGCCTGATGCGCTTCCGGGCGAAGTCGTTTTTGGAAGTGACAAGCAGCAGCCAGCCGGAAAGACGTGGGTGCTCTGGAGTCACCTGGGTAATGAGCATTGCGTGAAGAGTCTGGAAGAAGTTCGGTTGAAGGCGCGGAGCTGGCAAGTAGTAAGCGAGGGTCCCGGTCGAGGACTCGCGCTCGCTGAGTTCTGACGTCCGGCGCGAGGCTCGCTGATTGACTTTCTTCGGAACGCGCCTTTAGTATCGCCCCGAAAGAACGAATGAAGCTCTCAGTCGTCATTCCCGTTTACAATGAAGCGGCAACAATCGCCGCGTTGATTGGCCGCGTCCAGGCGGTTGATGTTCCGAAAGAAATCATCGTCGTCGATGATGGTTCGAACGATGGAACACGTCCCGCGCTCAAAGAGCTTGAAGGTCGCTACGACAATCTGCGCGTCATTCTTCAACTGAAGAACCAGGGCAAGGGAGCCGCGTTGCGCGTCGGCTTCAAGCAAGCGACCGGCGATTTCGTATTGGTGCAGGACGCCGATCTCGAATACGACCCCATGGATTATCCGGTGCTGCTAAAGCCGCTGATCGAAGGCAAGGCCGATGTGGTTTATGGATCGAGATTTCTCACGACTAAAGAGCATCGCGTGTTGTTCTTCTGGCACTCAGTGGGCAATCAGGTGCTTACGCTGATTTCGAACATGTTCACGAACCTCAACCTCACCGACATGGAAACGGGCTACAAGGTCTTCAGGCGCGAAATCATTCAGTCGATCAGGCTCGAGCAGAATCGATTCGGGTTCGAGCCTGAGATCACAGTCAAGATCTCGCGAATGAAGCTGCGGATCTATGAGGTGGGCATCTCGTATTCGGGCCGCACCTACGAAGAAGGCAAGAAGATCGGCTGGAGGGATGGCATCAAGGCGCTGTGGTGTATTTTGAAGTACTCGATCAAGACCCCGCGTTCCGAGTACAGGCCCTCCGAGAAACCCGTTCAATCTTCAGCCGGCAAAGTCCCCGACCGCGTTTAGAATCGTCAAGCTAACGTCCCGAGATTATCGCCAACAGCTCGCGAAGAGTGATTGGATAAAGGACCTTTGCCGCTGTTAGGTCGGCTACGTTACGAAAATGTTGTTCAAGCTTCTCACGTTCCGACTCAAGCTCCGCGTCCGAGCGTTGGCTTCCGTCCTCAATCGCGTGGTTTGTTTTCTGCAAGCCTGCCAGGTGGTAAACCGCGACGATCACCGGCATCTCATCTTTGACGACGCTTGAGAGCTTACCGAGGTCGTGAGGCAGAACCGGATTCAGGTAGGCACCCGGGCCCGCGGTCGGCGAAACCTCAATCATTTGTTTGTCGTCCACAGCGATCGTTGCGAGGTTGTGACCGGGATCATTTCCGACTCTCCAGTTATCCTTGCCGAAGTCACCCGTCGATAATCCCGAGTTGGCGGTCAGTCCGGCATCTGCTAGCGCGTGAAAATAGAAGAGTGTGTCGTTGCTATCGGCGCCGTGATCCCATCCACCCGGCCGAAACGCCGACACTTCCTGCTTCGCATCATAGATCACACTTTCCAGAAAGCCTTTGCCGTAAGCGAGACTCGAAACGAGTTCGCGATAGCCGGAGCCGTAGAACGCTTGAAAGAAGAAACTCTTTCGTTGGCGGTAAGCCTGATCTGACTCGTTGAGCAAGCGCGGAAGGTGCAGCTTATGCTGAGTCTTCAACTGCTCGAGGAGCTTCGAATTGAGCGGCCCGTGAAGGTGCAACTCGCAGTCGTCCGAGTTTTGAGCCATCGCTTTCAGATCGCCAATGATCGACTCGCACGCGCGTTTTAGCTCCTGATCGTCAGCGACGAACGCCGGTGCGAGCGCATTCGCGTCGACGAAGTGCGTCCACGGGATTTTGTACTTCAAGCTGAGCGATGAAGCGAATGCGAGAACTTCCCTGATGCTTTCAACATCTGATGCGGATTCGACGACGGGCTCGAAGTCTTCAGTCAGCAGATAGAACGCTCGATAGCCGCTATACGGCTTGCCCGGCTCGCGTTTCAGATGAAGCTGCTTAACGAAGGGATACGCAAAAGGATTTTCAGCGACGGTTTTCGAACAAGACGTAATGAATAGGACACTGAGCGCAAGCGTAAAGAGTTGCGATCTCGCGAGTGATCTCATGGTTTGCTCTTGAAGTCGTAGAGATGATAGCAGCCGGTTCGGTAGCATCCCCGCAGCAGCGCGAGCACCTGGCTTCGCGCTTGTGCGTCGAGCTTAACAAACAGGTCGTCGGTGATCAGACTCGGGTCGAGCCGCACATCGCGGTAGCTCGCGACCTCGCCGTCCTTTAACAGGAACCGGACGCCGTACGTCGGATCGTAAAGGCGCCAGCCTCCAGCATATAAGACTTCGACAACCACGTGAGTGCCGGGCGGATCGTTATCGTCGATTATGTTGACGCCCCGCGCGTGATACCCTCCGAACGCAAGCAAAGTGCGCATCGCGCTCGTCAAGTGACCGCAGAACTGAGAACCGCGCTCAAGCACCTGGCGCGGCGAGCCCAACTCAAACTGAGTTTCGTTGTAATTTAGTTTGCTCGCGACGAAGTCGTTTATCGCGACAATCTTTTCCTGATCGGATTGCTTGCCGGAGGTCAGTTTCTCGAAAAGGTCTTTGTAATACTCAGTGTTCTTGAAATCGAAATCTTCAAAGGTGATCGAGTTGTTTCCGATCACGGATTCGAAATCCACTGCCGATCCCTGACCAATGTCCAGCTCGCCGGCGCTGAAACTGCCGCTCTCGGGAAAAGTCGAAGGCGCGCGAACGGTCGTCATAGTTGCGGCGGATTCATCTTTCGCAATAACCAAATCGTATTCCGCGTTTGGATACCACATCACGTCGCGCAACAGAAAATTGCCATCGCCGTCCGCAAGCGAAGCCCAACCCGAACGCGAGTCGAGCGCTTGAACGCGCGCGCCCGGCGCGTCGATTCGTCCCGCTATCGACATCAGCCGAGGCTCGAGGCCCTGCCAACGCGCGAGCTTCATTCTCGCTTTGATGACCGCGCGCTTTAGCGAGTGGCGGCTGCGCGCTGACCACGGCAGGCCGGGCAGAAACAAGATGACCAGCACAAGGGCGAAGGCCAGTAACACCAGCGCTTGCCACTTCCATCGAATGCGCATCGAAGTGTGTTTACTCCAACGGCGCAGCTTTATCAATCTGGGAGTCCCGTCCAAGCATCTTCAAAACGTTGTTATACAATCAAACCAGAACTGTGATGAATCGGAGAAGAAGAATATTGCTGATCGGATTGAGCGTTGTGCTGTTGGATTCAGGCGCCGGACGGGCACGGCCTCGCGAGCAACGCATAGCGCAGCAGGCAATGCATCGGGCTCCGATACTGGGAACCGATATGTCATTTGCGTCGACGCCTTCGCCGTTGATTGAAGGATGGCTCGACAAAGAGAAGGGCGATGCGATGGCGCGGGCGTTCAAGCAGTCGGGCGTAACGAGCTTGCGATTCTTGTTTGGCGGGCTTTACTCGCCGCGAGGCCCGGAAGCGACCGCGAAAGTCAAAGCCGAAAACAAAGCGACTAATCAGTACGCGTGGTTTCCGCTTGATGCGTATGTTGATTTCATCGCGGCGCACGACTTCACGACGATTGTCGGAGTAAACGTCGAAGAAGGACCCGAGGTCGCGCGCGAAGCCGTTGAGAAATTCCTCGCGCGCGGCTTGAAATCAAAGATCGTAGCGATCGAGTTATCGAACGAGCCGTGGTTGAACTATCGCCCGTGGCAGCCCGAAGACTTTGCCGCGCGAGCAGCCGATGTGATCGAAGCGTTGACGCCGGCAGGCGTGCGCTTCGCGTTGCCGCTGACCGTTGGTTCCGACAACAACACGCCCACGAAGCTTTCGGATAACGAGTGGGTCACGCGCATGCTTCGCGCGTTGTCGCGGCGGATCGATTTGAAGGGGCGCGGGGATATCTACGGCGTGCTGCATCTTTATTCAAAAGGCGTGCGAGGAGGAACCGTGGATGATTTCAACAAAGTTGTCAGACGATTCGCGCCGAACATGCGTTATATGGTTACCGAATTCAATATTCGGCTTGGCCTTGAAGGCAACCCGCATTTGACGAATAAGTACGCGATGGAATTCGCGCGACGGCTCGCGGACGTGATGAGCCGTCCGGAAATCGAAGCGATGTACACGCACTCGGTGCCTTCGCATTCGATATTGTATTGGTCGAACGGGAGGAGATTCGCGACGGTCGTTGGAGGGCGCGACGACAAGCTCACTGGAGAGGCGATGTCACGCGGCTGGCATATGACGCCGACTGGAAAAGTTTATGAGCTGTACTCGCGGCTCGCGTGGAATGGAGAGCTGATCGAGTATCACGGCGGCGACAAGCTGAGCTATTGGGCCATCAGATCGAGCAACGGTACAGTCGTCGTGACGCTTATCAACGATAGCAACAGAGCCGCGAGGAAGACGGCTGATATTGGTGGCCGCGCAATGATCCTGGCCGCGGCACCACGATCGATCGTCTCGCTAGACCTGAACGGAAAAGAGATCGAACGCATCGTGTTATTCTATTGAGACACACAACTAAGAAGAATCGGAAGAATCGAGGTTAACCGGGACCTCGATCATCATCGATTTGTTTGTTTCAACCGCGCCGACTCGATTGTTATACATCTCCAGGAGGCGTCGAAATTCTCTCTTACCTTCGCTTCGTGAAAAGCCGGACATCTCGTCAATGTTTTGACTCACAAATGACTCGATCGATTCAACGGAGATCTTGCCTGCAGCTTGCAACTCTGCATTCTGTTTTGTACCGGCAACCAGACGATCAGGTACCAGCAAATATAGTTTAAAGCCTTCGTCGAGATTCCTTTGGCACTTCTCGTAAAGGTCACCCATTGGCGCAACCGTGATGTGAAAAACTGTAGACCCGACGTGAAAGTCGCCACGCCGCCCCAACTGAATATCGGCTGTACTGTACGACTCATTGCTGATCTCGATTTCCGGAAATCGAAGCTGTAGTTTTGCGCCAACCAAATACTGAGCAACGGGTCCTTCTTTACCTGCTTCGGCTGCCTTGCCAAGCAAATTCTGAATCGACTGCCATGTGCTCTTGGCAGGATCGTAGACAATCTCCAATCGTTGAAGGCTGTGAAACTCACGGACCCTATCCACCAAAAAGCCCTGTAGAGTAGATAGAATTTCGATTCGCCTCTCGACTGGCAACTTACCAAGACGAGCAGACTCAATTGCGGCAAGCATCCCGTCAATACCGCCTCGCAAGCCTCGATTGGTCCGCCCGCCTTCACTAAGAAATCGTCTGGTCTCGCCAAAGGACTCCAAGATGCGTCTGACCGCGCTCCGTCCGGCACCTCGAACTTGGGAGCCTCCCTTCGTTGTATGGGCGTCGATGCTGAGATCGAAATCTTCTTTCAAATGTTCCAATACCACGAGCCCGCCGGCAATGGTGCCCTTCGCTGGGAATCCTGAATAAAGAGGAAGGCTCTCGTACCAATGGACGAAAATGTTTCTTGCCTTTTCTTCAACAGTCACGCTACAGCTCCACTTCAAGACAACTTGAGCGCGCGGGAGTGGATGAATTCATTTACGAGCGGGTTCAAGTAATACTTCGCAATCCACTCGATGACGGAGACGCAAACTGCGTCCCCGAAACCGAAGAGAGCGCGATTTAGCGGGACAGAGATTCGATATTTGTCCGCTCCCATCAATCGTGCAGCCTCCCTCGGTGTCAGTAATCGCGCGTGGTATTCTCCTTTGCCCGCTTTGAAGAGAATCTGCCGTCCTGATCCACCTCGAGGAGTCCGCAGACAGCCGGCGATCCCATCCAACCTTAGCTCCGCCATCGAACGGCCGTTTCTCATTCGACGAAAGACGGTTCCGTATGACCATTTAGAACGCGCAATCATTCGATTTGCCAGTTCACGATGACGAGGACTCATCTGATTTAGTAAATAACTGGCTCGCTCCTCGCTCCACCATTCGGGTGAATCATTCGGGAGCTTTTCGAGAATATCTTCGAGCGTCGTCTCTCTAGGAGGCGGGTCAGGTAGCGCACGGATGTTCCAGCGAATTTCGTTGTGAGATTCAATGAACTGAGCAAGAGCCTTCGGCCTCGTTTCGCTCCCAATCTCCTCCGTCAGGCGAAATGTGTTACTCAGGTGATCACGCGCGGACTCAAGAGTGCCGATTACGAAGAGGCGCAGCCTACTCTGCGGAACAAAATTAGCCGCGTCCAGCATGAACGCATCCACGCAGTATCCGAGTTCGTTGAGAGTGATTAGGGCATCTCTAAAGTCCGCTCCATTATGAGACGTTAGGAAACCAGGGACATTCTCAAGTAAGACCAACGGCGGACGACGTTTTCCAAGATCTGTCAGGACCTTTACAAAGCCCCAGAATGAGGAAGACGAACCTGCTTTGAGACCTCCTCGCGCTCCCGCCAGTGAAAGGTCGTTACAAGGAAAAGATGCGGTCGCAAGCGTAACGGTGGGCACCTGGGCTGGCATTAGCTTATGAACATCGTCTACGACGAACTGCACCCAGTCCTCCTTGAAATGGCCGCAATACATCTCATGTTTTTGCTCGTCTATGTCGTTGGCGAATTCTGCTGTCCAATCCTGCAGCTCGAGGCCCATTCGCATTAACCCAACACCCGCAAAGAACTCTGCAAAGGTCTTGCGGGGCAATAGCGAAACCGGCGTGGGCTTCGTACCCTTCTCGATAATTCTTAGTGTTGTTTCAACACACTGATCGAGGTTCTTTTGGATTTCGCTCTCCCAAAACCTAAGAACCGTCCATCCTGCAACCAACAGAGTGTGAGTGGTCCTAAAGTCGCGCTCCATGTTGCCGCGGATCTTTTCGAGCCAGTAGTCTTTAGAGACCGTCGTCTGAAACTGATCTTCGAGCGCGACTTTGCCCCGATGTTGCCATTGTCCGCCATGCCAAAGATCGCCATCGATGAAAATCGCAATTCTATGTGACGGCAGAACTACATCGGGCTTGCCTGGCAACTCTGTTTTGCATATTGCGTATCTCAGGCCTTTCCGCCAGAGAGCCTTACGGAAAATCATTTCCGGTGTCGTGCTTGTGGAATGAACTCGGCGCATTCTGTCCGAGTTGTCTATAGGAGTGGCCATGATCAACAAGCAGTCAGAAAACGCAGTTTGTAACTGCGAGAATATACAAGAAACTTTGGCGACTGTGAAGTGAGCGAGGTTTTAGGCCAGGAATATTTTCAGGTAAGTAACTGACGTTCGCTCGCGATAGTGGCGTTAGAGCCGCGTTGCTCTGCTTATCTCAGCGCATCCGCCTTGTCACTTTTGCCGCACGTCTGCAAAAATGCAGCGAGGCCGCTTGGAACTTTGGCCCCGTGCGTGTCCAGGCGGGGTAGCCGGTCGTCGAGGCAGGCTGCTCGGATGACGAGCACACTTTACATTCTCAGGTCGCAGCGCACACAAACCGGATGCGGACGTCAAATGCAGCAAGTGTTGCCGGGAGTCGAGACGCTGCGCGCATTGTCCTGCTTTGCTTCTTCGCTTCCGGAATCAGCGGGCTGGTCTATCAGGTCGTGTGGGTACGCGAGCTTGTCCTTGTCTTCGGCGCAACCACCTTTGCCGTCAGCACCGTTCTTACCGCGTTCATGGGCGGACTCGCGCTCGGGAGTTATTACTTCGGCCGCCGGGCTGAACGAGTATCGAAGCCGCTCAGGCTCTACGGAATTCTCGAGATCGGAATCGGCGGGTACGGGCTTCTGGTCCCCTTGATCTTCGCCGCGCTGCCAGGCGTCTACCACTTCTTCTGGCAATGGCTGCAACTTTCTTTCTTTGCCTTGAGCATAGTTCGATTTGTGTTCGCGACATTGGTGTTGATCGTTCCGACAGCGCTGATGGGTGCGACGTTGCCGGTGCTTGCGAGTTACTACGCGCGCGACGCCGCGAGGATCGGGCTTCGCGTTGGTTCGCTGTACGCGTTGAACACGTTCGGCGCGGTGCTCGGAGCGGCCGCGACCGGGTTCGTTCTGATTCCCGCGTTTGGTATGAGCGCAGCAACGACGACCGCGGCCGCGATCAACATTCTTCTTGGCGTGACAGCGCTGAGCCTGTCTCGCAGAGTTGAGACTTCGAGCGACTCGATGGTTCCCGAATCCGCTGAATCCCGGTCGAAGGATCACAAGCAATCACATTCTTCCGAAGGCGAATCCGGGCGTCATCACGTCCTGGTCGTTATCGCCGGGTTTGCGGTTAGTGGGTTTGTAGCGTTGTCCTATGAAGTCATCTGGAGCCGGGTGCTCGCGCTGATCATCGGCTCATCGGTGTACGCGTTCAGCATCATGCTGACGACTTTTTTGATCGGGCTCGCGTTAGGAGCCGCCCTTGCGTCGCGGTTGGTCGATCGAATTCGGAGACCCGTGGTCGCTTTTGCCTTCATCGAGGTCGGCGTGGGAATCACATCTCTCGTCGGCGCTTATCTGTTTAACGATCTGCCCTATCTCTTTGTGCAGCTTTACCGATGGGTGGATTCGAGCGCGTTTGGGCTGCTGCTGTTCGCGCGATTTTTGGTCGCCTCGCTTGTGATGTTCGGGCCGACCCTTTTGCTGGGCGCGCTGTTTCCGCTGGTGGTGAGAATCATAGCGCGCGGAAGGCTGGTTCACGCCACCGGACGCACGGTCGGCGACGCGTACGCCGCGAACACGGTTGGCGCGATCGCCGGTTCGTTCGCGAGTGGGTTTGTGCTGATCCCGTGGCTGGGATTGGTCGGAAGCATCAGGCTGTGCATCGCGCTCAATTTCGTAGTCGCCGCGGCGGCGCTTATCGTATCCGGTCAGGTTTCCGAAAAACGAGAAGCCCAGATTGAGCGAAAGTCGTTTACTCCCGCGCTGGGTCTGGTGCTTTCGTGCTCGCTGATCATCGTCGTTGTTCTGGTTAACCTGCCCTGGGATGCCGAAGTGATGTCGAGCGCCGTGTACCGTTACGCGCCTTCGTTGGCTGATAAGAGCCGGCAGGAATTGTTTGAGTATCTCAGGCGCGGCCAGGGCGAGACTATCTTTTATAAGGAAGGTATCACCGCGACTGTTGCCGTCCAGCAACAAAACGGCGGGCGAGTGCTGAAGGTCAACGGCAAGCCCGAAGCATCAACGACCGGCGATATGCCCACGCAGATTCTGATTGGCGCGCTTCCGCTGCTTGTTCGCGATCGAACCGATGATGTTTTGTTGATAGGACTCGGCAGCGGAGTGACGCTCGGATCGATCGAACAGTTTCGTGTAAAGAATGTCACCTGCGTCGAGCTTGAACCTGCGGTGATCGAGGCGTCCCGTCACTTCGAAGACGTCAACAATCGCCCGCTCGAAGATCCGCGTTTGCGAATGGTGTCGAACGACGGACGCAACTTCATTTACACGACCGATCAGAAGTTCGATGTGATCGTTTCGGAGCCTTCGAATCCCTGGGTCACCGGCGTTGCGAATCTGTTCACGCTCGAATACTTCAAGCGCGGGGCCGAGCGATTGAAGGACGACGGGCTATTCAGCCAGTGGCTTCAGATTTACGAAATGGCGCCCGAGGACGTGCTGACTTTGATCGCCACTTTTCGCGCGGCGTTTCCTCAGGTTTATCTGTTTCGCGGAGCCGAGGGAGATCTGATGCTGCTCGGCAGCAAGAGCGAACGAAGGCTCGATCTGGGAGTGCTCAAGAATCATTTGGATGATCCGAGGATCGCCGGTGATCTCGCTCGCATCGGGACCACGAGAACGGCGGATATTATTTCACGCTTCTATCTCGGGCCGGACGAGGTAACAAAGATGGCTGCGGGAGCCCGGCTCAACACCGATGATAATGCGTTGATCGAATTCAACGCGCCGCGCCGTGTTGGTTCGACGGACGCAACCGTAGTGCGCAATGTGAATCAGTTGCTCGCGTACGCCGCCTCGCCTTTAAAGTATGTGGACAACACCCAAAGCCTGATGCAAGAGCCTGCCGAGCTTTTAATCGACGCGTCGGTTGGCGCAGTCAAACGCAATGATAAGGAACGTGCCGAGCAGTTTGTGCGTGACTCGATCGAGATGGCCGACACGGCGAAGGCGCGCAGCATCCTCGGCGAGTTGCGGCAGGCTCGCGGCGACGAAAATGGAGCAATCGAAGAGTGGCAGTCTGCGTTGGCGATGGACGGCAATCATTTCTTCAGCCTGATCGATTTGGGCAAGCTATATCTGACGAGGCAGGACTTCCCCCGCGCGACTCCTTATCTGGATCGAGCCATCAAGATCGATCCAGCCAGCGCGCGCGCGCATCATCTGCGAGGCCTCGCGTATCAAGGCAGCGGCGACAACGCAAACGCGGCTCTCGAGTATCGCAAGGCGCTTCCGGATGCCGAGTACGCGCGATCGGTTCAGTCGTTCTATTTGAATTTCGGCACGGCGCTGATGGCTACCGGGCTCTTCGAGGAAGCCGCTCAGATGCTGGAGCAGTACGCGCGAGCGGCGCCCGGCGACGTCGAAGGGCACTTCCAACTCGGCGCGGCTTACGAAATTGTATCCGAGCGCTCGCTCGACGATTCAACCACCAGGCGCGCGGTTGATGAGTTGAAGCTGGCGTTGTCGATCCAGCCGCAACACGCGATGGCGCACTATTACTTGAGCAAGGCCTATCGCAGGCTCGAACAGTATGATCTGGCCGACGCCGAGTTTGAAGTTTATGAGCGGCTGTCACCCTGATCGGCTCATGGGTGTGATTAGAAGTGGGACTTTCAATCACGCTGCGGCTTGACGAGTTCTGCGCCAGTATGAGAGCCACTCGCCGCTGGCGCGCATTGTCCGAAGCTTTAACATTCGTTCTG
>Ga0207684_10000406_pt1 | contig 57724 bp, 55 predicted proteins | sample KBSK5501metaG_FD_184342 | JGI IMG/M metagenome (GOLD analysis project Ga0207684, IMG submission 184342) | Corn, switchgrass and miscanthus rhizosphere microbial communities from Kellogg Biological Station, Michigan, USA - KBS K5-50-1 metaG... | ecosystem: Host-associated > Plants > Roots >... | reverse complement strand
CACGAGACGATGGTGCTCACCGCGATGAACGGGGTGCCGTGGTGGTTCTTCCACGGCCTCGGCGGGCCCCACGAGGGCGCCGCGGTGCGGTCGGTCGACCCGGGCGGACGCATCGCGGCCGCGATTCCGGTGCGCCACGTGATCGGCTGCGTGGTGCACGCGACGTGCTCCGTGCTCGAGCCCGGCTTCGTGCGTCACGGCTTCGGCCGGGAGCTGATCGTCGGCGAGCCGAGCGGTATCGCCTCGGATCGCCTGCGCGCCCTGGCCGGGCGGCTGACCGCGGCCGGCTTCGAGACCACGGTCTCGCCGCGCATCCAGGCCGACATCTGGTACAAGCTCTGGGGCAACATGACGATGAATCCCATGTCCGCCCTGACCGGGGCCACCTGCGACCGGCTGCTCGACGACCCGCTGCTCGACCGCTTCACACTCGCGATCATGAGGGAGGCCGCGGCCATCGGCGAGCGGATCGGCTGTCCGATCCGCCAGAGCGGTGAAGAGCGGAACGCGGTGACGCGCAAGCTGGGCGCGTTCAAGACCTCAATGCTGCAGGACGTGGAGGCGGGCAAGCCGCTCGAGATCGACGGGCTGCTCACCGCGGTGCACGAGATCGGTGGGCGCGTGGGGATCTCCACCCCCAACACCGACGCGCTGCTGGGCCTGGTCCGCGTGTTCGCGGTCGGCCGCGGGCTGCGGTAGAGAGATCGGACGCCGTCGTGGCCACCTCCCGTCCCCCGTTCCGGGCCGATCACGTGGGCAGCCTGCTGCGCCCGCCGGCGCTGAAGACCCTGCGCCTCGCGAAGGAAGAGGGACACGCGAGCGCGGCCGAGCTCGCGGGCGCCGAGGATGCCGCGATCCGCGATGCGGTCCGGTTTCAAGAGCAGATCGGGCTGCAGGGCATCACGGACGGGGAGATGCGCCGCAAGTCGTGGCACCTGGATTTCCTGATCCGGCTCGGCGGTCTCGCCAGCGAGGGCAAGAAGCTGCCGGTGACCTTCCACGGCCGCGCGGGCGACGTGAACTTCACCCGGCCGGATCTCCAGATCAGCGCGAAGATAACGCGGCCCTCCCCCATCTTCGTGGACGCGTTCAAGTTCCTGAAGGCGACCACGACGCGAACCGCCAAGCTCACCATCCCGTCCCCCTGCATGCTCTACTCCCAGGTCGGGCGTGCCAACATCAGCAAGACGGTCTATCCGAGCCTCGACGGGTTCATCGAGGACACCGCCGCCGCCTACCGGGCCGAGATCGCCGACCTGTACGCCGCGGGCTGTCGTTATCTGCAGCTCGACGACGTGAGCCTGGCCTACCTCTGCGACGACGAGATGCGGGCGCAAGGACGGGCCCGCGGTGAGGATCCCGACGACGTGCTCGCGCTCTCGGTCAGGCTCATCCGGGCCGCGCTGCGGGACCGCCCCAAGGACCTGTTCGTCTGCACGCATCTCTGCCGGGGCAACTTCCGGTCGGGCTGGCGCGCCCAGGGCGGTTACGAGAAGGTGGCGGAGGCCATCTTCAACCAGATGCCCTACGACTCCTTCTTCCTCGAGTTCGACGACGCCCGCTCGGGCGACTTCTCACCGCTGCGCCATGTCCCGAAGCACATCCGGGTGGTGCTCGGGCTCGTCACCACCAAGGTCGGCACCCTGGAGCGGAAAGACGAGCTCAAGCGGCGCCTGGACGAGGCCTCGAAGTACATCCCCCTCGACCAGCTCGGCGTGAGCCCGCAGTGCGGGTTCTCCTCGACGCTCGAAGGCAACGAGGTCGCGGTCGAGGACCAGAAGGCGAAGCTCTCGCTGTGCGTGGACCTCGCCCACGAGGTCTGGGGCGGCCTGTAGACCCGCCGGCCGGTCAGTCGGTGGCGGGCAGCAGGACGCAGGCTTCGGAGGGCACCGTCACCGCGACCGCCTCGCCGGGCCGCGCGCGCGCCGGCGCGGGGCCGGTGACGCGCAGGACGACGTCGGTGTCGTCCAGTCGGACCTGATAGTCCACCGTGTCCCCGAGATAGCTCGCCCGCACGACGGTGCCGGCCAGGACGTTGACCCCGGCGATTGCTCCGACCGCGCCCGGGCCGGGCGGCGGACCGAGCGCGATCTGATGCGGGCGGATGGAGACGACCGCGGGCGCGCGGGAGGTGAGGGCGAGGGCGGCGACGCGCAGGCGCAGGCCGCCGCGCGTGACGGAGGCGGGGCCGTCGGCCACCGCGTCGATCAGGTTGGTCTTGCCGATGAACTCGGCGACGAAGCGAGTGCGCGGCCGTTCGAACAGCTCCTGGGGCGCCCCGACCTGGGCGACACGGCCGTCCCGCAGCACCGCCACCCGGTCCGAGATCACCATGGCCTCCGCCTGGTCGTGGGTGACGTAGAGAGTGGTGATGCCGAAGCGCTCGTGGAGCCGGCGGATCTCGAAGCGCATCTCCTCGCGAAGGCTCGCGTCCAGATTGCTGAGGGGCTCGTCCAGCAGCAGGATCTCGGGCTCCACCACGAGGGCGCGCGCCACCGCTACCCGCTGCTGCTGGCCGCCCGACAGCTCGCCCGGGTAGCGCGCGCCGTATCCCGAGAGCTGGACCGCCTTCAGTATCTCGTCTACGCGGCGCTCACGCTCCGCGCGCGGCGTTCCTGCGAAGCGGAGGCCGTAGGTCACGTTCTGCGCCACCGTCATGTGCGGCCAGAGGGCGTAGCTCTGGAAGATCATGGCCATGCGGCGGCGCTCGGGGGGAATCACCACCGCCGCCGAGGAGAGGACGCGGTCGCCCACGCGGATCTCGCCGCCGTCCGGGGTGAGGAAGCCCGCCACCAGCCGCAGCGTCGTGGTCTTGCCGCACCCGGAGGGGCCAAGCAGCGAGACCAGCTCGCCGGGGCGGACCGTGAGCTCGAGGCCGGCCACCGCGGCGACGTCGCCGAAACGCTTGGTGAGGCCGGTGATCGTGACGCCGGGCACCGCGCTAGCCCGCGCCGCTCGATTGCCGCCCGCCCATCACGTCGCGGCCGAGCACGGCCTGCATCAGGACCACGATCGCGAAGGTCATCGCGAGCATGAAGACGCCGAGGACCGCGATGGCCCCGAACTGGCCCTCTTCCTTGAGGTCGAAGATCACCACCGACATCACCTTCGTGTTCGGGGTGAAGAGGATGATGGAGGCGGACAGCTCGCGGATCACCCCGATGAACACGAAGCACCAGGTCGCGATGATGCCGCTCCGGGCGAGCGGCGCGGTGATCTCGCGCAGGACGCGCAGGCGGCCCGCGCCCAGGATGCGGCCGGCCTCCTCCAGCTCCGGATGGATGGAGCGAAGCGTGGCGTCGGACTGCGAGTAGCCGACCGGCATCTCCTTGGTCAGGTAGGCCAGGAAGAGGATCCAGAGCGTGCCGTAGAGCAGGAAGGGCGGCCGGGTGTAGGCGACGAAGAGGGCCACCGCCAGCACCACCCCCGGGATGACCACCGGCGCCAGCGCGAGGAAGGCCAGCACCTGGTGGCCCACGACCAGGCGCCGGTTGGTGACGTAGGCGAGCAGGGTGGCGAGCCCGGCGCCCACACAGGCGGTGAGCACGCCCAGCTCGAGCGTGTTCACGATGGCGGACTGGGTCGCGCTGTGCAGAAAGGTGAACGACCAGTTCTCGAGGGTGAAGTTCTCCCAAGTGAGCGGCTGCGCCCAGGCGCGGGAGAACGCGGCCTTGAGCAGGATGGAGTAGGGCAGGAACACCGCGCAGGCGAGCACGGCCAGACCGGCCGCGAGCGCCGGGTAACGCCAGCGGCCGAGCCGCACGACCCGGCGCTGCCCGCCCTTGCCGCCCACCGCCGCGTAGCCGCGCCGGCCCAGCAGCCTCTTTTGCGCGAGCAGGAGCAAGGCGGTGGCGAGCAGGAGGGGCATGGAGAAGGCGGCCGCCATCTCCACCCGCGGCGGGTACTGGAAGAACGCCCAGAGCTGGGTCGTCACGGTGTGGAAGCCGGCCGGCAAGGCCAGGATGGCCGGGGAGCCGAAGAGCGCCAGCGCCTGCAGGACGGCCAGGATGAAGCCGCTCAGGATGGCGGGCAGCACCATCGGCAAGGTGATCGTCCACGCCACCTGCAGCCGGCCCGCGCCCAGGATGGCGGCCGCGTCCTCGAGATCGGAGGCGATCAGGCCGAGCGTGTTGGTGATCATGATGTACACGTACGGGAAGGTGTAGATCGCCACCACGAAGATCAGTCCCGGCATCGTGAAGATGTTGAGCAACGGATCGGTGGCGCCGGTGAGGGAGCGGTAGAGCCGGTTGAGCGCGCCGGCGTTGGGGCCGGCGAGCATGACCCACGCGAAGGCCCCCAGGAAGGGAGGCGTCACGAACGAGGCCATGATGAGGTGCTGGATCGTTCGGCGCCAGGGCAGGTCGGTGCGGGCGGAGAGCCAGGCCAGCGGGGCGCCGATCGCGAGCGCGAGCAGGCCCGACCACAGCGCGAGCACCAGCGTGTTCCAGAGCGCCTTCTGCAGCGCGGGGTCGCCGAGCACGCGCGCGTAGTGAGCGAGGGTGAAACCGCTCCGGCTGCTCACGCTCATGTAGGCGAGCCAGCCGAGCGGCAGCAGGATCAGGAGCGCGAGCGCGGCCGCCGCGAGCAGCCAGACCGGCGCCGCGCGATCGAGGCCCTCGAACCGCCGGGGCCGGAGTCGGGCCGCCGCGCCGGCCATGACGGGCGCGCTAGGCTCCGAAGAACTCGACGAAGCGCGTCTTGATCTCCTCGTTCCGCTTCTCGAGCTCCTCGGCATCCACCGTCAGGAGCTTGAGGTCCGGCAGCCGAGGCTTGTCGGCCGGATATGTCACCTGGGGATGCCCGGTGTAGAGCCCCTCGGTGTCGGCCAGCACCTGCTGCACGTCGCGGGAGAAGATGAAGTCGGTGAAGAGCCGGGCCGCGTTCGGGTGGGGCGCGAAGCTCGTGATCGCGCTCGGGGAGACCACGAGCGGCACGCCCTCCTTCGGGTAGACGATCTCGACCGGGTTGCCCTTCTTCTTCGCCTGGTAGAAGGTGTAGTCGCCGCCGTTCACCGCCACCGGCCGCTCTCCGGACGCGACGATGCCGGAGGGATCCACCGCGGACTGCACCAGCATCGGCTTGTTCTGGGCGAGGGCCTTGAAGTATTCCCAGCCGTTCAAGTGCACGAGCGCGAGCACGTGGGTCGCGATCACCCCGCTGTAGCCGGGATGCGCGGTGACCAGGCGCCCGCGCCACTTGGGATCGAGCAGGTCCTTCCAGGTGCGCGGGGCCTCCACGGCCGCGATCATTTTCGAGTTGTAGGCGATGACGTTCACGGTGGCCCGCAGGCCGTAGTGGAAGCCGTCGCGGTCCTTGAAGCCGGCGGCGAAAGCGTCCACCCCCGCCGGGGTGTAGCGCATCAGTAGCTTCTTCTCCTTCAGCAGCACGTAGTGACCGGCGTCGGAGGTGTGGACGACGTCCACGTTCCGGATGTTGGACTGCAGCTCCTGCATCATCCGCTGCAGGATCCGCTGCGAGCCGGTCCGGTGCACCTCCACCTTCACGCCGGGGTAGGCGGTCTCGAACAGCTTGGCCACCTTCTCCGAGCTCGAGAGCGCGAGCGAGGTGTACCAGACGACCTTGCCCTCCTTGCGGGCCGCCTCGAGCCGCGGGTCCGGCGCGGCCGCCGCGGCGGCGGAGAAGGCCAGGATGAGGACCAGCAGCGAGACCATGAATGAATGGCGCATTGCGCTCCTCTAGGCGGTCAGTCCGTCCATCAGCTCGGTCAGGCGCGGCAGCGCCGCGAGTCGGTCGACCAGCTCGGCCACCCGTGCGGCCTGCGCGCCGGAGATGGCCAGGTGGGCGTTGGCCCGGAACTTCGCGGTCAGCTCCTCGCGCGTCATCGGGGAATCGGGCCCGCCGCGCGGGTGGTCTTGCCGCTCCTCGAGCACCCGGCCGTCGGTCAGGCGCACCGCGACGTGGCCGATGAAGTGGCGCGGGTAGTCGATCGTCGGGTCGATGTCGTAGAAGACCTTGGCCGCGACGCTCCGGAGTACCTCGTCCTGGACGGCCTCGTCGGTGAAGTCGGCGAGGGCGGCGCGCCCATTGACGAGGATCGAGGCCAGCAGGTAGGGCAGGCTGAACTTCGCGGCGTAGCCGTTGCGCGGGCGCTGCTTGGCCGCGAGCGGCTCCCAGAGCCGTGGGATGGGGCCGGGGGCGGTGCGGCACCGCACCTCGACGATCTGCTCGGGCTGGAAACCGTGACGCTCCCGGAGGCGGAGCGCGCAGTCCATATAGGGATGCGCGATGGAGCCGCACGGGTAGGGCTTGAAGGTGAGCGCGGCCAGCTCCCAGGTCGAGCCGAGGCTCGCGATCAGCGACTCGAGCCGCTCCGGGTCGTGGCCGCCCGCGAAGGCCGCGTAGAAGCCGTGCTCCCCCTCGAAGACCGTCTCCGGCCCGGTGAATCCGACGCGCGCGAGGAGCGCCGCGGTGACGCCCGCGTGGGCGCCCCAGCCGGGATGCAGGCGCTTGGTCCACGAGCCGTCGGCGAGGTACTCGATGATGCCGCCGGCCTGGCTGCCGCAGAGCCCGAAGGCGTGAACCTGCTGGTCGTCGTTCAGACGGTAGAGACGGCCCGCCGCGGCGGCGGCCGCAAAGCCGGCGGTGAGCGCGGTCGGATGATAGTGGCGCGCGTGGAAGCGGCCCGGCACCGCGAGGCCGACGCGGCACATGACCTCCACCCCTGCGATCATCGCCTCGAGCACCGCCCGGCCCGAGGCTTCGACCGCTTCGCCCACCGCCAGCGCGGTCGTGACCGCCACGCAGCCGGTGTGCACGATGGCATCCTCCCGCGTGTCGTCGAAGTCGAGGCCGTGGGCGAGCGTGCCGTTGGCAAGCACCGCGCTGGCCGCGCCGACCCGCGCCTTGGTCCCGATCAGCGTGCTCTCCGGCGCGCCGCCCAGGCGCTCCGCGGCCTGCGTCACCGCCCGTCCGAAGTCCTGACGGGAAGACGCGAGACAGCTCCCGAGCGTGTCAAGGGCGAGCAGGGTGGCTCTTGCAGCGACGGCGGGCGGCACGTCGTCGAGCGTGACGCCCCCGACGAACCGCGCGAAGCGCCGAGCGACCGACGGGGAGGAGGCGGGAGGCTGTGGCACGGCCGTCGGCTCTTTCTACTGAACGCCTACCGCCATGTCAACGAGGAAGTTCCCCGCGGGCTCACGCGAGGCCAGCGCGCGCGGCGACCGGCTGGCGGAGCCGCCGCGACGGCGCTATGATGCGAGCCCAATGGACGAGACGGCGGCCGCGCGCGTCACCGGTGTGGCGCAGGTCTTCGATCTGCACGCGCTCAAGGACTTCGCGGCGGACAAGCGCGTCCGCAAGATGCTCTTCAAGACCGACCAGCTCTGGTCGGAGATCGCCTGCTACGAGCCCGGCCAATCGACGGTCATGCACCAGCACCCGAAGGAAGAAGAGGCGATCTTCGTGCTGGAAGGCACCGCTCACATGAGCATCGATGGCCAGGAGGTCGTGGTGGAGGCGGGCTCCATCGTGAAATTCCCCAGGAGCGTGATGCACGACGTGCGCAACCTCGGGCCGGAGCGCTGCGTCATCATGTTCGTCAAGGTCAACCCCAAGGTGCTGCGCGATGGGTAACGTCGAGCGCTGCGACAAGACCTTGCCCCTCAATGAGATGATTTTTTACATCCGTAGAGATGCCGCGCTGCGCGATCGCTGGAATCGCGACCTCGAAGGCCTCGCCCGCGACTTCGGCCTGAGCCCCGAGGAATACGAGGCCCTGCGCGACCGGGACGTGCGCCGGCTCAACGAGATGGGCGTGCACCAGTACTACATCCCCCAGATCCTCCGGCTCTTCTACGGCGCCTCCGCCAATACCAACAGCCACCCCGCGCTCGAGGCCTACAAGCGGGCGTATCCGGACGAAGCCGCCGCCTCGGAGCGGCTCCAGGAGCGGCTCGCGCGGGGCCGGGGCTGAGCCATGGCCGAGATAGTGACCGCGATGGCGATGACCCACTCGCCCGGGCTCACCGGCTGGTTCGACCGCGCGCCGGAGGACCAGCGCCAGCAGGCCCGGCGGGCCCTCGACGAGATGCGGGGGCGGCTGCAGGCGGCCCGACCCGACGTGGTCGTGCTGTTCAGCAACGATCACCTGCTCAACTGGCCGATCAACAACACGCCGGAGTACACGGTGGGCATCGGCCCCGAGCACGTGGGGCCGGCCGACTGGTACGACGAATGGCTGGCCCTCGCCAAGTACCGCATCCCGGGGCATCCCGCGCTGGCCCGCTACCTCGTCAACGAGGGCGCGCGGCGTCGCCTGGCGCTGGCCTATCTGCGCGATATGCAGTTCGACGACGGGGTGTCGGTGCCCATGCACTACCTGAACCCGGACGGGAACGTCCCGCTGGTGCCGGTGACGATGAACTGTACGGTCCCGCCCATTCCGACCCCGGAGCGGGCGTATCAGGTGGGGACGACGCTGCGGGAGATGCTGCGCAGGTACCCGGGCGCCGAGCGCATCGCGGTGCTGGCCACCGGTGGCCTCTCCCACGAGCCGGGCGGCCCCCGCTACTTCTGGGTGGACGAGGAGTTCGACCGCTGGTTCCTCGATCTGCTGAAGCAGGGCGATCACGCGGCGCTGCTGCGCGAGTGCACGCTCGAGCGCATGGAGGCCGCCGGCTCCGGCGGTACCGCGGAGCTGCTCGCGTGGATCCTGACCCTCGCGTTCACCACCGGGCCCGCCGAGGTGCTCGCCTACATGCCCGCGATCGCTTGGCGGTCGGGCACCGGCATGGTGGTCTGGCCGGACGTCAAGAATTGACAAACTTTTGCAACCGTCCTCCTGCGGACGACCGGAGTGACACGTGAGAAGCACTGAGAAGCGACCCGCGGCTAAGTTCACGTCCCGTCGCACGGGTCTGGCTGGCGTCGTTCTTGCTGGCTCTCGCTCTGGGGGGACGAGCGGCATGAGCCGGATGCAGCCGGAGAGAGAGACGTCGGTATTCCGCAAGCCGGTGGCCCCACCCGAGCGCGTCAGCGCCCGGCGCGGTCCCGACGCCCGGGGTGATCGCACCCTCACGATCCCGCACTCGGTTTCATCGTCCCTGCCGCGCACGGTTCGCGAGCAGCTCGCCTATCTGACGCCGGATCAGCAGCGCGCCTTCCTCTGGCGCTACCGGGCCCAGGCGAAGTCGCCGGTGGTCGCGCTTCTGTTCCTGCCGTTCGGCTGGCACTACCTCTACCTGCGCAAGCGCGGGCTCCAGATACTATTCTGGCTGACCCTCGGCGGGCTCGCCGCCTGGTGGGTGCTGGACGTGTTCCGCATCCGCCGTCTCGTCCGCGACTACAACCGCCGCGTCGCGGTCCACGTCATGCGCGCCCTGTGGGGCTAGGAGGCGCCTCCCCCTTCACTCGCGTCAGCGGATGCGACCTCTGCCGGGCGGCCCACATCACGCCCTGGTATCACGAGGACGACATCTGCTGGATCGCCGAGTGTGAGATCTGCGCGGTGCCCATGGTGGTGTGGCGCTACCACGGCACCGAGCCGCCCCCCGAGCATCTGACCCACATGCGCACACGCCTGCTCGAGATCGCGACCCGCGAGCTCGCCGGCGAATGCTACATCGACGACCACATGCGCAACATCCCCGACCACTACCACGCCCACGGCCGACCCAAGGGCGGGTTCTTCGGTCCCGCCGCGCGGCGCTAGCGCCGTCACTCTACTCAGATCGGGAGGCGAACATGGCGGAAAGCGAGCTGCACCGCAAGGGAAGCGAGATCCGTCGCCGGCTGCTGGGCGACAAGTACGTGGAGCGCGTCAACGCCACGACCTACAAGGATCCGGTCATGCGCACGTTCATCGACGTCGCGACCGAGAACGTATTCGGCGCGCTGTGGACGCGGCCGGGGCTCGATCTGAAGACGCGCACGCTCGTGTGCGTGGTCTCCGACGCCGCGACCGGCCGCGAGCCCGAGCTGCGCATCCACCTGCGGATGGCGCTCCGCCAGGGGTGGACCGAGACCGAGCTGATCGAGGTGCTCATCCACCTGTCGGGCTACGTGGGCGTGCCCGTGATCCGCGAGGCCCTGATCTGCGCGCGGGACGTCTTCGCCGAGGTGAAGGCCGAGGGCTGAGCCGCGCGCTTGGCCCGCGTCCCGGCCCTAGCCGCCGCTCAGGCGGGGCGGTCGGCGCCGGCCGGCGCCCGCGGCAGGTCGACCCAGAAGCTGCTGCCCGCTCCTTCGGTGCTGTCCACGCCGATCCGGCCGCCGTGGGCCTCCACGATGCTCTTGGTGATGGCGAGGCCGAGGCCGGTCCCCGAGATGCCCGCCGTCGATTCGTTGCTGACCCGGTAGAACTTGCCGAAGACGTGCGGTAGATCCCGGGCCGGGATCCCGATCCCGTTGTCGGTGACTCGCACCCGGATCGGCCGGTCCGGACCATCGGGCGTCTCCACCGCGATGCCGACCCGCCCGCCCTCCCGCGTGTACTTGATCGCGTTGCCGATCAGGTTGACGAGCACCTGGGAGAGCCGCGCGCGCACCCCGGTCACGCTCGCGGCGGGCGGTGTCTCCACCGCGATGGCGATGGCCTTGCTCTCCGCGGCCACGGCCAGCCCTCTCACCACCTCATCGATCAGCACGACCAGGTCGACGCGCTCGCCGGTGCCCTCGAGGCCGGCCTCGATCTTGCCGAGGTCCAGCAGGTCGGTCACCAGCTCCGTCATCTGCTTCGCGCTGCGGACGATCCGGCTGCACCGCTCGCGGTACGACTCGTCCCCGGTGGCCCCCGTCTTCAGCAGCAGCTCCGCGGTCATGGCGATCGCCATGATCGGGCTCTTGAGATCGTGGGAGACCGTGTTCACGAAGTCGGTCTTCATCTGCTCGAGGTTCTTGAGCAGGGTGATGTCCCGCAGGATCGCCGCGAGCCCGACCGGCTCGCCGTACTCGGTGGTGACGAAGACGAGGCTCGCCTGGGCGGTGCGCCCGTCCGGCAGCGGTAGCTCCGCGATGCCCGGCCGGCCGGTCTCGAGAAGCCGGCGAAGCGGCTCGTGATCGATCGACTGGAGGAAGGGGCGGCCGGTCATGGTCTCCGGCGCCGCGCCCAGCATGGCCCGCGTGGCCGGGTTGGCCAGGAGCACGATGCCGTCCTGGTTGACCATCACCACCGCGTCGGCGGTGCTGGTGAGCACGGCGGCCAGCGTGCCGCGCTCGTCGGCGAGCGCCTGATACGCCCGGCAAGTCTCGAGCGCCCCGGAGATGCCCGCGGCCACCAGGGAGGCAACCTGGAGGTCGTCGAGCGTATAGGGCGTGGTCCGGCGCGCGAAGAGGAGCGCCCCCAGGACCTGCGCGCCGCGGCGGACCGGCACCGCGAGGGCGGCCCGGAGGCCGGCGCGCACGAGGACACCGTCGAGATCGGGCGCCCCGTCCGGGCTGCCGCCCAGCTCGCTGACCAGGTAGGCGCGTCCGGTTCGAATGGACCGCCCAGGCAACCCCTCGTCCTTCGAGAAGACCCGGTTTCCCACCGGCTCGCCGTCCGGGGCGGAGAGCGAATGCACGAGGTATCCGCGCTGGTCGGCGTCCTCCAGGCAGACGGCGAGGTAGTCGTGCGGAACCACCGCGTCCGCCTGCTCCGCGAGCGTCTGGAAGAGGTGAGTGGGGACGGGAGAGCCCGCCAGCCCGATGAGCATCTCGCCGACCCGCCTGAGCCGGCCAGCCAGGGTCGGTGACGGCTCGGAGCCCGGCGCCATGCTGGTCTAGCGGCCCTCCATGATCTCCCGCATCCGCCTGAAAGTCAGGATACGACGCCGGTTGGCTTCGGGCATCTTCTCCAGATCGATCGGCTGGGTCACGGTGAGACCGTACGCTTCGTAGACGGGGATCTCCGCCTCGGCCGGCCCCCCCGCCGCCCGCTTCCGCTCGAAGGCGGCCGCCACGTAGGGGGCGAGGGCCTCCGCCTTTCGCGCGACCCGCGCAGCGTCGCGCTCCTTGAACTCGGGCATCACGGACGCCGCGAACAGCTCGAGCGACTCGCAGATGTGCTCGTGCCGGTTCTTGCCGCCTTGCTGGATGAAGATGGTCTGGTCGACGCCGTAGTCCTCGAAGGCGCGCAGGGAGGCGCGCAGCTCCTCCGGGGTGCCGATGCAGCCGGTGCCGCCGCCCAGCACCCCCAGGTCGAGCTCGGCGCGCACCGCGAGGAACTTGTCCCAGATGTCCGTGCGCCCCGGCCTATGCTTGCCGAAGACGTAGTGGTGGCCGAGGGCGAACTGGAAGAAGCGGAAGCCCTCGGTACCGCGACGGCGCGCCTCTTGGCCGTCAGGATGGCATGAGAAACCAGTGACCATTGCCACGTTCGGATTGACCGCGTGGCCGATGGGCACGCACTCGCGCTTGAACGTCTCGTAGTAGTCGTCCACCCAGTGCTTCGCCTCCGCGGGATCGATGAAGGCGAAGGTGAGCGCGCCCATGCCGAGCTGCGCGGCCAGGTGGATGGTCTCCCGGTTCGAGCACGCCACCCAGAGCGGCGGGTGCGGTTTCTGCACGGGCTTCGGGACCACGTTACGGACCGGCATCGAGAAATACTTCCCCTGAAAGCCCGGGTAGGGGTCGAGGGCCAGCATGTTGGCCACCTGCTCGGTGGTCTCGCGCCACATGCCGCGCCGCTCGGCGGGCGTGACGCCGAAGCCCTCGAGCTCGGCGCGCGAGGCGGACTCCCCGGTGCCCCACTCCACGCGGCCGTTGGAGACGAGATCGAGGGTGGCCAGACGCTCGGCGACGCGCGCCGGGTGATTGTAGCCGGGCGGCATCAGGACGATGCCGTGGCCGAGGCGGATCCGCCGCGTGCGCTGTGAGGCGGCGGCCAGGAAGACCTCGGGCGCGGAGGAGTGGGAGTATTCCTCGAGGAAGTGGTGCTCGACCTCCCACGCGTAGTCGATGCCGAGCCGGTCGGCCAGCTCCACCTGCGCCAGCGCGTCCTGGAAGAGCCGCTGCTCGCTGCCGTTCTCCCAGGGGCGCGGGAGCTGGTGCTCGTAGAAGACCCCGAATCGCATGCTCGCTCCTTTCGCGCCGGCCCAGCGGGCGCCGGGGCGCCCCATCGTAGCGCAAGAAGCGGGCGGGAGGCGAGCGAACGGGGACGGCTACGGCGACTGGGCGATGGGCGCGGTGGGGGCCGGCCCCGCCGGATCGGCCGATGAGAGCGGCGGGGTCCAGCTCCGCGGGGCCGGTCCCAAGTCGGAATCCTGCAGAACGAGCTGCGAGCCTGGCTCCGACCGCGGCGTGGGCACCGGAATCATGGTGGGCCGCGCGGAAGCCGGCGCGCTCACCATCTGCACCTTCGGGCGGGGCCGCGACGTCCGGGAGATCCACTGGGGCGCCGGGATGGCGGGCTTGGCCAGCACGCGCTCGGCGCCCTTCGGGTCGCCCATCTTGCGGAGCACGCGCGCCACGAAGCGGCGCGTCTCGGGATAGGGCGGGATGCCGTGATAGCGGACCACGTTCTGCTCGCCCGCGTTGTAGGCGGCCAGCGCGAGGGGCAGGTCGTTCTTGAACGTGTCGAGCATCGCGCGCAGGTGACTGGCCCCCGCGTCGATGTTCTCCTCGGGGCGATGTGGGTCGCGGACTCCGATGAGGGCCGAGGTCTGCGGCATGAGCTGCATGAGGCCGCGGGCGCCCTTGCGGGAGACGGCGGCGTGATCGAAGTTGGACTCGACGGAGATCACCGCGGTGATCAGCTCCTCCGGGAGCCGGTAGCGCTGCGCGGCGGCCTTGATGTGATCGGGGATCGCCGCGAGATCGTATTCGGGCGCTTCGGCCTCCTCGGTCTCGGCCACGGGCTCGCTCACGGCCGCGGTGCGTTCGAGGCGTTCGGGTAGTACCTCAGATGGAGTCCATACCGCGAAGAGCACCGCCAGTCCCAGCGCGGCGCCGATGGCCGGCAGCGGCCTGAGCCATTCCGCCCGCTCCCACTCGGGAAAAAGCGGAAGCTGGCGGCGATCGGCCTCCTCGCGATATCGGGTCCAGGTTTTGATCATGCTGGTGAGCATGTGCACACCTCCGGATGCCTGGCAGGCATGCGAGGCGGGTGCCAAGGCGGAGGGGTACCTTGACCTTCATTTCCAGGTACTTGGCCAGCGTCGAGGGGGTGTCGCGGCGCTCCGGGGGCACTGTCAGGCCCCCGAAGTCACCCGGCTGACAGTGCTAACTCTTCGTGATCTGCGAGATGCCGGGGAGGCGGCCCAGGAAGTTGCCGCTCACGCCGCCGTCGACGACGAGATCGTGCCCGTTGACGTAGCGCGCGTCGGGACCGAGCAGGAACGCGATCACGTCCGCCATGTCTTCCGGCGTGGCCACGCGCCCGATCGGCACCAGGGCGTCGCGCGCGGAGGCGATCGTCTGATTCTCGTACACCTTCGCGGTCATGCCGGTGCGCACCATGCCGGGCGAGAGGCTGTTGACGCGAATGCCGTCGCGCCCGAACTCCTGGGCGAGGACCTGTACGAGCATGATGAGCGCCGCCTTGCTCGGCCCGTAGGGCCCGAGGTTGGCGTGCGCGTTGCTGCCGGACATGGACGCCACCGCGACGATCGCCCCGCGTGAGGCGGCGAGCGCGTCGTGGGCCGCCTTGGCGAGCAGCCACGTCGCGCGGGTGTTCACCGCGAACATCCGATCCCAGTCCTCGACCGCGTAGTGCGCGAGCGGGCCCGGCCGGTTGACCCCCGCATTGCTGACCACACCGTCGAGCCCACCGAAGCGTGCGATCGCCTCGCCCACCACGCGTGCCGGCGCGTCCGCGGTCGCCATGTCGCCGGAGAGCGGCAGGGCCGCGGCCCCCAGATCGCCCAGCTCCTTCACCAGCGCGTCGAGCGCGGGCGAGGGTCCGAGATCCACCGCCGCGATCTGCGCCTTGCGCCCCGCCGCCTCCGAGTCGCGCGCCAGGCGCAGGCAGGTGGCCCGGCCGATCCCGCTCGCCGCTCCCGTCACGAGCGCGCGCATCGCGCTCAGGCTCCCGTGAAGGTCTTGCCCTCAGTGGCGAGCCGGGTCAGCAGATCGGACGGCTTCCAGACATCACCCTGCGCCTTCTGCCACTCCTGCATCCGGTCGCGGATGGTCTTGAGCCCGACCTGGTCGGCCCAGAACATCGGGCCGCCCCGGTACACCGGCCAGCCGTAGCCGTAGACCCAGATGACGTCGATGTCACTCGCCCGGATCGCGATCTTCTCCTCGAGAATCTTGGCGCCCTCGTTCACCATCGGGTAGAGGAGTCGCGCGAGGATTTCTTCATCGGAGATCTTCCGCCTTGTGATGCCCATCTCGCTCGCCACCTCGACGATGATCTTCTCCACGTCCGCGTCGGGGATCGGGGTGCGGTCGCCCTTCTCGTAGCGGAAGTAGCCCGCGCCCGTCTTCTGCCCGAAGCGGCCGAGCTCGCAGATGCGGTCCGCCACCGCCGACTTCACGCCCTTGCCCTTTCGGATGCGCCAGCCCACGTCGAGGCCGGCGAGGTCACCCATCGCGAAGGGGCCCATCGGGAAGCCGAAGTCGGTGAGGACCTTGTCCACCTCGTGGGGCAGGGCGCCCTCGAGGATGAGCTTCTCGGCCTCGCGCCCGCGCTGGTGCAGCATGCGGTTGCCCACGAAGCCGTAGCAGACGCCCACGCATACCGGCACCTTCGCGATGCGCCGGCCCACGCTCATCGCGGTGGCCACCACGTCCTTGGCCGACTTCTCGCCGCGCACGACTTCGAGCAGCCGCATCACGTTGGCGGGGCTGAAGAAGTGCATGCCGATCACGCTCTCCGGCCGCCGGGTGGCGGAGGCGATCTCGTCGACGTCCAGCGTGGAGGTGTTGGAGGCGAGCACCGCCCCCGGCTTGCAGATCGTGTCGATCTTGGCGAAGACCTCCTTCTTGATCGGCATCTCCTCGAAGACGGCTTCCACCACGATGTCGGCGTCCGCGATCCGGCTCCAGTCGGTGGTGCCCTGGATGAGACCCATGCGTTTCTCGACGTCCTGCGGCGTGAGGCGGCCGCGGGAGGCGGTCGCCTCGTAGTTCTTCCGCACGACGCCGAGGCCGCGGTCGAGCGCCTCCTGGGCCACTTCCACCACCGTCACCGGGATGCCCGCGTTCGCGAAGTTCATCGCGATGCCGCCCCCCATGGTGCCGGCCCCGAGCACCGCCGCCTTCTTGATCTCCCGGCTCGCGGTGTCGCCGGGCACGTCGGGGATCTTGGCCGCCTCCCGCTCCGCGAAGAAGAAGTAGCGCTGCGCCTTCGATTCCGGCGAGGTGATCAGCTCCTGGAACAGCTCGCGCTCGCGTTTCATGCCCTGGTCGAAGGGGAGATTGACCGCCGCCTCCACTGCCTTGATGCAGTTCTCGGGCGCGCGGAAGCCGCGGGTCTGGCGCGCCACCGACTTGCGGAACTCCGCGAAGACCTCTGGCTTGCCCCGCACCGCGCCGATCTTGTCGTCGAGGTCGCGGATCTTCCTGAGGGGGCGCTTCTCGGCTACGGTCTTCTCCGCAAAGGCCACGCCCGCCGCGGTGAGGTCGCCGTCCACGATCTCGTCGATGAGCCCGACCTTCAGCGCCTCGTCGGCCCCGATCGGATCGCCGCTCACGATCATGGAGAGAGCCTTGGGGACGCCGACCACGCGCGGCAGCCGCTGGGTGCCGCCCGCGCCGGGCAGGAGGCCCAGCTTGACCTCGGGCAGGCCGAAGCGCGCGGTCTTCACCCCGACGCGGTAGTGGCAGGCCAGCGTCACCTCGAGCCCGCCCCCGAGGGCGGTGCCGTGGATCGCGGCCACCACCGGCTTCGGCGAGCTCTCGATCAGGTCCAGCACCTCGTGCAGCCCCGGCTCCTTCGGCGGCTTGCCGAACTCGGTGATGTCGGCGCCCGCAACAAACGTGCGCCCAGCGCACGTAATCACGACGGCCGCGACGTTGCCGTCCGCCACCGCCTGCTTGAGGCCGTCGCGCAGCCCCTGACGCACGTGCTGGCTCAGCGCGTTGACGGGCGGGTTGTTGACGGTGAGCACGGCCACGCGGCCGCGGCGGTCGAGATCGACGGATTGAGTGATGGCGGTCATAGCCTCTCCTTCGAGTGAGCGGTGAAGTGCCGCCATGATAAGCGCCTTGTCGAGCGTCGTGAAGGGGTAAGAATTACCAGGTTCTTCCTTCTCTCGCGGGGTGCCTCGATCGGCGGGTGGTCGCGTAAATGGCTGGGAAGATTGGTGATCCGGCTCCGGCGCTTCCGGCATGCTCGATGCGTTCTCCTCGCTCCGGAGGACGAGACCATGCACATTCGGCCGATCGTGACTCTGCTCGTCATCGTGGCGCCGCTGCTGGCGATGCTCTCGCGAGGCGCCCCCGCCCAGGCGCTGGACTTGAAGGCGACGCCGCCGGCCCGCGAGCGAATCGCTCCGGCGGTTCCGGAGCGTGATCTCTATCCGCAGCGTCCGTCGGTGCCGCACCGCCCCAGCTTCTTCGGTGCGCTCTCGAAGAAGACCGACAGCGGGCGCGCCGGAGTCGCGGGCTTCACCGCGCCGAATTCGCCCGTCGGCTCGCGCGTGGCGGGCGATCACGACAATGTGGGCTGGCCGGGCGTGGGCTTTGCCGTGGAGTGGGGCGGCGCGAACCGCCAGATGAACTAGTGGGAGCGCAGCTCCCGCGACGCCTTCTCCACGAAGCGCTCGAGCCCGCCGGCATCGAGCGAGCGGGGCGGCCTCAGGATGAGGCGGTGGACCCCGAGCGCCGCGAAGCGCTCGGCGCTCGAGCGGTCCATCGCCTCGCCGCCTCTGGTCGGGCGCGGCGTGACGCTGATCTCGAGCGGGCCGAGAGCCGCCGGCCGCTGATATCGGGCGGCAGCCTCCCGTAGCCCGTCGAGGCAGCGACGCGCGCTGTCCTCGTCGAGCGCGAAACCGTACCAGCCCTGCCCTTGCTCCACCGCGCGCCGGAACGCGGCCTCCGTGTGCCCGCCGATGACGATCGGAGGCATCGGCCGCTGCACCGGCCGGGGATTCGCCTGCACGCCCTCGAAGGCCACGTGGCGTCCCCGGTAGGCCGGGCGGCCGTCACTCCAGATCGCGCGCATCGCGGCCAGATAGTCGTCGGTGACCTGGCCGCGCGTCGGGTAGGGAATGCCGAGGGCGCGGAACTCGGGCTCGAGATACCCCACGCCCACCCCGAAGATGAGCCGGCCGTTGGACAGGACGTCGAGCGTGGCCAGCTCCTTGGCCAGGACCAGGGGATTGCGCTGGGGCAGGATGATGATCCCGGTGCCGAGCCGGATCCGCGTGGTGTGCGCGGCCAGGAAGGCCAGCGCCACCACCGGGTCGATGATGCGATCTTCCGGCTCCAGGGGCGACGGCGGGACCCGCGGGTCGGGCAGCACGACGTGCTCGCCGCCCCAGAGCGAATCGAAGCCGGCCGCCTCGGCCGCGCGCGCCACCCGGGCCGCCGCGTCCGGGTAGGTGCATGGACCGGTCGTCATCGAGAACAGGCCGAGCGACAGCGGCATCAGGACGCCTTGACGAGCAGCGCCCGCGCGCGCTCGCGCAGCGCATCGGGCAGCGGCGCGGGCCGCCGCGCCTCCTGATCGAAGTGCACGCCCGACTGCTCGAGCGAGGCGACCACCTCACCGGCCGGCTCCCGCGTCATCACGTGGAGGAGGCGCAGCGACGAGTTGCCCACGTGCATCACCCCGGAGCGCACCCGCACCGCGTCCCCGGCGCGCAGCGGCTCGGCCAGCTCGAACTGGAACTCGAAGGTCGAGAAACCCCGCCGCTCCGCCCGCATGTAGGCGGGCGTCATGCCGAAGCCGGCGATGGCGTGGCCGTTGGCCGCCGAGAAGCGGTGGATGTAGTGCGAAAGCGCGGCGCCGCCCGAGATGTCCAGCTCCGTCGGCTTGACGGTGTCCCGTGCGCTGTCGCGCAAGCCGGCGAGGTCGCGGGGCGGGGGCCGGCGGTCGCGAGCCGGCCCATCCCAGGCCACGCTCCGCTCCTCGGCGCGCCGACGGGTCTCCGCGGTCAGAGGCCCCGCGAGGCGCACCCGCTGCTCCACGGTGGTGCAGAGCGCGCCCTCCCCCGAGTCGAAGAGCTTGTGGCCCAGCACGAGGGCGTCGGGCTCGATGCCGATCACGCCGCTCTCCACGTGCATGTTGTCACCTACCCGCAGCTCGCGCTGATAGCGCACGAAGCAGTCCGCGGTGCGGGCGCCGGCCGGCCCGAGCCCGAGGGCCGCGAGCAGCCCGAGCTCGGCGTCGCCGATGCGCGTGAAGTAGTACGCCACCGTGAAGTGGTCGTTGTGGTCCACCTCCCAGCGGAAGACGGTGCCGCGATAGGTCTCGAGCCAGCCGCTCACGCGTAGCGATCGCGTCTAGATGTAGACCGACTTCATCGCGGGGACCGGATAGCGCGAGCCGGAGGCGGCGCCCGCGGGCACGGCCTCCTGCAGCGTGATGACCTCGTCGGGGGTCAGGGTCACCTCCGCCCCCGCGATGTTCTCCTCCAGGCGATCCATCCGCTTGGTGCCCGGGATCGGCACGACGTCGCGCCCGCGCGCGAGCAGCCAGGCGAGCGCGAGCTGGCCGGGCGTGCAGCCCTTCTTCTTCGCCATGTCGAGCAGGGGCTGCAGCAGGTCGAGGTTCTTCTTGAGGTTCTCTTCCTGGAAGCGGGGATGGTCGCGGCGCCGGTCGTCGGCGGGGATCTCCCCGGCGCTGCGGGTTCGGGCGGTCAGGAGGCTGCGGCCGAGCGGCGAGTAGGCGACGAAGGAGATGCCGAGCTCGCGCAGAGTGGGCAGCGTCTCCTCGGCCTCCACGCGGTAGAGCAGCGAGAACTCGCTCTGCAGCGCGGTGATGGGGTGGACCGCGTGGGCCCGGCGGACGGTGGCGGGCGCCGCCTCCGAGAGGCCCAGGTGGCGCACCTTGCCCGCCTCGACCAGCCTCGACATGGCGCCGACCGTGTCCTCGATGGGCACGCTCGGGTCCACCCGGTGCTGGAAATAGAGATCGATGGTGCTGACCCCGAGGCGCTTGAGGCTCGCGTCGCAGGCCTGCGGCACGTACTCGGGCCGGCCGTTGACGCCGGCGGTGCCATCCGGCTTTCGCAAGTTGCCGAACTTGGTGGCGAGCACCACCTCGTCGCGGCGGCCGCGGAGGGCCCGGCCGAGCAGCTCCTCGTTCTGGCCCCAGCCGTACATGTCGGAGGAGTCGAAGAAGTTGACGCCCAGATCGAGCGCGCGGTGGACGACCGCGATACACTCCGCCTCGTCGCCCTTGCCATAGACGTTGGACATGGACATGCAGCCGAGGCCGACCGCCGACACGGCCAGCGAGCTCTTCCCGAGTGTTCGCTGCTGCACGAGATCCTCCCCGGAATCGGAAAGTTGGTTACGATACGGCGACCGATTCTATCCCAAGACGGAGGTGGCGGCGACCCGTGCTCCCCGACGTGACCCTGCTGCGGGACATCGCCCTCGGGATCGTCTTCGCCGCGGTCCTGGGCCACGTCGCCCGCCTCCTCCGCCAGCCGCTCCTCCTGGGCTATATCGCGGGTGGCGTTCTCCTGAGCTCGCAGATGGGCTTCGGCCTCGTCACGAGCGCGCAAAGCGTCGAGCTGATCTCCGAGATCGGCCTGATCCTCCTCCTCTTCATCATCGGGTTGGAGATCGACCTGCGGGAGCTTGGGCGTCTCGGCCGCTCCATGGTGGCCCTCGGGGTCGGCCAGTTCGTGGTCGATTCGCTGCTCGGGATCGCTTTCTTCACCTGGCTCGGCTATCGGGTCGGGCAGGGCCGCTTCGACCTCGTCTATCTCGCCATCGTCATCTCGCTCAGCTCGACGTTGATCGTGGTCAAGCTGCTCCGCGAGAAGTTCGAGCTGAAGATCCTGTCGGGGCGGCTCACCCTCGGGGTGCTGGTGGTGCAGGACATTTGGGCCATCCTCTTCATGGCGGTGCAGCCGAGCCTCGACGAGCCGGGCGTGGTGCGGATCGCCCAGTCCATCGCGGGCGGCGGCGTCCTGGTGGGGGTCGCCTTCCTGGCCAGCCGGCACGTGCTCGCCCCCCTGCTGGAGGCGTCCGCACGGCGGCCGGAGCTGGTGCTGATCTCCTCGGTGGCGTGGTGCTTCGGCATCAGCGGTTTCGCCGACGAGCTCGGGCTGTCGCGCGAGATGGGCGCGCTGATCGCGGGGGTGAGCATCTCCGCCTTCCCCTACGGCTCCGACGTGATCTCGAAGGTGACGGGCGTGCGCGACTTCTTCGTGACCCTCTTCTTCGTGGCCCTCGGCATGAAGGTGCCGGTCCCGACCGGCGACGTGCTCGGCCACGCCCTCCTGATCGTGCTCTTCGTGTTCGCGAGCCGCTTCGTGGCGGTGGTGCCCGCCGCGGCCCTGCTGGGCGAGGGGCTGTACGCGGGGACGGTCACCGCGCTCAACCTGGCCCAGATCAGCGAGTTCTCGCTGGTCATCCTGACCCTCGGGACCGGGTACGGCCACGTCTCGGAAAGAGCGGGGGCGGTGGTCCTCACCGCCATGATCCTCACCTCGCTGGTCTCGCCCTACGTGATCACCGGGAACGACCGCCTCGCCCGCCTGCTTCTGCGACCCTTCGAGCGCGGCCGCGCCCGCGGACCCGCCGGCCCGGCCGCGCGCGCGGCGCGCGCGGCACCCGAGATCGTGCTGCTGGGGCACTTCCGCATCGCCCAGGCGGTGCTGGACCTCGTGGAGGCGCAGGCCCCGGATCTCAAGGCGCGCATCACCCTCGTGGACTACGATGCCAACCGCGCACACGGCGTGATGGCCCGAGGGTTCCGCTGGGAATACGGAGACCTGGCCAATCCCGACGCGCTCGAGCACCTGGGCATCGAGGAGGCGCGCGTCGTGGTCACCACCATCTCGGACACCTTTCTCAGGGGCATCAGCACGCGGCGCCTCGTCGGCAACCTCCGGCGCTTGGCGCCCAACGCGATCATCGTGATGACCGGCGAAGAGAAGACCGACGCGGAGGACCTGCTGCGCGCGGGCGCCGACCACGTGCTGATCCCGGGCGAGATCACCGGGGAGCGGATCCTCCAGCTCCTCACCGACGGCGGCACCGCGGCCGGGCGCTGACCTCGCGCCCCACCCCAACTAGCCGCGGCCGGGCTGAAGCGGCGGCCCGCCCCATTTCTCGAGCATGGCGAACTCGGCGACCGGCTTGCGCGTGAGCCTGGTGATCCGCTTGACGGGGCGCCCGAGCGGCATCACCGCGGCCACCGCCACGTGAGGGGGCAGGCCCAGCAGCGCCCGCAGCGCGGGCTCCTGGGCGACGGCCAGCGTGGTGATGGTGCCGGCCCAGCCCTCGTGGCGCGCCGCGAGCAGGATATTCCACGCGAAGGGGTAGATGGACGCGCCGCTGATGACGCCCACCCGCGGGAGCTCGGAGTCTGTCGAGGCCACCACCTTGAGATCCACGCAGATCACCAGAACCGCCGCCGCCTTGAGCACGGGCTCGATGAGCCGCGTCGGAGCCGGGGTGCGCTCGATGGTGGCCGCGTCTACCTTCGTGCGGTCGATGGTGTTCCACGGATTCTCGCCCGCCTGTACCTGAGCGGCGTAGCGCTTGGCCGCCGGCGCGGTCGCGGCGGCCAAGCCCTCGCGCGTAGCGCGGTCCCGCACCACCACCACTCGCCAGCCCTGCCGGTTGCCGCCGCTCGGAGCGAAGCGCGCGCGGTCCAGGATCTTGAACAGGGTGTCGTCGGGCAGCGGCTCGTCGGTGAAGTCGCGGCCCGAGAAGGTGGTGGCCATGACGTCGTAGAGCTCCATGGGGGTGAATATACATCGCCAACGGCGGTATAGTACGCGCAATGACCAACGGCCCCCTGTCGCTCGACGGCATCCGCGTCGTCGATCTGTCCCGCGTCATCGCCGGACCATGGTGCGGGGCCCTCCTCGCCGACCTCGGCGCCGACGTCATCAAGGTGGAGGACACCGGGCCCGGGGACGAATCGCGCACCTGGCCGCCCCACAAGGACGGCGAGGCCGCCGCGTACTTGCTCTTCAACCGCAACAAGCGCGGCATCGCGCTCGATCTCAAGACGCCGGAGGCGGTCGAAGTGGTCAAGCGCCTCGTGCAGGGCGCCGACGTCCTCGTCGAGAACTTTCGCACCGGGACCATGGAGTCGTTCGGTCTGGGCTACGACGTGCTCGCCCAGATCAACCCGCGGGTCATCTATTGCTCGGTCTCCGCCTTCGGGCGGACCGGCCCCCGCAAGGACAGCCCGGGCTACGAAGCGCTGATGCAGGCCTTCAGCGGCATCATGTCCATCACCGGCGAGCCGGGCGGCCAGCCGGTGCGGGCGGGCGTGTCGTTCCTGGATCTGACCACCGGTATCCTCTGCGCGCTCGGCATCTCCAACGCGCTCATCCAGCGCGAGCGCACCGGGCTCGGCCAGCGGGTAGACGCCTCGCTGCTGGAGACCGCGGTGAGCCTGCTCGCCTTCCACGCCGAGGGGTACCTCCTGACCGGCGCGATGCCGCGCGCGCTCGGCTCGGGCCACCCGTCGCTCTCGCCCTATCGCAACTTCAAGTGCCGCGACGGGCAGTGGATCTTCATCGCGGCCGCCAACGACCGCTTCTGGCAGAAGCTGGTCAAGGCGCTCGGTCTGACGGAGCTCGCCGCCGATTCGCGTTTCGAGAAGAACCAGGGACGGGTGGCGAATCGCGCGGAGCTGGAGGGAATTCTAGAGAAGGCTATCGGCGAGCTCGACCGCGAGCCGCTGCTCAAACGCCTCGAAGAGGCCGACGTCCCCGCCACCCCCGTGAACACGGTGGACCAGGTAATGAACGACCCGCAAACTGCCGAGCGCGGCATCGTCCAGCGGGTAACGCATCCGCGCCTCGGCGAGATCCCGGTGGTCGGCACTCCGCTCAAATTCTCACGCATGTCTCCCGGCGTGAGGCGTGCCGCCCCGCTTCGCGGCGAGCACACCGACGCCGTCCTAACGGACCTCGGCTACTCCCCCGACCAGATCAAAGCCCTCCGAGACAAGAAGGCAGCCATCTAAGGGGTCAGGACTGGAGACTCGCCGGCCAGCCTGAAAATGTTGGAATGTAAGATCTGACCCCAGCCTAGCCGAACTTGCGGGATTCTTCGCGTCGGTAGGCGCGCAACGCGATCAGCAGGAAGAGCACCGTGTAGCCGGCCAGCCACGCGCAGCTCGTGAGGAGGGGCTCGGAGGCGGCGCCGACCGCGCCCCACCCGAGCTGGCCGTAGTGGTAGGCGGGCAGGTAGGGCGCGATGCGGCGGACGAAAGTGGGCAGCTGCGAGAGCGGCATGAAGAGCCCGGAGGCGAACGACAGCGGCAGGTACACCAGGTTCGCCACCGCGGGCGCGACGTTGGGGCCGCAGAGGTAGCCGATGGCGAAGCCGAGCGCGATGAAGGGCAACGAGCCCGCGAGCAGGCGCGCGATCATGTCGATCCACACCACGAGGTCCTGGCGTACGCCGCCCACCACCACGCCGTAGGCGATCAGGATCACCAGCGAGAGCAGCGCGTAGGCCAGCGCGTTCAGCACCTTGGCCAGGATCGCGATCAGAGGGGGCAGTGGGGTGGCGCGCATCAGCACATCGACCTTGAGCCCGCGCTCGGTGGCCACCCCGATGCCGAATCCGAAGACCATCACGCTCCCCACGCTGTAGGCCGCGAACGAGGCGAGGAGGTAGGCGCCGAGGCTCGTGCCGTTGGGCAAGGTCTGGCGGGCGAAGGGCAGCCCGAAGAAGGTGAAGAAGAGCACGGGCAGGGCCACGATGGTCACGCTGAACGCGGGGATGCGCCAGCGCATGCGCAGCTCGGCCCAGGTCTGCACGAGCAGCATGCGCCCGAGCGGCGCAACTTCTGGCTTCGCGCTGGGCGCCGGCGCGGCTACGGTCATCGGGCTTTCTCGGGACGCCGGGTCAGCGCCAGGAAGGCCTCCTCCAGATCCGCCCCGGTCACCTCGAGGTCCACCACGTCCACCCCGCGCCGGAACAGCTCGCGCAGCACCGCCGCTGGCTCGTTGCTCAAGAGGCTCGCGCGATCCCCGGCCACGCTCAGCACGCTCGCGGGGAGGCCTTCGAAGTCCGGCTTCCCGAACGGGCGTCCGGCCATCAGCGTGATCTTCTTGCCCGGCACGCGCGCCTTCAGCACCTGAGGACTCGCGTCCGCGATGACGGCGCCGCGGTCGATCACCACGATGCGGCGCGCCATCTCCTCGGCCTCGCGCAGGTAGTGGGTCGTGAACACGATGGTCTTGCCGGCGGCGGCCAGGGTCTGGATGCTCGCCACGAACGCGCGGCGGGCCTCCACGTCCATGCCCACGGTGGGCTCGTCGAGAAAGAGGATCTCGGGGTCGCCGCAGATGGCGAGGGCGAAGTAGAGGCGCTGCCGCTGGCCGCCCGAGAGCGTCCCGACGCGCGCGGCGGCCTGCTCGGTGAGCCCGGCCATGGCGATGGCCCGCTAGGCGGACAGGGGCGCCGGGTAGTAGGCGCGGAACACGTCGACGATCTCCCCAACCGTCAGCACGCTGGTGGTGCCGGATTCCTGCAGCATGACCCCGCAACGGCTCCGCGCGCGGGGGTCGCTGGGCGGCCGGCCGAAGAGGCGCACCTGGCCGGCGGTGGGCTGGCGCAGCCCGAGCATCAGGCTGATCGAGGTGGTCTTGCCCGCGCCGTTGGGCCCGAGCATCGCGACGACCTCGCCGCCGCGGATGGAGAGGTCGACCCCGCGCAGCGCCTCCACCGCGCCGTAGTGCTTGCGCGCCCCGATGAGCGCTACGGCGACGGAGGCGTCGGGGCCCGCTTCACCCCTTGAGGCCGTAGAGCCTCCGCGCGTTGTCCGCGAACAGCTTGCGCTTCTGCGTCTCGGTGATGTCGCCGCGCTCCCGGATCTCGTCGAGGGAGGCGGGGTAGCTATGGTCCCAGTGCGGGTAGTCGGAGGCGTAGACGATCTGGTTCTCCCCGACCAGCTTGAGGGCCTGCGGCAGCAGCCACTCGTCGGCCTCGCAGGAGAAGAAGATGGACCCGCTCCGGATGTAGTCGCTCGGCTTGCGCTTGAGCGCGGGGGCCTCGGCGGCGCGCTTGGCGTACTCGTCGTCCATGCGCTCCATCCAGTAGGGGGCCCAGCCGCAGCCCGCCTCCAGGAACGCGATGCGCAGCCGCGGGAAGCGCTCCGGGATGCCCTCGAAGACCATCGAGGTGATCTGCCGCATCTGGCCGAAGGCGTGCGAGCAGGTGTGGGCCTGGATGAAGCGCGGGAAGAGCTCCACGCCGGCCCCGCCCAGGTGCGAGCCGGAGGCGTGCACGCCCAGCATCACGTCGAGCCGGTCGGCCTCCTCGTAGATGGGCAGGAAGCGCGAGTCACCCAGCACGTGACTGCCGTCGGCGGCCAGCATCGCGCCCACCAGCCCGAGCTCGGTCACCGCGCGGCGCAGCTCGCGCGCGGCCGCCTCCGGATCCTGCACGGGCAGGAGCGCGACCGCGTGCAGCCGCGGGCTCTGCTTGACGAACTCCTCGTGGAGGAAGGTGTTGTAGGCGCGGCAGAGCGCCACCGCCCACTCGGGGTCCTTGAGAAAGGAGAGGAAGAGCCCGAGGGTGGGATAGAGCACGGCCTGCTCCATGCCGCCCCGGTCGAGTGCGCGCAGCCAGGCCTCCGCGGTGCCCGCGGCTTCGCCCAGGGTGCCGAGCAGCCGGCGGTCCCAGCCGTCCCACGGATAGAATGAGAAGTTCAGCGGCCGCCGGTTGTACGGCGCGTCGAGGTACTTGGCCACCTGCTCGAGGGACTCGGTGACGTGGCCGTCGGCGTCGAGGATGGAGAAGGCGGTCTGGCTCATCGGGGGGTCCTCCAGCGGGGAATCGCCTCCGGGTTAACGCAGTGGGCGGGTGCCTCGCCCCGTCCGGCGACCAGGATCTGCTCGAACGCGAGCTGCAGATTGGCCCGGCGCCCCGCCTCACTGTGGCTCACGTTGTGGGGTGTCAGGATCACACGCTCAGGGTCCACGCCACGAAGCGGGCTCGAGGCGGGCAGGGGCTCGCGGGCGAAGGCGTCGAGCGCCGCCCCCGCGATCCAGCCCTCGGTGAGGGCGCGCGCCACCGCTTCCTCGTCCGTGATCTCGCCGCGGGCGGTGTTGACGAGGATCGCGGTGGGCTTCATGGCCCGCAGCGCCTTCTCGCCGATGAGGCCGCGCGTCTCGTCGGTGAGCGAGGCGTGGAGCGAGACCACGTCGCTCTCGGCCAGCAGGGTGGGCAGGTCCACGAGGGCGGCCCCGAGCGACCGGGCGCGCTCCTCGGAGACGTAGGGATCGGATGCCCACAGGCGCACGTCCCAGTTCACGAGGCGCCGCGCCACGTGCGAGCCCACGCGGCCGAGCCCCACCAGGCCCACCGTCTTGCCGAAGAGGAACTCGCCGCGGTCCTGCCGCTGCGCCCATTCCCCGCGGCGAAGCTTGGCCTCGTTGTGCTTGATGCGCTTCTGCAGCATCAGGATGACCGCCACCGTGGCCTCGGCCACCGCGATGAAGTTCTCGGGGGTCGGGCTGTTGGCGACCAGGATCCCGAGCCGCGACGCGGCCGGGATGTCGATCTTGTCGGTGCCGATGAAGGGCACGATGACGAGCCGCAGCTGGGGGGCCGCTTCCATGACCCCACGGGAGATCCAGTCGAGATGCGAGGCGAGGATGACGTGGACGTCCCGCGCGGCCGCGCCCAGCTCGGCCTCGCTATAGGCCGCGCGCCCGGGCTGATCCAGCGGCCGCCCGATCACGACCTCGTGGCCACCCTGGCGGAGCGGGTCCAGCTCGCTCGCCGGTCCGCTGGGCCCCGTGGCGAGGATCTTCACGGTTTCTTGCAGATCACGTTGAGGACGACCTGGCGCTTTTCCTCTCGAACGATGCGGAGGCCGTTTCGCAACGCCTCCGGCAACGCGGCGGGGTCCTCGACTCGCTCGCCGTGCCCACCCGAGGCGCGGCAGAGCATCTCGTAGTCGGGTGCGGGCTCGAGCGCGGTGAGCGGCATCGAGTCGGTGCGCACCGCCCAGCCGTCGCGCGCGTAGGTCTGCACCGCCCGCTTCACCGCGTTCCAGGTTCGGTTGTTGAAGACCACGAAGAGCACGGGCAGGTTGTAGGCGCGCGAGACGAAGTGCGACGCGGTGGGTGAGCCGAAGATGTAAGCGCCGTCGCCGACGCAGCAGATGACACTGTGGTCGGGCGCGGCCAGCTTGGCCCCGAGCGCGGCCCCCAGCCCCCAGCCGAGCCCGCCCGACGGCGGCGCCGCGAAGTAGCTGCCCGGCCGCGTGAAGGTGCACTGGGCGGCGTCGAGATCGTATTCGTTGACCACGATGGTGCGGTCGTCCACGACGTCGCCGATCGCGCGCGAGAGCCACTGCATGTCGATGGGCGCGTCGCTCCGCGCCGCCCGGCCCTTGGCCGCCGCGGCCTCACGCCGGCGGGCGCCCGCGGCCGTCCAGCGCTGCCGCCGCTCCGAGACCGCCACCCTGTCCACCCGGTTCGCGACCGCCTGGGCCAGCGCGGCCAGCGCCAGGCGCGGGGTGGACGCGAGGGCGAGGTCCGCCGGGAAGCCCCGCACCGGATAGCGTGAGAAGAGCGGGTCCACGCCCAGGTGGATGATGCGCGCCTCGGGCGACGGCCGCTTCATCTGCGGGAACCACGGCACGTCCGATTCGACGACCAGGATGGCGTCGGCCTCGCCCAGATACGGCGCGGCCTCGAAGCCCCCGTGGAGCGCATGATCCTGGGGGAAGTTCACGTAGGTATGGAACTGGTCGAAGACCGCGGCGCCGAGCGTCTCGGCGAGCCGCACCAGCGCGGGCACCGCGGCCGGATCGCGGCCGAGCGCCTTGGTGATGATGATCGGGTTACGCGCGGCGGCGAGGATGGCGGCCGCCTCGTCCACCGCGCCCGGATCCGGCAGCGTCGCGGCCGGCACCACCGCGCGCGCGGGATCGGCATACTCGATCGCCTCGTGACGCTCGGCCAGGACTTCCCGGGGCAGGGTGAGGTAGACCGGGCCACGCGGCTCGCTCTGCGCCAGGGTCAGCGCGCGGTCCACCACCGTTTCGAGCTGGTCGAAGCGCTTGAGCTCGTAGTCCCACTTCACGAACTCGCGCAGCATCCCCGCCTGGTCGAAGGCCTCCTGCGCCCAGTGGATGGGCCGATCGCGGCTGCCCGAGTTGCCCGCCTCGGTGATCGGGTTGCGCCCGGCCGAGAAGAGCATGGGCACGTTCGAGCGCGCCGCGTTGATCACGCCGCCCGCCGCGTTGCCTGCTCCGACGATCACGTGGACCATGACCACCTGCGGCCGGCCCGTGACCATGGTGTAGCCATGCGCCATCGCGACCGCCGGCACCTCGTGGGGCACCGTGATGGGGCGCGGGCTCGCCTGGCCCTGGGCGGCCCGGCGGGCATAGGCCTCGATGAGCGGCGCGAAGTCGGTGCCCGCGTTGGCGAAGAAGTACTCGACTCCGCGCGCGGCCAGCAGCTCCAGGTAGGCGTCGGCGGTGGACTCGACGGTCGCTCGTTTCATCATGGTGCTGGGCAGGGTAGCGCCAGGCGGTGGGGTGGTCAAGGACCATGCGGTTGCCGTAGAGTAGGCCTTCATGAAGTTCGGAATCTTCTACGAGCATCAGCTCCCGCGGCCCTGGGGCCCGGACAGCGAGTACCGCCTGCTTCAGGACTCGCTGACCCAGATCGAGCTCGCCGACCGCCTGGGCTACGACTATGCGTGGGAGGTCGAGCATCACTTCCTCGAGGAGTACTCGCACTCCTCCGCCCCGGAGGTCTTCCTGGGCGCGGCCACCCAGCGTACGAGCCGCATCCGGCTCGGCCACGGGATCATTCAGCTCCCGACGAACCATCCGATCCGGGTGGCCGAGCGCGTCTCGACGCTCGACCTCCTGAGCGGCGGCCGCGTCGAGCTGGGGCTGGGCGAAGGGCAGGGGCCGATCGAGCTGCACCCCTTCGGCCGCCGCGTGCGAGACAAGCGCGAAGTCTGGGAAGAGGCGGTGCGGGTGCTGGTGCCGTGCTTCACCCAGCAGTCGGTCGAGCACCACGGCCAGTATTTCGACTTCCCGGCTCGCAACGTGATCCCCAAGCCGCGGCAGAAGCCGCATCCGCCCCTGTGGGTCGCGTGCTCGAACATCGCCACCATCGCGAGCGCGGGCCAGTGGGGCATGGGCGCGCTCGGCTTCCAGTTCGTATCGCCGGAGGCGGCCCGGGCGTGGGTGAACCGGTACTACACGAGCCTCACCCGTGACCTGAACCGACTCGCCGACTACCCGGTCAATCCCAACATCGCGATGGTGAGCGCGTTCATGTGCGCGCCCACCGACGAGGAGGCGCGGGAGAAAGCGGCGGGCTGGACCTTCTTCGTCTTCTGCCTGTCGCACTACGGCCGGCACGGCATGGCCGAAGCCGGCAAGGGCGACATGTGGAAGCTCTACCAGGAGTGGCGACACACCCCCAAGGCCCAGGAGACGCTCAAGGCGGGGCTCATCGGCTCGCCGGAGACGATCCGGCGCCGCCTCGCCGAGTTCGAGGCCACCAATGTGGACCAGGTGATCCTGCTCAACCAGACCGGGCGCACGAGCCACGAGGACATCTGCTCGAGCCTCGAGCTGTTCGCGCGCGAGGTGATGCCCGAGTTCCACGCGCGCGAGCCTCGACACCAGCGGTGGAAGGACGACGTCCTGGCCGGCCGCGTCGAGCTCGAGTCCCTCGACACCGAGGGCTACAAGGTCTACTCCCACCAGAACGAGGACATCGTGCGGCTCACCCCCGAGGAGCTGAAGCGGAAGATGGCGGCCAAGGAAGCGGAGCGCCGGGCGTGAGCTCACTCCGCATGCGCCAGATCTGCCTCGTGGCCCGCCGTCTGGCGCCCGTGGTGGAGGAGCTTCAGTCCGTGCTGGGCCTCGAGGTCTGCCATCGCGATCCGGGCGTCGGCAAGTACGGGCTCGAGAACGCGCTGTTCCCGGTGGGCGACAAGTTCCTGGAGGTGGTGGCGCCGGTGCGCGAGGGCACGACCGCCGGGCGCTATCTCGACCGGCGCGGCGGCGACGGCGGCTACATGGTGATCACCCAGTGCGACGACCTGGCCCCGCGCCGCAAGCGCTGCGAGGCGCTCGGGGTCCGGATCGCGAACGAGATCGGCCATCCCGAGTATCGCGAGCTGCAGCTGCACCCGCGCGACGTGGGTGCCGCCATGCTGTCGTTCGGCTGGCAGGAGGGCGCCCGTTCGCCGGGCGGACCGTGGCGCCCCGCGGCATACAACGGGAGCGCTGCGGTGCGGGCGGGCCTGATCACGGCGATGCCGGTTGCCGAGTTGCAGAGCGAAGATCCCGACCGGCTGGCGCGCCGCTGGAGCGAGGTGATCGAGCGCCCGGTGCGCATGCAGGACGGCCAGCAGGTCATCGCGCTCGACGACGCCACGCTCCGCTTCACCGAAGCCGCCGATGGACGCGGCGAGGGGCTGGCCGCCCTCGATCTGACCTGCGCCGATCCCGGGCGCCGCGGCCTGGCCTTGATCTGCGGCATCCGCTTCCGCCTGCTTTCCTGACCTCCTGCCCCGGTGTCCCGTGGACACCAGACGGCAGCCCCTGTCAACGAAGGGCATGGGGGCAGCCGCCCTCCTCCCGTTCGCTCTCGTAATTACACACACTTAGCCCCTCAGCTCGGGTGGCAAGAATGTTGCCGAGTGGTAACCCATGCGGTGGTCACGCCATCGGTCGATTCGGAGGCTCGCGGGGCTCGCCCTCGCGGCCACCATCCTGCTCATGGGGTGCAACGGGCCGGACTCGAGGGCGCGGGGCGCGCTCCAGTCGGGCGATTCGGCGGCGCGCCAGCGAGCCCTGCGCGAAGCGCTGGATCACTACCGGGCCGCCGCGGTGGCCGAGCCCGCGTCGTTCGAGGCCCAGACGCGGCGCGGCGCGATGGCCGAGGTGCTCGGCGAGTTCGACGAAGCGCTCGACGCCTACGGGCGTGCCTCGCGACTGCAGCCCTCCGGGCTCGCCTACTACCGCGCGGGCGCCCTCGCCGCGCGCATGGGCAACACTGCGCTCGCCGTCGACTATCTCGACGCCAGCCTGGCCGCGCCGCCCTCCCGCTCGGAGCGCGCGGCGCGGATGGGACTCCGCTGGATCGAGGGGCTGACCGCCTCGCTCAACGGCTCCCGGTTCTCCCGCATGCTGCCCGACTGGGTGCCCAAGTCGCTCGACCTGGGCCGGATGCTGCTGATCAATGTCGGCCACGATCGCGACGTGGTGGCGAGCGCCCTCTTCATCGCCCTGCTCGAGGGTGGTGAGACCACGCGCGCTCTGGACTTGGCGCGCGCCCGGGGCTGGGTGCGGGAGGGCACGGACTACTGCGCGGGAGCGCGCGGAGTCGGCGCGGCCGAGACGCGGGCGCTGGTGGGCATGCTGGTCGCGGCCGACCGCGCGGACTGCCTCCTGCCGATGGGCCGCGCGATGACCGACGGCGGCCTGGTCCGGCTCTCCCGCATGGTGCTGCTGGACCGGAGCCGGCGCTCGGCGGATCCGCGCGTGCGCCGGGAGGCCGAGGCCTTCCTGCGCTATCGCCTGCCCGCCCACGACGTGCCCAAGCTCGCGGAGTCGCTCAACATCGCCGGCTACAACCTCCAGCATCGCTTCGGAGATCGGGGCGGAGCGGTGGCCGCCTATCAGCGCGCCATCGCGACGGATGCCCGGTTCTCCTGGCCGTACGGCAACCTCGGTCGCCTCTACATGGACATGGAGCAGCACGAGCTGGCGCTCGACTGGCTGACGAGCGCGGTCCGGGTGAATCCCAATCACTTCCGCGCCCGGGTGAACCTCGGGGTCACCCTCTATACGCTCGAGCGGTACGAGGAAGCGGCCACGGCCTATCGCGCGGCGCTCGCCCTCCAGCCGGAGGATGCGGTGGTCCACGCCGACCTCGGGCGAAGCCTGCTGAAGCTCGGTCAGGACGGCGAAGGGCTCCGCGAGATGCAGACCGCGGTCCGCCTGGATCCGAACCTCACCGCGGAGCGCGAGCTCCTCAACCGCCGGCTGAGCCACGATCCCCGAGGAAGCCTCACCCCCTTCGCTTCACGCTGACGGGACGCCCCCCGGATCCGTTCATCGGCTGGAACCTCGACCGACGCCGGGGTATGGTGGGGCGCCCATGCCCCCCGACCCGGCGGCCTCCCGCGCTCCCGCGTATCGCGCCCTCGCCGTCACCGTCGTCACGCTGGCCCTCGCCTACGGGGTCTGGTACGCCTACAGTGTTTTCCTCGTCGCCCTCCTGAATGAGTTCGGCTGGAGCCGCTCCGTGCTCGCGGGCGCCTTCTCCGTCTTCACCCTCGTGAGCGGCGGCGCGGGCCCGATCCTGGGCGCGCTGGCCGACCGCTTCGGCCCGCGCCGGCTCATCCTGGCCGGCGGCGTGCTGCTGGCGGCGGCGCTCTGGGCGGATAGCCTGGTCACGCGCGCCTGGCACCTCTATCTCGCGTTCGGCCTGCTCACGGCGGTCGGAGTGGCGACCGCGGGATGGACGCCCGCGGTGGTGATGGTGCAGCGGCACTTCAGCGCGCGGCTCGGGCTGGCGCTCGGCATCGCGGGCTCCGGGGTCGGGCTCGGCATCTTCCTCGTGGTCCCGCTGTGCCAAGCGCTGATCGACGCCTTCGGCTGGCGGTGGGCCTTCCGCGCCCTCGGCGCCCTCGCCGCGCTCTGGATCCTGCCCGCGACATATCTGGCGATCCGCGACGCCTTGCCGGCCCCGCGCGCGGTGGTCACCTCCGCCGCCCCCGCACCCGCCGCCGGCGACGGCGGTCATTCCCTCGCCCGCGCGCTCGACACTTCCTCGTTCCGGCTCATCGGGCTCGCGGTGTTCCTCGGCAGCATCTGTAGCCAGACGCTCCACGTCCACCAGGCCGCGTTCCTCGTGGACCACGGTATCTCGGCCATGACCGCGGCCGCCGTGATCAGCGTGGTGGGCGCGGCCAGCATCCTGGGCAAGACAGGCGGCGGCTTCATCTCGGACTTCTTCCCGCGGGAGCTGGTCTACGCGCTCGGGATGGTCGGCATGATCGTCGGCGTGGGCGTGCTGTGGCTGGTGGCGCTGGCGCCGTCGGGTTGGATGGCGCTCGGCTACGCGGTGCTGTTCGGCGTCGGCTACTCGGTCACCGCCTTCATCGTCCCCGCCGTGATGAGCGACCGGTTTCGCGGGCCGCGCTTCGGCTCGATCTTCGGGGCCACTCAGGTCGCAAGTGCGCTCGGCAGCGCCCTGGGCGCGTGGCTGGCCGGACGGATCTTCGACGCGACCGGGAGCTACGCGATCGCGTTCTCGATCGCGGCCGGGGCCGCCGCGGTGGCCGCGCTGGCGGTGTGGGCGAGCCGGGTGCCGCGGCCGGCCTAGGGGCTCTCGCTGCGAACCGGTGCGGCGAAGCTCGGGGCGGCGTCGCGATCGCTCGGGACCGCGGCGCGCGTACGCCGGGCCGCCGGGTATTCGGAGAGGACGCGCGCAGGATCCGGAATCTCGGACGCGCGCACGCGGACCGGCGCGGGGACACGCTCGGGCGGCGGCGGTACTTTGATGGCGGCCGGGGCGTCCGGCGCGAGCGCGGCCGGCCGCAGCGCGGCAGCAGGCGCCGCGGGCTCGACGGAGGCGGCGGAGGATGCGGCGGCGGGAGCGGGATCGGCCGGCCGCCCGGAGGCATCGAGGAGATGGAGGAGATAGGGGACGGACACCAGGGCCACGAAGCCGACCGCGGCCAGCAGCAGGGAGGCGCGGACCCATCCGCGGGCGAGCCAGCCGTGCGAGATGAACGCGGGATCGCCGCTCCACTCCGCATCCTCGTCGGTGAGCCAGCAGATGTCGTCCTGCAGCGCGGCCACCTCCTCGCGCAGCCGCTCCGCCTCGCTCTCGAGGCTCGCGAGCCTCGCCTCTACGGGGGAGGGCGGCTCCGTGCCGGCGGGCGGGACCACACTGATCTTGCGCTCCGGTGAGCCCATTGCCTCCACGACCTGAGCAAGACGTGCGCCAGCGGCCGATGGTCGAAAAGACGGCCCCTTACGAGCCCGGCGTGTCCGGGCGGCCGTCGCGCCCGTGTCAGCGCAGTGTCGCGCCATGACCATCCCCGACATTCTGGCGCTCGACTTCGACGGCGTCTGCTGCGACGGCCTGCGGGAGTACTTCGAGGCGAGCCGGCGCGCCCACGCGCGTGTGTGGCCGCACGAGCCCATTCCCGGCGAGGACGGCTTCCCCACCTTTAGCGCGCTCCGGCCGGTGATCCTGAGCGGCTGGGAGATGCCGGTGCTGCTGCGGGCGATCGGGGCGGGTCGCTCTCATGCCGAGATCCTGGCCGGATGGGAGCGGGTGCGCGACGAGATCACCGCGGCAGGGCCGCTGCCGGCCCGGGAGCTGATCAGCCGTCTCGGGCATGCGCTCGACGACGCGCGGCGTCAGTGGATCGCGACGGACCGGGAGAGTTGGCTTGCCCTGCATGTGCCGTACTGCACGATCGCGGAGCTGTCCCGGTTGGTCGCGGAGCCGGGGCGCACGGTGCTCGTGACGACCAAGGAAGGCGAGTTCGCTCGCCTCATCCTCGACCACTGGGGCGTGCGGCTCGCGGACGTGCAGGGCAAGGAGACCGGCGCCCACAAGTGCGAGAATCTGCGCGCGTTGATCGCGGGCTGGGCCGCCGCCCACGGGCGGAGGCCGCGCCTGGCCTTCGTCGAGGACCGGCTGGAGACTCTCCAGCACGTCACGAGTCATCCCGATCTCGACGACGTCGCGCTGTACCTCGCGGCCTGGGGCTACAACACGGCGGCGGCGCGGGCGACCGCGCGCGCCGACTCGCGGATCCGCCTCCTCACCCTCGAGCAATTCCGGCACGGCCCCACCGTCTGGCCGTGACTTGTCCGCGCGCGCCGCCTGTGGCATCGTCCCTGCCATGAAGATCGCGCGCGTCGAGGCCCTGCACTGTGACGGCGGCTGGCGGCCGTGGACCTTCGTCCGCATCGAGACCGACGACGGCCTCGTGGGCTGGGGCGAATGCAGCGACAACCGGAGCCCGCACGGCATCGCGGGGTGCGTGCGCGACCTGACGCCCCTGCTCGTGGGCCAGGACCCGCGGCCGGTCGAGCGGCTCTACTGGGACATGCTGCGCGCCACGCGGCAGAACCTGGGCGGCGTCACCCACAAGGCCATGGCGGGCATCGAGCTGGCGCTGTGGGACATCAAGGCCAAGGCCCTCGGGGTGCCGGTCTACGAGCTGTTCGGAGGTCCCCTGCGCGACCGCATGCGGCTGTACTGGTCGCACTGCGGCACCACCCGCGCCCGCCTCGGCCACGTGCTCGGCACCCCGCCGCTCCGGACCTACGACGACATCGCGGCGCTCGGGCGCGAGGTGGTGGCGCGCGGGTTCACCGCGCTCAAGACCAACATGGTGATCCCGGGAGACCCGGCCACCGTGTACTTCCCCGGCTTCGGCACCGGCATCAACACCACCGACGGCGCTCCCAGCGTGGAGATCCTGGAGGCGATCGAGCGGCTGATCGGCACCTTCCGCGACGCGGTGGGCCCGCGGGTCGGCCTGTGCCTGGATCTCAACTACAACTTCCGCACCGAGGGCGCGCTACGAGTGGCCAAGCTGCTCGAGAAGTTCGACATGCAGTGGGTGGAGTACGACAACTGGGATCCTCGGGCCCTCCTGCAGATCAAGCAGTCCACCACGACCCGCCTGGCCTCGCTGGAGAGCCTGGTGACCACCCGCCAGTACCGTCCCTTCCTCGAGCTGCACGCGGTCGACGTGGCCATCATCGACGTGCCGTGGAACGGCTTCTCCCAGGCGGTACAGATCGGCCGCATGGCCGAGGCCTACGAGATCAACATCGCCCCGCACAACTACTACAGCCACCTCGCCGACCTCCACTCGCTCCACCTCTGCGCGGTGCTGCCCAACGTGCGCATCATGGAGATCGACATCGATGACGTGTCGTGGAAGGCGGAGCTGGTGACGCGGCCGCCCGTGATCAAGGACGGCCACGTCTTCCTCGGCGATGCCCCCGGCTGGGGCGCCGACATCAACGAGGAGGTGCTCCGCGCCCATCCGTGGGCGGGGCCGCCCTCGGGCGCCCGGATGTTCTACGGCATGAACGCGGAGTCGATGGGCGCCCGTCCGCCGCTCAGGTGACCTTCGGCGCGACGGCGCGCTTCTGGGCGCGCTCGACTGCGCGCCAGAGATACCAGGCGGCCACCGAGCGATAGGGCCGCCAGCGCTCCCCGTAGCGCAGGAGCTGCTTCGGGGTCGGCTGCTTGCGGCGCCGGTAGGCGACCTTGAAGCCCTCGCGCACTCCGAAGTCGTCCACCGGCAGCACGTCCTGGCGGCCGAGGGTGAAAAGCAGCAGCATCTCCACCGTCCACTGGCCGACCCCGTGCAGCTCGGTCAGCCGCTCGATGATCGCCTCGTCGCTCAACCGGTGGCAGGCCCGCCGCGTGGGCACGAACCCGGTGCGCGCCTTCCGGGCGATGTGCTTGATGGCGCGGATCTTCCCCCGCGAGAAGCCCGCCCGGCGCATCTTGCGAACGGGCACCGCGGCGATGTCCACGGGCCTGGGGAAGCGCCGGCCCGGGAAGAGCGCGATGAAGCGGCCGAGAATGGCCTCGGCGGCCCGGCCGTGGATCTGCTGATGCGCGATCGCGCGGATCAGCGTCTCGAAGGGCGAGTGGTTGCGCACCACGAGGCCGCACGGCCCGACGCGGCGGATGAGTGCGCGCATGACCGGATCCACCTTGGAGAGATGCCGCACCGCAAGCTTGCTCATCGCCGCGTGACTCTATCGCGGAGTCGCGGTGCGTTGCAACCACGACGGAAGCGGCGTGCTACGATCCGGACGATGTGGGGGTGGCGAGGCCTGCTCCGGTGTGGACCGGAAGCCTGCGCCGGCACATCGAGATCGAGGCCCCGGTCGCCGCCGAGATCGACGACGACACCGTGGAAGCCCTGTTCGGCTCCCGTGAGCACCCGGTGCATGCTCCCGCCGTCTCCGCGGATCGGCGGTTCTACTTCTTCACCCGGCACGAGATGGGCCTGTTCGGGCGCGTTCCACAAGGGCATTGACATCTCCCCGAGGAGTGGCGACCATCCGGGGGCCATGTCGACCAATCCCGTTCGGTATCCCGATCTGGCGGTGCAGATCCTCGACGAGAGCTTCGCCAAGTACCGCGTCTTCAACGCGGCAGTGGAGCGGCTGGCCACCGGCTTCCGCTGGGCGGAGGGGCCGGTGTGGTTCGGCGACGGTCGCTACGTCCTGTGGAGCGACATCCCCAACGACCGCATCATGCGCTGGGACGAGGAGACGGGCGCAGTCAGCGTGTTCCGCAGGCCGTCGCACTACGCCAACGGCAACACGCGGGACCGCCAGGGCCGGCTCGTCACCTGCGAGCACGACAGCCGGCGCGTCACGCGCACCGAATACGACGGCACCGTCACGGTGCTGATGGACCGCTTCGAGAACAAGCGGCTGAACTCGCCGAACGACGTGGTCGTCAAGTCCGACGACTCGGTGTGGTTCACCGACCCGCCCTTCGGGATCCTCAGCAACTACGAGGGCCACGTCGCGCCGCTCGAGCTGCCCACCAACGTCTACCGCCTCGACGTCAAGACCGGCAAGGCCACCGTGGCCACCGGCGACATCCCGCGGCCCAATGGCCTCTGCTTCTCGCCCGACGAGAGCCGGCTCTACGTGGTGGTGTCGGGCGCGATGCCGCGCGAGATCCGCGTCTTCGACGTGGTGGCGGGCGGGAGCGCCCTCGCCAACGGGCGCGTCTTCATCGACACGGGGGCGGGCATCCCGGACGGCATGCGCTGCGACACCGACGGCAATCTGTGGTGCGGGTGGGGCGGCGGGGAGGGGCTCGACGGCGTCGCGATCTACAACACCGACGCCCGGCTCATCGGCCGCATCCTGCTCCCCGAGCGCTGCGCCAATCTCTGCTTCGGGGGGGCGAAGCGCAACCGGCTCTTCCTTGCCTCGAGCCAGTCGCTCTACTCGATCTTCGTCAACACCCAGGGCGTGGTCGGCGGCTGAGCGGCCGCCGATGGCGCTGCCGATCGGACTGCGCGCGTTTCGCCACGCCGATTTCCGCCGCTTCTTCGTGGCGCAGCTCGTGGCCCAGGTCGGCTCCTGGATGCAGACGGTGGCCCAGTCCTGGCTCGTGCTGCAGCTCACGTCGTCGCCGCTCCTGCTCGGGCTGATCGGGACTCTCCAGTTCGGCCCGATCCTGCTCTTCTCGATCGTATCGGGCGCCCTCGCCGACCGCCTGCCCAAGCGGCGGCTGCTCATCGTGACCCAGACGGTGCTGGGCTGTCAGGCCCTCGCCCTCGGCGCGCTCGTATACTCCGGCCACGTGGAGTACTGGCACGTGGCGGTCCTCGCTACCGGCGTCGGGCTCGCCAACGTCCTGGACGCGCCGGCGCGGCAGTCGTTCGTGGCCGAGATGGTGGGACGGGCGGACCTGAGCAGCGCGCTGTCGCTCAACTCGGCCTCCTTCAACGCGGCGCGCATCGTGGGGCCGAGCATCGGCGGCCTGCTCATCGCGCGCTTCGGGGTGGCCCCCGCCTTCGTGTGCAACGGCGTCGGCTTCGCCATCGCCATCGCGGCGATGCTGAGCTTACGCATCCGCGGGCTGCCGCAGCCGCCCACCGGGGCGGGCGTGGTGGAGGAGATCCTCACCGGCATCCGCTACGTGTGGCGCACGCCCGAGATGGTGCTCGCCCTCGGCCTCACCTTCATGGTGAGCTTCTGCGTGTTCAACTTCACGGTGTACGTGCCCCTCCTGGTCCGCGACGTGCTGGAACTGGGGGCGGAGGGTTTCGGTTTCCTGATGGCCTCGCTGGGAGTGGGCGCGGTGTCCGGCGCCCTCACCCTGGGCACGCTGGGCGCGCGGCGGCCGCCGCGCGCGCTGATGTTCGCGGCGGCCGCGCTGGCCTGCGGAGGGCTGCTCGGCCTCTCGCTCGTCCCGTCGTTCTGGCCGGCGGTGGCCGCCCTGTTCGTGACCGGCTTCTTCGGCATCATGCTGGTGGTCTCCTGCAATACCACCATGCAGCTCGCCTCCACCGACGCGCTGCGCGGGCGCGTCATGAGCATCTACACCCTCGTGTGGGGCGGCGTGTTCCCGATCGGGGCCTTCCTGGTGGGCGCGATGTCCGAGCGTTGGGGCGTCCAGCGCGCGCTCCTGACCAACGGGACGATCGGACTGACCGGGGTCGCGGCGCTGCTGGGCTGGTGGCGGCTGCGGGCACGCTGAGCGTGCGGCGGCCCGGAAAGGAGTCGCGATGACGGCACGGCCGAGGGTGGGGGTGGGTATCGTGGGCGCGGGCTTCGTCGCCCACATCCACGGAGAGGCGTACCGACACGTGCGGGGCGTGGAGGTCGAGCTCGTCTGCGTCACCGCCGGGCGGCCCGAGCGCGCCCAGGCCTACGCGCGTGAATTCGGAGTCGGGCGCGCGGTGGCCGATCTCCGCGCGGTGCTCGCGGACCCGGCGGTCGACCTGGTGGATCTCTGCGTTCCCGCGCACCACCACGCCCCGATGGCGATCGAGGCCGCGCGCGCGGACAAGCACGTGATCGTGGAGAAGCCGCTCACCGGCTTCTTCGGCCCGCGCGCCACGCCGCGCGATGAGATGCTTCGATCCGCTCTGGCCGCCGCCGACCAGGTGCTCGCGGCGGCCGCGACCGCGCGCGTCCGTCTCTGCTACGCGGAGAACTGGGTCTACGCCCCGCCCATCCAGAAGGCGCGCCGGCTCCTCGCCGCGTCCGGGGGCCCCATCTTGAGGATGGTCGGCGAGGAGAGCCACTCCGGCACGCACGCGCCGGTCAACAAGCACTGGGTGACCGGCGGGGGCGGCTCACTGATCGGCAAGGCCTGCCACCCGCTCGGCGGCGCGCTCTATCTCAAGGCCGACGAGGGGCGGCGCCTGCGCGGGACGCCGATCCGGCCCGTGTCGGTCATGGCCGAGGTGGCCCAGCTCGCCGACACCGCCGCCTTCCGCGCCTCGACGCCGCGCTACCTGAACACGGTCGAGGGCGCCGACGTGGAGGACTGGGGCAGCATGCTCGTCACCTTCGACGACGGGACGGTGGCCCAGATCTCCGCGGCCGACACCGTACTGGGCGGCATCCGTAACCAGATGGCGATCTACGGGGCCAAGGCGGTGGTGCTCTGCAATATCAACCCCAACGACGTCGTGCAGGCCTACGCGCCCGACCCGGCCGTGTTCGGCGACGAGTACATCGTGGAGAAGATCGAGACGAAGGCGGGCTGGACGGCTCCCCAGCCCGACGAGGAGTGGACGACCGGCTACCCGCAGGAGATGCAGGACTTCGTGGAGTGCGTGGCCCTCGGCCGCGAGCCACTCTCGAACGGCCCGCTCGCCCGCGACGTGACCGCGGTCATCTACGGCGCCTATCTCTCCGCGACCGAAGGCCGCCGCGTCGACCTCCGCCCCTACCTCTGAATGGGGTCAGCGGAGGAGGGCGATCTCGGTGAGATAGCGGCGGGCGCCGGGGTGCAGCAGCGCGGGGCTCGCGACGGCGGCGACGGTGTTGGCGGCGGTGGTCTCGCGCGCCTGCGGGAGCCGCGCGCCGAGCGCGGATTCGCCCCGATGCAGCGCGCGGGCCAGCCGGTAGGCCACGTCGTCGGGCAGGCCGGGCCGCACCATGATGAAGCTCCACGAGCCCACCGAGTGAAGCTCGGCGGTCTGGCCCGGGTAGGAGCCGGCCGGCACCGCCATGAGCTTGAGGAACGGATGCTTGCGCTGGATGCGGTGGATGCCGTCCAGATCGGGGACGAGGAAGCGCGCCCCCGCGGGCCCGCGCGCCACCGCGGCGAAACCGGGCCAGCCGATGCCGCCGCCCCACAGCGCGGCCACGCGCCCGTCCATCACCATGGCCGGGCCGTCGCCGGCCGCCTCGAGCAGCACGGCCTGGAAGTCGCGGTCGCGGTCCAGCCCGAGGCCGTCGAGGACGTAGCGGGCGAGGATGATCAGGCCCGAGCCCCGCGCGCCGAAGGCGACGGGCCGCCCCTTGAGGTCCTCGATGGTCCGGTAGGCCGAATCCGCGCGCACCACGAACATGCCGGCCGTCGAGTACATCGCGGCGAGGATGCGCAGATCCGCGGGCGCGCGGCGGATACCGGTGAGCGCCTCGTGGGCGACCTCGCCCTGCACGAGGGCCAGGTCGAGCTGTCCGGCCTCGAGCAGCGGCACGTTCTCGGTGCTGCCCTTGGTGTTGCGCGTCCGCACCTCGAGCGTCGGATCCACCTCGTTGATGGTGTCGGCCACCGCCTGGCCATAGACGGGGAAGCCGCCGCCGGGGGTGGCGGTGCCGAGCGTCACCGTGTCGCTCACGGCGCGTACCGTATCACAGGTCCGCGATCGAGCGCGGCGCGACGCGTCCCTGCGCGCTCGCCCGTTCTGTGCCAGAATGATCGCTCGATGGAGCTCACCGGCAAGGAAGGCTATCGACACATTCTCGCGGGCTCGGTTGTCTTCGAGCACTTGCCGCCGGCCGCGCTCGACCACATCGTGGCGCGCGGGCTCCTGGTCGAGGTGGCGCCGCTCGAGACGGTGCTCGCCGAGGGCGTACGCGGTCCCGGCCTCTACGTGGTCCTCGAAGGCCTGGTCGAGGTGTTCCTTCCCGACGGCGCGGGCGCGAAGACGCGACGGCCGACCGAGGTGCACCTCAACACGCTCGGCCCCGGCCGCTGCCTCGGCGAGTACTCCCTGATCGACGAGCACTCCACCTCGGCGGCCGCGCGCTCGATGACCGGCGCCAAGCTCTTCTTCCTCTCGCGCGAGGAGTTCCGGAGCATCGCGGAAGGCGACGCGCGGGTGGGCAAGGTGATCTATCTCAACCTGCTCCACTTTCTCATCACGCGGCTGCGCGCGAAGGACGAAGAGCTTGACCTGTTCATGATGGGCTCGCTCTGATGGACTCGTTCTGATGGCGCTCGCGCCCCACGACCTGACCGTGAAGCTCTTCCTGCAGCTCGCGGTCATCCTGGCCGCCTGCCGCGTCTGCGGCTGGCTCGGCCGGCGAGTCGGCCAGACCCAGGTGGTGAGCGAGATGGTGGCGGGCGTGCTGCTCGGCCCTTCGCTCTTCGGACTCATCGCGCCCGCGGCCCAGGCGTGGCTGTTCCCGACGACCCTGGCGGCGGGTGCGGGGGGCATGCATCCCTCCATGCTGATCCTCTACGCCTTGAGCCAGATTGGCCTCGTGCTCTACATGTTCATGATCGGGATGGAGTTCAACCACCGGCTCATCCTGGGCCGCGTCCGCCACGCCTCCCTCGTCTCCGGTGCGGGCATCGCGGTGCCGATGGCGCTGGGTGCCTTCGCCGCGTACGCCCTCCGGGGCGACGCCGATCTCTTCGCGCCCCACGTCACGCCGGGGGCGGCGGCCCTCTACCTGGGCGCGGCCATGTCCATCACCGCCTTCCCGATGCTCGCCCGCATCCTGCACGAGAAGGGTATCGCGCGCACCCGCATGGGCACGCTCGCGCTGGCCGCCGGCTCGAGTGACGACGCGGCCGCCTGGTGCCTGCTCGCGCTCGTGCTGTCGTATCTCGGAGGCTCGTGGCTGATCGCGTTCCTGGCCATCGGGGGCGGCGCGCTCTACGTCGCGGTCATGCTGCTGCTCGGGCGGCCGCTCCTGCGCGCGCTCGATCACGGCGTCGACGCGGAGGGCCGGCTGACGCCCGGGACCCTCGTGGCCGGCCTGCTCGTGCTGATGCTGGGCGCCTTCGCCACCGACGTGGTCGGCATCTACGCGGTCTTCGGCGCCTTCATCGCGGGCATCGCCATGCCGCGCGGCCGCTTCGCGGACGCGGCCATCCACCACCTAGACTTGCTGACCACCACCTTCCTGCTCCCGGTGTTCTTCGTCTACTCCGGGCTCAACACCCAGATCGCTCTGCTCGACTCGCCGGCCATCTGGCGCGTCGCGCTCATCCTCGTCACGCTCTCGATCGCGGGCAAAGGTGTGGCCTGCCTGGTGGCCGCGCGCGTGTCCGGGGAGCCGTGGCGGGAGTCGATCACGATCGGCGTGCTGATGAACGCGCGCGGGCTCATGGAGCTGATCATTCTCAACATCGGACTGCAGCGCGGGGTGATCACGCCGACCCTCTTCACGATCATGGTGCTGATGGCGGTCGTCACCACGTTGATGGCGTCGCCCCTCTTCGAGCTGGCGTACGGCCGGCGGGCGGCCGTGACGGGACAGGAGGAACAGCCGGCATGAGCCGGCTCGGCCTCGTGGTGTTGTTGACCGCAACGCTCGGCTCGTCGGCCTGTGCCCCGATGGGCTCCCCCGACGGGATGCGGCGTCGGCCCGCCACCGTCACCGTCTCCGGCGCGGGGACGGTGGCGGCGGCCCCCGATCTGGCCGAGATCACCATCGGCGTGGTGACACAGGCGCTCACCGGGGCCCAGGCGCTCGCCGCGAACAGCCAGGCCATGGAGCGGCTGCTGCAGGCGCTCGGCGGCCTCGGTATCGCGGCGCGCGATATCCAGACCACGAACATCAGCGTGTCGCCCCTGCGCCGGCCGGGGAAGGATGGGCAGCCACCCGAGATCACGGGGTACGAGGTGAGCAACCAGGTGCGGGTGAAGGTGCGCGACCTGGCCCGTCTCGGCCGCGTGCTCGACCAGCAGGTGGGGCAGGGCGCGAACCTCGTGTACGGCATTCGCTTCGGCCTGCAAGAGCCGGCGCCGCGGCTCGACGAAGCGCGGAAGCTGGCCATGGCCGACGCGCGCCGCCGGGCCGAGCTGTACGCGACCACCGCCGGGCTCAAGCTCGGCCGGGTGGTCGCGGTGCAGGAAGCGGGCGCTGCGTCGCCGCGTCCCGAGATGGCACCGCGCGTGATGATGTCGGCCGCGGTGCCGGTGGTGCCGGGCGAGCAGGAGATCCAGGCGTCCGTCATCGTGACGTTCACCCTCGAGCCTTGAGGATCCCCATGACCGAGCTCCACTTCCGCAGCGGCAAGCAGCTCGCATCCGACATACGCCGGCGCAAGGTCGGCTGCCTCGAGGCGCTCGACGCCTTCCTCGCGCGTATGGACCGCCACAACGGCAAGCTCAACGCCATCGTGGTCACCGACGTCGACGGCGCCCGCGGCCGCGCGAGACAGGCGGACGCGGCGCTTCGAAAGGGGAAGAGCTGGGGCCCCCTCCACGGCGTGCCGATGACCATCAAGGAGTCGTACGACGTCGTCGGGATGCCGACCACGTGGGGTCTCCCGGAGCTGAAGGACAACGTCCCCTCGCGCAACGCGCTCGCGGTGGACCGGCTCCTCGCGGCGGGCGTGGTGCTGTTCGGCAAGACCAACGTGCCGGCGTGGCTGGCCGACTGGCAGAGCTTCAACGCCGTCTACGGCACCACCAACAATCCCTGGGATCTCTCCCGCACGCCGGGCGGCTCCTCGGGCGGCTCGGCCGCCGCGCTGGCCGCCGGCCTCACCGGCCTCGAGGCGGGCAGCGACATCGGCTCGTCCCTTCGCAATCCCGCGCACTACTGCGGCGTCTACGCTCACAAGCCCACCTTCGGGATCGTGCCGCCGCGTGGGCAGGCGCTGCCCGGTCGGTTGGCCCAGGGCGACATCTCGGTGATCGGCCCCATGGGACGGAGCGCGGAGGACCTGGCGCTGGGACTCTCGGTGATGGCGGGCGCCGACGAGATCGACGGAGTGGGCTGGCGGCTCGAGCTGCCCGCGCCCCGCAAGAAGAACCTGCGCGACTTCAAGGTGGCGGTCATGCTGACCGATCCCGTCTCGGAGGTGGACCTGGAGGTCCAGGCGCGAATGCAGGCCCTCGCCGACTTCCTCGCGAGGAAGAAGGCGAAGGTCAGCGACGCCGCGCGACCCGACATCGACACCGCCGAAGCGCAGCGCGTCTACATCTTCCTCCTGCGCGCGGCCACCGCGGGCCGGCAGACGCCCGAGCAGTTCCAGCAGAACCTCGAGATCGCGCGTACCCTGTCCCCGGACGACGAGCGCTACTACGCGCGCATGATGCGCGCCAATACCGCCTCGCACCGTGACTGGCTGGCCGCCAACGAGGCGCGGCACAAGATGCGCTGGCGCTGGGCCGAGTTCTTCCGCGACTGGGATCTGCTGCTCTGCCCGGTGGCCGCGGGGGCCGCCTTCCCGCACGATCACGAGGGCGAGCGCCACGACCGGACGATCCTGGTCAACGGCCGCCGGGTGCCCACCACCGATCAGCTGTTCTGGGCCGGCTACACCGGCATGGCCTACCTGCCTTCCACCGCGGCGCCGTGCGGGTTCACGCGCGCCGGCCTGCCGGTCGGCGTGCAGATCGTGGGGCCGCAGTACGGCGATCGCGCGTGCATCGACTTCGCACGGCTGCTGGAGCGCGAGTTCCAGGGCTTCGTGCCCCCGCCTGGCTACTGAAGGAGCGACCGATGGCCAAGCGACGCGTGGTGCTGACCGGGGCGGCCGGCTACGTCGCCCAGCGGATGTTTCCGGAGCTGACCGAGCGATGGGACGTCGTGCCGCTGGACGTACGGCCCGCGACTCGCGACGGCAAAACGGTGCCCGGGCTGATCGTGACCGACCTGACGCGCCCGGACCGTGACGCGTACCGCCAGCACTTCCGCGGGGCCGACGCGGTCATCCACTGCGGTTACGTGAGCGCGCCGGGGCTCGACGCCACCACCTGGGAGGACAATAGCGACCGGAAGTTCTGGGCCGAGCACGCCAACGTGGCGCTGGCCTACAACGTCTGCCGCGTGGCGCTCGAGGAAAGGGTGCGGCGCGTGGTGGTGGCCAGCTCCAACCACGCGGCCGACTACTACGAGCGGCTCGTCTGGGATGGGCGGCTCGACATGGTGACACCCGAGATGCCGCCGCGCTCCGACAACTGGTACGGCTGGGCCAAGGCGGCCTACGAGCTGCTGGGCTTCGTGTTCGCCACCGGCAAGGTGGACGGCCGTCGGCTCGAGATCGTCCAGTGGCGCATCGGGGGGCCGCGTGACGACGATATCGATCACGTGAAGCCGGGCGACATCAAGGTGATGCACCGGGCGCTCGGCGCCTACCTCTCGCGGCGCGATCAGGTGCAGCAGGCGGTGCGCATGGTCGAGACCGACGACATCCGGGACGCGCACGGCGTACCGTTCCAGATCGTCTACGGCATCAGCGGCAATACCCACCGGTTCTGGTCCATCGCGAACGCGCGCGCCGCGATCGGGTACGAGCCCCAGGACGACAGTCAGGTGAACTTCGCCGACAAGATCGCGGCCATCGCCCGCGCCGCGCGGAAGGACAAGGCATGAACCCGGAAGACGAGCTGAAGGCGCTGGAGACCATGCTTTCCAGCTACCGCGAGAATCTGAAGGAAGTGAACCGGCTGGGCGGCGACGGCATGCCGACCGTCCGGGCCGAGTGGCTGCTCCGCATCACGGAGCTAGAGCTGCAGCGCGAGCATCTTTCGTACGTCGTGCGCAAGAATCGCCGCCGCGCCGGGTGAGCAACGGGCCGGCGGAGGGGCGGCGGGGGCCCTCCCCGGGGCACGCTGAGTCGCTCGCTCGATGCGTCGTCTCTTGCGGGCCACGAGATGGGATGCGGGAGGCTTCGATGACGCGCAGAAGACGCGGCCCCGGGGAGGGCACCCGCCGCCCCTCCCCCCGGCCCTCTGCGCTCGGCCAACGAGCATCAGGAGGCGACGTGACCCGGGAGTATCGATTCGTGCACGAGGAGTGACCATGTACATCCCGAAGCACTTCGAGGTCACCGAGAGCGCGTGGTGCCACGCGCTGATGCGCGCGCAGAGCTTCGCGGTCATGGTGACGGCCGACGACACCGGCGCGCCCTTCGCCACCCACCTCCCGATCCTGGTCGACGACACGCGCGGTCCGCTCGGCACGCTGCGCGGGCACGTGGCACGGGCCAACCCGCACTGGCGCTACCTGGCCGCCGGGCGCCCCACCCTCGTGGTCTTCTCGGGCGCCCACGCCTACGTCTCGCCGGCGTGGTATGCCACGCATCCGAGTGTGCCTACCTGGAACTACGTGGCGGTGCACGCGACCGGGACCGGGACGCTCGTCGAGGATCCCGCGCGCGTCAAGACACTGCTCGCCGACCTGGTGCACGTCTATGAAGGGGCGCGGCCCGGCGCGTGGGCCTTCGCGTCGCTGCCGGCGGACTACGTGGCGGGCATGCAGCGCGGGATCGTGGCCTTCGAGATTCCCATCGAGCGGCTCGAGGGCAAGGCCAAGCTCAGCCAGAACCGCGACGCGGTGGACCGGGGACGCACGCGTGAGGCGCTCGCCGCGGCGGACGATCCGCTGGCGCGGGCGGTGGCGGCGCTGATGGCGGGCGCCCCGCCCCGCTGACCACCTACGTCCTGCCCTACTCGCCCCGGAAATCCGGCTTCCGCTTCTCCAGCATCGCGCGGCGCCCCTCCTGGGCGTCCGCGCTCGTCCGCGCCTTCGTGGCGGCCGCGTCCAGATCGTCGTGCGCGATGCTGTCTCGCTGAGCAACCGTCCGGAGAATGCTCGCCTTGATCCCGGCGAGGGAGAGCGGCGCGTTGTCCGCGATGCACCGCGCGAGGGCCTGGACGGCCGCGGGCAGCTCGGCGGCCGGCACCACCTGGTGGACCATGCCGATCTCGTAGGCCCGGCGCGCGTCGACGGGCTGGCCGGTGAAGAGAAGCTGGCGGGTCTGGGCCGGTCCGATGATCTCGACCAGCTTCTGGCCGAGCGGGAAGGGGATCACGAGCCCGATGCGCGCGAGCGGCATCCCGAGCCGCGCGGGCTCCGCGGCCACTCGCAGGTCGCAGTGCAGTGCCAGCTCGCAGCCGCCCGCGATGGCGTCGCCGTGGAGCGCGGCGATGGTCGGATGCTTCGAGCGCTCCACCCGGCGCAGCACGTCGACCACGTTGCCCTCCGGATCGGCAGCGCCGCGGCGCTGCTGCATCTCCTTGAGGTCCATGCCCGCGCAGAAAGCGGAACCCGCGCCCTTCACCACCACCACCCGGACGTCCCGCCGCCCGTCCAGCTCGTCGAAGGCCGAATGGAGGGCTTTCAACAGCTCGGTATTCATCGCGTTGCGCTGATCCGGCCGGTTCAGCGTGACGGTGGCGATGCCGGCGTCGACTGCGACGAGGACTTCGTCGGCCATGTGCTACCTCCGTAAGCCTCTCTCTTATATTCGCTCGGCTCGATTGCCGTATCCGCTCGGCTCGCCTTCGGCTCACCTCACCCGGCCACGGCTGCACCTCGCCCTGCTAGTTCGAGCCTGGAGCGAGGGCGCGGAGCGCATCGAGCATGAGATCGCGCTTCTTCTTCGGGTTCGGTTCGGTCGTCATCAGCGAGAGGAACGCGGTGTCGACGCCTCGATCCAGGTAGCGCTGGATCCGGGCCTTGAGCTCGGAGAGGCTGCCGCGCGGGATCAGGTCGTCGATCACCTGCTCCGGTACGGCGGCCACCGCGCCCTTGCGATCGCCCGCCCCCCACGCGGCCCACATGGGGCCGAGCGCCTCGGTGCGCCCGAGCCACTCCTGGAACGCGCGGTAGACCGGCACGTTCAGGTAGCCGGCGATGTGCCGCCGCACCACCAGGTCGGACTCGGGGCCGGGCGGGTCCAGGTTCACGAAGAGCCGCGCGGTGACCTCGATGGCGTCCGGATCGCGCCCCGCCCGCTTCGCGGCCTCGCGCACGACTCCAACGGAGCGAGGGACGTCGTCGGGCGAGAGCCAGTTGAGGATGACCCCGTCGCCCACCTGGCCGGCCACCCGCAGCATCCCTTCGCGGAGGGCCGCGATGTGGATCGGGACCGGTCGCGTGGGCACCTTCGTCAACCGGAAGCCGTCGACGGTGAAGGTCTCGCCCTTGAACACCACGCGCTCGCCGGCCAGGGCCGCGCGGAGGAACTGCGCGGTCTCGCGCACGCGCGTGGCGGGCCGGCTGAATTTGCCGCCGTTCCACGACTCGACGATGGGCTGCGAGCCCGCGCCGATGCCGAGAACGAAGCGCCCGGGCGCCACGTCGGCGAGGCCGGCCGCGGTGGAGGCGAGTGTGGCGGGCCCGCGGGTGTAGACGTTGGCGATGGCGGTGCCGATCCGCATGCTCGTGTGGAGCCCGATCACGGTCAGCGGCGTGAAGCAGTCGACTCCATCCACCTCGAAGGACCAGGCGTCCGTGTAGCCGCGCCCCTCGGCATCGCGGGCCACCTCGGCCAGCTCGGGCAGACCGAAGCCTTCCATCGGCACCGAGAGAGACCAGCGCTTCTTCATCCCGGTGAGTGTACCCGGTTTTCTCCGCGGTGGTATGATCCCCCACATCACGGTCTCGAGGAGCCACGCCACCATGACGGTGTTCCCCGGCTTCACTCTCCCGGAGGAGCTGCGCCTGCTCGGTGATCAGATCCGTCGGTTCGTCCACGACGAGATCATCCCGCTCGAGCAAACCATCGATCCCGACGCGCCCGAGCTCCCGCGCGAGGACTTCCTGCGCCTCTCCGCCAAGACCAAGGCGGCCGGCCTGTGGACGCTCGGCGCCCCCGAGGCCTACGGCGGCGGCGGGCTCGACACGTTCAGCATGTGCGTCGTGCTCGAGCAGATGTCGCAGCACCGTATGGGCCTCTACAACCCGGGCTGCGGCGTCTTCGGCCGCTACCCGCCGCCCGCGATCTGGGCCGGCAGCAAGGCGCAGGTCGAGAAGTACGCGGTGCCCGCGCTGCGCGAGGGCTACGAGACATTCTTCGCGATCACCGAGCCCTCGGGCGGGTCCGATCCGGCCGGGGCCATCCAGACGCGGGCGGAGCGGCGCGGCGACAAGTGGGTGCTCAACGGTAGAAAAGTCTTCATCTCGCGTGCGCACGACGCGCCCTGGGGAATCGTCTTCGCGCGCACCGACAAGGGGAAGGGCCGCGGGGGCATCTCGTGCTTCATCCTGGAACACGGCACGCCCGGCTTCACCGCCAAGCCCATCCGGGTCATTCGCACCTCGGCGATCCCCAACGACGTGAGCTTCGAGGAGTGTGAGATCCCCGCCGAGAACCTCATCGGCCAGGAAGGCCAGGGCCTCGACCTCGCCTTCGATCTCCTGGTCAAGAACCGCTTCCCGTACTCGGCCTGCAACCTGGGCGTGGCGACGGCGGCGCACCGCATGGCCATCGAGCACGCCAAGCAGCGCTCGACGTTCGGGGCGCCGCTGAGCCAGCGCCAGGCGATCCAGTGGATGCTGGCCGACGCGGAGGTGGAACTGCGCGCGTGCCGCTGGCTCATCTGGGAGGGCGCCTGGAAGGCGGACCGCGGCGAGGACGCCCGGGTCGAGGCCTCCATCGCCAAGCTCTACTCGAGCGAGGTGCTGGGCCGGGTGATCGACGCGGCGGTGCAGATCCACGGCGGCTACGGGGTGTCGAAGGAGTTCCCACTGGAACGCTGGTATCGCGAGGCCCGCGTGCGGCGGATCGGCGAGGGCCCCTCCGAGGTGCACCGGATGGTCATCGCGCGGTCACTCTTCAGGTAAATCTCGGATAGATCGGAGCCACCATGGCGACATTCAACTTCCAGCTCTCGACGCTTCCCCCCGAGGCGGAAGCGCTGCGTGACGAGGTCCGCACCTTCCTCAAACAGGAGATGGCGCAGTACCGGCCCGCGGAGCGGGCGCGCTCCTGGGGCGGCTTCAACCGCGACTTCTCGCGCCGCATGGGCGAGCGCGGCTGGATCGGCATGACGTGGCCGAAGAAGTACGGCGGCCACGAGCGCACCGCGCTCGAGCGCTACGTGGTGCTCGAGGAGACGCTGGCCGCCGGCGCGCCGGTGAGCGCGCACTGGGTGGCCGACCGCCAGAGTGGCCCGTTGCTCCTGCGCTTCGGCACCGAGGAGCAGCGCCAGCGCTTTCTTCCGCGAATCTCTCGCGGTGAATTGGCCTTCGCCATCGGCATGAGCGAGCCGGACTCGGGCTCCGACCTCGCCTCCATCCGGACGCGCGCTGAGAAGGTGAGCGACGGCTACAAGGTGAACGGGACCAAGATCTGGACGAGCAACGCGCATCTCTCCGACTACGCCATCGCGCTCTTCCGCACCAAGGTGGTCCCCGACAAGAAGCACGAAGGGCTCTCGCAGTTCCTGGTGGATCTCAAGTCGCCCGGCATCTCCATCCGACCGATCATCGACCTGGCCGGCGGGCACCACTTCAACGAGGTGCACTTCCAGGACTGCCTCGTGCCGGACGACATGCTGGTGGGCAAGGACGGCGAGGGCTGGAAGCAGGTCACCACCGAGCTCGGCTTCGAGCGCAGCGGCCCCGAGCGCTATCTCTCCTCGCTCCAGCTCGTGATCGAGCTGATCCGCGAGGCGGGAAAGGAGCCGGGGGAGCGGGCCGCCGCGCTGATCGGCCACTTCACCGCGCACCTGGTCACTTTGCGCCAGATGTCGCTCTCGATCGCGACCATGCTGCAGGCCGGGCAGAACCCGAACCTGGAGGCCGCGGTGGTCAAGGACGTCGGCACCACGTTCGAGCAGGAGATCCCGGAGGCGGTGCACGCGCTCACCGGCGCCGAGCCGCACATCGGCAGCGGGACCGAGTTCGAGAAGACGCTGGGCTATCTGGTCCAGCATGCGCCGTCGTTCTCCCTGCGCGGCGGGACACGCGAAGTGCTACGAGGCATCATCGCCCGCGGTTTGGGTTTGCGGTAATGCAGGGCGAGGTGCAGCCGAAGGCGAGCCGAGCGAATACAACGATCCTGCCGGGCAGAGCGAGGCGGCCATGAACGAGCTGCAAACGATCCTGACCGAGACGTGCACGCGCCTCTTCACCGATCACGTCACCACCGCGGTGCTGGAAGCGGCCGAGAAGGGCGAGTGGCCCGCCGCCCTCTGGCAGGCGCTGGAGGAGAACGGCCTCACGCTGCCCCAGGTGCCGGAGGCGCGCGGCGGCGCGGGCGGCTCCTGGAACGACGCCTTCGTGGTGCTGATGGCGGCCGGCCGCTTCGCAGCGCCGGTGCCGCTGGCCGAGACCATGCTGGCCGGCGCGATCCTGGCCGAGGCGGGCCTGGACGCGCCGCTGGGGCCGATGACCGTGGCGCCCGTGCATATAGATGAAGGGCTCAGCCTGGTCCGGCAGGGAAGTGGCTGGACGCTCAGCGGCCGCGCGACCCGAGTGCCGTGGGGCGCCCGCGCCGCGCACGTGGTGGTGGTGGCCGACGGCGGCGGCTCGCCCATGATCGCGCGGGTGGCGGGCGGCCACGCCAAGGCCGAGGCCGATGCGAGCCTCGCGCGCGAGCCGCGCGACACGCTCACCTGGTCCGGCGCGCCGGTAGCGGCGGCGGCCCCGCGGCGCGGCCGTCTCGGTCCGCAGCCGGCGTGGGCGGGCGGCGCGCTGGTGCGCTCGGCGCAGATGGCGGGCGGCCTCGAGTTCCTGCTCGCCCAGTCGGTGAAGTATGTGACCGAGCGCAAGCAGTTCGGCCGGCCGCTCGCCGCGTTCCAGGCCATCCAACAGAACCTGGCCCTCCTGGCCGGGCACACCGCGGCGGCGGGCATGGCGGCCCAGCAGGCCTTCCATGTGGTGGAGCGCACCGGCGAGGGCGGCGACGCCTCGTTCGAGATCGCGGTCGCCAAGGTACGCACCGGCGAGGCGTCCGGCCTGGGCGCGGGTATCGCGCACCAGGCGCACGGCGCCATCGGCTTCACCTACGAGCACTCGCTGCACTTCGTCACGCGGCGGCTCTGGTCCTGGCGGGCCGAGTTCGGTGCCGAGAGCCACTGGTCGGTGGCGCTCGGTCGCCAGGTGGCCGCCCGCGGGGCCGAGGCGCTCTGGCCTCACATGGCTTCACGCTAGGAGAGAGTGATCATGAACGCCCTCACGCTCGGAGAAGTCTCGATCTCGCGCATCGTCGAGATCGGCCGCTCGTCCTTCCCCACCGCCCAGATGCTGCCGGAGTCCGACGCGGGACGGATCGTCCAGCACCACCGGTGGATCAAGCCGCACTTCTTCGACGACGTGACCGGCGATATCGGCTCGCGCATCCAGACCTGGATCGTGCGCACGCCACCGCACACGGTGCTGGTGGACACCGGCGTGGGCAACGACAAGGACCGGGGAGAGAACGCGCTCTGGAACAAGCGGGGCGGCGGCTACCTCGACGACCTTCGCGCGGCCGGGGTCACCCCCGAGCAGGTGGATCTGGTGCTGTGCACGCACCTGCACGTGGACCACGTGGGCTGGAACACCCGGCTCGTGAACGGACGGTGGGTGCCCACGTTCCCGAAGGCCCGGTACGTCTTCCCGGGCGAGGAGTGGGAGTTCTGGAAGCACGAGAACGAGGCCGGGCGCGAGAGGTCAGGCTGCATCACGGACAGCGTGGTCCCGGTGGTCGAGGCGGGGCAGGCGGTGATGGTCGACAGCACCTACACGGTGGACCCATGGCTCTCCTACGAGCCGTGGGTCGGCCACACTCCCGGGCACGTGGGCGTGCGCGTGCACACCAGCGCGGGCGACGCCGTCTTCTCCGGCGATCTCATGCACCGGGTGGTGCAGGTGGCGGAGCCGCAGTGGAGCAGCATCTTCTGCTACGACGCCAAGCAGGCCGCGGCCACCCGCAAGGCGTTCGTGGAGCGCCACGCCGCCTCCGGCGAGCTGGTGCTGCCCGCCCACTTCCCGCATCCCGGGCGCATCGTGCGCGACGGCGATAGCCACCGCTTCGAGCCGCTCAAGCTCGACGCCATCGCCGCCGCGGCGTGAGCGCTAGGCCGATGCTTCCTCTCGACGGCATCCGGGTGGTGGAGATCGCGCAGAACCTGGCGGGGCCGATGGCCGCCGAGATCCTGGCCCACATGGGCGCCGACGTCATCAAGGTGGAGCGACCCGAAGGCGACGACGCGCGCAAGTGGGGCCCGCCCTTCTGGAAAGGGGTTTCGCCGGGCTTCCTCGCGGTCAACGCCAACAAGCGCGGGATCAGCCTCGATCTCAAGGACCCGCAGGCGGTGGCGTGGCTGCTCGACTTCCTGGGGAGCGCGGACGTGCTGGTCCAGAACCTGCGCCCGGGCTCGCTCGAGGAGATGGGGCTCGGGTCGGACGTGCTGCTGGCGCGCCACCCGCGGCTGATCTACTGCTCGGTGTGGGCGTTCGGGCGCTCGGGGCCGCTCAAGATGAAGCCCGGATTCGAGCCGATGGTGCAGGCCTTCTCTGGTCTCATGATGATGAACGGCGACGAGGGTGGGCCGCCCACACGCATCGGCACCTCCGTCCTCGACTACGGCACCGGGATGTGGGCCGCGATGGGCGCGCTCGCCGGGCTCCTGCAGCGCCAGCGCACCGGGCGCGGCTGTGTGGTGGACGCCTCGCTCTTCGAGACCGGCCTCGCGTGGCTGAAGGGCCACTTCGCGAGCTATCGCGCCTCCGGCGAGGTGCCGGAGCGCCACCGCACCGGCAGCAAGCGCGTGGTGCCGTTCCAGGGCTTCGAGACCAAGACCGGCACCATCATCGTGGCCGCGGGCAACGATCGGCTCTTCGCCAAGCTCGCGGGCGTGGTGGGCCATCCGGAGTGGGGGGAGGATCCGCGCTTCACCACCAATGCCGCGCGGGTGGCCAACAAGTCCGCGCTGCTCGCCGAGCTCGACGCGATCTTTCTCACCCGGACCAAGGGCGAGTGGATCGACCTGCTCGAGGCGGGCGGGGTGCCGTGCGGGCCGATCCACACGCTGCCCGAAGCGGTGACGCAGCCGCAGACCGAGGCCATCGGCATCATCCAGCGCCTCCCCGGCGACGACTACGACGTGGTGGCGCTACCGCTCTCCTTCGACGGCGCGCGCCCGACCATCCGCCGCGCCCCCCCGCGCATCGGCGAGCACGACGCCGAAATTCGGCAGCTCCACGCCGCCCGCCGCTAGCGCAGCAGGCGGACGAGCGGCTCGAGATTGCGGGGCTCGGGGGTGAGCGCGCCGACCGCGTGGGCGTGGAAAGCGTCCACCACCGCGTCGTTGAACGGGGTGGCGATGCCCGCCTTGCGACCCTCCGCGGCCACGAAGCCGTTCAGGTAGTCGATCTCGGTACGCCGGCCCTTCATCACGTCCTGCAGCATCGACGGCCGCCCGCCGCTGCGGCTCTGGGCGTCCGCCGCGATGTCCCGGCCGAGGGCCTCGATCGCGATCGCGTCGTCGGCCTCCGCGAAGCGCTTGGCCGCGATGCCCAGGATGGGCTCGATGTGGTGGCCGAGCGCCGAGCCGACGCGCACCACCTCGACCCCCAGGTGGGCGGCCAGGCGCCGCGGGATGAGCGAAGAGCGCACCTCGGCGGTACCGAGGCCGCTCAGGCCGGCGAGCGGGTTCAGCATGCAGTTGAGCGCGAGCTTCGACCACCGCTCGCCCCAGAGATTCGTGGTCACCTCGGCCGGCGCCACCGCGCTCAGCAGCTCGGCCAGGCGCCGGGCCCGCGGCGTGTCGCGGCCGTCGTGCTCGCCGATCTTGAAGGCGGCGCGGCCCCGGTCGGTGCGGATGGCGTGGGCGGGCTCGTACATGCCGGCGCTGATAAGGATGACGCAGCCGAGGGTGCGGTCGCGCCCCGCCACCGCCGCCACGCGGTGATCGTTGATGCCGTTCTGGAAGTCGACGACCACGCCGTCGGGCCGCCGCAGGTGATCCGCCGCGAGCTGGGTCGCCCACTCGGTGTCGTAGGACTTCACCGCGACGAACACCACCTCGAACGGCTCCCGCACCAACGCCAGCTCGTGCAGGTGGCGCGCGGTGACCGGCACCACGTGCTCACCGCAGCTGCCGGAGAGGCGCAGCCCCGCGCTCCTGATCTGCTCCACGTGCTCGGGCCACTGGTCGACCAGCGTGACGTCGTGGCCGGCCCTGGCGAGCAGGCCCCCCACCACGCAGCCGATCGCGCCCGCCCCGATGATGCCGATCCGTGTCTGCTCAGTGGCCATGTGATCTCCCGGCTGGCCGGCCCCCTCGCGCGCCCGACAGCGCAGCAGCGGGTAGGCTACAGGAGTCTCGCGGGGCCACGCAAGAGCCCGCGGGACCGTGACCGAGGGTATGCTCGGTCCCGATGACGCTCCCAGCCTGGATCGCCCCCCAGCTCGCCACCCTGGTGGCGGCGCCGCCCCCGGGCGATGCCTGGGTGCACGAGGTCAAGCTCGACGGCTACCGCATCCTGTTGCGGGTCGCGCGCGGGCGCGTTCGGCTCCTCACCCGGAACCGGCAGGACTGGACGGAGCGCTTTCCCGCGGCGGTCGAGGCCGCGTCGAGGCTGCCGGTGAAGGAAGCCCTGCTGGATGGCGAGATCGTGGTGTTCGACGCGGCCGGGGTCTCGAGCTTTCAGGCCCTGCAGCAGGCCGTCGGCCGCGGGGCGGGGCGGTCGCTCGTGTACGTGGCCTTCGACCTGCTCTTCCTCGACGGGCGCGACCTGCGGCCCGAGCCGCTGCTCGCGCGGAAGAAGGAGCTGGCGCGGTTGCTCGAGGGCCGGCGCGGTGCGCTGCGCTACTCGGAGCACTTCGACGAGCCCGGCCAGAAGGTGTACGAGCGCGCCTGCCGGATGGCCCTCGAAGGCATCGTCTCCAAGCGCAAGCAGGCTCCGTACACCGCGGGCCGCGGGCAGGCCTGGCTCAAGGTCAAGTGCGTGGCGCGACAGGAGTTCGTCATCGGCGGCTATACCGATCCGGAAGGGGCGCGCGGCGAGTTCGGCTCCCTGCTCCTGGGCGTGCACGAGCCGGACCGCCGGCTGGTCTATGCCGGCCGCGTCGGCACCGGC
>Ga0207684_10000405_pt1 | contig 57735 bp, 60 predicted proteins | sample KBSK5501metaG_FD_184342 | JGI IMG/M metagenome (GOLD analysis project Ga0207684, IMG submission 184342) | Corn, switchgrass and miscanthus rhizosphere microbial communities from Kellogg Biological Station, Michigan, USA - KBS K5-50-1 metaG... | ecosystem: Host-associated > Plants > Roots >... | reverse complement strand
AGCCACACCCTCTCCCCGTCTCGGTTGATACTCGCGTGCAGCCGCGACAGTCCCGGGTCCTCTAAGCAGAGGCCGGCAGCATCGGTCCGGCCTATGAGCAGACGGTCCCCGCTCACCGGGACGCTGGTTGTCCCTTCCGGCGTATAGATCGTGAGTGTTACTTCCTGCATAGTTTAGAACAGCCGAGACGCGGAAATAGAATCAACCCGCGGCGGGTGGCTGCTGCGGCTCGTCTGTTCGCTTTAAGGGGAACGGAGCTTGACGACAAGTTGCTCTGAGTTTTGACCCACCTCGAAATCCAGTGAGAAAGCTTCGTATCCGATGGCCTTCACCTTGAGCGTGTAGTGTCCCGGAGGCATCGGCCTGTTCAACTCGAACTGACCATCGGCATTCGTGCCTCCCCACGTAAGTAGATTCTTGGCCGTCACATCCTTGACTCCGAGCGGTACGACCCCGACACGCGCTCCGGCGATGGGCCTTTCGTCAAGTGCTGACTTTATGACTCCGCGCACGACTACGAGCGACCCAGGCGCAATGCTCTGTGGTTTGTTCTTGTCAGCAGCGGCCTCGGGGCTTTGCGCATTGGAAGAGCTGACGCCAGCAGTTTTCTGACCGAGTTCGAAAGTGTGAAGGCGCGCGAGCATTGGCGGAATCAGGTAAGCAGGCCGCAAGAAGCCTACCGCGCCAAGAGTGGTAGAATCATCAGGGAATCCGTCTCCATCTTTATCCACTGGTTGTTTGTCAACGATAACTTTCGTGGGAATGCCGATAAGCCTGCCTTCGCCGTCAACCGCTGCCCCGCCGCTGTTACCGTGAATCACGCGGGCGTCCGTCTTTATCCAGTCCCCAAGGACATCCTTCCCTTCAACCACTCCCTTGTTAACCGTAATGGTGGCGCCGCCTCCTGCGGGAAAGCCAATGATAACCACTTCATCGAGCAACTGGACGCCTCGTGAATTTCCAAGCTCTATTGTCGGCAATGCGAGCGGCCTGGCCGGTGGCTTGTTCTCCGCCACCACGCGCAGAAGCGCAAGGTCGTTGTTTTTGTTGATCACAACTACCTCGAGACGATAACGGCGTGCGTTGGTTGGCATCACCGCGTTCCCGCTTGACGGAATGAAGAATATTTCGTCGAACAACTGATCGGATTTATCATGACTGATCACATGATAGTTAGTTACAACGACCCCATCCTGGCGAACGACAACGGCGGACCCTCTCGCTCGCGGCCCCGCGCCGGTTGGGTCGCTCGCATTGCGGACCAGAATCAGACCCACGGCGTCAATGGCTTTCCGAATGCGAGCACGAGCCGCTGCCGACATCTCGCGTTTCGCTACGTTCGATCGGCCTGTAGGCTTTTGCGCGTAGCCTGTTCCGCCAGCCGCGGCCGATGCCACAAGCAGGCAGCTCAAAGCCGAAACGATGACGGCGGGTACAGGCGCAAAGCGGGCCTTACTCGGATTGCCCATTATCGAAGGCATCATAAGCTTCACCCCCGTGGTCACGGCTGCGTCTCACTTGATGACACTTTGCGGGGCAGACTAGACGAGAGATAACTAGGTTCTAAACAGCACTGCGCGATCAGGTATTGCTGCTTCTCCAGACGCATTGTCGAGATGATGCCCTGGCGCGGCATGCCCCGATTCTAACGACAACTACTTCGCAACGTGATCGAGTTGTATCTCAAGGGCCGCGACCTCTTTTGCGGCAAGCTTGACGGGCGTCACAGTTGATTCCGGGGTAGAGACAACCGCAACTGTTTCTTTATTATTTTTATCCTTGCCAGGTCCATATCTCACACTGCGGGTCTGGTACCCAGTGAGTTCGCTCAGTGAAGCGTTCTGAGCGATGTATCCTTCATCTTTCTTTTTCGGCGTGCGCGAGGCAAGCTGGGTGGCGGCATTCGTGGCAGACTCTTCGAGGTCGCCATCCGGTCGCTTGACTGCTTCATCGTATATCGGCACAGGCTCTTTCGACAGGATCACCTGAATCACTTCCTTGCCGGGCTCATTGTCAAAGACCCATGCCCCTATCTCAGGCCATATATATGTTGTGCCGTTGCTGACTAGATTGCTTGCCTTACCTGGATAAGGAAACAGAACGCGTTTTCTTCCGTTCGGCCTGACGTTGACGAGGTAGATATAGCCCTCGAAGTTGCTCACGAACTGAATCTTAACTCTGTCACCTTCTCTGAATTTTTCTCCCTCGCCGATGCCCGTCCAATCGCCGTCTTTGTATCTGAGGACGGCGACCTTAACACCATCTGCGGTGCCGCTATCATATACGTGCCGGACTTTGGTCTCATACTTAATTCCGCGCGCGCGGTATGCGTGCGCCTGCACTGCAGCAGCTTTGTTCTTACGAACCTGGATCGAGGGCGTCTTGCTCTTGCCTTGCGCAGCAACCGAAACTGGTATCACGCCGGTAACCAAGATCACGGCGACGATCAGTCTGGTCAATGTTTTCATGTTCCACTGCTCCTTTTCAATCTCTGTGATTGATGTTGAATGTAAAAATAATCTCCTCATTGTCCTTGACGTTTCCGTTCGTAACGCGTGTGATGTAGAAGTTCCCAGAGCCTGAATCGGGCTGCGAGTCGCCCGTTTTCTTGATCCTGGCGACGGGGTTTACAGGTTTCTTCTCCAGGTTCTTCACCGTATCGGCCATCAGTTCTTTGATGAACGTGTTACCATCTCTCGCTATTTGATCGGCCAGACCGATTATCACCTCGCGGCTGAATAGCACAGTGATCACATCCTTTCCAGCTTGCCCCTCCAATATCAACCAGCAATCATCAGGGTCCGGAATTCCTTTACAATAGGCCGGGACGAAATACTCCTTATTCGCTACGTTCTTACTGAGGGCATTCTGACCTCTATTAGCCTGCGAATCAGGGAAGAGAATATGGGGCGGCTCAATGACTCTCCCATCCTGAGCCAGGGCTTCATCAATTATATACAGGAAGCCGGGCTGGTTGACCTTGAATCCAAATCTAATCCGGTCATCTTTATTAAACATCCTGTTCGGGTCGGTCCACTCTTCGGCCTTGTCCGGGCCCTGCACCATCACCCACCATTGGATTGAAAGCAGCGGCACACGTGGTTGCCTCTTAGGAACAGGAGGCCGGTGTGGCTTCTGCTTGCGCTCGATCACTTTCTTTATGGTATGAGTATCATAGTCGGGTGACTTGGGCGGAGTTTTCTTCACGGTGTGTGTTTGTAACGCGCCCGCGAAGTCCTTCGCCACGGAAGTCCCCTTGGCCGCCGACCGTGTGAATCCTGTATGGACGGGTAAGGCAAAAAGCCCTGCCATCGCGACAGTGATTAAAGATGATTTCAGTAGCCGAGGCATGTTTTTCTCCGATCTCATGAGACGCGCGATAGCGCGGAAACATTCTTAAATCGGGCTATCTCTGCATGCGCAGATACTCGCGGAGGGCGGGGTCGCTCGCAGACACTGCGCATCTGAAGCCCGTTAGAAAGTCCTCTTGAGCGTTGGATTTTTTTCCCGCCGGGAAATGAAACCTCCGCGTAGTGCGCCCGTCGTCAAGAGAGATTTCATGAAAGCTAGCGCCGCGCATTACTCGATCATTCGAGCTTGAGACTTGACCTCCTGGATAAGGCCCGTACAGATCATCGACCCACTCGCCTACGTTGCCTGCCATGTTGTATACGCCATAACTGCTCACGTCGTCAGAAGACTGGCTGGTGGCTATAGTGCGATTTGTGGCTATATTGGCGCGGCCCTGTACGGGGTTGTCGCCCCAGGGCCATTGCCGCTTCGTGTTCGTCTTCGGGTCCCAGGATGCGGCCTTCTCCCACTCCGCCTCCGTCGCGACGTGTTTCTTTGCCCATCGCGCATAGGCTGTTGCATCATCCCAACTCACACCCAGCACGGGAGAATCAGGGTTGTTCTCGAAATACTGCCCATCGAAATCGGGGTTCACCGGTGGCGCGTGGCCCGTCGCGGCACAAAACTCTTTATACTGGCTGTTACTAACTTCAAATTTGTCGATGTAATAATCGGGCAATGAAATCTTGTGCCGTGGCTTTTCGTCGGGCATATGATTGTCGTCGCCCATTTCGAAATCGCCCGCCGGTATGAGCACCATGGTTCCTCTATACTCAATCACCGCTGTAACGGGCGCGACTCCGGTCACGGTGATCTCTTTCTTACCTCCGTTTTCTCCCAGCACCTTGTCGTTATAAAGAACTTTTCCGTCCTGTAAAACGCGCACCTCTCTCGATCCGGTTCTAAGGCCCCACACCTTGATTGAGCCATCAGCGGAAGTTATGCCACGGCGAACGTCATCTATGTATACGTCGCTGCCTAGCGGAGCGTCGTGAACGATTAAGGTGAATCCTTCAGTGTTGCGTGTTGCCACGAATAACACGACGGTGAGCGCGACAAGCAGTAAGGCTGCGCCCCCGGCCCACTTCGCCCAGGGCGGAATGTTTTGAAGCGGGCCGGACGGGTTTGAAACAGGCGGGTGTTGAGATCTGTTGAGAGTCCGCGATTTCATTGTCTCGCGGTCAGCAGGACCAATGTCAGCCGATCTTCCTCCACCCCTTCGCATACGGTCGATGGGCAAAGTGGGATCATCCGCGGAAGGACCAATGCGGCGGTTACGTTCCTGCTGTGGCACATTCATACAGGCAGCGAGGTCCCGTCTTGCTTCACTTGCGTGTCGGTATCTTATGTTCACGTCCTTTGCCAGCATTCGCTCGACAACGCTCGCGAGCGCTTTAGGTATCGAATGATTAATCTCGTTCAGGCCAGGAAGTGTGCGGGCCATGTTGGTGTGCCAACTGAACCATCGCTCGGCCACACCATCCGGCGAGCCATTATAAACCTCAGAGAATGATTCGCGGAAGCCACTTTCGCCAAGCAGCATCTCCAAGGCAACCATCCCGGTGGCGTAAATGTCAATCTGCTGATCGAGGCCGCCACGCCCCAGTCGTTGATCTAGCAACTCGGGCGCGGCATATTTCGCAGTAGCTCGTGCTTCAGAATCACTAGGTTTGCCCATGCGCTCGGCGATTCCGAAATCGCTGATGTAAGCCGTAGCCTCACTGTCAATCAAGATGTTGCTAGACTTGATATCCCTATGCAGTATCCCTGCGCCGTGAATGGCGTCCAGGCCCGATAGGATTTGACTCAGGAGAACCGCGCTAGACTCTGGATCGATCGCCCCCCGCCGCAAAATATCGCTCAGCGGATCGCCTTCGATATAGTCCATAACAATGTAGAATCGCCCGTTCCAAACAAGGGCATCTCGCACGGTAACAATATTCGGGTGCGACGGAAGACGCGCAAGCAGTTCCGCTTCATGTTCAAACTGGCGCTGCATGCCGGCATCGTTCGCCACGTCAGGGAGTATTTCCTTGATCGCGACGTATTTTTTGAAGTGCGAGTGGAGAGCTTTATAGACCGCGCCCATGCCACCGCGCCCTATCTCTCCAAGGACTTCATATTTGTCGATATATTTTTCTGATCTCTGTTTCGGCATTCAAATACTCCGCGCTTTGAATACTGCCAACGTGTCACGGATAAGCACGGGGGCCGCAGAAGGGTGACGGTCAGCTTCATTCTGAGTTAGCCGGCAGTCCAGGACTCGGACTATGTACCCATCTCCTAGAGTTTCTCGAAATCGGATTCCCCTTTCAAGTAGTCACAGCGCAGTTAACAAAGACTAGAACGACGGATCGAGCATCGTGCTGTACCTCATGCATCTCAAAGCCCGCATTCATATGGCCTCCGACTTGCTCAAACAGGCCTGCGTTCGCCGGGGCTGCTAAGCAATTCGAGCCGCCCGAAAAAAGCCAACCCGAGGCAAGAAAGCGAGTGATTCATCGACGTTGAATCAGCGCAATCAATTCAGAAGCTAAGGCGGGATACGCATTTGCGATATCGCAAAATGCAAGGGAACCAATCGTGGTCTCGGAAGGGTCGAACAACGCATCAATGGGCAGGCAAAAACGATATCAAAAAGCTGCTCTTGTACGACTTACGGATGAAGATCAAAAAGGACATACAAACGCAGCTTGCCACCGCCGGCCATATCATGGATAAGAACTTCGGTGCGGCTAACAAAGACGCGCAACTGCTCGCGTATGTCTACAGCCAAGTCAAAGACAGCGTGCTCGCCAATCCTGATCATGAGACAGTTTCAAGCGTCAAAGGTAAGGCGGTGATGGCCCGAATGGAGATGCTGAAGCAGGCGGAACGCCTCAAGGCGGCGATCGAGTTCGGCGAGTTCAGACAGCTCCCAATCAGAAACGTTGAGGGTTGGGACTATACGAAGAGCCTTAGAGAGGTTGAGCCAAGGGGCGCGCTGGAGTTCATTGTCAGGCATTTCACGGACACAGCGGAGCAAAAGCGCGAGCGCCAAGCTGTCGCCGATGGCCTGGCCAGTCAACTCGAGAGGGCTCAGGGACAATCAACTAAGGCACGTGATTGGAGTGTTGTTAGAGATGAAATAGCGCGTGACTACTGCCGAGCAGCGGGAGTGCGAGATAGTCAGGTAGAGCCGGAGTTGAATCGCGATCAGATTGCTGAGTTGAGAGCGTACTCGGAGACGTTGCCTTATCTGGGCGCGTTCAGAAAGGAATTCAGAGAAGCGGCAAACATGGCCGAGCATGCACTCCAGAGGAGAGAGGCTGAGACCGCGCGCGAAGAACAACAGGCTCGAACGCAAGAGCTAACCGGCCGGGGTACTACCCAACAGTCGCGCTCTGATACAACGACCATCAGGAGTGATCGCTCAGATCGGGATAGTTACTCACGCGGTCGATGAACGGCTCGGCCTTGTGGGTAGGGTCGAAATCTTGTACCCCCGGGTCGATTTTTGTACCTCAGGGGGTACATTTTTGGTACCCCTTTTTCTGAACTCCATTCAATAGGTGAGTCTGGCACCTAGAACGAACTCGTACCCTCTTGTTCCTTCTCGTTTCTCACCGTTCAACTGCTCCTGTTGGCTCCCGCTGGAACGCAGCTTGTCCCCTCATCGCGGATAACCGAGTCCACGAGGAGTCCGAACAATGAGCTTGCAGTTATCACGTCCGCAATTCTTGACTGTCGAAGAAGTAGCAGAGCTTCTGCGCGTTTCGCCTCGGTCCGTATATGACTGGGTGTCCCAACGCCAGATCCCATTTCACAAGGCTGGCCGCAGAACGATTTTCCTGCTCGACGAAATCCTCGAATGAACGCGCGAGCGGGTGTCTACCAACTAAGGCGCTGAGTCGGTTAATATGTCGCAGCCTTCCTTTGGCCAGTGGCTGTGACTTGGGAGAGGAAGGAAGATGGTCAAGAAGAGAGGTAACCGTTGGTACTTTGACTTTATGATTCGGCGCTTCAGGTATCGAGGAGCGATACCTGAAGCTCGAACGAAATGGCAGGCTGAGAAGGCTGAGATAAAGATCAGGCTTGAGGCTTATGATAACAGGTACGGCGGGTCATCAGGAGATCAACTCCTTTCGGAGTTCATTGAGAGGACCTATCTGCCCTGGTCACGAGCGAACAAGCGATCGTGTCGCGATGACGAACTCAACACAAAAGTCATTTGCGACTTCTTTGCTGGAAGGACCTTCAATCAGATATCTCCGCTGCTGATTGAGAAGTTCAAGAAACAGAGGCGCGAGTCTATGACAAGGTATAAACGACAAAGAAGGCCGGCTTCAGTAAACCGGGAGATTGCTACTTTGTCCAGAATCTTCAGCCTGGCAATTGACAATGGGATAGTGGAAACGAACCCCTGTCGAAAGGTGAGGAAGCTGAGGGAAAACAATGAACGCAAGCGCTATCTTACTCAGGACGAGGAGCGGCGTTTGATGGCCGCGCTCACGGCTAGAAGAGCGCATCTACGGCCTCTGATCTTGTTGGCGAGCAACACAGGAATGAGGCGAGGAGAGCTCTTGAGTCTGGCGTGGCGGAACGTTGATTTTCAACGAGGCGTCATTCACGTGACCAATACAAAGACGAACCGCGACAGGGACGTTCCGATGAATTCTGAGGTCAGGAGCATTCTGCTTGAGCTTCAACGCCAAGCCGAGGATGAAGCATTTGTGTTCAGAAGCCGGAAGACTGGCGTGAATTTGACTGATGTGAAGCATGGATTCAACGGAGCTTGCACTGATGCGGGACTCGATGACTTCAGGTTTCACGATTTGAGACACACGGCGGGAACGAGGTTAGCTGACGCTGGGGCTGACGCTTTTACGATTGCAGAGATTCTCGGTCACGCCACGCTGCAAATGACGAAGCGTTACACACACGCAACAGACGAGCGCAAGCGACGAGCAGTTGAAGCGTTGACCGATCTTGGAAAAAACGTTGTCACAAGATTGTCACAACGCAAGAGCGGCGACCGGTTGGCCGCCGCTAAGTGATTGAAACGAAAATGAGCCGTGCAGGGCTCGAACCTGCGACCCGCTGATTAAGAGTCAGCTGCTCTACCAACTGAGCTAACGGCCCGTGACGAACTGAATTTTACTGAGCGGTTTCTTTGCTTGTCAACGAAACCTTACGACATTAGCTTCAGAAACGAAGTCTCCTCGTATCATCGTGTTCAAGTTCTCATTCACGGACATCATCGACTCATTCGCCTCGCGGCGATTTGCGTTTCGTTGACACTCTCTTCGGGGCTTTGCAATAATCCGAGAGTAACAACAGCGTTGATCAACAACGCACACGCGCCCGTAGCTCAGCCGGATAGAGCGCTTGCCTACGAAGCAAGAGGCCGCACGTTCGAGTCGTGCCGGGCGCACTAATTACAAGCGAGGTTGCATACATGCGACGTTTTCAGTTTGGGATTCTCGCCATCGTTTCCTTTATCTTTACACTGGCGTGTAACGTTGCTTCCGCCACTGTTGCGATACCGGACCCCGTCATCGATGCGCCGCTCGCTGCCGCAAAGGGCGAACAGACCGCCGTGCTTGCGGGAGGTTGCTTCTGGGGAGTTCAGGCCGTATACAAACACGTTCGCGGAGTCATCGATGCCAAAGCCGGCTATTGCGGGGGTGATGCGAAAAGCGCTGAGTACGAACTCGTTTCGTCCGGGAATACCGGTCACGCTGAATCCGTGATGATTAAATACGACCCGTCACAGATTTCATTCGGTCAACTTCTGAAGGTCTTCTTTTCAGTCGCGCACAATCCAACCGAGCTAAACAGGCAAGGGCCGGATATCGGAACGCAATACCGTTCGGCAATCTTTTGCTCAACCGAAGAGCAGAAACGAATCGCCGACGCCTACATCGATCAGCTCAATAAAGCCAAAGTGTTTGATCGACGTATCGTGACCGAGGTAAACACCGGCAAGACCTTCTATCAAGCCGAGGCCTATCATCAGGACTACGCCGAGCTTCATCCCGACAACCCCTACATCGTGGCGCACGACCTGCCCAAGCTCGCTAACCTGCGCAAGCAGTTTCCAAACCTGTACGTGAAGAAGTAACAGCCGATCTCTTTACATCACGGCTGCTGAGTCGACGCGCGAATGAATTCCACGATGTCGCGTTTCAGCTTCGCGTGCGCTTCCTTGTCGATGTACATCATGTGACCCGCCTGATAATACTGCCACGAAATATTCGCGTGCGTCTCCGGCTGGATTCCCATGTGATTGAACGTGTACTCGGCCGCGAAGTACGGCGTCGCCAGATCGTAGTAGCCCTGACACACCATCACCTTCAAGTGAGGGTTCTTCGCGAACGCGCTGCGTAACATGTTGCTCGTATCCGCGTAGCTGTTTTGTGAGCCCCAATCCCACGGCATGATCCCGCCGCTCACGTAGTAGGTCATATCACTCTTGTAGCCAAGCTCGGATCTGAGGTAATGCAGAAACGCGGCCTGATACGGAGGACGTGGAAGCGAACCCGACGGATCGAACTCGGCAGTTTCGCCAGCGTTGAGCGGAGAGGGCCCGGTCAGTCTGCCGTCGAGCCGTCCGATGGTCAGCCGTTTGTCGCGCAGCAACTCGCGAGTGAAGTGCGCGACGTCGAATCGCAATTCGCTGTTATCAATGTAACGCGAATCAAGTCCGGTGTAGCGCGCGAGTTTCTCGATCACCGTTTTGCGCTCGGCCGCAGTCAACTGATCGCCTCGATCGAGCGCCTGAATGTATCCGCTCATCGCCCAGCCCTCGGCTTCTTTCAGAACTGACTTCAAATCCTTCTGCTGCAGATCCGAGGGCAGCTTCTTGTGATACCACGCATCAGCGGTGTAACTCGGAAGGTGCAGCGCGCACGCCAGACTGTTGGTCAGACCCGGACGAATCGTCGAGAAATTCAGAATGGTCGAGATCAGAACGATTCCGTTGAATGCGATTCCCTGATCTATCAAATAACCCGCGAGCCCGGCCGCGCGAAACGTACCGTAGCTCTCACCGGCGATAAACAACGGAGACATGAAGCGATCGTTGCGCGTGATGTACATTCGCATGAACTCGCCGACGGATTGAAGATCACCCTGCACGCCGTTCATTCGCCGCGCGACTTCCGTGGTCTTCGCTCGACTGTAGCCGGTGCCAACCGGATCGATGAACACGAGGTCGGTTCGATCGAGCCATGTGTTCTCGTTGTCCGCGAGGTTGTAGGGCGGCGGCGGCATGTCCCCGTTGTCGAGAAGCTTCGCTTTGCGCGGACCCATTGCGCCCATGTGAACCCAGATCGAAGCGGAGCCGGGGCCGCCGTTGAATGCAAAAGTCAACGGGCGTGTGGACGCGTCGGCGCCGTCAGCGGTGTACGCCATATAGAAGATATGCGCCTCGGTTTCGCCGGCGGCGTTCTTCAAAGGCATCTGCCCGACGGTGGCGGTATAACTCAGGGCTTTGCCTCCGACTCGAATCTCGTGATGAGTGACCATCGGTGTTTCATCGACAGTCTCGGCGACTGCGCCTTCGCCGGCTTGAGGGCGCGCGGCGTCGGTATTTCGCTGGCGGCCCTGCGCCGGAGTGGGAGCCTGTTGTTGCTGGGCCGGTGGGCGCTCGGATGGCCGAGCTTGAGGTTGTTGAGCCTGAGGCTGCTGGGGCTGCGCGCCAAGAGTAAGCTGAGCGAGCAGCGAGATCATAAGCAGAGCTTTCATCGAGTCACCTCTCGTGTTGAACTGAATTGTTCTGATTTGAGCAAGCAACCTTGTACGCCCAGGCAAGGACTTCGTCAAACCGCTCTGTGCAGGTTCGACAAGCAGCGGTAGCGAATCTAATTGCCTCGGACCTTCGCAACTATCAAGGTGATGTCATCATGTTGCTCGCGTGGACTAAACTTCTGAACGTCATCCACAATCGCTCCAAGCATCTCTTGCGAAGACAAGTCGCGGTGTCGTCGCAACGCTTCGGTCAATCTCTGCTCGCCGTACTCTTCTTCCGCATCGTTGAATGATTCGGTTATGCCGTCGGTGTATAGCGCCAGGGTGTCTCCAGCGAGTAATTGGCGTTCACCTATCGAGCAATCCCATTCCTTGAACAGCCCCAACACAGTCGACGTTGAATCAAGCCTTTCAACAGTTTCATCGCTTCGAAGCAAAAGCGCGCACAGGTGTCCGCAATTCGCGTAGCGCAAACGGCCCGCGCGGTCGTCATATTCTCCAAAGAACAGAGTGGCGTATGCGCCGTCAGTTGTATTCTCATAAAAGAGTTGATTCACCGAGCGAAGAAACTGTTCGGGTTGATCCAGGGCAATCGCACACTGGCTTCGCAGATTCGCTTGCAGATTAGCCATCAAGAGAGCGGCCGCGATTCCCTTGCCCGCGATGTCGCCGATTACGATTCCGAGCCGCTGTCCACCCAGGTCCAGAAAATCGTAATAATCACCACCCACCGCGCGAGCCTGAATGCAAATGCCCGCGTAATCCAGGGTCGATATGACGGGTAAGGTTTGAGGAAAAAGCCGAGCTTGCACCTGCTTCGCGATCCCGAGTTCCTGTTCGGCTCGGCGCTCCAATTCCAGCTTTTCAGCCGCCGCGCGGCGTTGTTCGTCCAGCGCCTGGCTTACTTCGTCAAAGCTCACAAGCGAAAAGGAATTTCCATCGATGTCTTCAAAGCGCGTGAACACCCCGCCCCAAACCGGCGAACGTTCTCCGAGTAACATCGACTGCTGAGCCGTCGCCGCTGCCTGTCCTCCGGAAGTTGCTATGGTTTGATGCGGCTCATACTTGATGCGCTTCAAGCGCGGGACGCGGCTGAACTTGACTCCACGCTCGGACCACTCGTGATACTTGGCAAGAACATTATCGGTAACGAAAGCAACCTGCGTAGGTCGTCCGATAAGCTTGTGATCCCTGGAGTCGCGTTTGGGTTCGACAAGCGCGAGTATGGCGGTCCCGTCAGGCGGCGCGACCGCAACCCAGCGTTCACCGGACTGAAGATGGGTATCGTAGACCAGAGTGAATCCGAGCTGCTCGACGTAGAACTTCAGGCTTCGATCCTGATCTCGAACGAAAATCTTGATCGCGTGAAAACGGAGATACGGATCTTTGCGATCCGGGCGAGACGTTGGCTCTTCCAGCCATTTCGGTGAAGCGGAGCGGTCGTCCATGCCGGATGATTATAGGATCTCAGCCGCGTTCCGCATAGTGCGATCTAGAAAGAGTCGCTATCCTTTCGGCGCCCAGTAGCCTCTTCGGGTGCGCGTCGTCAATGCCGGCCGCGTTACGCCTACAGCGAGGCGGCGCCAGCGGCCATCCCGTTTTGAGTTAGTCGGATAGTAGGTAAGGGTGTATTGATTTCTGAGTTCATCAACAACGTTTGTGAATTCTTCTTCGAGCTTGTCGCCCTGCGGCGAATGAATGTATCGCCCCCCGGTCTTGTCCGCGAATTCTTTCAGCTCGGCCATGCCGCGGCGCAGCTCTAGAATCCCGCTGCCGCTCCCCATTCGCGCGTTATCCTCTATCAAATCGACTGAGTAAATTGTGACGCCATTCGCCAGCGCTTTTTTCATCACCGAATCAAACGTGGCCTTGTGACTCGTGGTATCGCAGCCGTCGGAGATCACCAGCATAGCCTTGCGCTTTTCGGATCGCTTTTCCAATGCCGTCAGCGCCTCGAACAGGCAATCATACATTCGAGTCATGTTCTCGGCCTTGGCATCCCAGATGTATTCCGAGATGTCGCGAAGGTCGCTGAAATCCTGAAACAGTTTGATCTCATTGTTGAATCCGTAGACCGCCACTTGATCGTTGTCGCGAATGTGATCGACGAATGACGCCGCGGCCGCGCGCGCGAGGCTGAACTTGTAATCCATGCTTCCGCTTGTGTCGATCAATATCGCGGCGGCGAACGGCGCTTCTTCAGAAAAGAATGAATTGATTGGCTGGGTACGATCGTCTTCAAGTATCGTGAAATCCTTTTCGCCGAGCCCGTGCGCGTACTGGCCCTTCGCGTCGGTAACGATCAGGTTTACCACGACAAGGTCCGAATGCAATCGCACTGCGTCATCGTCGCTCTTCTGTTGCTGCTCAGGTTTGTGCTTTTTAACTTGTGCCGCCGCCGGCATTCCCATCGCCGCGGAAAGAAATGCCAGCAGAACCGCGACACTTGCCGCTCGGATCAGGAGCTTCGCAGTTTGATGACTGAGGGCGCGAATCTGCATAACTTCAATTGGACTTGCGGGAACGCTTGATGAAGCGCGCCAGGCGGATCACTTCGTTCGACTTCGCAATGACGCTTGCGGAAACTACAAACCGAGTCTCTGCTTTCATATCTTTTTTGATTTCGCCTGCGCTGGCGCTGAGCTTATCGACCGCCTCGGCCAACGTGAGCGGCTCGCTCGGGCCTGCATTGTCGTCCACTTCATCACCGCCGGCGTTCTTGAGCACGCGTTTCGCGAGCTTCTCAATGGTGCCCAGTTTTTTCTCGTCTTCCGGCGCAAGTTTTTTGTGATCGTCAAAACTCTTCGCGACTTCGTCAGACAGATTGCTGAGCTTTTCGACGTCCTCGATAACCTTCTTGTGCTCTTCTTCAGCACGCGCGATCTCCATCCTGATTCGCATCTCGTCCGGAAAATTCGAGTCCCCTGTGTCATTCTTTTGTATCTTGTCCGGAATCTTCGACTCATCTGGCTTGATCGGTGGGCGGGCCGGCTGAGGAGATTGCGCAGGAACGGAAGGAAGGATGAGTAGTGCGGCCAACGCGAGACTTCTAAACATGCCCCTTCTCCCCGTTTGAATTGCGTGTATTTAGTTTCTAGCATAATCAACAATGGCAACACAATCGGCCAATCGCTGAAGCCTGCCCGTCAAAGAGTTTTGACGATTGCAAACCAGCACGCCCGCCCTTGGCTCCGAGTTTGGACACGCCCTCGCGTTCTGGAGTAGTATCGACCGCGATGCGTTTACTCGAGTTCGGCTCGCGTCGTTGAGCTTATGCCGCAAAATATGTTCGAAAAGATATGGGATCGTCACGTGGTTCACAGCGAACCGGGTAAGCCGTCCATTCTGTACATTGACTGTCATCTTGTTCACGAGGTCACATCGCCACAGGCATTCGAGGGCCTTCGAATGGCGGGCCGCCGAGTGCGCCGGCCGGATTTGACATTCGCAACGATGGACCACAACGTGCCGACCTCGAGCCGCTCGCTTCCCATCGTCGATAAGATTTCCAAAACTCAAATCGACACACTCGAACTGAACTGCCGCGAGTTCGGCATCGAGCTGGCCGGACTCGACAGTCCCGACCAGGGAATCGTTCACGTCATTGGGCCGGAGCTCGGCCTCACGCAACCAGGTACGACGATCGTCTGCGGCGACAGTCACACTTCGACGCATGGTGCGTTCGGAGCTCTCGCATTCGGCATAGGCACAAGCGAAGTCGAGCACGTGCTTGCAACTCAGTGTCTGCTTCAATCAAAGCCCAAGACTCTTCTCATTCGCATCGAGCGAAAACTTGCTCGAGGTGTGACCGCGAAGGATGTCATCCTTTATATCATTCGTTCGATCGGCACGGACGGCGCAGCCGGCCACGTCATCGAGTATGCGGGCGAGGCGATTCGCGGCTTCTCGATGGAAGAGCGAATGACTGTCTGCAATATGTCCATCGAAGCCGGCGCGCGCGCGGGAATGATTGCGCCCGACCAAACGGCGTTTGACTATCTCGAGGGCCGCCGCTTTGCACCAAAAGGCGAAGCATTCGCCGCGGCGGTCGAGTCTTGGAAGACCCTCGGTTCCGATGAAGGAGCCGCGTTCGATCGCGAAATCACATTCGACGTCTCGACGCTTGCGCCACAGGTGAGCTGGGGAACGAATCCCGCGATGGTGACGGATGTAACAGGATCGATCCCCGACCCGGAGTCTTGCGCTGACGATAACTCTCGCAAGGCGGCGTACCGCGCGATCGAGTACATGGCGCTCGAACCGGGCACTCCTATCGCTCAAATAAAACTCGATCGAGTGTTCATCGGCTCGTGTACCAACTCGCGCATAGAAGACCTGCGCGCGGCCGCCGCCGTAATCACCGGACAGAAAGTCGCGGCGGGTGTTCACGCGATGGTCGTGCCGGGCTCGCAGAAGATCAAGCGGCAAGCCGAAAAGGAGGGCCTCGATGCGATCTTCAAACAGGCCGGGTTTGATTGGCGAGAATCGGGTTGCAGCATGTGCCTCGGCATGAATCCGGATGTGCTTGAGCCGGGCGAGCGTTGCGCGTCGACTTCGAATCGAAACTTCGAAGGCCGTCAGGGACGCGGAGGCCGAACGCATCTGGTGAGTCCGCAGATGGCGGCGGCCGCGGCAATAGCCGGGCACTTCGTGGACGTGCGCAATTGGGAATCAAGAGAAGATGGCAACCACAGATGAACACAGATGAACACAGATAGGACAGAGAACCATCTGTGTTCATCTGTGGTTTCAATAATCAGATAAATATGAACGCCTTTTCAAAACACACCGGGTTGGTCGCGACGCTTGATCGAGTCAACGTCGATACAGATCAGATAATCCCAAAACAGTTCCTGAAGCGAATAGAACGCAGCGGATTCGGCGAGTTTCTGTTCTATGACTGGCGATTCAATCCCGACGGCTCGGCGAAGCCCGGCTTCGAGTTGAATCAAACCCGCTTTCAAGGCGCGACGATACTCGTGGCTCGCGCGAACTTCGGATGCGGGTCCTCGCGCGAACACGCGCCCTGGGCCTTGCTCGATTATGGATTCCATTCGATCATCGCGCCGTCATTCGCGGACATCTTTTACAACAATTGTTTCAAGAACGGCATGCTCCCGGTCGTGCTTTCGGAAGAACAAGTCGATGAACTCTTCAAGCGAGCCGCCGCTAGTCCCGGTTACGAACTGACAGTTGATTTGACACGGCAGTGGGTGACCGATGACGAAGGGCTCAGGTTCAGCTTTGAGGTCGATCCGTTTCGCCGCGAGTGTTTGTTGAAAGGCCTCGACGACATCGGGCTGACGCTTCTGCACGAAGACAAGATCAAAGAATACGAAGCGCAACGTTTGGTTTTCGAGTAGCACAATGGCCATCACCTTTCCTGAACGATTCAATATGGCGACCTACTTCCTCGACGATCGAATCGAGGAAGGCTTTGGCGGCAAGATCGCGGTCTATTGCAGCGACAAGCAGTACAGCTACCGGGAAGTTCAGCAAATGGCGAACGAGGTGGGCAACGCGCTCATGCATCTCGGCGTAGAGATGGAAGATCGCGTCTTGATAGTCCTGCCCGACTCGATCGAATTCGTCGCCTCGTGGTTCGGCATCGCGAAGATCGGCGCGGTCATCACGATGGTCAACACGATCCTGCCGTCGGCGGACTACGAGTATTATCTCGACTACACACGCGCGAAAGTCGCGATCGTTCACGCGGACGTGATGGAGCGATTCGCGCCGGCTGCTTCGACGTCGCTTCATCTCAAGCACACGATCGTCGTCGGGACAAAAGTATCGGGCAGCCTCGAAGGGCTTGAGGGCCGCTCGACTATCAAATCGTATGGCCGAATCACAATGGAAGCGTCGGATACGCTTGAAACCGCGCCGACCACGCGCGATGACATCGCGATCTGGTTGTTCACATCGGGTTCGACCGGCCATCCCAAAGCCGCGGTCCATCTTCATCACGATTTGCCGTTCAACACCGAGTGCTATGCGAAACAAGTTCTCGGGATCAACAAAGACGACATCACTCTGTCGGTGCCGAAGCTGTTCTTCGGGTACGCGACCGGCACGAATCTGCTGTTCCCGTTTGCGGTTGGCGGAGCGACGGCGTTGTTCCCCGGGCGTTCAACGGCCGAGACGATTTTCGAGATGATTGATAAGCACCGGCCGACAATCCTCACAAGCGTTCCGACGATGATCAACGCGATGCTACAGGTCGAAGGCGCGAGTTCGCTCTACGATCTTTCATCGCTGCGGTTTTGTCTGTCGGCGGGCGAAGCGCTGCCGCCCGAACTTTACAATCGTTGGATCGAAACATTCGGCATCGAGATACTGGACGGCATCGGCTCGGCTGAGATGTTTCACATATACATCACCAACTATCCGGGCGATGTCATGCTTGGGAGTCTCGGGAGAATCGTACCCGGTTACGAAGCTGAGATAGTCGACGCCGAAGGCCGCGAGGTTGCGACGGGCCAAATGGGGACGCTTCGGGTAAAAGGCGATTCGGCTGCGTTGTGTTACTGGAACTCTCACGAAAAATCGAAAGAGACCTTCGCGGGCGACTGGTGTACAACAGGCGATCAGTTTAGCGTGGATGAACGCGGCTACTACTGGTATCGAGGCCGCACGGATGAGATGTTGAAGGTCGGAGGCATTTTCGTGTCGCCGAACGAGATCGAGAACTGTTTGCAGGAACATGAAGCTGTCCGCGAATGCGCGGTGATTGGCGCGAGCGACGAAGATAAACTTATCAAGCCGAAGGCGTTCGTCGTGTTGGCGGAGGGCTTCGCCGCGAGTGCAGAGATCGAGCGTGAGTTGAAAGAGTATGTGAAGAGTAAGCTGGCGGGCTACAAGTATCCTCGGTGGATTGAGTTCAGAGATGATCTGCCGAAGAATGATCGAGGCAAAATTGATCGACGAGCTCTCAAGGAAGGCTAGCCTGCATTGTCATTGGAACGGTTTGTTTGGTGTTGACCTTGCAGCCAGATGCCAACTCTGGCATCCTCTGCTTCGGTGGCGGCCGGAAGAGGAACAGTCAGACCTTTAGTTTGGATGGGTAAGAGTCGCCAAGACCTCAAGCAATTCCCGGATGATGTTCAAGACGAGATGGGCTACGGGCTCTTTCTGGCGCAGAGCGGAGAGAAACACCACAAGGCGAAGCTGCTAAGGGGTTTCGCGGGAGCCGGAACGATGGAGATGATCTCGGATCATCGCGGCAACACCTATCGCGCGGTTTACACTGTTCGGCTGGCTCATGCCGTTTATGTGCTCCACGCGTTCCAGAAGAAGTCCAAGCGGGGGTTCTCTACGCCAAGACGAGAATTGGATCTGATTCGCCGAAGACTTAAGGACGCGGAGGCTGCTGATGCTGCGGTTGATAGCAGAGAATAACGATGAAGACTAGAGTTAGAATGACTCGCGGCACAGGGAATGTTTTTGCCGATCTGGGCTTGCCGTATCCCGAAGAGCGTTTGGCAAAGGCCAGTCTTGCACTTGAGATCGAGCGGACCATTCGGAAGCGCGGCCTGAGTCAAGCAGCTGCCGCACAAGCTCTAGGCATCGATCAACCGAAAGTTTCGGCGTTGAGGAACGGACGGTTGAATGGATTTTCAGTTGAACGTCTCATCCGGTTTCTCAACGCGCTCGACCGAGATGTCGAGATTGTGATCAAAGCCAAGCCGAGATCGCGCCGACATGGTCAACTTCGCGTTAAAGCTGCTTGATCTGCTACAAGACATTCAACAGGAAGCACCATTGTACCAACGCGATAATACTTGCTCAATTAGCACGAAGACTACAACACTAAGACGAATTAGAAGCGCCTGTTGGTCATGTCATGTGATCCGTGCGTGAGCGAGAAGGAGAGATCGCGGGGAATAAGCCAACTGAATAGCGACTCAGAAACAAACCTATGGGCCCCACCTGAAGTTGACCTCTGATTCCGCGCTTCCTACAATTCCCCGCATTGGATACGCTGAAGGACAATCGACTACAACGTGACTTTTACGTAGCCGTTCTGAAGTCATCGAGTCATGCTGCTGGCTGTGCGATTCTGCCCCTACTGGTCATCGTCGGTTACGCAATCGTGCAAATGGTCCGCTCTGAATTCAGCGTTTCAGACTACGTTGCTCTCTTGGTCAACTGCGCAATTGTTATGGTCTTCAAGCTAACTAGAGCGGCGTTCGTATCGTTTAGAGCGGGCGGCCTCTGACGAAGATTTTGGATGACCATGCTAGATTGGCTCGACTTGATTGTTTGTACGTCGTCGTATATGTACATCATTCTATTTTGGGGACTGGGAGCTTTGTTCGCCTTTGCTAGTGGATTTAGCTTCACGCCAATTGTACGAGCCGTATTTTTTGTCGGCCTTGGACTGGTTTCCTATCGACAGCACCGCAACCTCGGCAAGATAGACTTTCTGGTTGAACGGTCTGTGGCCAAGGACGGCAGGCTCATTTTGCCTGAACCCAGCCGATAAATAAAACAATGATGAAATACAAAGTGGGCCAACTAGTCCAGGTACAGATTGGCGAAGGGTGCCACAGCGGTCGACAGGGCATCGTGCTTGAGATTAAGAAGTCGATCACCGGACTTCTCGTTACCGACTATCCGATTGATAGCTATCCTTCCCTTGAAGATGCCGAAGCGTATCAAGTTGGGTTTCCCGCAACCATAGGCAGCTATAAGGACTGGGGATGGTACAGAGAAGATCAACTGGAAGGACCAGTTCGGACCGAATGCGATCGTATATCGATCGCGGAGAAGTAGTGATGGATCTGCGGCATCCAATAGGACGTTTCAAGCTTGAGGGTGCCCCGACCGGCGAAGTAGTTCAGCACGCGATTGACGAGATCGCCCAAGCTCCTGCAAATCTTCGGGCCGCTGTCGAACGATTATCAACAGATCAACTCGACACGCCTTATAGACCGGGCGGGTGGACTGTTCGTCAGGTAGTCCATCACGTGCCCGATAGTCACTTGAACAGCTATTGCCGGTTCAAGCTCGCGCTCACGGAAGAAGAACCAACGATCAAGCCTTATCACGAAGAACGTTGGGCGGAGCTCGAAGACTCGCGCGCGACGCCGATCGAAGTTTCGCTCGCGTTGCTTGAGTCGCTTCACGCGCGCTGGGTGGCGTTGCTGAACTCGCTCGCGCCATCGGATTTCGAGCGAACGTTTCGGCATCCCGAGCTTGGGGTGGTCACTCTTGCGAAGAATGTTTGTTTGTATTCCTGGCACGGCCGTCATCACGTCGCGCACATAACGTCATTGCGCGAACGAATGGGTTGGGATTGATCTATTAAACACGAGTTTGTAGTCCGGCCTTCCTTCAGGCGGAAGTTTGTATCTTTGCTGGTTTCGCGCGACATTACGAACTTCCGCCTGAAGGCCGGACTACAAACGCGCACAATGACCCTTAGCGCTCCTTCGTGGCTTCGTGACTTGGTGGCTAGATCCGCATGACTTCATATCAAAATCAAACCTGGAAAGAAGCCTCTGAAGCGATCGCGCGCGGAGTGGTTGTAATTTTGCCGATCGGCTCGACCGAAGCTCACGGGCCGCACCTGCCGCTCGCGACCGACGTGATCATCTCCGAAGAGATGTCCTTGCGCGCGGCGGATAAGCTGGCCGCGCAAGGCATCGAGACCCTGGTCCTGCCGGCGATCACGTACAGCGTCACTGATTTCAGCAATGATTTCGCGGGCACGATCTCAATCAGAAAAGAAACGGCCGCGGCGGTTATTCGCGACATCTGCGAGTCGCTTTACAAACAAGGCGCGCTCCTTATTGCTATAGCGAACTCGCATCTCGAACCCGAGCACATAGCTTCAATCAACGACGCAATCGAGAAAGTAAGAGACGAAACCGGCCGCGCGGTCGTGTTTCCCGACAAGCGGCGCAGGCGTTGGGCTGCGATGCTCAGCGAAGAATTTCGGCGAGGCGATTGTCACGCGGGATCGTATGAAACTTCGCTGGTGATGGCCGCGCGACCCGAGCTTGTGCGTGATGAGATTCGCCAACAACTTGAGCGAGTGCCGATCTCGATCGCCGAAAAGATAAAGGAAGGCGCGCGCACTTTCACCGAAGCGGGTGGAACCCAGGCTTACTTCGGAGATCCGCGCGCAGCCTCGCGAGAGGAAGGCGAGGCGATGTACGAAGCGCTTTCCGATATGATCGTCACCGCGGTGACCGAAGCGCTGGCGCCTTAGCGGTTTCTGCGTCCTCCGCGCCCTCTGCGGTTTGATTACCCGGATTCAACCGCAGAGGAAGCAGAGGAACGCAGGAAAACAGATCAAAGCGTGAAAGAAACTCTCTTCGACAACATTGCAGCCAGGCCGTCGAGCTACGGCTCCATCCACTTGAACAAAGACGAATTCGTCGCGGCGCTCGACGAGTTGACGTCGCTCGATGAGATCGCCTTGCTTCGAAAGAAGACCGGCGAACTCAAGCGGCTGATCTCTTCAAGCGGCTCGGCCCTTTCAATCAACGAGGAATCAAACGGTCACTACGTCGTTCTGCGTAGCGATGTCCTGACCTCCGAACTCGATCAGATCCTCGAAGCTCGAACGATCGAACGCGCGCAATACTACGTCAATCGCCTCGCGCGTGGAGTCAAGAAGGTCAAAACATCTCAAGTCAACGACATCAACCTGAATCGCTGGAAAGAGCACACCGACATCATCACCGACAGCCTTTGGGTGTTGTCCAGGCGCGACACGACGGGCGCGCATCTCGGCTGGTACTGGGGTAATTTCATCCCGCAGATTCCGCATCAACTCATGCTTCGCTACACGAAGAAGAACGATTGGGTGCTCGACCCTTTTGCAGGAAGCGGTACGACGCTGATCGAATGCAGGAGACTCGGGCGCAACGGAATCGGCATTGATCTGAACGCGGACGTGGCGAAACGAGCAGAGGAACTTGTATCTGAGGAGAAGAATCGCCACAAGATCAAAACCGAGATCGTCTCCGGTGACGCGAGAACGGTAAACCTGCCAGGAATACTCGAACGCGTCGGTGCGAAGCAGGTCCAGCTTCTCGTGATGCACCCTCCTTATCACGACATCATCAGCTTCTCGGACGACGACAAAGACCTCTCGAATGCATCAACCACCGAGCAGTTCTTAACGATGTTCGGTGAAGTGCTCGACAACGTCGGACCGGCACTCGAGCGCGGAAGATATTTCGCCCTGGTGATCGGGGACAAATACTCGAAGGGCGAGTGGGTGCCGCTCGGGTTCTATTGCATGAATGAAGTGCTCAAACGTGATTACACGCTCAAGAGCATCGTCGTGAAAAATTTTGAAGAGACTCGCGCGAAGCGGGATCAGAAGCAATTGTGGCGATATCGCGCGCTGGTGGGTGGTTTCTACATCTTCAAGCACGAATACATATTCATCTTCAAGAAGCGATGAGCTTCAATAGTCCCCGGTCTTCAAACGTTTCCTCAGCTTTCTTAGAAGCTTCTTTTTCGCTGGATCATCAACCAGATTGTTCAACTGATAAGGGTCAGCATCCATATCGTACAGCTCGGACTTGTCGCGATCGCTTTCAACGTAAAGATATCTGGTCGTGCGCAGAGCCTGATAATGCGGGCCCGGAACCCCGTCGGGAGCATAGGCCGTTGCGCGGTCCTCGTCATCATTGCCCGGCCAGCCTTCAAGCAGCATCGCGTCTCGCCAATCCTGAGTGCCGCGAAGAAGCGAAACCAGCGAGCGGCCGTCCGCTCCATCCGGAGTGGAAACACCGGCAAGCTCGCAAATCGTCGGCGCAAGGTCGATCACTCCAACAAGCGCGACTTCGATTCGCGCGCTTGAAACAAGAGGCGGATATCGCAACGCAAACGGGACGCGGCTGGCTTCTTCGTAAACGTGATCCTTGCCGGTGAGGCGGTGCTCGCCCCAGAAGTATCCGTTGTCCGAGTAGAACACGATGAAAGTGTTATCGAGCTTGCCCTGCTCGCGAAGCTTGTTCAGGATGTCGCGCACGCTCTCGTCGACCGACTTCAACGATCGCAGTTGCTTCAATCGAAATTCATCGATGCCATCGACGTCCGATTGCGTCATCCGCGGGACGGCTTGCAGCCACGCGGGCTCGCCGGGCATCGCCGCCGGATTGAAATTCGGAGGCCGCGCCGGAGCGAGACCGGAATAAAGTTTCTCATCACCGGGTGCCGGAGTCGCGGGACGGTGCGGGGCGTGCGGCGCGTACAACAAGAAGAACGGCTTGTCCTCGGGAACCCGATCGAGGAAATCAACCGCATAGTCACGCATCACATAGGTCAGGTAGCCGGGAACAGATTGCTCCGTGCCGAAGACATTCATTGTTGGATTGTTGTAGCCGTGAAGCCAGCAACTCCAAAAGTCGTATTCTGGCCGCGCATCGCCGGGCCACGAGTTCAGATACTTGCCGATCATTCCGGTGAAGTAGCCGCTTTGCTTTAGCGCTTCGGCAAATGTCGGATCTTTCAATTCATCGGGGTTGTTATGAACGCCGTGATGGCGCGCGTATTTGCCAGTCAGAAAACTCGCGCGGCTGGGGCAGCAGATCGCGGTCGAAATATAGCCGCGCGTAAAGGTGATCCCCTGATCGGCTATCATCGATTTCGTGAAAGGCATGAACTGACTTGTGAGCGTCTCGTGACCCTGATCGTCGGTCATGATAACGAGGATGTTCGGGCGCGACTCCGAGGCAGGCTCGGGCGACGCGCTGGTTGAAAACCCCAACGCGCTAAGTCCGATCACCAGTGCGGCGGCTGTGAGGAGCACCGCGCTGTGCTTGACGGCACGCATGCCGCCCGAGGGCAAGTTTTTCATCTATCGAAACGACCAGCTATCGCCGTGAACTTTCTTCCACAACGTTTTGACACACTGAAAATCGCCAATCGAGGAAATCGAGCCTGATGGTGCGCGATCAGTTGTTTAACTACAACGAGCGGGGTACCAAACTGCGGAGAAAACTTAGACGATGCTACGTCCTTTAGCAAGTGCCATCTGAATCGAGGGGTGTTACTTGCTGACCGAGTACTCGTAAAGCGGCTTTGAATCGGGGCCAATGAACTTCAGTTTGAATGTCTTCGAATCCACCTCCAGAATCGAAAAGCCGTTCTTCGATTCCGCAAACAAAGAGCGGGTGCGCGGGGTAGCTTTGTACAGTCCCGCGCCGGCGCCTCCTGAAACGAAAAACTCAACTCCGCCCTCGGGCTTCACATGATTGAGGATGTGATCGTGACCCGCCAGATAAACATCAACATGACTCCTCAACAGCGGCAGCAACTTTTCGTTGAGCACCGGGTTATCGCCGTGTTCGCCGTCCGAATAAATCGGATGATGTGCGTAAACGATCTTCCACTTCGAGGTACTCTTCTTCAATTCGCCGTCAAACCACGCGAGCTGCGCGTCCGATACTTCATTTGTGTCGAGCGCGAAAAACTGCACCGGGCCGGCGGTGAACGTGTAGTAGGGCGAGGGCATTCGCCAACTCGGGCTGCGATCTGAGTAGAGAATCTCCGCTGCGGGGCTGTCGCTCATCACCCAGTCGTGATTGCCGAGCGTTGCGTAAAACTTGATACCCAGCGGATCGTAGAGTTCGTCCCACAATATCTTCCATCGCGGGTCCGCCGGGCTCGACATGCCTGCGCTGTAAAAGTTATCGCCAAGCGTGATCGCGAAATCGAAGGGCGTCTTGCGATGGCATTCGGCCATCGCCGCCGCCACTTGTTTTTGACTCGATGAGCCGGTGCCGAAATCACCAAACGCGAGAACTCGAATGGGCAGATCAGTCTGCTTAAGAGAAAAACGCGCAGGGGGGACTCGCAAGAACCCGGGCAGCATCGTGCCCTTTACGAGAGAGATCCAGCGCTCCTGTTCCGCTTGCAATCGCGAGATCGCCGCTTGATCACCGCTGCGCCGCGCAAGATCGAGCCGCTTAGTGAGCAAATCGCGCGCGTCTTCCGTTATCAACCAGCGCAGCCGTTCGAGCGCGAGCAACGAGACCCGAACTTCGTTGTCTGACGAAGCGAGGCTCGCAAGCTCCTCACGAACCCTGGGGCTCGAATATCTGCCGAGCGTATCGATGATGGCCAGCCGCACGCTCACTGCCTGCTCGGCCGTCAGGACTGCAATCAGGAATTCAGTCAACTCGGCCGGCTTATTGCGCGCAAGGCCGGCGGCAAGCTGTGCGCGGCGGCGCTCATCGGATTGATCGAGCATCGCCTTCGCTTGCGAGCGCAGTTCCGGGGGCAGCTTCGCCAACTCGCTTTCGACAGCCGCTCGGCGCTGTGTGCTTGCGGGCGTCTGAGTTCGGTGACCCGCGTCAATGCAATCAGCCGCGCAAATCAACAGCAATGCGAGCGAGATTGAGAATAAGTGTCGAATGTTGATGGTGCCTCCGGAGTCTGTGAGCGCTAGCGGCCGAATCCCGTGCTGCCGCGCGGAGTTCACATATTGTACTCAATGATGATGTGTAGCCCGGGAGTTTCATACCAACCGCCGTCTGTGATTGCAATAGTACGGCACATTTATTGGCTCACCCCCTGCACGAGGCCCTCCGCTCCGATGCGATAGCAATCAATCTTTGACAATGCTTCCCACTCCAGCCTCGCTGGATTCTGGATGGCAGTCACCTGAGGCTCGGACGCGCAGTTGAATACGACGTACAGCCAGTAGTCATCGCCCAGGCTCTGAGCTGCCTTGTACTCGTTAGCCGTGAGTGCGATTTCGCCGACTCCGGCTCGTCCCTTCACTTCAATGAACCTTGTTTCGATCTGCTCGCGCGAATCAATGATGCGAAACCGACTCGAAACGAGATCGAAGCCGCGAGTATCGCTCTCAACGCTTTCGACCCTGCAACCTCGCGCTTCCTCGAAAACGATCGCTGCTCGAACCGCGATGTGTTCGATTTCGGCGAATTGCAGATCAGCCTGCGCGTCCTGCTCGTCAGAGGGCCGCGCCACTGTATAGCCGATCGCCTTGTATGCCTTCAACCGCTTCTCGTACATGCGATTCAACACCGGCACGCAAGAGTCGACATAGTCATAGACTCGAACAACACGTTTATTCTCGTGAAGCCGATGCAATCTGCCGGCGTACTGCTGCAGCGTGCCTCGCCAAGAGATCGGCATTGCCGGGCATCGAGTTGGGCGCGTGCGAGAACCTCACGGTCACTAATACCCGGTGACTCTGTGTGAACCCACAACACGTCGTGACCGTCTTGTCGAAGGGCGTCGACGGCGGCTTGCGGGAAGTTCTCGTTGGCAAGGATGCGCATCACTGCACGTGGAGTGGGTAGACCTTCTCATCGCGAAGCGCGGCGCTCGCGTATGCCAGACACGCATGAATGTCTTCTTCAGCGATGCCAGGGTAGTTTTCCAAAACTTCCTGTTCCGTCCACCCCTGAGCTAGCAAGTCAATGACAAACTCGACGGCCAATCGCGTGCCCTTAATCACCGGTTTGCCGACAAGTATGTTCGGATCAATTGTTATTCGTTCTTCCCAATTCATGTTTCTCCGATCAGAGTTTGAGATCATCCTCTCTTTTGCTTTTTCTCCTAGCCAGCTTGCGAATAGCAGGTCGTTCAGACTCCTTTTGAAAGCCACTTGAATCCCGTTTGACGATTAATAATAGCGCAGTCCGTCTTCTCTTCAATGGCGAATGCTCCTCCTATAGGTTTAAGCGTCGAGGTCGTAGGCTTCAATCGTTTTCCTTGCTGCCTTCACATCGTCAGAACCACGCGGAACTGTGCATCGCCGCTGAGCATTCTCGCGTAGGCCTCGGCTGCCTTTTCGAGCGGATAGCTCTCAATCATCGGGCGCACACCCGTTAGTTCGGCGAAGCGCAGGGTGTCCTCCGCATCAGTCGGTGTTCCCGAGGCCCAGCCTTGAATCGTTCGACTTCCAAAAATGAGTTGTATCGGCGTGACCTCGATGGGAACAATATCCGCGCCGACGACCAGGAGTTTGCCGTTCGGCCCCAGACCGTCGATCAGCTCGGACATCGCTTTCGAGCTTGGGGCCGTGGCCAGAATCACCTTCGCTCCGCCCAGCTTTTGCAATTCCTCGGCTGCGTTCGTCGCTTTGCTATCAATGTACACGCTCGCTCCGAGCTGCTTTGCGAGCCCGGCATTTTCGGAGCCGCGCCCGATAGCCGCGACCTTATAACCAGACTTGTTCGCGAATTGGATTCCGAGGTGACCCAGACCACCGATTCCTTGCACCGCAACAAGGTCGCCCGGGAACGCGCCGCTGTGCCGCAGCGCGTTGAAGGTCGTAATCCCCGCGCAGAGCAGCGGGGCTGCGTCAACGTCACTCAGACTTTCCGGTATCGCCACCAGTGCCTCGACGGGAGCCACCATGTATTGCTGATATCCGCCATCGTAGCTGATGCCCGCAATTTTCATGTTCACGCAATTGCCAAAATCTCCGCGCCGGCATGACGTGCACGTGCCGTCGTGGCCGCCGTGCCAGCCGACGCCGACACGCTGTCCCATTGTCCACGCGGAAACACCGGCTCCCACTTCATCGATTACGCCAACGACTTCGTGTCCGGGAACGCGGGGATACTGAATGCCCGGAAAGCCGTCTTTCGTGAGCACATCACTGTGGCAGACGCCGCACGCCTGCACCTTGATGCGCACCTGTCCCGCGTCGGGGGTGGGAATCTCGCGTTCGACGATTTGGAAATCTGCTCCCGCACTGGGAACCTGGGCTGCCTTCATCAGTGCTGCTCCTGCTTTTGTCGTTGCCATAAACGCTCCTATGGATTTTGAACCTCATTCACAAGCGTCACTCTACTGGCGGAGATCGAGTCTACGATATTTGTGGTCACAACGGCATCCGGAGACACTCAAGCCCCTTTTTCCGACACCGTGAATCTCCCCGCATTCTTCCTGACGAACTCCTGCACGCTGAGCGGCGCTTGCCCCGTTAGCGTGAGCACGTCGTCCGACAACCGGTCGTAGCGTCCCGCGCGATGCAGATCCGCCATCGTCGCGAGGTGGTTCACCAGGTGAACCGGCAAACCGAACTCGACGAGCCCTTGCCGCCACCGCTCGAGCGGAATGTCCTGATAGGTAATCGTGCGGCCAAGCGCCTCCGAATACTCCTGTGCATAGAAATCCATGTTCTCGGACTGCGGGCCGGTCAGGTGATAGAACTTACCGATGTGCGGCTGCGGGTCGGCGAGCAGTGCGGCGAGCACCCGCGCAACGTCTTCCACCGCGACCGGCGAAGTCTTGCCATCGCCGAACGGTAGTCTGATCTGATTTGATTCCCTGACCGAATCAGAAGTGAAAATCAGGAAGAAGCCTTCGAGCATCACCGTCGGCCGCACGTGCACGACCGGCAGGCCGGACCAGTTCAGTGCCTGCTCGGCGAGCCAGTGCAGCTTCTGCTGCCGGCTAGCGGTGGTTTCGGTAATGCTCATCTGCGCGACCGTCATCTGCGACATATTGATGAACGCCTTCACGCCGTGATGCTTCGCCACCGCCGCCGCATTGACCGTCGCAGCCAGATAGTCATCCGAAACCGACATGCCGAAGTACGTCGTCTCGCAGCCGGCAATCGCCCTGTGCATCGAATTGAGATCAAGCAGATCGCCGGCCACGACTTCCGCGCCTATGTCGCGTAACGCCTGCGCGCGTTCGTCTTCATTTCGCACCATCGCGCGCACCGCTCTGCCTTGCTTCAAGAGCAGTTCGGCGAGGGTACGCCCTACCGCGCCGACGCGGCCCGCCGCGCCGGTGACCAGAATGGGCTTTGCCATATTTTACCCTCTATGCGTTTACCTGGATCGAAAGCCGGCGGGCCGATTCAGTTCTCGCCGGCCCTCGTCTGATGACTATGACGTCGTAGTCGTTCATTGCGGCAGTTCAGACCCGGCCTGCTCCGCTGCCATGTACTCGGCGTACCAGTCCGGCCAATTCTCGTCGCGCTGCCCACCGGCGCGCTTCTCATGCTCGCCGTGAGCGGCCTCCGCACGACGAAGCGCGCTTGCCAGATCGTTCGCCGACGCGAAGGTCGTCGTCGCAGGGTCGAGGCGGCCGGGCACCCGCGTCGTGATTTCCTGGAACAGCCAGCCGTTGCCGTCGGGATCACTAAACGAGGCGAATGAGCGATAGCTGCGACGCTCGGGATCCGGACCACTGGCCCGGAGCCGCCCAAACAGGTAGGGATCATCTGTGCCGGCGTACACGCCGTTGGCGTCGTGAAACACCTCGCTGATTTCGACGCCGCGACCAAGCAACTCGTCGCGGGCGGCCTGGATGTCGGAGACGATCAGGTACAGACCCTGGGCGGAGCCGGGCGCCGCCGCAGTGACGTTCTTGCCGAAGATGACCGAGCATCCGGAGCCCGGCGGCGTGAACTGGATCACGCGGAAGTCGTCACCGCCGGCGAAGTCGGCGTCGAGCCGCCACCCGAGCCTCCCGTAAAACTCCTTCGCGCGGTCGACGTCCGAGACGGGGATGATGACTATCTCGAGCTTCATATCGACTCTCGCTACGCTCGCGTCTTTGGCGTCGTTACTACGGATTTCATCCTTCAGATTATCCATGTTCCTTCCTCCTATGCATTCACCTGAATCGAAAGTCAGATTTGTTGACTGCAACGTCAGCCAGAAAGTTTAGCCTAATTTCGCCTTAAGGAATCTGCCGGAAAAATAGTTTTTCTCTGCGTCTCTGCGGTGAATTTTGCTCGAAAAAACAGCTCACCGCAGAGGCGCCGAAAACGCAGGGAACGCGCAGAGTCCTTTTTCCGACAGACTCCTTAAGCAGTGACTGTCCAGTATCAACTTGCGTAATAGGTGAAGACAAGGCCGCGATCGACACGCGGGTGGCAAGGAAAGCAAGTCTTGAGGTTGCGCCTCGCCGGCAAGTTTGCAGGCCTTTTTGAATTGAGACGAATCCCTGATGGAGCGGGTTTGATTATCCTTGCGTTGAGGTTGAGTCGAGAATTTTCGACAAGACAGATCATTCCCCGGCAGAGTAACGCTGTAAGCAATCATCACGCTCCTTTGCTTCGGCGTCAGGTTTCATTTTTTCTCTTTGTTCCGGCGACTGGCTCAGGCTTTGTTCGAGTCGCTTGCGGCCGCGCGCGAGGCGTGACATCACAGTGCCCACAGGAATCTGCGTCACGTCAGCAATTTGTTTGTACGATAACCCCTCCAACTCTCGCAGCACTATCACCTCTCGAAACTCCGCGGGCAACTCCTCAATGGCTTGTGTGACTAACTGACTGTTTGCCTTTTGCAGCATTAGCGCCTCCGGATTCGGGCGATCCTCCGAGCTATGTATCTCTTCATCGAATGGGATGCCCTGTTCCGATGCGTGATTCCGTTGGCGCCACGTGTAGAACGTATTACGCACGATCGCGAGCAACCAGGGTCGACTGTCGTTACCATGAAAACTGCGAAAGTGCTTGAGAGCGCGCAGGTAGGCCTCCTGCACCACGTCTTCAGCATCCGTGGCATTGCGAGTGAGCCAGCGCGCCAGATTGTATGCCGCATTAAGATGCAATAAGAGTTCTTCCATATTTCCTCTATTAGCATCGCGCCACCCGCCCCCCGTAGTGTTCGGCTAGCGTTGGATAAGCACCGCTGCTCTTGCCGCCCTGAGCGGGTGTCGCGAAGCCAGCAGTGTCACTCGGGTGGCTGGGTACCTCAATGCAGGGAGGGTGATACGGCGGTGACATTCGGGTGACTTGGCCCGCTGGGTTGATAAATGGTGAAACGCGTGGTGCGAAATGGCTGGTAATTGATGCGCGCTGGTCAGGGTGATAGAATCGCGATGCTTACGAGAGGCCGGACGGGGACGGTAGTCGTTACGTTGTTCCCCAGGGCGACGACTTCTCGCGAGGAGAGGCTTGGAGAATGAGCCAGCCAATACCCACCTCCCGTACCATCCATTTCGAGAATTTCGAATTCGATTTCCGGTCAAGTGAACTTCGCGAGAACGGACGCAAGGTTAAGGTCCAGGGGCAGCCAGTTCAAATCCTTGCCATGCTGCTTGAACAACCTGGGGAACTGGTGACTCGAGAGGAGCTCAGGAACAAGCTCTGGCCAGGCGACACGTTCGTGGACTTCGAGCACAGTTTGAACGCCGCCGTCAAAAGGTTGCGCCAGGCTTTACACGACTCCGCTGATAACCCTCGATTTGTCGAAACGCTCGCGCGGCGAGGCTATCGCTTCATCGCAGAGGCGGCCGCGGCCGAAGGCGCTCGTGTTCGTACCCCAGAGCCCGCGCCCGGCAATGTTCTAACGGAGGACGATCGCGAGCAGCCTGAGGTTATTGAGAAGACCGCCACAATCAATCATCTCGCGTGGCCTCTTGCGTGGAAGATATCGGCCCTCGCGCTGCTTGTGATACCGGCCATTGTCGTAGTCTGGATACTCCGCTCCCGGAGCGCCCCCTCACCTGCCATTCGATCCCTGGCAGTGCTTCCACTTGAGAGCCTCTCCAGTGATCCATCTCAGGAGTACTTCGCGGACGGAATGACCGATGAGCTGATCACTGACCTCGGACAGATCAGCGCATTACGAGTTATCTCACGCACCTCAATAATGCAGTACAAAGGCGTGCGGAAACCGCTGCCACAGATCGCACGCGAATTGAATGTCGATGCTGTAATAGAAGGCACAGTATTGCGCTCCGGCGACCAGGTTCGCATCACGGCGCAGTTGATCCGGGCAAGCGACGACAGGCATTTGTGGAGCCACAGCTATGAAGGCGAGTTGCGCGATGCGCTTCGGCTCCAGAACAAAGTTGCGAGCGCCATAGTTGCCGAGATCCAGATCAACTTGAACTCCAAAGAACAGATCGCGCTGACAAACGAGAAGGCTGTGAATCCGGAAGCCTATGAAGCCTATCTGAAGGGACGATACTTCTGGAATAAGCGGACGGCTGATGGCCTGCGAAAGGGCATCGATTACTTCAACCAGGCCATCGAAAAGGATTCAACCTATGGGCGGGCTTACACGGGCCTGGCAGATTCTTATGCCTTGCTCGGAGACTGGGAGTACGGCGGCATGGCTCCCAAAGAGGCATTCCCAAAAGCCGAGGCGGCGGCGGCGAAAGCGCTCCAGCTTGACGACACGCTCAGCGAAGCCCACACCTCGCTCGCATTTTGCCTCGATCTCTACGATTGGAATTGGGAATCGGCTGAGGCGGAATTCAAGCGAGCGATCGAGCTCAATCCCGGTTACGCAACGGCTCATCATTGGTATAGCTGGCATCTTGCCGTACTCGGAAGAAAAGATGAAGCAATCGCGGAGATGCGAAGAGCGGCAAACCTGGATCCGCTTTCGCTGATCATCAGCGCCGATTTGGCGGAAGTCCTTCTAGTTGGCCGGCAAAATGAGCAGTCCATCCAACAAAGCTTAAGCACGATCGCATTGGATCCCGCCTTTTCGGTTGCCCACTATCAATTGGGACAGGCGTACGTGCAAAACCAGATGTACAGCGATGCAATGTTGGAATTTCAAAAAGCAATTGCGCTGTCAGGAGCCAACACAACCTTCTCTTCCAATCTGGCCTACGTCTACGCACTGGCAGGCAGGAGAGGCGAGGCAGAGAAGATTCTCAATGACCAGATGAATCGAGAACACGGGGTTTCAAACTCCGCTCAGATTGCCTTGATCTATGTTGGCTTAGGCAAAAACGATCAGGCAATGATCTGGCTTGAGCGAGCTTATGAGGAGCGATTCAACCCGTCAATTCTGGCGCGCCCGTCCTTCGACCCATTGCGATCCGACAAGCGGTTTCAGGATCTTATGCATCGCATCGGGCTTAACCGTGAGCCATAGTCGCCGGAGCGCTTCAACCACGAGCGAAGTGCCCGGGGCACTTCGCTCATTCTGTGGTTGCTTTGATCTTGATGGTTACCTTGCGGCGATGACGACCTCGGCGGGTTGGGCGCTCGAGGCCGACTGCCCCTTCTCATTGTCGACCTCACGCTCGGCCTGCCGTTCCACTGACGACTTCGGAATTTCCGAACCGATGGTGTCACCGATCGCCCAAACCTGAAAAAGAAAATACTGGTCTCCATACCGATGGAAGATCACGACCGTCTCGTTCCTGGACTGGATAGATTGAGCAGAATGGCTCAACAGAAATACGGTTGCCTTGCCATCGTCGCTTGTTATCCGTATCACGCCATTGAGATTCACTCCGCCGGACTGAATCGTGTACTTCCCTGCCGGGAGTACGTTGTGATCAGCAGTAAAATCGAACGGCACGTTGACTCTTATCGCGCTGGATGAATCCGCGGCGGCAGGCGCCACCATGGACGTGATAGTCAACGCAACAACGCTTAATATCGTCGCCGCCTTTAGAATTTGCTTTTGCATGATTCGCTATCTCCTTGTCTCGATCATTCTGAAGTTGGTCTTCGGTAACCAATACCGATCCAGTTAATCAAAAATTCCCGGAGGATTCCGGGAAACCATCGATAAGATAAATAGAACGGAGCGATAGTAATGAATGATGCACGAGCGTAGTCTGCAAACGGGAACGCACTGGGCTAGTGATCGAATTCTGCGGTTTATCCTGGATGGCTATTGGTTTCCTTCATTGTGGCCTTCTTTCAATGAAGTTTCGGCCGCCGGCGGAAGCGAATCGAGTCTGCGTAGTGCAGCTACCACCTGCCAGATATCCTGGTCCGTGAGCAATCTGCCCCAGGCAGGCATCCCTGTGTTACGGATCCCGTGTTTGACGATCCAGAAGAGCTCTCCCTCGGTGTACGACGATGGTTGTACGGTGAATTGCGGAGCAGGCGGATAGAAGGAAGCGCCCAGGACACTCGGGCCTCTGCCCGGTGTCCCGTGACATCTCGCGCACAGTTCGGCGTAGATTTCGCCGCCGGCAATTAAATTCTCGTCAGTCGGATCCACTGGGTTCGGCTGCTGTTCGGCGTTGTGAGCCACGGAGGCATGAACTGCTATAGGGATGAATCGCATCTCCAAACCGGAAGGCGGAACATCGGCGTTGACGGGCAGCAAACCGAATTTGAACGCGCCGATTCCGATCGTGAGCGCGATCACCAGCAAAACAGTAATGCCCAATACTAGTTTTTTCACCTCTCAAAACCTCCTTAATTCGGAGCCGGTCCGCCAGGCAGCCGATTCGCATCGGCTGCCTGTGAGTTTGCGCCGCGCAAGGGACGTCTTTCAGGCGGTAGCGATCGACCGCGACTCATTTCCCTTACTCAAGGAAGCGGCCGTGGCTCGCCGTAGAGAAAGTCATCCATCATGACGATATCCAGTTTGGCATCATCGTCCGGCCCCGGGGCGACATGTCCGCTCGTTATCCGCACTCGGGCGATGCGCGCGTCCGCAAACACGACGCCGACGAAGGAAAGGCTCCCATCGCCTGGCGAGGCTGGGACAAGGCTGGTGAACAACAGCTCGCCGTCGACGCCGAAGAACTCGATCTGTGAGCTGGCGCCACGCTTTCCCTTCTTCGAGGCGCCCGGCTGGTCAACATCGGAGAATACGGCGCCGAACCCGGTTGTCGCCGCCGACATGTTAGGGCTGCCGGGCACAAGGAAGTCCACTTCAGTGATGTTGCTTCCGATGGCGCTGAACAGCCGCACGGGGCTGAACGCTTGAAAGATGGTGCCGTAGGCCGGGTTGCCGAAAGTGGTGGCCAGACCGGAGAGCGGGGCTTGCACGAAGCCCGTTCCGGGTGTGGTGAAGAGGGCTCCGCGGTTTAGAAAACCGGTGAACGGCGTTGGCACGACAGCAGTCGCCGCGGAGCCCCCGCCATCCCAGTTGATCTCTCGGCGACCAACGGCGAGCGGTCCCACCGCGTTGCCGTTGTTGGGCGCTCCCAGCGCAGCGCGGAACCCATCAACCGAGCCCTGAATCGACGCTATCGTCGGCCCGGATGCCTGGAACACGATCGGCGCGACAAAGTCCCCCCCCGGGTTGCCACCTGACTGCGTTGTGTTGCCAAGTGCCTGGGCCTGGCGAACTGCGACAGACATCATAACCGACAGCACGCCAAAAACGGCTACCGCGGTCCAAACTAGAGGTTTCTTCATTGTTGTAAGCTCCTTTTCGTCTATTCCTTTGATTGTTATGAAACGTGGCGTCATCATGCCGAACTCAACTCGGTGAGCGGTGTTGATAAAGCCCTTCCTAACCAGACGAGCACGCATTCCGCTCATCCGGCCTTACACACGGCACTGTATTTTTTCGACAACAGCAGCCTGCGCTCCGCGCACCAGGTCCGCAGCGTAGAAGTAAGCGAACCCTTACGCGTTCACTGAAGTGGTCAACCCTCTGAATCGATGTGAGCGACGGTTCTCTCGCAGACTATTTGAATTTGGTTTCGGCTAATCCGTGACGATCAGTCTCCCAGCCATGTCCTCGTGGCCGCTTCCGCAAAAAACGTTGCAAGAGAAGGTAAATTCTCCCGTCCTGACTGGCGTGAACGTAACACGAGTAACTTTGCCGGGCTCGATCCTGGCGGTGACCATGAAATCCGGGATGCTGAATCCGTGGACCCGGTCTGTCGAAGTTAGTTCCAATGAGACAGGCTCGCCCTTCTTCACAGTCAACTCGTTCGGCGTGAAATCGAATTTCTTCGCGGTGATTTTGATGACCTTTACGTCGCCGGCCCGAGGCCGAGAGTATGTCGTGTATGCCAGGGCACCGAGTGCGGTGGCCATGATTATCACAAGTATCATTGTCCTTTTCATAACATCATTCTCCTCGGCGACCGTTTTCAGGCGCCTTGTATCGCGAGTTCTCCGATCTCGTAGCGGGCGTTTTTTACGTCGGCTCCTATTTCGCGGTAGCCGAGGCCCTTGTACGGCGCGGCGGCGTCCCACGGAATTGGAGCCCTCTTTGGAGTCGAGCCGGGAGCCGGCAACGGAAACATCAACGACTTGGCCGCGTGGTGAGCGATGTGGCCAGTCATGTAATGATGTTCCTGGTGAATGTGCCCGTAAAAAACAGTCACATTCCGGTAGGGCATAAGCGAATCGATCACACTCTTGGCGTCTGCCGTCGCCCAGTCCCACTGGGGATACAAATCGAACAAAGGTCTGTGTGTAAGCACTACTATCGGCGCATCACGCTTGAGCCCTTTCAAATCCGACTGTAGCCATTTCAACTGCGCTTCGCCGACAATCGCTCCGGGATCCGAGACATTGTCCAGTACTATGAAATGGACTCCTTTGTGATCGAACGTATAATTCAGTTTTCCAAAGAATTCCTGGTAAGCATCGCCGCGATCCAGCGCGGCATCATGCTCGCCGGCCATGTAGTGCACCGTCCTTACGTTGAGCTGACCGGCGATGTCCTGGAATTGCGTCATCCTGCCGCGGCGCTCTTTGACATCATCGGTAGTGTGAGTAAGATCGCCGGTGAACACGACGAAGTCCGGTTTCTGATCCAGGCTATTGACTGCGGCCACCGCTTTCTTGAGCGTCCCTTTTGCGTCCGGGTTTACCTTTGGACCGTCAAAGCCAATGTGTGTATCCGAGAGCTGCACGAAATAGAACTCTTCTTGTTTTGGCCGGGTAGCCCCGAGAATTCTGCCTCCTAAGCCGGAAGCGAACACGATTCCACCCACACCCGCCAGCTTCATAAAATCACGTCTATCAATCTCCATGCGGCCTCCTTTGGTTCAATCGAGAGCGACTCGCCCGTCACAGTGAATTCTTGCAGTAATCTACGTTCTTGGTTGAATCGCTCTCGTCGGCGTATACCAGGTTAGCTCGGCAAATATTCCCGGCGAGTTTTCATGGGATTGCGGGAATAAAAGATTGATCGATTCGGTCTTATCGGTGGGACCGCAACAACAGCGCGAAGAGAACCCCTAGCAATAGTTCATAATGCTTGTCATAGCGGGATCGTGAGGTGGAGGATTATTCCTATGCGTCTTAACCAAGTCACCATCCCATCGATCGACGTAAAAAGATCAGTCGAGTTCTACAAGCGGCTCGGGTTGATTCAGATCGTCGAGAGCCTGCCGAATTACGCCCGCTTTGTTTGTCCTGACGGCGATTCGACGTTTTCAGTTCATCTAGTTGAGAAAGTTGCCACAGGGGAAAAGCCCGTCGTTTATTTCGAATGCGATGAACTCGAGCAAACGGTTGCGGAGATCGAGCAACGAGGCGTCAAGTTAGATTCTGGACCGGTCGGCCAAAGCTGGTTGTGGCGAGAGGCCTATCTTCGAGACCCTGACGGCAACGTGATCTGTCTCTACTCCGCAAAGGAAAACAGATTGAATCCGCCGTGGAGGCTTCAGCGAGAGAATGCATAGGAAAGAACTGCTACCTACTGGCTCTACACCTGGCGGCTATCAAGCTGATGCCGCCGTGCTGCTCGTGAGGGCTGAACTGCCGAACATCACCAACAATAGATTCAAGCAAGGATTGTGAAGCGAAGGAGACCCAACGTGAGTTGTGAAGAGAGTAGAACGCTCATTGATGCCTATGCAGACGGTGAGTTGGACCTGGTCAGCAGCTTAAGCGTAGAGCGGCACATGCAGGTTTGCGAAGACTGCCTGCGCGCCCATCAGAACCTTAAGGCGCTGCGCTCTCTCATGCACGACGAGTCTTTGTACTACCAGGCTTCCGCAGGGCTGAAGAAAAATATCACCTCTGCATTGCGCGCCGAGGTCAAGAGCGAGAGGCACCCGCCCCTGGCATCGTGGCGCTGGCTCGCCGCCGCCGCTTCGGTGGCCCTTGTGGCCATCGCGACCTTAACGTTTGTTCAACGCCCAAAAGGTACTTCGCCGGAAGACCTCGTCGCGCAGCAAGTCATTTCCAGCCACGTGAGATCTCTTATGGAACCGCACCACTCGGTAGACGTGCCATCGTCGGACCAGCATACGGTGAAGCCATGGTTCAATGGGAAGCTGGATTTCTCACCTCCCGTCGAGAACGCCGCGGATCAAGGGTTCCCTTTGGTTGGGGGCCGCCTGGATTACCTGGGAGGCAGGCCGGTCGCAGCTCTGGTTTATCAGCGCCACCAGCATTACATCAATCTTTTCATTTGGCCTTCAAATGACGCTCGTGAGATGGCAGAAAAGTCGATGAGTCGGCAGGGGTATAGTCTAATTCACATGAACAAGTCCGGCATGGAGTATTGGGCGATATCCGACCTGAATGAAGCCGAACTGCGGCAATTCGCGGAGATAATACAGAGTCGCCTTCAACCTTCGCGCTGAAACCAAGATTCTTGATTCATTGGTGGCCCCTGGAGGATTCGAACCTCCAACCAAAGGATTATGAGGACAAATGTTGGATGGTGCAACAGCGTGCAATGGACTGCAACTCATTGAAATCAGTCCAAAATAACGCCACCGGCCAGTGCGAGAACTACGGCCATTTTACGCTGGTTTCTGCCTAGCATTGCCACAAATTTGCCACAAGAATCGCCGACAGGCTACTGATGATTGCCTGCAGCGTCTCGGCCGCAGGCTTTGGGTAACGGCGATTTCCCTTCCAGACCGCGTCCAACGCGATCAATTGTCCACAGAAGAAATCCAAACGATGCTCGTCTCTAAGTAGAGAGAGTTTCAATTTCAACAATCAGGTCAAGTTAGTTCTTGGGCACGGACAACTGTGTCTGGGCGATTCCTTGGATTCCTTGACCACTCTCTTTGGAGGAGTTATGGCACTTCGAAAACAAGACGTTGTGAGATTGCCAATACGCCGCGATGAAGCGTCGGTACTTCCGCGGCCGTTACTGGAGCTCTACAACCGTGCCTCGCTGTTTCTCGACAAGAAGTCAACACACCAGGACCACTACTGGGCGGTCGGAATACACAAAGCAATCCACAAAGCCTTTCCAGAATGCGGGGAGACCCATACAGCTACGACAAACATCCCAGGAACGAATCGGTCGTCGATCTGCCAAGTCTCCCCGCAGATAACTCAGAGTCAGCGAAAGCCGGAAACGCGATCCACAATCAAACATCGCGCAAGCAAAAGAAAACGTCGGAGCAAATCAGGTCCACAACAGCTAGCGTTCAAGCTTGTGCACGAACACCGACCTGATTGTCGGGGGGCGCATGATGAGGATGATCAGGTTCACTTCCGCAGGTTTCAAAGAGCAGTGTCCATGGAAGTAGGTCAACGTGTAGTCTTGGTTTGTACCATCTGGTCAACCCATAACCAAATGCCGATCGAGAGCGGCACCTGGGGAGAGATCAGCGAGGTCGGCAGCACAATCAAGGTGGAGTGGCAGTTGCCATATTACGCGAGCCCTTTGTGGGACCGCTTTCCACCCGATGAGTACTTAGATTATTTCGAGGAGGAGTTAGAAATGAATTCGTTTTCTCTCTGAGAGAAAACCTTAGCTCTGCCATTGGACCCGTGGCGGAGCTTTTTTGGCTAACAATGTACTTTCCGCGCCAAGCGGCAACGCTGTATCCTTCTAGCGGCTGAATTACTTTTATTCAATCATTGGCGCTCTGGCACGCCAATCAGGGGAAATTCAAATCAGGTAAACTAGGTGCAACTGAACGATGAGAGGACTCGCGTGTGATTACGGAAGAACGGTTCGTTGAGATCGTCAGATATAACAAGGAACAGAGCGGCGTAGAGTTTAAGTGCGCCGGATCAATGGATGATAAGCCATTTGTCGCAACTGTTGTTCGCGCGATTCTAGGAATGTCGAATCGATCCGGCGGTGGGCTCGTTATTGTGGGCATCGGCGATGATCACATCAATATCTGGCCTACCGGAATACCCGCGGACCAGTTGCAGACTTGGCGGTTCGACCGACTTGCAGACATTGTCGCTGTCTATGCCGACCCGACTGCGCGATTTGAAATGCAAGTGCTTGACTACGACAGCAAACGATTTGTCATACTTGAAGTTGCCGAATTTGATGACGTTCCGGTGTTATGCAGACGGAGTTACGGGGATACGCTGCATGAAGGCACTTTGTACGTTCGAAGTCGAAGAAAACCGGAGACAGTATCCGTGCGCTCAGTACAGGATTTGAGAGATGTAATTGAATTGGCATTGAAAAATCATCTAGCTCGATATCTTAGGCTTTCCAGCGCAGCCGGGATCACATTGGCCTCAAAGCCGACGGACGATGATCTATTTGCGCAGCAAATAAAGGAGTTCGATTGAGCGAAGTAATCGATAGAATTAAGTCTCGAGGGTATTGGAGTATCGTAATTCGACCGACGAGCTTCGTGGAGAATCGATTGCCGACTCTGGAGAGTGCCCTTGCCTTAGTGCAGCGATGCGCCGTCTCTATTGAAAAGAGAGGCTGGCCCTTTCCACAGATTGAACTTGAACGTAATTTGATCCGCGGTGACAAGGATGAATGGGTTGGGCAGGAGATGGATTGGCACATTCACGTCGAGACTTGGCGAATGTACAAGAGCGCTCAGTTCGTTTACTTGGGGGGATTCTGGTCGGATTGGAAAGATCAATCGCTCTGGCCAGGACCCGCGCAAGGCTGGGCATCTGAGTCCCAATGGTTATATGTCGGAGAGGTCATTATTAAGCTCTGGGAAGCCCACAGATTCGCGGCCGGAATGGCTGTTGCGTTGCCTGAGTTCGAATCCTTCTCGATCGATGCAAAACTCGTTGGGCTCAAAGATCGGGTCTTGCGTTTAGGAATGTTCGGCCGCGGGGAACTCGACGAGCGAATTCTGATTTCAAATATGCTACTGCATAAGGAGACCTTGTCGGGGGAGCGGATCATTGGCGGAAGCGATGAGATCGCTTTATCTGCGGCTGCCGCTATCTTCCAACAAGTTGGGTGGGATCCTGGACTTGAATTGCTTAGAGCTATACGCGAAGAGCTTCTAAGATAGTTCGGGGAACAAGCCTGGGGCGTTTCTTGGCCTCCCAGTTTTGACCCAAACTCATCTAGGGTCACTGTCGGGGTTGTCAAGGAACGATTGGGGTTTCATTTATGTTCATTTAGGGAGTCTTCCACGCGCCGCTCATAAAGCTCCTTAAATCGGGCCAAGGCTCGATGGAGTACGTGGTTAAATTGCACTCTTGTTAAGCCAAGGTCTGCGCAAATCTTGTCCTTGTCCTCATCGCGAAGGAAATAGCGAAAAAGAAGCTCTCGATCTCTTTCGACTTTCAATTCACTCAGCAGGTGCTCAACTATCCTTCTTTCTTCCTTCTTAAGTATCTCGTCGAGTGGACTCGGTGCGGGGTCTGGAATGTTCTCGGCGTCTGATGTAGATTCCCAATCACGAAACTTACTCACGTTCCGCAGATGGCTAACGGCCACATTCCTTGCTAGCGAGAATATGAATGCAGTCAGCCTGTCTGGCTGTCGGAGTTCTCCCTTCCTGATCTTTTCGAGTGCCATTGCAAAAGTGACTTGGCTGAGGTCCTCTCGCGCCGAGGGGCTTCTGACGGTTCTGTCAATAAGAATAGCCACGGCCCTCGCATAACGGCTAACAAAGTCAGCTTCGGCACTCCGATCTCCACCTATGATTAGACGCACGAGTTCTGTTGTATCTAGTTCTTCAACCACTACGTCGTTTGAGCCTCTTTCTCCGGTGAGGTACCCACACCCTATGCTGGAGACCGGGCAGTTGCGGACTTCCGATCACAGCCCGCGTCTCTCATCGAGAAAACAAGCTCTTCGGTTAGCCAACTAAGCTAGTGGAATCATTTCCGAATGAGCCTCTAAAACCCAAATCGAACTAGCGAATTAGCTCTTGATTGCTTTTTTCAGCAGCCACATCGACGAACGCGCGTAGGCGATTCGCAGACTGAATAAGCAACTGAACTACGATCAGAGCCTCGTGATACAGTGCGCCTACATCATTTGTGTCCGCACGGGCCGAAGAGAATGAAAGACACTGCGTTGTTGTTGTTGGGCGCAAGCGAAGCAGCGCTTGACAGTTGGAATTCAAACAGAACCTGGTCCCAATCGGATTGTCGAAACCACAGGCGTGACAGGGTATGCGAAGGTCAGTCATTTCTTGCCTCCATTTGCAAACCAGATGCAAATCCACCTATTACTAGGTTGGCTGACATTATCGTCAGTCAGCGGTCTAGCGTGAGCAGAAGCGTCCGCACAAAGTTTCCCAGACTTACGTGCGGACCCAATTCTACCATCAATTCATGGAGAAGCAAGAAATTTCTTTAAGAGATAGAACCCTCATGTATATAGTGCTCGGTGAAGCCCAATTGTCTCACCTCGCGATGCGACAATTCGCGATTCACGACGACTATATTAGTGGAGCGACTCAGACTCGGCTGTAAATCGTGTAGTTCGGTTACAGACGGGAGTGAGGTTGTTGTTCGCAGCTCCATTCAAACCAGATGCTGTGTGATTTGCCACGCAGCAAAGAACCTTCGGGGCGCGCCATTTCCCAGACTTAGGCGCGCCTTTGAGGGTCTAAAATGGCATAATAGGGTATAGCTAGCTCAGCAGTCCCTCCGGGCAATTATTACTGGAGACTACTGGGCACGTGTTTGGTTCTTGCTTTTCTGCGCCCACAAAACCATCTGCTGCGTCATCAGCTTAGGTTGGTCTGTATTAATCGGACATCAAGAGTCCCTCGGCGTTTATGCGCGCCTGATTTGTTGATCTACCACCTTCTCAATACACTTTTTGTAAAAATGCCATGGGCACCCGATTTAGAAGGGTTGAGGATGGAGCCGAGGGGCTACTTGGCTCAAACGCAATTCGAGGGATATGAAGGTGGATTGACCTTCCCTGAACCAGAGGGCTATCGTCAGCCGGTCGAACCAAGCAATCAAGAAGCAGAAGGCGACCAAAGTTGAAGTTTGCCAATTAGGTCGGTAAATGACTGGTTTCAAAAATTTCACCGTGACGAGCCTTCGGAAGGATTCACGCTCGGAACAGGACCGACTGTATCGGATCGTGCTCTAGCACAAGGATCTGACCTTTTCCCAAATCACCAAGAGCAGTTCGGATCGAACCCTCACTCCAGTCTTCCATAAATCTCACCGCAGAGAGACTCGCATAGCCACGGTCAAGCTCGATGCTAAGCCACTTGCGTCCGAGGTCCTCGGCAACATATCCCGTGGTGTTTGAGCCTGAGAAGATGTCCACTACAACGTCGTCCGGATCAGTTAGGAACTCAATAAAGAATCGTGGCAGATCGCTCGGGAAACGCGCTGGGTGACTATCCCGACCGAGCGTTTTGCATATCCGAAGATAGTGGGAGTTACTGTCCGTGTTGGGTATCTGCAGTAAGTTGGATGGGATGGCTCCGCCATTGTTTCTGCCAAATGCTTCTGCAATGTCATGCCCCGATGGTCGCTCTTTTGGTCTATAAAACTTATTGGGGTTCTTAAGTAGCATCTTCATTCGCTCGGAGTAAGGCACGAGCACCCGGCTGACGTCGGCCTTTGGGTTTTCAGTCTTTGAAAACCACCACACCGTGTTGACAGCGTCCTTCGCACGGATCTTGCGCTTATTCACCCATTCAATCGGCGAGGGAAGTTTGGCTGGATTGTACCAAAAGAACTCCTCGGCCAAGTGATATCCCAATCGGTCGCAGAAATCGAGAAGCACACGGAAGTTGTAGAGCGAGCGGACCGGTTTGCCGCGCTGGTAGGCGCCGCCCAAGTCAAGGACAAAGCTTCCTGTGTCCTTGAGTGGTCTGAGCGCGGCCCGTCCAAACTCGCTCAGCCATGCGACGTACGCATCTTGGTCTTGGTTTCCGTATCTCTTTTGGCGCAGCAATGCAAAGGGGGGACTGGTGATGATGAGGTCAATTGATTGCGAAGGCAACGCCTCAAGCACTTTCCTACTATCAGCGCATAGTTGAAAACCATAGCGCGTCGTGTAGACACTAAATTCTTGAGGAAGATCAAACATCGTGAGCCTCCTCTGGAGAGGGGAGAATAGCTCCAGGGTTCAACTCCCACTTTTGTGCAATCCAACTTTCAACAAAAGACCAAAGCAGACTAATTGCATACTGAAGTTGGGGGGCACTCTCCTGCAAGCCGGCTATTGCCGCGGAAACTTGGTCGCGCGGCAGATGTCCGAGCAACCATACCGTCCACTGTGATGGATCGTTTCGTTTAAGTTCGTCGAGAAGTTTCGAGAGAACTTGATCGTGTATTGGTTGTTGTTGTCGCAACGCTTCTGCACAGCCTGCTACGATATCTTGATTGGCCTCTCGGAGACCGGATAGTACGATCGGGATTGCAGGTCCTCCTATCGAGACGATTCCCTCCAGTGCTTCTTCCCGAATACCGATATCAACGTCTGAGAAGGCTTGCTTCAATCGAGCCGCCGCCTTTTCACTTCCGACTCTACTAAGACACCAAGCGGCGGCACTGCGAACGAAATAAGGTTGGGCTGTCTCATCAAGAATCTCGCAGAGAAGTTCTACGGCTCCCTCGGTGGCAGTTTCACCCAATGCAATAACCGCTTCAAGCTGCGTTTGTTCGTCTGAGATGTTCAAATAGGGATCAAAGAGCTCACGAGGAGACTCGCCGCAAACAGAGGCCAAGTAGGAGATTGCTTCGAGACGAATATAAACGTCTTCTTCGTCGTCACGTGCGAGTTCACTGACGGCCCTTTGGTGCGACGCGTCATTCAGAAGACGAGCGAGTTTGACACCTGTAAACCGCTGCGTACGTTCGCGCGAGGATAATAGGTGTGACAAGTGTCCATTGGGTAGGTGTCCTGGACAAGCGAGCTCGGCGTTTCTTAAAAGCACGACTTCAGAGGCGATGATTTGATTCACTTCTACGGGTTCGGATGGCTCGACGACAATGTTCTGGCCGGGGTGCACATTCCACGTTTGGCGGCGGCCTGTAGCTCGTTGAAGAGTTAACCTCTGGCCGTTCACTGTCTCTACTACACCCGCCAACGTCGAGAAGGTCGCGCCCCACGAGAGAACAGTCTCCGAGCCTTCTGTTACGCCTTTGGTACTGCTCTTTGTTGCTGGCACTGCGCGAAATGCGGCAACTTTGAAATAGTTGATGTGAGTCTTCGACTGCCACTGAACCCAGTTTCTTTCATGCCAATACGAAGCTGCGTTATTGAGTTTGCCGGCACTCCAATACTTCTCGGTGGCCACTTCGCATATGGGAAACGCAACATAGTCTGAGTCAACCATACCAAAATCCCAAGCGCGTGCTTCGTCTGTGACGCTATGAGACATCGACAACTCACGCTTGGTTTTTGCACGGCTCTCAACCCGAAGACCGCAACGCTTGCAGACCAAGTCAGGAATGCGGACGCGCTTGCGCTTAACGTCCTTCCATAGCTTTGTATCCATTGAGCCGCGTTCGAGCTCAACGATTTCATGGTGGTGAGAAGATAGATGACTTGAGACTGAGCGAGTTCCAACAGCCCCAATAACAATCTTGCGGAAGAAGCTTGAGTCAGGTTTTAGGGCCAGTCTTGGCATTCGCTTGGTTGCTCTAGTAGCCGACGCTCGCGCGGAATGTTGAAGTAAATGTCTGCGCCGGTCAAGCTAATTGACTTGTTGCAAGCTGCACTTTGAAACCAGGGTTCTAGTTGAAGTATATAGGATCGGCGGGAATTGTCACTATTCCAAGCCGTTCTGCACTTTTGGTGGTGAGTGAGAAGCGATGCCTATATGAAAATCATTCCGATAGACTCGTCGATTCTAGAATCAGTCGGCTACAACCCCAAGAGGTTAGTGCTGACAATTGCTTTCCACAACAGGTCTGTTTATGAATACTATGATGTGCCGGAAACTACATATCTTGAACTCCTCACGGCCGCCAGCAAGGGCAGGTTTTTCCACGAGCGCATTCTGGGAGTATATGCAGCTAAGCGAGTGTGATGGACCAGGCGGACCAGCGTCACCATTTGCTCTGAAATTCTTTAATAACTTCCTCGGGCGAGATATTGAGGTAAATCTCAGTTGTCGTCAGGCGGTCGTGTCCTAGAAGGCGCTGCAAAGACGGGAGTGAGATTCCTTTAAGAATAGCAGTGACCGAGAACGTATGACGCAGCACGTGAGGGCTCACCTTGCGACTGATTGCTGCGCGGTTTGCTGCCCTTGTAATCAACCTCTGAATTGTTCGATCACTCATTCCAAACTCATCGTGCAGGCTTAAGTGACCCTCGAGGAGTGGCTGAACCCGCGAGGTGAGTGGGATGATGCGACGCTTGGATTGCGTGCCGTACGGTCCGCCTTTGCCATAGATCATCAGTCGGTGGGTCTGCCAGTCAACGTTGTTCTTCTTCAGTCCCGACAATTCGGAAACTCGAAGGCCGGTGTCAAGCAGCGTCCAGACAATCAGTTTTTCTCGATGACCCTCACACGCATTTGCTAGACGATTCGCTTCATCCTGGGTGAGCGGCTCTCGCTTAAACTGGTAGGGCATAAATTCGATCGTTAATCTCTCCAGCCAGTGACTTCGAAAGTGGGAAGCGGATACGGAACTCTATTGATAGGAAACATGAGGGATTGGGATTAATGGGGAAATTGTCGTAATTAGTATAGCAAGCCGACAAAGTGTCGCAATATCAGTTATCCACAGCCCCGTAAATACTAGGTCTTTTCGTAGCTAGTAGGGGAGGATGTCGTACTTTTACACGGAAGGCGACAGTCTAAAGATCAAGCTCGGTTCGACCGATCCTCTTGACTGCCTTCGGAACCACTGGAAACGAATTCTCCCGCTTGCTAGTCGCAAAGCGGAATATCCGATTTCCATTCAGAATCTAGAACAATGGTGCTCTCCTCGATCCCAACGACCAGTTCGGGACAACCACCGGTTGCTATCCACAACTGGCAAGTGAGAGCACAGTTCATCGCCGATGCGTCGACTCAGACGTATGCGTCGGCGCATTCCTCGTTACATTTCGAGACGCTCGGATCACATGCGATCAAAAAGCCTCTCTGCATCGGACTCTACAGACATTGCTCTTATTTTGGAGTATCTTCCCAACCAAACGCAGTAGTGTACGCCGAGGTTGCTGCATCCACTTCCTGTGCATGTTGCAACGCCTCGTTCGCCGCCTCTGGTGTTGCACCATAACCAGTGTGGCCGTTGTCATCGGTTGATTGAAATCCGTCGTTAAACAGACCAAAAAAAGTCGTAGGTTCTGTTTCTGTTCCCATAACAACTTCTCCTTTTGCCAGAGGAACAACTAAATGTCGCTATGGCCTCTTTATTGTATCCTGATTCTTATTATTTAAGAAGAACCATGTTTCTGGCTCAACTCAGCGTTCGTCGTCAGTTCGAGCAACCAGTTGCTTAGTCATCGCTGTCATTTCTCGGCAGCCTTTTGCATGCCCTTGCTGATTATTCGAATCGTCGAGCGCGGCGCTGAAGCTCTACCTCGCGCGAGATTTATCAAAAAAGGAATAAGACCACCTTTTACTCTGTGCCGGTGGCAAGGCTGATAATAACATTCGTTTATTATCAGCTTTTTCTTTTTGATTAATGGCGGCATTCAAGGCGACAGACAGTTTACATCCTCTGGCGATTCTTGCTTGCTGGGCTTCTTCCGTTTTCAGACTGGCCCAAAAACAGGTATTTAGAAGATTAGTTAGATGTTTTAGAGGCGGAATGTCATTGGCGACTAGGAGGAAGTAATTCTGTAATGCGAGTCGCAGGGTTTTTGCTGTGGAGTCGGTATAAATCTTGGGTGAATCGGATAGCGACATGGGAGCACCTCCGACTGGGTTGGATTGGCTGGGTATTTCACCATCCGAATAGCTCTTTTAGTGATCGCTCGTACTTTGCAAAAGATTCGCGTCCTAGAGTGTGGAGTTTCTTTAGTTTATCGAGATCCGATTCGAGTAAGTCGGTTTTATACTCTTCTTGGGGAAAGGCATCGTTTATGCGGATAGCTGCAATATCGGGGAAAAGAATTAGCCGAAGCTGTTCAACGGTTACTGTGCTAGCTTCAAGAACCTTTGGGACAAGTTGAGCGAAGTTGAATTTAAAGAGTAACCGATAAAACAGCTTTTTCTGAGGCTCTTTATAGATTCCCACGCCTAAGCTAAGAACCTTAATGTTCTCCTTCTGGATACCATAAGCCTTAACCGCGTCGGCGATCGCGAGAAGAGTTGGATTATTTGCCACAAATCCACCATCAATCAATTCCGGCTCTCCCTGATTAGAAGTAACCACTTTGGCGCGCTCGAAGAATGGGAAAGCGGCGCTCGAAGCAATAACGGCATCTGCAATAGTGCAACCGAAGCCAGACTTAAACGTGCTAACCCTTCCATGAGCCTGCTTGACAGAAGATTTGAAAATCATCGGCCTCGTTTGGTCGTAGTGCGTTGTGACAATCCCTATATCCGTAAGAAAGGCATCAAACTGTTGATCGCCAAGAATCCGATGGGCATTCTTTTTGAGAGCTGCCGTCCTGGCGCTCTTCCATTTATGTTTCATTACGTCTGGAATCAGCTCGAAGTAGTGTTTTGTGATTTCCTCGGTGGAATGACCTAATGCCAGCAATGCGGCGATGATTGACCCAGTGCTCGTTCCATAAATCAAATCAAACTCTTCGGATAACCTTCTGTTTACGAGGGCCTCTACCTCTTTCAGGATTCCTAGAGTGTAAATGCCCTTCGCGCCTCCGCCGTCGAGGGACAATATGCGAAAATCTCCTCTATCAGTTGGCATATGGCATTTAGAGTTTGCGCTACGCACCCCACATCGTTATTAATCTCGAGACAAAGTCAGACGCGTTCTCTTTAGACCATTGGACCACGCTGGCCCCAAAAAGCTCGTGGCAGCCACTCTGCGTTTTAAAGTGATCTGCCGTCCCGTTTCGTAGCGCATTCGACAGATAGATAACCGCTTGGGCGAAAGTCTGTTGGGCGGAATTAGAATAACATTCATCCAGCGCGTTGTATAAAAGACATTCCACGAAATACGACGGGTACCGCTTGCGAAGAGACTCATCATTTTCAACAAGCTGCCTACGCGCGTTCTTGAACATTCTAACCGAAGGCTTATATCGTCCATTTGTTCGATCGCTGCCATTCTTTTGCTCTCCATGGCGGATGTGTAGCTTCGGGAAATTTTTAACCTGTTGGGAAGTATGCTGATTCCAGAAAGCGACTCCTTCGACGGCTACCTGTAGCGCTTGGTAGTGATGATAACTAACACAAGGTAGTACGTCAGCTTTAAGGCGATTCGATGCTGGCAGGACCTCGATGGCGTTTGCGCCAGAAGCATGAACTAAGGAGTGTCCATAGTAAGACGTGAGGGCGGAAAGTACTTCACGCCTGAAGTCGCTATAACTGTGACGACCAACACTTAGGCCGAGAAGCTGCTTCTCATGATCTTCTAAATTTGAGTAGAAGACCGACGTGCACTCAACCACTACATCAACGTCGCTATCAGCTCGGATGTTTGTTGTGTTGGCGTATGAGCCTTGTAGGTACACCTCGTATCGCATTCCTTGAGGCCAGGAATGAGCGGCTAGTGCATTGCGAACTGAAGTATGAGTAAGAACAGACCCTGTAACTGCCCCTTGGCCGCACCAAGTCTGTAATTGTGCCTCTGAGATGCTCAATTCCTATATTCCTTCTCTGAGGAAAGTATAGCACCAATGGGGTTAACACCGATGTAGGCGTTATAAGGATTAGATTGGCACGCCCAGTTGTGCTATGAGCGATTCTCAGCCCACAGGTATACTAACTCACCCTGTTTGAGATCTTATTTGAGTAATCGCCCTTGATGGCGATGCCGTGCGATCACGTTTGAGTTTTATCTGTTGTACGGCGATTGATTCGTTGGCTTCAGTGAAATTCGAGCTTCGCTCGCCTTCGCCCGTACCCCATTCACAGGACGGCCAAGTTTCAACCCAATAATTCGCGTTGGCGTATTTTTCGCCGCCAACTGCTTAAGCGTTGCTACTTCCGCACGTGTCCACGGTTTGCCTGCATTTCTCGTGTATTTCGGCATGATTTGGTACCTCGTCTCCCTCTTGTCATCCTCGCGGCGGATAGGGGTCTCTGCCGCCAGAGCTGTCGCGCTCGCGTATCCGACCATCACGACCGTGAATAAGCAACTCCCCGCCTTGATTCCGGGCTATTTCCCGTCCGGCATCGATTGCTTCTTGTTGCGTGTCGTGAGTTGAAGTGACGCGGCTATTACCTTCGCCTCTAACAGCCCACGCGTCACCATGAGTTACAACGTGTTGATCGCCTTTATGTGGCATAACTATGTGACTCCTTTTCTTTCAAACGGTTCAGGTTTACCAAAGGGATTGTATGCCTATCAGACAGTCACATACAAGTTGTTTGGTTAGGCCTTGGCAGCAACAAAACTCTGCTTCTGCAAGTGGGTCGCTTCGTATTCTTTGGCTGGCAGACTTATGGCCCTTACTGGGTGCGTGCAGGTAGTCTTCGCCAAGATTATCTCACCACTCGTGAATCACTAGGGCTGGCGCAAAGGCAAGTTGGGGTAAGGCTAATTCATAGAACACCGGCTATAGTGATTGCCCTAGTTCTTAGAATACGAGTACCCAGACCATTAAGCTATCCCTACGTGGCTGGCGTTAGCAAACTCAGCAGACCAGCCCCTTGTCTGGTCTGCGACTTTTTGAGGTTCGTGAGATTCTGCTACAGTGCGGCCAACTTTATAAACAACGCTGTGCCTAGGATCACGATCCCTGTCAACATTAGCTTCGGTACTAACTAACTCAGTTGCTGTTAATGGAGTTTCGGTCAATGTTATCTCGCTGGTATCTGTGTTGATAACAAGAAACCTTTCTTGCCCCACATTATCCCCCAACTTTGCAGTGGAGAGGTTTTGTAAGTCCCGCTGTTTAATCTCGAAAAGGCTGACATCTTTTCGCGTAGGCAACCCTTCATGTTGCCGGGTTGCTTGAAAACGAACGTCAATAAACTTGCCGCCTTTCGGGTCAGAGCCTACCCGATACCATGTACCAGAATTGAATTTATTCGTTTTTAAGTTTTCGGTTCCCATTGCTCGGCGGATTCGCTCAAAAATTTGACCAGCATTGTTCCTGATCTGCTCACGATGCATTTCAAGAGCAGACTCAGATAGCTCGGGTGAAGCTGCGGTATTCATCTGAGCCGAACGGTTCGTGTCTGCAGGGCCGGTTCCCTCACGTCTATGATAATCGATCATAAAATTTCCTTTTGAGATGTAGATAATTACTGATCATTTATTTTCCGGTTTCCCATACCCACTTTTGTCAAAAGCGGCTTTAAATTCTTCCTCGTAGTAGATTTCCTCGTCGCTACGACGACCCAACGGGGGTAGGGGCTCAGGTGAGTCAAAAAAGATATCTTCAGCTCTGAGGCGATCCAATCCTACCAATGCGTCACCTAGTTCTGCTTTAGTCTCGTCAATAGTTTCAGCAAGAATGGTTTTAAGGTCGATGTCTTTATCGTCTAAAAACTGATCAAGCTCATCTTGACTACCCCAGTACCAAACTTCCCTAAGAGCTTGATTGCTGTCTGTACCAACCTCCTCTTGCAATTTATTAAATACCTCGCGGGAAATTAGAAGCACTAGGGTATTCGCTGTGCGTTCTTTTATTTCTGTGGGTTCATTACTTACCTCAAACAGTATTTCTCGTTTCCGGTGATCTGCTTGCTCTAATTTCTTGTCCTCCTCAGCGGCTTCCCCCTTTGTTAATATGAACTTTTTTCTGAACGAACGTAGCGCTTCTCCTCTTCTTTTACTCCTATCTAATTGCTCCTGTGTGGGTGGCTCCTTGGTAAAGAAGTCTACTATTTTCCTTCCAACTGATCTTTTGGCTGGCTTTTCAGGCTTGCCGTGATCACCGATTTGCGAAGCCGTGGGGTCGTATCCACGATGGTCTCTAGACATATAGGTCTATTATTTTAATAATAAAAGCATGTACTACACTGTAATTAGTATAACAAATTGCTGGAATCTGTAAATTGACACCGATGGTAGGCCGTCATAAGGGGATAGGTAGCTCAGCAGTTGTGGCAGTGCTTCGTTGAACTCGTGTGTTTATCTTCATAGTGTCTGCGTAGACCCACACTGCTACTAAAACCGACGTAGCAGATTTTGCATTCAAAGGGATACCTGTCTTTGGGTCTTGACATATAGGATTGTTATCAGTCGAGTAAGGACTGTGGTGTGGCACCGGCGGCGACTGCGGTAAACCATCGCGGCCGGAACATGACATCAGAGTTGTTCGGGAAGTGCGCCTGCCTGGACGCTTTCTTAACCCTACTCGGGGGCTTCTTGATTTGCGTCGTAAAGAACTCTGAAAAGGTGAACCAAAACCTTACGCAAACGGGTTCGCAGGCCGAATGTTCTTCTTTATCCTAATCTTTAGGAATCTCGGCGCAGGTTGGTTTTGTGTATGTTCGGGCGATGGTAGAAAACGCATCATCAAGTTGCCACTGGCCTTTTATGTTTCGGGCAGTGAACTTCTTAGGTTCCAGTTGATGTCCCCACTCGCCCCAGTGTTGCCCGCCGCCCTGAGCAAAACTCTGTCTTGTGAACTTACTGACAACCGAGACGCCGCCGGCCCATTGAACACCGTTCATTTGGTCGGTATCCGTGAGAGCTCGCGGCTGTGCGCTGAATGAAACATCTTTTAGTTGAGTGTACACAGTGTAATTTCCGACGCCGATTCGAATGTAATAAGAATCGCCGCACTTGGTATATATGGTCTCATACTTTTTTCGAATCTCGCTGATCGCTTCGTTATCAATCGAAGGCGGCGGATTGCGTGGAGGTTCGGAGGTGTCAGTGCTATCCGACTGCTTTACCAGCCGTTTTATGGGATTCAGAGCGTCTGCCGTTTCAAGATAGATATCTCCATCTTTTAATGTTCCAGTCATTGAGAGTTTGTATTCCTCTTTCCGGTATACCTTTTCAGAGAGCAGCATCTTGTCGCCCTTGATTTCATACTTCCCTTCGCTCCCAATGCCTTTGATCTTATACGTTCCGTGAGTGCTATCAATCGCAGTCAATAGGAGCGTGACTTCATGTTGTACTTTCTTTTGCGACAGGTCGGTTACGTAAGTACCAGTGATTGATTTCTTGTCTTGAGCGATGCCCGCTTTTGAACAAGCAAGCGGCGCGAGCGAAAGAATCAAAATGGAGATAGTCAAGAGTCTCTTCATAGGATCCTCCGTCAATAAAAGCGAGAGGGAATGAAGCATTCCTGGGTCACTGCATCAAACCCTCTCAAAGCCGCTAACGGAGGCCAAGTATATCTTGCTTCTATTTTGGGAGCAAGGTAAATGAGTCTTATTTTTGGTAGGTGACTCAATCGGTCTTTACCAAACGCTATCAAACCTTCATTTCTCTATTGGTTTCAGCGCGGCAGGGACAGGGACTTACCCAACGAGATTTGGCCAAGAAATTACGTCAGGTTCGCTCGTTCGTGGCTAAGTATGAAACGGGGGAACGTAGGTTGGATGTGATCGAGTTTCTTGATATAGCAAAGGCCTTGGATGTTGACCCGTGCGAGGTCATTAATAAGTTGGGAAGATAGAAGTCCCCCTCCTCAACGCAATGTCGAGGGAAACCGTTATAGACCGCCTCAATCACAACGGTGATATGCGTTATAAGCATAGTTTGCGCCGCAGTTATTGCAGTGCCTCTTGGAAGGTGCGTAGTCCTCTGAAGGCGTTCTGTGAGAATACGGACAGCGCCAAACGACCTGTCCTGCCTGACGAACCTTTCTAAGCGCCACTCGGTGTTTATCGCAGCGAAGCATAGTTCGGTGGGGTTAATGATTAATCGAGCAAGGATCGTGGCGTGGCACCGGCGCTATCGACCGGTGTAAACCACACATTGCGAAAGATGACATCTGGGTTGTCGAGGTAATAGTGTCCTTGTCGCTTGTCCCCCGTTGCAGTCTCCGATCTCTTGCTTTGCCTCGTAAAGAACTCTGAAGCGGTGAACCAAAAAAGCTCTGACGGCTTGGGACCGGACACGACTGGATGCTGCGCGGCAATTCGGAGTGCCTCGGCCCATTTGGTGTCCAGAGTTTCGGTCAAGACTGCGCGAATGCGCTGGATGCCGTAGTCCTCGCGGTGACGCCGTGCCTTCGCAATGTAATGGAAGTGGCCTCGGAGCTTCTTTATCATCCGCGTCGTATTCGTGGTTTTGCGATCGGCCTCATAGAAAAAATGTCTCGGTTCTTCGTTAGTGGCTATGTGGAGGGTAAATAGGGCGTCGGGCCGGTGCGGAATTCTTTCGTCGCCCTCTTGCTTGTGCCACTCACCGTCGCGAAAAATCATTTTCGGTGCTTCAATGGATCTGTGGAGAATGGGGCCTTGGTGCCAGGCCAACAGTCTGACTTGACCGCCTGACGCATTGGTTGCCAATTCGAGCATTCCGTGAAAGCGGCTAATCATTAGTTCGTGCTTTAAGAATAGTCGCTGGCCTTCACTCGGTTCCTCCTGCGGCTGATTGCCGGCGACTGCATCCTCTTCACCACTTTCGGCCGCATGGTTGTCCAACAGTGGGGTCCATTTCTCGCGATTACGTTTGACTTGCTCAAAGTCTAGCGTGTCTGGATCGCCAGTACCTTGTTCAATGAGCAGATTCAAAGCGTCGGGATTGTCCAGAAAATAGTTGAACTCCAGGGGCCGACCGGTGAGTCCGAAAAAGCAAAACCGGTTAACCAAGCCGCGGTGGTAAAGGTGCTGCAGGTGGTCCTGGATATTGCGGGAATCGCCCTCGATGAGGCTGAGCAAGAGCGAGGTTGGAATGACACGGTAGCGCTCGATGGTTGCGATGATTCGCAGGGCGCGCTCGGTGATCTGGCGGTGAGCGAAACGACTTACGTAGTCGGGATCACGGCTAAATTTTTTCAGGCGCTGTTGTCGCAACGTCATATTGAAGGTCGCTCAAGCTAGTAATCTATCCATCCTCTGTATTAATAGTATCAAAGAGATTGGCTGGTGCCTTTTTCCGACCCGTCGCGCGCTTCTTTGATACAGGCCTCTCAATCGCCGTTGTCTCTGCTACTTCTCTCGCTTCTACATGGATGACGGAACTCGGTTCACCTAATAGTTTTTGCTCCAACATATCTACTTCAAGTGTAGCCTCTGACAGGGATTTGAAATACTGGGAATGCTCAAAGCAGGCTTGTTTAAACTCTTCTCTGTCCCGGTCTTTGACAACAAAATCTTTGAGCGTCAGTGCTTTGACAAGTTGGACTGGTAAACCGGGGATCAGGATAGCGGCATGTTGCTGTGGTTGTCGTTTAAGCTGTGATTTCTTGGTGTAGAGTTGTTCTTCAAGCGAGCGAAAAGTCCGACTCGATAGCTCCCCGAACTCGTGATATTCGTACCAGGGAACCTCTGCACTGCTTGAACTGGATGAATAGCCAGATGAGGAGCTAGTGGTAGAAGCACTGCTTGAGCCGCCCCCGCTACCGCGTGTAATTCTTGTGCTGTCCGGCCTTTGCCAGGGTTGTGGCGAAAGAAAGTAGCTGCCTGGAATATAGGTGTCGCCGCGCGAAAGAGATTGGTGGGTTACTTCTCCTGAAGATTGCCCGGCCGATTCACTGCTGCTTTCACCGCTTGAATATGATGTAACCGTCCGGGATGATTCAACCGGCCTGAACTTGGTCTGCCAGATTTCATCCTTGATTTCGTCGGGATCAAATTCGCCAGTGAACAACTCGCGGGCAAGGATGTCGAGATCCTCGTCGTTCATCCCTCCAAACACCACCTTGGTGCGGGCATTTGTCAACGTTGAGTAATAAACTTCCGGGTCTCTGGCTTTGAGTTGATTGAGAAGCTGGTGGGCTAGTATTAAGTGTAATCCAAATTTCCTTCCGCCGTCTAGTATTTCGCAAATATCCTTGGTTACGAAGTGTTGGAATTCATCGATCGCTAAGTAGTATTGGGGACGGCTGCCTTTTGGCCTGGAAAAGGCCGCAGTCAACAGCTCGTTAACAATGAGGGTGCCAAGCATCTGCTGCTCGTTGTCAGAAATTACCCCCTGACGGGACAGATTGATAAGAAGGATCTTCCTGCCGGCTAGCACTTCGGGAAAGTCTATGGTCTTGGTGTACTGGCCAATGATCGGCCTGATGATCTCGTGGTTGACGAACATCCGGATGCGGTTAAAACACGACTCAGTACGCTCCTCCCGCTTGTCATCTTTGATCGATGACAGCCATTCCCACTCTGTTCTTATATCGGGGTTAGTAATTTTGCCGATGATGGCCGGCCGGAAAGGATTGTCCTTAGTATCCAGCAGATGGCGAGTCTGAAGGAGGGTGAGCTTGCTATCGACAACGGCATACGCGGCATTAAACAGCCACCGGGCAAGCCTCGGCGTTTCATGAAAGGTAGCCTGGCCCCACACTTTTCTGATTGCTTCCATTAAAGCCACGACCTGGTAGGTCATCACCCGAGCGTTCCTAGCAACCGGATTGAAGCCAAGAACCTGGTTGGTTTCGGCTACATCGAATGGAATCACCCGTCGCGAAAGTTTCAGTTGGGGGTTTTTTCGATCGATAGAGGCGCAGAAGTCGAGCAGCCGGTGGTAGAGATCGCCGTGTGGATCAATGAGGCATACACCTTGCCCGCCAAGAATGAGTTGCTTGATGAGCCCTTCAAGGAAAAAACTCTTACCCACTCCCGTCGAACCAAGAATGTGCGTGTGGGTAGAGAGCTGCTTGGGTTCAATATGGAGACTCCTACCATTTAAAACACTCGTAGCTACACGAACACCACTTGAAAATGGGCTAAGAACTTCATCAACGATCTCTTTGTACGAAACGGCCGGCATCAGCTTTCCTCGAAGATTTCAACGTTTCCTTTCGCAGTTTGTATGCCTTTATCGTATGCGTCGTCAATTGCCTCGAAGCGGGTGCTCATCTCGCTCTCCGTTATTGAGTTTTCACTGTACAGCTTAAGTATTCGCTGGCGTTCCGTTTTTCTCCATTCCTGCCAAGCCTCAATGGTGTAGAGCTTCTTTGTGCCTTCTGCCTCTATCTTAAAACTAACAATGCTTCTAAGTCTCTTTCGTTCTGCATCCTTGTCTTCCTTATCTAGCTCGTCATTACTCTTTGCTGTGGGCGCGGATTTTGGAGGCGGCTGATCGCCAGTGAGGCTCCTTATTGTTCGTTGCACGAATCCCACAATGGGGTTCTCGTGATCAGGTTGAGTACCGAGATCGAGAACATAGAACCCTGCAGCACCGCTTGCTGCCAAAATAAGTCCCATAAAAAATGAGCGTGAAATCGGCGGGCTAACAAGGTTCAAGAGTACCAGCCCAATCCCCACCAGCATATAGAGCCCTAAGTAGCCTTGAATGTCTTTCTTGCTCATTTCTAGCTGCCGCCTCGCTCCTTGACGAATTTCGTCAAATTCTGTATAATGTAGTATTCCTTACACATATATGAGGCTCTCCGGGTGTGGAGGAGGGGTAGCAGCAAGGATTTGCTCCCGCCTCTCTACTACACCCAAAAGGAGAGTCACTATGCCGCAGTACAAGGTTTCAGCGACGCTTGATGCCTGCGACGAAACGCTTGCCGCCTTCCGTGCTGACGAGCACGGATACTTTCCCCGTAACGCGCCCGACAGGCTGATTGATATTGAACGAGCAGCGGTCTCTGCACTTCTTGGCTACGCCAAGAAGCCGCCAAGAAGCCTGGAGTTTGGACAAGTTAAGTACGTATGTTGTTTATTTGATTGACAGACGTACTTGCGTTATGGTATCCTCTCGCCCGAGATTGCAGCCCGCTTGGGCTGTTAAAGGGAGGATGCCGTCTATGGAAAAGGATGAGATCGAAG
>Ga0207684_10000404_pt1 | contig 57743 bp, 47 predicted proteins | sample KBSK5501metaG_FD_184342 | JGI IMG/M metagenome (GOLD analysis project Ga0207684, IMG submission 184342) | Corn, switchgrass and miscanthus rhizosphere microbial communities from Kellogg Biological Station, Michigan, USA - KBS K5-50-1 metaG... | ecosystem: Host-associated > Plants > Roots >... | reverse complement strand
TGCTCGCGCCGAAGATCAAGGCGCGAATGTATTTCGGGATCGCATCGAACGACGACGAGCGTCAGCCCGATGCTAAAAACAAGCTGAAGGAAGCGTTTGCAGCCGCCAAGGTTCCAGCCGAAATCGAAGTGTATTCAGCCCAGCATGGCTGGTGCGTGCCGGATATGCCCGTCCGCGACGGCGTGCCGATCTATAACAAGCCTGAGGCCGAGCGTGCCTGGGGGAAACTCGTCGCCTTATATAAAGCGGCTCTGGCCTAGTCGATACCCACTGCACAGTGGGGAAACACCGCGGGAATATTTGACAGGTTGGAGAATGCAGAAGGCTACAGGATTGCTGCAGAAACGTGATAAGAAGCTCTTCGAAGTGGCAAAATCCGTTGCTACGATTCCGATGCCGCCTTTAGCAAAGCGTTCAAGCGAGTATTCCGTGTCGCGCCCAGAGAGTACCGCCGAAATGCAACCGAGGCGTCTTGAACTTCACCCACCATCTTTCTAGTTACGCAGGTCGAAAGTTCCGGATTGTTCGGCAAACCTTTTCCGGATCGTGTAAGGTGCGGTTTGCTCGTCAAGCACGACACTCGTTCGCTGTCCTTTAGCTGTCCAATAACGGTTCCTTAACTCTTCCTACAAGGTGTTTCGAGGGCCACCCGCGTCTTGTAAGTTGTTGAAAGTACTAATATTTTTGGGCTCATAACTTCACGCTCCTAAGGATTCCTTGGAGTTCCCTGGACGTCCTTATTCTATGAGCTTTTGCAAACTGGGCGTCCGGCGCAGCAATGTACCGGAAGATCACTCGTCAAAGTCGGTGGAACCTACGTCGCGTGAGCGATAGGGCAATACCGAACCAAGCCCCTGAAATTGGGGGAAGGCGTAGAGACTGGATGGCGAGCACCCCTCGCGGGTGAAGGTACAGTCCGACTCTCATCGAAAGGTGAGTCAGATCGCATAACCCAAAGGTCGGCGGTTCAAATCCGCCCCCCCGCAACGCCACTGCCGAAATGCAGTGGCGTTCGCCTGTTTAATGGAAGCGTCAGTTTTCGAGAAACCGCCCTCGGATCTGATTCAGATCAGTTGTTCGATGGGGTCAGGCCCAAGAGGCGCGCCTCTCCAGAGAAGGTGTGGATGTATCGTGGCTATCCGTGACGCTTCACGGATTCGAATCGACAAGGCGGTGGTGGCCAGCACGTGTGGCCAAAGTCAGGAACTGCGTGCGCTTTGTCCTCAATATCACGCGCAAATTGCTCGCGGAGATGGGCGCCGTTGGATGTCATGCCTGCAACCGGCCGAGGAGATCGTTCTTTCTCCGGCTGCGCTTATTCTTCCACTCGGCTTCTCAAAAGCACATGGCGAGTCTGCGTATCCCATCATGAATCTGGCGCACATCGGTCCCGCCATAACCGAGAATCAAACCGCCCACCAGAGGTGGTTTCGCATAGCACGATGACAAAGGCATAGCTGATATTCCCATCTCAGCGGCTCTCAATGAAATCGCCACATCACTGACGCCGCGCGGGAGCAACGCCACCAGATGCATCCCCGCTTCAGCGCCGATCACCGTGAGTTTGTCACTCAGTCGTTGGCGAATTGTTTCGACCAGCGCCGTTCGTCGCTGTATATAGAGCATGCGCATTCTGCGAATGTGCCGCGCGAAATGTCCCTCACGAATGAAATCCGTCAGCGCAGCTTGATATAAAGTGGATGAGAATTGGTCGGTAGCATCTCGCGCGGTAGAGAAAGCCTCCACCAAATCCTTTGGAACTACTACATAACCGAGGCGCAGCGCGGGAAACATTACTTTGCTGAATGTACCGATGTAGATCACTCGCGCGTCCGTATCCAAACCCTGCAGGGACGCAATCGGGCGGCCCCCCAACCTGTATTCACTGTCGTAATCATCTTCAATAATCCACGCGCCGGTTCGCATGGCCCAATGGAGCAGCAGCATTCGTCGTGCGGCGGTCATGGTCACGCCCAGCGGATATTGATGCGATGGAGTGATGTAGACAACGCGCGCGTTGCGAGCGCGGCGGATTCCCCCGGCTACGTCTAGCCCCTCATGATCTACTGCCACCGGGACAAGCTTTGCCCCAACCATCATCAGGGCTTGGCGTGCTCCGGGATATCCAGGCTCTTCGACCCACACCTGCTCATCTGTATCCAACAGAACCTGCGCCGAGAGTTGTAGGCCCTGCTGCGATCCAGTTGTTACCAGAATTTGCGACGGCTCGCATCGCACCGCGCGAGCAGCACCCAAATATTCCGCAATAGCTTGACGGAGTGGCACGTATCCCTTTGCATCCCCATAAGCCATCAACTGTCTTGTGGGTTTTCGCGAATGGCGATTTAGCAGCTGGGACCACACTCTGGTCGGAAAATGTTCTAGTGCTGGAAGGCTAACTCGGAATGCAACTAGTTTATTCGACCAAGTTTGTGCTGGCACGCGCATCAGCGCTACACGGTGCGAAACCTTTCGCAGAGCTTTGGCGTTAGACACCTCCCGCGCGGCACCCAGCATCTTTCCGGTCGTTGGGCTTGAAGCGTCGTCCGGGATCGACCTTGATACACACGTGCCGGCCCCAACAAACGTCTCGAAGTACCCCTCCGCGTGCAATTGTTCGTACGCGCTAGAAACCGGTATGCGTGACACTTTTAGTTCCGCCGCGAGGCTTCTCGTTGAAGGCACGCGCTGTCCAGGCCGCAACTGACCCGCGAGGATGGCGCGCCGAAACCATTCGTACAATTGGCCGTACATCGGGATCTTTCTGCTGGAGTCCAGTGCAATCGGTGGCAGAAAGCTTGCGGAGACTCGCTTCATCGATATAAGCCTATTTAAAGTGGCCATATGGTATCACACGAAACTGGCTATTTGGATAAGCCACGATAAGAGCTAATCTGACTGCATGCCCAATGTACGGAGGCACTCATGAACGCGCTGAAACGCATTTCGACTTGTGTCCTTGCGGGCATCTTGGTCGTCATCGTGCAGCCCCTTCCTGGTCTCGCGCAGCAGAATTCGGAGGCATCGACAAGCAGCCTTCAACACACCAAACGGGACGGGCAACACGATTTCGATTTCGAGATTGGTACTTGGAAGACTCACCTCAGGCGTCTTGTGCATCCGCTCACTGGCTCGACTACCTGGATCGAATATCAGGGCACTACCGTTGTCCGCAAAGTTTGGAATGGCCGCGCCAATCTGGTGGAACTGGAGGCCGATGGCCCCGGAGGTCACTTCGAGGGTCTGAACCTGCGTTTATACAATCCCGAATCCCACCAGTGGAGCCTCAATTTTGCCAACAGTAACAGCGGTACGCTGAGTCAACCCACGATCGGCGAATTCAAGAATGGACGCGGCGAGTTTTTCGACCAGGAAACAGTGAAGGGCCGAGCCATCGTTGTTCGATTTGTTATATCGGACATCACTCCGAATTCGTGCCGCTTTGAGCAGGCATTTTCGGAAGATGGGGGCAAGACATGGGAGGTCAACTGGATCGCGACAGACACGCGGGTGAAAGACGAATCTGATGAATCGCATTGAACTCCGCGCCAGACCAAACCGGATGGCGCGACTGGGATACGACCACACTGCGTCTTGAACACTTTGGGAGGTTGGTATGCACAATGTGATTTCCGAAACCACGAACGCGGAGGCAAAGCAGTTTGATTTTCTCGAAGGCGAGTGGAACGCCATTTGCCGCTTTCCTCTGCCCGATGGATCCTGGGGCGAGGGACCCGGCTCGCTGAAGGCACGCAAGGTCCTGGATGGCTGCGTTTCCCTAGAATTCTTCGAGGGACCCTATCAAGGAACGATGATCAAGGGCCTCGGTCTCCGCGCCTTCAATGCGCAAACTTCCCAATGGGAACATACGTGGACGGACACGTCCGCGCCGGGTGGCTTCCTGGTCTGGCGCGGACGATTTGAATGCAACGCCATCGATCTTCACGGCCAGTGGGAAGATGAGACCGGGCACCACGTTCTCTCGCGGCTCACCTGGTCTCGGATCGCCGAGCGGTCTGCTCACTGGGAGAGTCATCGCTCCATGGATGGGGGCAAAACCTGGACCAAACACTGGGTGATTGATTTCACGCGGAAGGCCGCGAGTTAACTTGCGGATTTCGCTGAAAAACAGGATAGACAGACAAATTAAGGAGGCAATGATGAACATCAAATGCATTCGGGCTTGTCTCATCGCGTGCAGCGTGGTTGTCGCCTTTCAGCCCCTTCGGGGACTTGCACAGCAGAATTCAGAGGCAGCGACAACTAGCGTTCAACACACTGCCCCGGAACATGATGGGCAACACGATTTTGATTTCGAGGTTGGTACCTGGAAAATTCATTTGAAACGCCTCGATCATCGCTTAGTCGGCTCGGCGAACTGGGTCGAGTTTGACGGTACGTCTGTCACCCGAAAGGTTTGGGGCGGACGCGCCGATCTGGAGGAGTTCGAAACCGATAGCCCGGCTGGCGGCCACATCGAAGGTCTGACCCTGCGTCTATACGATCCCCAAACCCGCCAGTGGAGCCTTTATTGGGCGACTAGCAAGAGCGGTGCCATGGGCGTACCCACGATCGGTGAATTCAAGAATGGACACGGCGAGTTCTTCGATACGGAACCATCCGGCCCTAATGGCAGATCCATCCTGTGTCGATTTGTTTGGACAAACACCAACACCGATACTCCGCACTTTGAGCAGGCATTCTCGGAGGATGGGGGCAAAACCTGGGAAGTCAACTGGATTACGGATCAGACACGGGTGAAAGATGAATCTGACAAAGCGCACTGAACTCCGCCGCATCCCCGATAGGGGATCGCACGATAGGGAAACCATTGATTCAATTTTGGACGCGGGCTTTCTCGCTCATGTCGGATTTTGCTTGGATGGACAGCCTTTTGTCATCCCCACGCTGTATGGCCGGGATGGAGAAAGACTCTACTTGCATGGTTCATCCGCCAGTCGCATGCTGCGAGAACTTGAGACTGGCGTCGCGGCTTGCGTAACGGTGACTCTCGTGGATGGATTGGTCTTATCGCGCTCTGCCTTCGATCATTCCATGAACTACCGTTCCATCGTCGCATTTGGAACCGCGCGGAAGGTCGTGGATCCAGAGCAGAAGGTCAAGTCTTTGCGCGTTATCTCCGAACATCTCATCGCCGGCCGATGGGCGGATGTCCGCGGACCCAGCGAGAAGGAGTTGAAAGCGACAACGGTGCTTGAATTCTCCATCGAGGAAGCTTCATCAAAGGTGCGAAGTGGACCGCCGCTGGACGACGAGAGCGACTACGGGCTGCCGGTATGGGCTGGGGTATTGCCGCTTGAGATTAAATCTCGCCCGCCTATACCAGACGACAAATTAGTCGAAGGCATCGCTCTTCCGGACTATGTCCGGGGCTATGATGCTCGGCTCGCCGGCAACACAGAGATCAGGAATTTCCCGATTCCGGACTGAGTGGTCTGCCAATAAGACGTAATTCGGTTCCTTCCGGATTGCCCGTGACCCGCTCCGAATGAAGCGAGCCAGTTCGCGGAACAGACCGTGCAGCGCGCTCTGCGTATGGGCGGCACTTACACTGGCGAGCACGGAATCGGCTACGGAAAAATGAAATACCTGCACGCTGAACACGGGGAAGCGCTCGAAGTCATGCGCACAATCAAGAGAGCCTTGGACCCGGAAAACCGGATGAATCCCGGCAAGATCGTCGATCTATCCGTACAGGAAGTCAGAAGAATATCCTATTCAGAAATCATTCTGGAGTCTCGCCTATGAATAAGAGGACCTTTATCAAGCTCTTCGCCGCCACGGTTGCATCTTCGCCGGTAATCCGCCTGCTGGCTTGGGCGGGACAGGAACGACTCCGAAACTGGGCCGGCAATGTCGAGTACAGCACCGACAGGGTTGAAACTTCCACTTCGCTCGAACAGGTGCAGGACTATGTCAAAAAAGAAAACAAGCTGAAAGTGCTCGGCACCCGCCATTGCTTCAACAACATTGCCGACAGCAAAGACCAATTCCTGTCGCTGAAGCCGATGGACAGCGTGATCGCCATCGATCCGGCGAAGCGCACCGTCACCGTCGGTGCGGGCATCACCTATGGAAAGTTGTGCCCTTATCTCGACGGCAAAGGCTTCGCTCTTCACAACCTCGCATCCTTACCCCATATCTCCGTGGCGGGTGCATGCAGCACTGCAACCCACGGCTCCGGCCAGAAAAACGGCAACCTGGCCACGGCGGCATCCGCCCTCGAAATAGTCACGGCGGACGGCAAGATCGTGAACCTATCCCGGGAACGAGACGGCGAGACATTTAGCGGAGCGGTGGTTGGACTGGGCGCTCTGGGCGTGATCACCAAGGTCACACTGGATATTCAGCCGAGCTTCATGATGCGCCAATATGTTTACGAAAACCTGCCGCTCAGTGAGTTGAAAGAGCACTTTGACGCCATCGAATCCAGCGGCTACAGCGTGAGCTTGTTTACCGACTGGCAAAAGCAGCGCATCAACGAACTGTGGATCAAGAGCCGCGTCGAAGAAGGACAGGCATTTCACGCTACTCCCGAGTTCTTCGGAGCGAAGCTCGCCACCCGCAATCTCCACCCAATTGCGGAGCTGTCGGCGGAAAATTGTACCGAGCAGATGGGCGTGCCGGGTCCCTGGTATGAGCGCCTGCCCCACTTTCGCATGGGGTTCACTCCGAGCGCGGGCAAAGAACTGCAATCAGAATATTTCGTGCCGCGGCAGCATGCGGTGCAAGCAATCCTGGCGGTCGAGCGGCTGCGCGATCAAGTGGGCCCGTCTCTACTGATTACCGAAATCCGCACCGTTGCCGCCGACAACTTATGGATGAGCCCTTGTTACCAGCAGGACTGCGTCACCATCCACTTCACCTGGAAACCAGACTGGCCCGCCGTGAGCAAGCTGTTGCCCGTGATCGAGAAGGAACTTGCTCAGTTCAATGCCCGCCCACACTGGGGAAAGCTTTTCACCATCTCGCCGGCGGAACTTAACCGCATTTACAAGAAGATGCGCGAATTTGTTGAGCTCAGTAAGCAGTACGATCCCCAAGGCAAGTTTCGGAATGAGTATCTGAACAAAAACATCTTCAGTACCTGAAACTTGTAAAAGGACGCGTTGGTCGGGTAATTATCCTCGCCGCATTTCTCTGAGCGAGGCGGAGAGTGCTTGGAACAGTGAACGCACCACAAAACAGAATTCGCTTAAGAAAACACAGACCCCTTTTAGACCCCCATTAATCGTTTCCGGCCGTGTTTTAGGGTTCTTGGAGCGCCACTCGTGCCCGTAGATTCACTAAGTTACCGGTGACCGAAACGCTCATAACCCAAAGGTCGGTGGTTCAAATCCACCCCCCGCAACCAACTCCAAGCTCCACAGTCCTAATCACTTGAGCTCGATTGCAGGAACTGCAAGCCGGGTGCAATCGGTACCATTGGGTCCCATTCACCGGCAGCGGTTCCCTCGGCCGCGGTTCACCGGTGTCGCCGCAGAGCCCGCATTGCAAAATGCTCCGAACCACGAGATTGTTCGCGGCGCGCTTGCCCTCCGAGACTGCCTGGGTATAGACATTCATCGTACTCTGGATGGTGGAGTGCCGCAGTAGCTCCTCGCCCTTGAGCCAAAACATCATCGCGATCTCCGTCGGTCTGCTTCTTAACTGGCACAAGCTCCCATGCGCACTTCACACAGCGCGAGTTGTTCGTGTCAACTTCGCAGCGGAAGTTCACGCATTCGCCATTGGGGCAATATTGGAGCGTCACGCGGCACCTCACGAGTTCTTCCGTATAGCGAGCCGAATCGTGGCTGAAGTGTAATTGAGATCCTGAAGTACGGCTCCCGTTGTGAGTGGATGACTCTGTCAGGAACCGTGCGCCCTGGGAAATCATAGCCGCTTCCACCCTACTTGCCTTTCACGAATAGCGGGCTGTTAGCATGAAACTTGCCTTGGAGTCAGGCCTAGGCGGGCCAGGTACGGTGTTTTCGGAGACCAAACGATGAGTATACGGAACCAGAGCGCAACAGCCGGGAGCGACGCGTTCGACCTCGCGGCAACGGGCCTTGAAGAAGCGGCGAGCAAGGCCGCCGCCCTCTTTGTCTCGATCTATCGAGGACTCGGACAGCGGCCGGTAGCGCCACCCAAGACACGGGCTGCGCTGCGCGTGACATTTGCGGGGACCCTCGTCGAGGAAGGCGTTGGCCTCCTGCAAGCTCTCGACGAGTTCGAGCAATGGGTGCTGCCGGGCTCGATGGGCACGCCACATCCGCTCTATCTCGGCCTGGTGAACTCCTCGCCACTGCCGGGAGCGGCGCTCGCAGACCTGTTGATTTCGTCGCTCAACAACAACGGTGGTGCGTTCCATCAATCGCCGGCGATGACCACCTGCGAAGAGGAGCTAGTGCGCGCGTTCGCGAGCCTCTTCGGAATGACTGACTCCGACGGCATGTTCCTGCCAGGCGGCAGCTTCGCGACGCTGCAAGCGATCGTGCTCGCGAGGGTGAAGGCGACGGGCGGTCCGGCACAATCTGAGCTGCGGCTGTATACGTCCGAGGCGGCCCACTTCTCAGTCGCGCGCACGGCGATGGTGGCAGGTATCGCAGCAGAGGATGTGGTCTCGATGCCGGTATCGGGACGAGGCGTCATGGACGTGAGCGCGCTTGAACGGCGTATTCGTCACGATCGCGAGCGGAATAAACAGCCGTTCGCTGTGGTCGCGACGGCCGGCACAACCGGGACAGGCGCGATTGATCCGCTCGTTGACATCGCAGCTCTCTGTCGTGAAGAGAAAATATGGCTGCATGTGGACGCGTGCTACGGCGGCGCGGCGATGCTACTCGAGTCAATGAGGGCGCGCTTCGCCGGCATCGGGGCAGCTGACTCAATCGCGATCGATCCACATAAGTGGTTCTTCATTCCGGTCACGGCCGCGCTCCTGCTGACCCACCGCGACCTCGCGCAAAAGGCGTTCGCCACGACGGCGGGATCATACATTCCGACCGACGGTGAGCCCGATGCCTGGCAGCGGGGGATCCCAACAACTCGGAGATCGTCGGGCCTAGCCGTGTGGATGGCATTGCGCGCGCACGGATGGCGGACCATCAGAGCGGCCGTGAAGAGCAACATCGAGCTCACGCGCCTGCTCGAAGCGCTACTCGCCGAATTAGGCTTCCGCGTCCTAGAAGGCGGTGAGCTCTCAGTCGCGTGCGCCCGCTGGGAACCGCGTGATCAAACGGGGGACGCGATCGACCGGCTTCAAAATACAATCGCACGCGAGGTTGTCTCCTCCGGTAAGGCGTGGTTCTCAACTACGCGCCACGCTGGCCGCAACTGGCTACGCTTCAACATGGTCAACCTGTACACGCGAGAGCACCACGTCCGCCAGCTCGCGGATATACTCAGGACAACCGCGGAGCGCGCGACGAGCGAGGAATCGAAATGGAAAACGTAATGAACATTGGCGGCTCTACCGCGATGAGTTGCTGTCCGCGCGGGGAGGAGATGCCAGAAGCTGGTGGGAATTTGTGATGTTGCCGAAGATTAGCGTTGACGTTCGACCAGTACCAAACCATGCGGAAAGACAGACGATGCGCTCAGGCTTAGGCGTGTTCTTCCTGGCAATCACATTCACAACCGCTCTGGGACAGCAGCCCGCGACGCCCTCGCCCAAGCCGGCCACCGCATCCCCGTCACCGGAGAGGGATTCGAATCGTGCAGCTCTCATCGTACGCGCGAAATCTCTCGAACTTGGTACTCCGTACGTGCCGCCTCCAGGCGATCCACTTGTGCATCATGCGGCAGGCTTCGCAAAGGTCATGTGCTCAGCCGCATTCATCACCGGACTTGATCCCGATTTCGCTGCCGAGAACGTCGGCTACTTTACTGCTCCTTACGCCGAGCGTGCAAAGCTGGGAAAGCCGGTGATTGATCGCTTCAACAAACGCGTGCAGGTTTCGGTCCCGAACGGTGTCATGCGCACGGCGGTCTACCTGGGTGACCAAGGATGTGTCACGCTGCCGGTCGGCAACAACTCGGTCAGTTTCACTCCATTGAAACTGAAGAGCGACCTGCCCGATGTTACCAAGCAGCTATGGCCCGTAGGTGATGCTCTGCCCCAGGAATCATTACCGCCGCAGATCGACATGGCCAAAGTGAAGCAGGCGGTCGACGTGGCTTTCGATCCACCTGCAGGAATGACTGCAGCCTTTGTCATTACCTGGAAGGGGCGGCTCATCGCAGAGCGGTATGGCTCCGGTATCACCGCGCAGACACCGCTAGAGAGCTGGTCCATGGGCAAGAGCTTAACTGCCACACTCATGGGCGTCCTGATCAAGCAAGGAGTGTACGACCCGTGGCAGCCGGCGCCGATTCCGGAGTGGCAGGGTGCCAATGATCTTCGCGCCAAAATTAGGATTGCGGACCTTCTTAATATGTCGAGCGGGCTTCGGATCAAGGCACCGCAGGATCCTGACTACGACCCAGCCGGAACCTATCCCGATCATCTTTATCTGTACACAGGAGGGGTCGATTCATTCTACTACGCCGCCACACGACCGCTACAATGGCCGCCTGGAAAGATCGGGCGTTATCACAATTGTGATCCGGTCTTGGTCAACTATCTGATTCGCCTTGCAGTCGAGAAGCGGGGTGAGGAATATCTGTCGTTTCCGCGACGCGCTTTATTCGACAAGATCGGAATCCGTACCATGGTCATGGAGACGGACCCGTTCGGTAATTTCCTGACGCAAGGCTACGAGCTAGCGTCCGGTCGTGACTGGGCACGCTTAGGGAATCTCTATCTTCAAGATGGCCTCTGGAACGGAGAGCGAATCTTGCCCGAGGGATTCGTCAAGTTCGTCAGTACGGTAGCGCCCGCTTGGGAAGCCGACAAGCGTCCGGTTTACGGAGGCTTCTTCTGGATCAATGGTGACGGCCAATACCCGGTGCCCAAGGACGCGTTTTACATGTCCGGCGCCGGCGGTCAGACTACGCTGATCATTCCGTCACACGATCTCGTTGTGGTTCGGCTCGGGCACTATAAGGGTGCCGACGTCGGGGAGCAAAGCTTCAAGAAATCTCTTGCCCTCCTTATGCAGGCAGTGCCGCAGAGGCGATGAGGCGACAAGTTTGGGTTGCTGTTCGTATCTAATCGCGTCTCCAACTTCCGGATTGCATTGATGATCGGCGGCAACGGCTGCGCTCTCCTTCACCCACGCCGAGGCGCGAGTCTAATCAAGAGTACTCGCAAGCACGGTCCAGATGTCTGGCAGTCTCGTTGGTCGGAGAAAAGCCCTTCAGGGAAGCGCATCTACCGCAAGAAGGCGATCGGCACAATCAACCAGTACACCGCACCGATGTCGCGCCGCACGCCGAGCAGTAGGGAGAGCATCACCAGCAATCGGACGGAATCTGCCGATCCGTTGAATGCGTCCGAATCTCTGTCCGCTCCGGGTCAAACAAGGGTCACGATACTGTTAACCTCCAGTATTCATGCGGCCCCGTGGGTTGTCATCTGCGCCGCAAAGTATTTGAATTTGCAGTTTCCCACGAGGCTCATAACCTCACGCTCCTAAGGGTTCCTTGGCGTTCCCTCGGCATCCTTATTGTAGGAGCTTTTGCAAATTGGGCGTCCAGCGTAGCAATGCCCGGAAGATCACTCGTCAAAGTCGGTGGAACCTACATCGCGTGAGCGATAGGGCAATACCGAACCAAGCCCCCGGAATGGTGGGGGAAGGCGTAGAGACTGGATGGCGAGCATCCCTCGTGGATGAAGGTACAGTCCGACTCTCATCGAAAGGTGAGTCAGATCGCATAACCCAAAGGTCGGCGGTTCAAATCCGCCCCCCGCAACTATGAACGCCACCGCCCAAATGCAGTGGCGTTCGCCTCTTACTGAAGCCTCAGTTACGAGAAAAGCCGACCTCGAATATCTGATCCAGATCGACAAAACGAACTTGCTAACCCATTACCGCATTGTCGATGCGATCCGAACCATTATCTGAATACGCTCCACGAGGCGCCGTACCTTTCGTCAGTGTCCCGGGGGGTTGCCGATAGTGCCCGCTCGAGTTCTTTTTGCAGGCAGCCGGGTTGTAGCGACCGTAGCTCTGGAGCTTGTCTTCGTTCTCGTGCTTGTACACGGTACGCAGGCCGTCGCAGATGACTGGCTCGGTCTGTAGGTCCCCACCGCATGTGTAGCTGTTCGTGTCGTCGGTCGGGCCGCTGTTATACATCGCCTTCTGCGGGAATGGACAGAGCCGCGGTATGGTTGTCGTCGGACCATTGGGGGCCGGATACAAGAATTTCGAGATGATAGTTCGCGAAGCGATTCGACATATTACTCCGCCCTACTCCGCCCTCAATGCCTCAATCGGATCCAGCCCTGCTGCACGAAGCGCCGGCGCCATTGCCGCCAGAATTGTTACTATCACCAGAGTTCCAGCCACGACGGCGAGCGTCAACGGGTCGTACGCCGAAACACCGTGCAGCATCGCCACCACGAATCGCGTCGTAAAGAACAGTGCCATCACCCCCAACAGCAATCCCCAGCCCAGCAATCTCAACGCTTCCTTCAAGACCATCCGCAGCACCATCCCGCGCGTCGCGCCCAGCGCCACGCGCACGCCAATCTCGTTGCTCCTTTGCGTCACGCTCGCGGAGAGCAGTCCATACAATCCCAGCGCGCTCAACAGCAGCACCAGCACGCCAAAGAAATTTGCCAGCAGAGTGATCAGCTCCTGACTCCCTAGAGCAGCGTCCATTTGTTCGCGCAGCGTAACGAAGATCACCAGCGGCACGGTCGGAGCAATCTCCGAAAGCGTTTTGCGAAATGCCGCAATCGCCTGCCCTTTCGTCGGCGAGTGGATCAAAAACACCAGATTGCCCAGATTGTCGATCCGTTCTCTCGATAATGGCAGATAGATGGTGCGCGGTGGCCCCTGCCGCACATCGTAAAATTTCGCGTCTTCCGCCAGCCCAACCACCTGGCATACTACCTGGTCAGGAAATTCCGGTGTCACCCGGTTCCGCACGTACCTCCCCACGGCCTGCTCATGCGGGAAAAAGAACCCCGCGGCCGCCTGGTTCAAGATGCACACGTTCAGTTGCCTCTCATTCTTCTCAAATTCCCGTCCCGCCACCATCCGTGTCTTCATCGTGCGGAAGTACCCCGGTCCTACGTCGTTATAAGCCATCTGCGTGTCTTCTGGCGGTGTCGGCCCATCCGCCACAGCCCGGAAATCCGCAGTAATCTTCTGTCCCGTCATCGGCGTCTGCGACGCAGCCGCCGCCGCATCAACGGACGGCATCTCCATGAGGCGGTCCACCATGCGCTGATAGAGGTCCAGCTGGGCATCGCCTTTCCGCTGCAACAGAAACAGCGGGGAGGTTTGTATCGTCACATGGTCCAAATCAAATCCCGTGCGCTCGCCGCGAAGCTTGATTACGCTCTGCGACAGCAGCGACGCCAACACTACTAGCACCAGCGACAACGCCACCTGAATTGGTACAAACATTCGCCCCGCGATTTGCCTTCGCCCACCCACATTCGTTCGCGACTTTAACAGTGTTCCCGGGTCCGTCCATGCCGCACGCCACGCCGGAAATATCCCAAACAGCAGCGTCGTCAGGACCGCGAACAGCGCCGTCACCCAGAAAACTGTCTTATCCGGATGCACCGAGATCGGTTCGAACATCATCGGGTCGCGGAAGAAATGCAATAAGAAGTGGCTTCCGTACCAAGCTCCCACCGCCCCGAGCGCGCTGCCTACAATCGCGATTACCAAGCTCTCAGTCAACGACTGCCGTACCACCCGCAGCGACGTCGCCCCCAACGCCGTCCTCACCGCAAACTCCTGCTGCCGCGCCGCCACCCTCGCCATCATCAATCCACCTATATTCACGCAGCACACCAGTAACACTATACCCACCAAGCCTTGCATCAAATACAGCGGTTTCGTATACGTGTGCGTCAGATACGTCGGCAATCCGCTCCTCGCCGAGCTTACCGTCAGATACGCTTTCTGGAAAAATGGGTCATGTCGGAAGCGCTCGGGAATAAACCGCGCAAACAAGTTCTCCTGTAATTGCGCCAATTCGGCATTGGCCTGCGTCATCGCAACTCCCGGCTTCAGCCGCCCGATGGTCGCAACACCGAAGAACGAATCCGCCGCTTCCAGCAGATCCTTCTTTTCCAGCACCGAGGCAAACTGGAGCGGCAGATACATCTTCGGATTCTCCCCCGGCCACACTCCCTGAAAATCCGCCGCCGTAATTCCCACCACCGTCACTGGCACACCGGAAATCGTGATCGGCTTCCCCACGATATCCTCAGCACTTCCATAAAAATCCTTCCAGAAGCCGTAGCTCAGCACCACCGGCCAGCCCTCGCTTGGGCCGCCGCGCACATCATCGTAAGGGGCAATCAACCGTCCCCGGTACGGCTGCAGTCCCAGCAGTCCAAATGCGTTCCCACCCACCAACCCCACTGTGTATCCGTGAATTGATCCCTCGTGATCCCTCATCAGCACCTGTTCTTCGCTCCATGCAGAAAGCTCGCGAAACGACGATTGCTTCTCGCTTAGCGCTTCCAACATCCGGTACGGCATATACGCGCCACCGGCGTCGTCCAGTATCGCCGCGCTTGCCATCCCCACCTTCACCAGTTGCCCCGCGTTCGCTGCTGGCAAGCTCCGCAGCACCAGCCCATACAGCAGCGTGAAAATCGCCGTATTCGCGCCAATTCCCAGCGCCAACGTCAGCACCGCCACCATGGTCAGCACGGGATTCTTTCGCAGCATTCGCAGGCCGAAGCGGACGTCCTGGAGCAAGGTTTCCAGGAAGGGGATGCTGCGGACGTCGCGGACGGATTGTTTGGTTTGTTTCATGCCGCCGAGCTTGATGAGGGCGTCACGGCGAGTTTCGTCGGGAGACATGTCGGCGGCGAGATTGTAATTCGACTCGCAGGCTTCGTTCAAGTCCTGTTGGGGGGGAAGCGAGGTTTCGTCGAAGCTTACATGTTTGTTCTCATCTCCTCAAACCCGCTTCCCGTGCACTTCCGAGCCGACCATCCGACCAGAATCAGCGCGCACCCTTTGAGAAGCCTCTCGACTTCAACCAACTGAAGGGCGTGCTCATCGCGCAAATCGAGAGCAAGCCGCCGGAGCATCGGTCCCACGAAAGTGTGGGCCGGGGCCCGCGCCCCCGCGTCGCTCGCCCGCACCCCGCCAGCGCCCGCCCTCCACTCCCCACCGCCCGCACGCCGTTCCCCTCAGAAAAGGCGGGAGGAAGCATTTTGCCGTCCGAATATACCACCCCGTCAAACGAGAGAGGGGATAGCTAAGGGCCACCCGGACCCGCATGTCTCGCGGCTTTTCTCGTCTGTGTGCAAGGACCTAGGACCTAGGGGCGGGACGCGTGGACTCGATTCGAAGCAGGGCACAAGAGTGGGCGTACCAGACGAGAAAACGCTAGTCTGCGGCCTTGGAGTCGCTGATGACGTTTGCGTATTTCTTGACGAGGAATGACATCCTGGTTCGGACCTCTTCCTGGTCGTCCCTCATTACTGCACGCAGGAGGGAGATGAGTTCCTCGACTTTATGGGGATCGCGTTCCGTCAGGATGTCAGTACAGAGTTGCCGCACAAGGTCGGGGTTGTACACGAAGCGGCTCCTCCACTAGAGCACCGTTTATTTGATTTCTACACCGTGGGAAATGTTGCGAACCCCTCCAGGGTCGACACCACGGCCTCTCTCCACCTTCTGATTCTCATCCGAACGATTCGACTTTATCAGCGAGATCCCTTGATGCTCCCTCTCTTCCAGCACGTCGGCGAGTTCGACGACAAGGGCCTGGAATTTCTTCGGATCTTGCTCAGCGGCAATCTTTGCCGCTAGCTGCATCCATCGTTCTCGCTTTTCGCCGTGCGAAGACATCTCCGACACGGAGGGCCTCCTCTATACTGCGCGCCTCTCAGGTCGAAGGGGGTTGAATGCCGAGTGCTTGGGCCTCTGGGTGTACTCGCGGGCAGAGTCTCTTAGTTGTTCGCGAATTTTGTGTAACTCGACGGCATCCCTAGCCAGAACAGACCTAGCGCACAGTTCGCGGATTCGATCTTCCAATCGCCTGAGCATGGCAGACTGGGCCAGAGTGATTGTAGGCTCGCACATGTTAAGTCATCGTTCGATACAGTATGTACTGTAGAGACGAGTAATTCTTTAGGCACCTAAATGACAGGAACCGCTTGGCGAGCCGTTGAGTGCTATGGCCCTGTGTGTGTTGAAAAACTCCTTCCTGCGAAATTCGCAAAAATAACATCGCGTCAGGTCCTCTCTCCCAACACTTCAAGAAGACGTTGAGTAGGTAGCATTCTGTGTACCGATTTCCCGTCGTCATCAGTCTTGGCGATTTCCCAAGGGATGGGCGTGCGGCAGAGCAAGACAGCTAAGTTCAGACCTACGGCTAAACAGGCTAGCCGGTGCTTCTTATTGACAAATCAGTGTGGGAGTACCACTTACCGTGGCTGACGTGTTCTGCACTCCGTTATTCACAGTGAACTGTAGGTTTTGGGGAGCACTCGCGGTAACGGTGACAGTGCCAGGTGCTGAGCAAGTAGCTTCGCCGGTAGAACCGATGGTAGCTGCAGTTGTACCAGTACTCGTCGGTGAGGTCTTCCACGAAAGCCCGTCTACCTGCGACAGTTCCCGGTTCTTGCCATTGGCAAAATTGCCGGTGGCAGTGTAGCCAACTTGGCCCTGAGGATTGCTAGTGGTAGTCGCCGATTGAGGGCTAATCGTGACACTAGTGAGGTTTGCGTGGCCTGCGCCGCAGCCGACGAGAGCAACAACTGCCGCCATCAACAGAAACAACAAGTACTTCATAAGTGTGACTCCGGGGGTAAGATGCGCCGCACCTACTCTGGGTTGGTACACCAAAGGTAAGACCAATGTCTTATCAACATTATTTGGGCCGTAGGCGCAGACCTGTTAGGCTAGCGGTAAGCCCCTTGTTGTCAATCGTTAGTTTCTGGTGTACGCGCCTGAAACTGGTTGCCTACCCCATTCACTTCAACAGGGAAAATGCGCCGCCCCGAGGCAGACACCCGCCCTTTCAAATTTCAAATTTTCCGTCCCTCCTCCACGAATGTAACCCGCCGTATCGGAGGGTTATCCCGTTGATTTCAGGGACGGGATTTGGCGACACACCGCGGACGGAATTTGTTGCACGTAGGTTGGGAGGGGAAGGAACCGATGCAGGGCAGGAGGCACATTTGTGGAGACGGGAGCGTCTATGCTCTTCCCGACGTGGTTAGCTGGTGCGGTTGCCACGCTTGCGGGCTGACGCTATGAGGATTGGCAGCTGTACTTGAGTGAAGGACCTTTTCCGCCCAAATCTCCGCTATGTCGCGCGATGTCGGACGAGATAATCGACTTGCCGCTAAGAAAGTGGTCGTAATACAGCAGGAACTCTCGATCGTTCAAGATATCGAGCTTTGACAGTGTACTCGCCCGAAATCTCTGCTGGATGACTGGAACAAGGTTGCGCTTCAGCCAGGGTTCTTCTGGCACCAGGAAGCCTTGTTTATCGCGCCGCCAACGAAGCGCGGCAGGCATTTCGGGGAGAGCAGCACGCAGAATGTACTTAGTCCAGCCCCGATGGATCTTCAATTCTGTTGGCAGGTTCACGACAAAATTAACCAACCGGTGGTCTAGAAATGGGTGCCGGACCTCCAGGGAATGGGCGCCGGAATTGCGATCCTCGTAGTGAGTTAAGGCGGGAACCGAGTAATGGCATATGTCAGCAATCTGTCGCGACCGAATGTCGCCGCATTGCCACACCGGCACCCGCTCGCTGTCGCGCAGCATCGTTTGCCAGATGCCCCTCCTGTCGTGCTGCATGTACCGGCGCGCTGTCGACGCCGGCGTAAAACGGAGCCATTTTTGCCGGTTTAGGTCGGAGCCAGTGAGCCACCTCAGAATGGTCTAGAGAGAGCCCCGGTTGGCGAAGACGCAGTAAGAACTCTAAATCAGTTTTCTATATTGCACGTTGGTGTTCGTTTCGATTCTCCTCAGATTCATCTCGTAACTGAGGAGTAACCAACCCGCGATGCGCGGGTCAAAAAGGTAAGGGAGCGAGCAGCGGCGACGGCGAAAGGATACCTCGCGATGAGGGCGGCAAGAATGATGACGGCAAGAACGACGAGGGAAAGACTGATTGAGTAAGTGCCGTGGAAGGCTCTTAGGGCTTTGCGGGCAGCGGCTGCCAGAGCTCAAGCTTATTCCCATCCGAATCATAGATCCAGGCAAAGCGACCGTAGGATTCATCCATTCGTTTAGCGTCAATCTTTACTCCCTCTTGTTTTAAGCGGTCGAGCAAAGCGTCCATATCGTCAACGATGTAGTTAATCATGAACGGTGCGGGCTGGGATCGAAATACTTAGAGGAGGCAGGAAAAACAGTCCAAACTGTAACGTGTTCCTTTTGCGGGTCGTCGTGTTCGCGCCACGGAAGCATCGCGCCTTGGCCTTTGTCAGCGAGTCCAAGATGCTTCGAATACCATTCGCGCATCTGATCACGATTCGCGGATTTGAAGAAGACACCGCCGATTCCAAGGATGCGCCCGCGCTGCTCCACTTTGACCGGCGGCTTCGACTCTTCAGGTTGCGGAGATTTCACGTCCTGTCCTCCTACTGAGCGGGCCGAGATCAGCGACAGCGAGCCGAGCGCAATTGTGCTCCACGGTATTCCTTGCATCGGCGGATTATACACAAGGTTCGATTCGGATGGAGAAAACGGTTCGCTCAAATCGCGATCACTTCCCAAAAGCCGACTTCTCGGACTGATCCGATCGGTGCGCATGTGCATTGCTTCCGGAGCGCCGACAATGCGAGAATCGGCCGGTCAATGCCTGCGATCATCTTTTTCTCACAGTGCAAACGGAACGACCAACTGTCGCTGCTGGCCCAGGCCTTCAATCCCAAGCATTAACACGTTGCCGGCACGCAGGTAGGTCGGAGGCTTCTGTCCCAGACCCACTCCAGGAGGCGTTCCCGTCGAGATGATGTCACCAGGTTGAAGGCTCATGAAGCGACTCAGGTAGCCGACAAGATGGGCGACGCCAAAGACCATCGTGCTGGTGCTCCCATTTTGATACCGGTGTCCATCGACATCGAGCCAGAGTCTCAGGCTCTGTGGATCGGGAACCTCGTCTGCCGTAACCAGCCATGGACCGATCGGGCCAAAGGTGTCCGCACTCTTGCCTTTGACCCACTGGCCAGTGCCTTCCAACTGGAAGGCTCGCTCGGAAAGGTCGTCGACAACGCAGTATCCCGCGACATGAGAGAGAGCATCCTCTTCGCGGACGTATCTGGTCTCCTTGCCGATCACGACACCGAGTTCTACCTCCCAATCGGTCTTCTGCGAGCCCCTTGGAATCACAACATCGTCGTTTGGCCCGCAGATGGCGGAGGTAGCCTTCATGAAAAGTACCGGTTCGGCGGGGACTGCCATGCTTGATTCGGCGGCGTGATCGGAGTAGTTGAGACCGATGCAGAGAAACTTACCGACAGAGCCAATGCAAGGACCAAGCCGTGGAGAGCCGGCAACGAGCGGCAGAGTGCGGAGATCGATCTGCCGCAGCCCTTCAAGTGAATCAGGCAGCAGCGCGACACCGGCAATGTCGGCAACGACGCCGGAGAGATCACGGATTTGTCCTTCAGCGTCAAGCGCGCCCGGCTTCTCCTGGCCGCGATTTCCAAATCGTAAGAGCTTCATAGCTTCTTCCTTCTCGTGATGATTGAACCGCTGAAGAGTCAGCCGAAAAAGGCAGCCAAAACCATGAAAACTCTCAGGTTGTCGGCACGCTCCGTTCTCGCGCGCCGAAGAAAGAGTACACCGCGATGATCACATAGGCTGACAGGGGCACTGCATAAGCCAGCGCGACGCTGTGAAACGCTTCCGAGATCCAGCCCATCGCCGGAGTCAGAACCGCACCCCCGATGATCGCCATGACGATCAGCGAGCCGCCGATCTTAGTGTTCGGGCCCAGTCCTTTCAGTCCCAGAGCAAAGATCGTAGGAAACATCAGCGACATAAAGAGGCTGGTCAGAAAAATAGCCCACAGCCCGATCCATCCGGGCTTCAGCACCCCGACGGACGCCAGAATGACATTGACGACAGCGTATGCACCCATGAGTTTATTTGGAGCAATAAACCGCATCAGGTACGCGGAAACAAATCTTCCCACGCCGAACGCAGCAAGAGTGCCGGTGAGAAAATATCCGGCAACTTTTTCCGGTTGATGAGTGTATTCCTGTACATACTGTATGAAGTAGCTCCACGTACCCACTTGCGCCCCGACGTAGAAAAATTGGGCAACCACGGCCAGCACAAAATGTGGATACCGGAATAGTTCGCGGAAGCGCCCGTGGTCTTCCCGGCTGTTCTCGTGCTCGCTTTGAATGGCGGGAAACTTCGTCCGCCAGATCAGGAATGCCCAGAAAAGAGTGACGCAGCCGAGAACCAGGTAGGGTTCGATTACTCTCAGTGTCTCGGTGCGCAGGTAAGCTTCATAAGTACCGGCACTCTGACGAACTGCGACCTCTGCCGGCGTAAGTTCCACGCCCGAGAAAATGAATGTAGTGCCGATTAGAGCACCCGAGATAGCGCCAAAAGGATTGAATGCCTGGGAAAAATTGAGGCGCTGTTCCGAAGTGCCGGGGTCGCCAAGTTGGGCGATGAACGGGTTCGATGCGGTTTCGAGGAACGACAAACCGCTGGCAATCACAAAGAGCGCGCAAAGAAAGTATCCGTATTGCCCCATGAAGGCAGCGGGCCAGAACAGAAATGCCCCGACGGTGTAAAGCAGCAGACCAATGATGAATCCGGCTTTGTATCCGACCTTTCTCATCACCAAGGCAGCCGGCATGGCCAGGAGAAAATATCCCATGTAAAAGGCCGACTGCACGAGTCCCGCCTGCAAACGGGAGATAGAGAATGACTTCATGAACTGCCGAATCAGGACGTCATTCAGGTTGTTGGGGATTCCCCATAAGAAGAAAAGTGCGGTCACCAGAATGAAGGGAACAAGCTGACCGGCGGGGAAGAGACGGTGTCCGGAGCTTTGCGACGGGAAACTGCCTGACTTCAACGAGGTTGAAACGGCCATGGATGATCCTTGATCTGCAAGATAGAATCCTCAATCTCCAGGTGCGCGATCCCCTATTCCATACTGACCATAATTTTGGAAAAGCGAGACGGATTTTCTGGCCAAGCACGTAATAGTGCCGGAGCTTCTTCAATGCGTACGATCGCAGTTACCGCTTCTTCCACCGGAAACAACCGCTGTTCCAGCATCTGAATGACTGGCGAAAATCCTCCGGCAAAGCGTTGCGCGAGCCCATCACGTCCAGATCTTTTTTTACGAAGAGCCGAGTTTCGTACGTCACCGGTTCTTTGGTATGCCCGATGTAAACCACGCGGCCAGCGAATGCAACTTCTTCGACGGCGGCACGAAAGATTTGTAGCAACCCGATCGCTTCGATGATCACATCCGGGCCGAGACCATCGGTGAGTTCGAGAACTCTGTGGTGCAGGGCTTCGTTGCTGGTGTTGACGGCGTAATCTGCCCCCGGCCTTCTTGGCGATATCCAACTTCGCATCGTCCACGTCCACCGCGATCGTACGAAGCCCCCGAGAAATGCGAAGCCGCTATGGCGCCCAAGCCAACTCCTCCACATCCAATGAGGGCAACTGTGTCCTGCGCGGCCACTGCTTCTCCGGGTTGTTGAGGACGAGTGCTCTCATGATTGCGGGTCCTTCTCTGTACTGCTACGACAGGCGGTAGACGTTCCGCGCAGTTTGTCCGAAAACCCAGTCAAGTTCGGAGTCTGAAAGATCCCCGAGTAAGTTTCTCAGCACATCGAACCATTTCTTGTAAGTGCTGGCGAGCAGGCAAACGGGCCAGTCGGATCCCACCATCAGCCTCTTGGGACCGAATGCCCCCAGTACTACGTCCACGTACGGTTTCAGGTCCGCCTCCGTCCAGTTTGCCCAGTCCGCCTCTGTGACCATGCCGGAAAGTTTGCAGAACACATTTTCGCGACGTGCCAATTCACCGATGTTTTTACTCCAGGGATCCATGAGCCGTTCACGAATTTTCGGCTTAGCGATGTGATCGAGCACAAAAAGTTGCCCGGGATGGCGGTCTACAAACTGAATCGAAGCGGGGAGATGCCTCTCAAAGATCAGAATGTCATACACCAGCCCGGTATTCTTCAAGCTGGAAACGCCCCGGTTAAGGTTACTTCCCAGGATGAAGTTGTCGTCGGGTTCGTCTTGAACAAGATGGCGAAAGCCCTTGAGCTTGGACTGGGAATGTAATTGCTCGAGATCAGCGGCGAAATGGTCGCTAGCAAGCGGAGCCCAGCCTATGACGCCCCGAATCGCGGGGAACTTCGTCGCCAGCTCCAGCAGCCACTTAGTCTCGGCCAAAGTCTGGCTTGCCTGCACGGCAACGCTGCCCGAAAATCCCGCGGCGTGCAGCTCCTTCTCCAGGTCCTGTGGTAAGAAATCGCGCTTCAACACGGACATGGAATCATTAATCCAGCTGTAGTCAGCCGCCTGGTAGCGCCATAGATGATGGTGCGCGTCAATTCTTTCAGCCATGATTTTCGGGTTTGCCGGAAGGCAAAATCCTGTTGTGCGCCGGAGCAGCAATTGCTTTCAGATCCTGAAGCAGGATGGGAATGGCGATGTTCCAACCCCCGATAAAGAATGAATTAGATGTTCTGCTTTCTGTAGTGCGTCGGCAAAATATATCACCAGGTCGCGGTCGCGGCCGCGCCCGTTCGGATCCTGTTGAAGCCCTACCCCTCATATGGCGCCTTAAACAGCGTCGGAGTTTGCTCGCCCACAGTCACTTTACGTTCGAAGCGTCTCGGGACTTAAGTCAGTGCACGGTCGAGGTGAACGTATCCTCCGTCCACGAACAGGTGTTGTCCGGTCGTATGGCTTGATTTTGCGGAAAGCAAAAAGACCGTCATGTTAGCGATCTCTTCGGAGGTCGTCATTCTCTTTTCCAGAGGAATCTTGCTGACGATCCTAGCCAGCTTCTCCTGGGGATTGGGGAAAGTGTCGAGCCAGTGACGGTAAAGCGGAGTCATGACCTCCGCTGGAATCACGGTGTTCACGCGGATGCTGTAGGGCAGTAGCTCCACCGCCCACTCACGCGTGAGGGCCATAATGGCTCCTTTGGAAGAGGCGTACCCGGAGGTGTTTCCCTGGCCCGTGACTGCCGTCTTCGAGCCGATGTTGACGATCGAGCCCTTGGATTGCTTCAAATGCGGCAGTGCGTAGTGGGCCATGCAGTAGTAGTGGACCAGATTGCGAAACAACGAAGCAATATAGTCGCCGGGCGTTCCGTGTTCCAACCCAATCGAGTCGTTCACGCCGGCATTGTTCACCAGCACATCCAGGCGTCCGAACTTTTCCACGGTTTGTGCAACCGCCTGCTGGCAGCTTTCGGGCGTCGACAGTTCCATGGTGATCAAGCCACACTTTCCGTTCTTCAACAGCTCGGTTTGTAAAGCTTTGCCCGCGTCGGCATCGCGTCCCACAATTACGGGTATGGCGCCTTCGGCGGCACACGCGCGCACAATTCCCGCGCCAATGCCCTTGGCCCCGCCCGTAACGATGATGACTTTGTCCTTCAATTGCAGATCCATGTTCACCCTCGAAGGTTGGTGAAACCGCCATCCAGCAAATAGTCGACGCCCGTGATGAAGCTGGCTTCATCTGAACACAGAAACAAGGCTAGTGCAGCCACTTCCTCAGGTTCGCCCATGCGTCCCAGGGGCTGAGCCTTCGACAATTTGTCAAAGATCTCCTGCTCCCGCCCGGGATAATTGTTTTTCAGATAGCCATCCACAAATGGCGTGTGAACTCGCGCCGGAGAGATGCAGTTGCAACGGATGTTATAGGCCAGATAATCTCGGGCCACCGAGTATGTCATGGCCAGGATTGCGCCCTTGCTGACGGAATACGCAAAACGGTCTGCCAGTCCTGAAGATCCGGCGATCGAGGCCATGTTCAGGATCACGCCGCCGCTGCTTTTCATCTGTGGGACAACGGCGCGCGCACAGTTGTAGAACCCTTTCACATTGACGCGCATGACACGATCGAAATCCTCTTCGTTCGTGCTCTCCACCGTCCCGATATGCGAAATCCCTGCGTTGTTCACGAGAATGGAAATCGGCCCGTCTGCCGCCAATTGTTGGAATGTTACGATCACTTGCTTTTGGTCGGTCACGTCACAGACGTGCGCTTCGGCACTGCCTCCCGCGGCGCCAATTTGCTGGCAAGTGCCTTCCGCGTCCTTAAGGCTCAGATCGAGAATGTGGATCTTCGCGCCTTGAGTGGCGAACCTGACTCCAATCGCCCGCCCTATTCCGCTGCCACCTCCGGTGACGATTGCGGTCTTTCCGTCCAGCCGGAAACTGCCTTGCTTCGCCGAAGGAGCAACTTTTTCAGAAGTCGATTGAGTCATGTTGTTTCATTAGTCAGCAGATGCACATAGGCATGCTTGACAGCTGTTGCCCTACCCTCTCGCGCAATCTCAAGCCCGCATGGATAAAGGCGCTGGGATTGGAAGATTGAGGCGAAAGAACGTCCGCTTCCAGAAATTATTGACTAATCTTCAGGACCCACGCCGGTTGCTGGCGCAAGTCCCCGGGAAGGTCTGGAAGTTCGATCGACAATCCCGTTTTAGAGTTTTTGGCTTTCAACGGCGTACTTGAGCCGAGCAACATGACTGACTTTGCGGCACTCAGGTCTTTGATTACAAGGTTGCGACCCGACCAACGGGGTAGGATAGCGTAAACCTCATTGCCCTTGGACGTGAAAAACGCTTCGATCGACGCTTTTCCGTCAGTGGATTTTTCGATTAGCTTGGTCACGTCGTACGCTGACGAATATTCCTTGTTATATTCAATTTTTGGCACTTCGCCGGCGGTCCACTGTCGGCTATTTTTCCAGGGCCTCGTCCCGTAGATCGCTTCCCCGTTGATCTTGAGCCAGTCGCCCATCTGCATAAGCCGTTCTTCCATGATGACAGGGATCATTCCGTCGGCGCTCGGACCGATGTCGAGCAGGAGGTTGCCGCCGCGGCTGACCGTGTCGACCAGGATGAACACCAGTTCCCGGCCAGTGTGGTAAATGTTGAGAGCTTCAGCGCGGTTGTAGCCGTAACTCACTCCCATGCCACGACTCTCTTCCCATGGATGGTCAATGCCACTCATTCCCGCTGTATATTCCGTGGTCCAGTAGCCGCCATGTTTGTGGCGAGTGTCGCTGCCCCAACGATCGTCCACAACCACTTCGTCCTTAACGGGCGACTCGTTGAACAGCCACGCCAGCAGTTCAGCGCTGTGCCAATCGGCCGAAGTCATCTCCCACTCACCATCGCTGAAGATTATTGCCGGCTTGTAGTGCGTGACCAGATCCTTGAACTGCGGGAACATGTGCTCGCGTACGTAACGCGGCTTGTCGTAAAGCCAGAGCGGGTTATACCACTCGTAAAGCGAATAGTAGAAGCCCATGCGCAGGCCTTTGCGCCGCACCGCGTCGGAGAGATCGCCGAGCACATCGCGTTTAGGACCGATTTCGACCGCGTTCCACGGACGGCCCCAGGTGGCTGACGCTTCCTTGCTCGGCCACAATGCGAATCCCTCGTGGTGTTTCGAGGTCAGCGCGACGTACTTGGCGCCGGATCGCGCGAACACGTCGGCCCAATGGTCCGGATCGAATAATTCTGCCTTAAACTGCGGTGCAAAATCTTGATACGGAAAATCCGCGCCATACACTTTCTGATGAAATGCCCACGTCCCCTTTTGGAGTTCATCGGCTTTTGGATTGCTCCTGCCATTCGTCAGGGCATTCCAGTACCACTCGGCGTAAGCGAGTTTGCCGGGCAGTACCGGAGCATACGCCGGAACCGAATAAGTCCCCCAATGAATGAAAATTCCAAACTTGGCGTCACTAAACCAAGCCGGCGTGGGACGCTTATCGACAGAGTCCCAAGTGGGGTCATAGCTTTGCGCTAAGGCCGAGGCGCTTAACAGGGAAAGGAGTATGACAACAAGGAGAAATCGTTTCATAGAACCTCCATCGCTGCGGGCGTTAGATATGCTGCGGTCCCAAATTTCCTATGATGGTCCGTACCACCTAACCCCCCGGACAATTCTTTCGAAGCAGCAAAATGCCCGCCCCGATCTGAACGGCGGCGGGCAAATTTACAGGCTCAATATCACTTTAAAAAATGAATCTCAGCCCGAACTGAAGCACTCGAGGCGCGTTTGCATTCGCTCTCGATGTGACGGTGCCAAAGTTCTTTCCATTACTGATGTCGCTATTGGGCGACCCGAAAATTACAGTGTTGAAGAGGTTGAACGCCTCGGCACGGAACTCAAGCTTCCGCTCTTCACCCCAGATTGGGAATCCACGAAACACCGAGAAGTCCACGTTCCAGTAGCGCTGCGCCTGGAAGGGATTGGGGCGAAGATTACCGAACGTACCCAAGGCCGGGGTAGCGAACGCTGAGGTGTTGAACCAACAACCTTGAGTGTGCACCCGTGCTCCATTCGGACACGAGCCGGAATTTGGATCTCCTACCAGATTGGCTTGCTCGTACCCCGCCCACCCCACATTCCCCGTGTTGGCCGGATCGCCGTTATTGTCCGTGACACTATAGCGCTGGCCGGAACGGACCGCGAGAATGCCATTCATCTGCCAGTTGCCTACGATGTAGTCCACTGCGTGATTTCCCGAGGAATAGCGCTTGCCCCAGCCGATGGGGAGCTCATAATTTGCATTCACGGTAAGCAAGTGGGGCAGATCGTACCCTGCAGGACTCAGGCTGGCTCGTGGATTGTAAGGATCTGCAACATTCTTCCCTTCAGCGCCGAAAAATCCATCGTTCTCGTCCAGGGCTTTCGAGAATGTGTAGGCGACCTGGTAGGCCAAGCCGCCGGAAAAGCGCTTATCCACTGACAACTGGAAGGCATGATAGTCGGCAAACCCAACGCTGCGGTCATAGAAGGTGGAGATCATGTAGGGGAACAGCGAGCGCGATTGCGGGTTGGGCAATGTGCTCGGCTGCAGAGCTGTGTTGTACATGCCCCCGATGTTCGCCCGATGGGTTAACGCGCCTACATAGCTGCCGGTAACAGTAGTGGTCGAGTTGATCTGGCGCTGAATGCCGAAGTTGAACTGGTAGGCATACGCATTCTTGATATGCGGATCATAGTGCCAGTTCACGCCACCGGAAAAGAAGGGTGTCGGTGCAGGCAGACCGGCGCTAACGCCGCCTGCCGAGAAAGGATCGCCGTAAGTCGCCGTCGGGGTGCCGCTCGGAGCCGTGGGACCGCCTGGCACGTTGAGGTTATTAGCGATCAGCTGGCCAATGCCTGGCCAGTCGCCTTCGATGTTCTGCGACATCTGGCTTACCGCAGCCCAGTTGTCATACACGATCCCGGCACCACCGCGCACCACTGTTTTCTCAGTCGCGCGATAGGCAAATCCGAGGTGAGGACCGACGTTGGTGTAGGTGTTGTGGGAAATGCGGCCACGCGAGTCAATTACGACGTGAGGCGGCAAGGTTCCCGGAGGCAAACATTGTTGAGTAGCCGGATCGCAGGCTACAGCGTTGCCGTTGGCATCCAGCATGATGCTGGGAATGCAAGGAGCGTGTCCGCGGACCGTGCAGGGCGGCGGCGGGTACTGCAGCACATAGGTGCCGTTTGAGAAATCGAAGTCTCCGGTTTCTATTCCACCCGACTTATCGATGGTTTTCTTGGTCCCGTAGGGCGGGATCAAGGTAAGGTCATAACGAATACCATAGTTCAGGGTTAATTTCGGGCTCGCCTTCCATGAATCTTGAAAGAAGGCACTGAACAGCCCGCCCGGACGGGTTCTCTCGTCCACGTCGCGCCGGTTCGCACTATCGGGAACTCCGATGAGCGCCGATGCTACGCTAAAACCAGCATTGCCGTTTCCGTCTCCCGTTTGGACGTTGGCAAAACTAACGCTATCGAACGAGAGTGGGCTGGAGAATACGCTGCTGATGTAGCTTGCACCAACCGTGAATGTATGGGTCCCTTTCAGCTTGTTCAGCGTTACAGACACCTGGTTGTTATCCGTGGCTTGCGGCGTGAGCACGACGCTCTCGCCTCCGCTCACGTATCCGTTTCGAAGTTCATAGTTGGGAAGCAGCCAACCCTTCGCCCCCGAGAAATTGCTGGCGAACCCAGGAGCAAAACCAGCTGCCTGAATGACACTGGTCAGGTCTCTCTTGAACTTGGTGTAGGCGTTGTCTGACACCGTAGTGCGAGAGAATAGCGCCTGCAATTGCAAACTCGGACTGAAGGTGTGGACCCAGTTACCTCCCCAGTTACGACCAGGAATGGCTTGGTTGGTCGTAAGGCCTGGCAAGTCGGTGGGCTTAAGAACGTTGCTGTTGATTCGGCTGTAGCGGAACCAGACCGAGTCCGTCTGTCCAAACGTGTGGTCGAGCCTGATGTTGTACTCGTTCTGGTGTTGGGTATTCGGATCGGTATCGAACGCATTGCTGTCGAAAGCGGGATCGAAAGCACCAGCGGCAGGCAGTACGCTCTGAAGGAAAGTAACGACTTGCGGCTGAATGTCGCCGGGATTCGCGCCTACAGGAATTTGGTTGTTCAAGTACGGTGTACGCGAGAATCCCGAACCTGCGGCAACGGTTGTGTAGGGGTTGTATAGCTGTTGCTTGGGTTCATTGCACAAGCCGGCGGTAAACCCGGCTGTGCAAAAGGAACCGAAATCGCCGCTATACATGGCCGCGGTGGGAACCAGGATTCGGGTTGCGACGGGCTTGGAGTAGCGGAATCCCTGGTACGCAAAGTAGAAGAATGTGTTTTGCTTCAAAGTGGGGAGGGCAACTGGACCACCGAGAGCTCCGCCGAACTGATGCTGGTGGTAGTGAACAACTGGGGCAAACTGATCTTGTGAATCGAACGCGTCGTTGCGCAAGTACTCCCAAGCTGAACCGCGGAACCGGTTGGTGCCGGACTTGGTCACCACGTTTACCACGCCGCCAAGAACAGAACCGAATTCCGAGGAATCCGTGTGGGAAACCACTTTGAACTCCTGGATCGCGTCAATGATCGGAGGGACGGCATAGGTGCTGAGAAACGCCGCAAAGTTATTCATGCCGTCGGTCAGGAAGTAATTGCTCCGGTTGGTTGCGCCGTTGATGGAGGGGAACGAAAAAGCGGCACCCTCCGCGATGGGCGCCGCGAAACCGCCGGAGCGGCCACTCATGCTGTTCTGGCCGACGCTGATCGGCGCGACACCGGGAGTCAGCGATAGCAGCTGAGTAAAATTCCGGCCATTCAGGGGAAGGTCATTCACTTGCTTGGTGGCGATGACCGTGCCTAACTCGGCAGTGGAAGCCTGCAGTTGTTCCGCCATCGCTTCCACGGTCACAACCACGGTCTGAGCGCCAGCGTCGAGTGCGATGTCGATGGTGGCCGTCTGGTTTACGGCAAGAACAAAGTCGGAAACCTGCTTCGTGCTGAAGCTCGGTGCGGTAACCCTGAGCGTATAGCGCCCCGGGTTAATATCCGAGAAGACATATGTGCCAGCGTCGTTGGTGAAGGTGTTGCGCTCGACCCCGGTATCCGAATTATGCAGAGTAACCGACGCTCTTACCACGACCGCACCCGTGGCGTCGCGAACAACCCCGTTAAGCGAGGACGTGGAAAGCTGAGCGAGGGCAGCTACGGTTGAGAAAACTAGAACGCTGATGAGCCACACCAGAGTGCGAAAGCGATAGGTCCGCCCGAGTGAATCGGTCATGGATTCCTCCAGCCTGTTCGTAAACGCTATCCCGATCAACCAATGCGCAACTCCACGTTTTTGGTGGAGGCGCCATTCTAGGATCAAAGTACTAGAAGTTGTCAAGAACTATTTGAGCGCTCGCAGCAGCACATAAACGACAATCTAAGCCGGAAGCAGCTACGTATACGAATTTTGAGCGCTTATTATTCGGAAATCGGCGGGCGTTTACCTTTTTCGACCGCAGGCAGAATCGTTACGGCGATCAAAGCACTTTGTATTCAAAGACATAGGCTCTTGCCCGGAAACATCCCAAAGCAGTTCAGGCTGGGGCCTCGCAGGGGCCAACTGCGGTCGGCCGTGAACACTTATCATGCAGTTTGAGTCGAGGAGGATGACCACCAACCTGATCTCCGCTTGCGCTCCTGACCACCGCGTAGAATTAGCGTCGATGACCGAAGATGTGGTATTTCAAAGTTGCAAACGGATGTTCCACAGTCGATCTGCAAGACTCACTCAAAGCGACGCGGGAGAGGTCTGTCAGCAATCCGAAGTGGGGAACCTTCAAGCATGTCAACGCCGAAAACTGCCCAGAAGAGTCAGGCTAGTAGCGTGGTTCCCGATTTTCGTCTCTGTTTTCCTCAGAGGGGTGTGCGCCTGTGGACAATCTCCTTCCAACGTAAAACCGACAGCGCAACCCAAAACAATGGCGTCCGAGCACGTTGGTTCCATGGCTTGCGCTGCGTGTCACAGACGGATCTACAACAAATATTCGCAGACCGGCATGGGACGCTCCATGTCACTGGTTACGCCTGAGATTTTGAAAGCGCAGCCGACTTCCGGTTCGATCGAAGACAAGAACACTGGTTTGCATTTCGATGTTTATGCACGCGACGGGCAGCTCTTTCAGTCGGAGTACGAGCTCGACTCCAACGGAACGGAAATCTTCCGCGACACTCGCGCCGTGGAGTGGATCATCGGAGCTGGGGAGAACGGGCTCGGCGGCCTCGTCCGTCAGGGCGATTATGTATTTCAAGCGCCGTTGTCTTTTTACTCCAAGGCACAGCGCTGGGAGCTGTCGCCGGGATACGAGCTCGGCAACTCCGGGTTCAATCGACCGATTTTGCCCGGCTGCATCTCTTGCCACAGCGGGCGGCCTAATGCCCTCTCTGAGGGCAACGGTCATTTTGCCAATCCGCCATTTTCCGAACTGGCGATCGGCTGCGAGAACTGCCACGGTCCTGGCCTCACGCACGTGCTGGCGCATCAGGTGGGATTCGAAAACGATCAAGGGCATGACTCTTCAATCGTGAATCCCGCTTCGCTCACTCCCGTACTGGCAGACAATATCTGCGTGTCGTGTCACCAGACCGGAGATGTGCGAGTGCTGAAGTCAGGAAAAGACTACAAGGATTTTCGTCCGGGAACAACGCTCGACGACACACTCTCGATTCTCATGGTCCCGCCGAAGCGCGAGTCCCCGCCGCAGCAGGACCTGCTCGAACACTACTACTCGATGACTCTGAGCAAGTGTTATCGCGCGAGCGGCGACAAGCTGAGTTGCATCGGTTGTCATGATCCTCACGTGGAGCCGACTCACGAAGAAGCGCCCGCATACTTCAAGAAAAAGTGCCTGACATGTCACAACGAAAAGAGCTGCACACTGCCGCTTCAGGTCCGCGAACGGAGGCAACCGGCTGATGATTGCGCGGGCTGTCACATGCAAAAGCGCGATGTGCGGGAAATTTCGCATTCCAGCATCACCAACCACAGGATTCTGACGCGCCCGGATGAGCCGTTTCCTGACATTGCGTTTCAGCAGACGACACCGGCGCTGCCCGATCTGATTCATCTGAATCCGGCGCCCGGCAAAAAAGGCACCCCGCCACCGGCGCTGGTGCTGTTGCAAGCTTACGGCGAACTGGTGGAGAAACATCCGGAATATCTGACCCGCTACTACACCGTTCTTGATCAACTCGAACGCACTGATCCCGATGATCCGCTCGTGCAGGGCGCAATCGGCAATCGCGACCTGCATGCCGGCAAATATCAGGAAGCAGTCGATCACTTGCAGCGCGCCATCAAGGAAGGACATGCGAAAACCGTCTTGTACACTGATCTCGCTGACGCTATGGTGAAACTGGATCGTGCGAGCGACGCAGTTCAGGTTCTGAAGCAAGCGGCGGATCGTGACCCGTTCAATGCAGAGCTGCGAAAACGCCTGATCGTTCAACTCATTCAAGTAAAGGATTACGTTAACGCGCGGGCGCAAATGGAAGATTACGTCCAGCACTTTCCCGCTGACTCATTCATGCGTCAACTCCTTGCCAGAGTGCAATCGCTGGGGCAACCGAAATGACGCCACGAAAGCTCTTCACGGTTGCGTTGGTCGTGGCACTGGCCGCTCCTCCTAAGATTTTGAGGGGCGCTGATGCGGGGAGGATTCAATTCGAAAATCGGCAAAAGAATTCGGGAGTTAGTTTTGTCCTCGCCAACGGCACGCTTCCTGACAAGCCAATGATCGACGGCATACCGGGCGGAGTTGCGCTTCTCGATTACGACAATGACGGCTATCTGGATATCTTCTTCACCAATGGCGCCACTCTGCCAGGACTTGCGAAGGAAGGGGACAAATTTTCGAACCGCCTATACCACAACAATCACGACGGCACCTTCACGGACGTGACGGACCGCGCCGGGTTACGCGGCGAAGGCTACAGCGTTGGAGCCGCCGCCGCTGATTATGACAATGACGGGCGCACGGACCTCTACGTCACCGGTTTTGATCGCAACTTCCTCTATCACAACAATGGGGACGGCACATTCACCGATGTAACCGCCAAAGCAGGCGTAACTGGGGCTTCCTCCGCGGGGAAAAAACTCTGGGGCATCTCGGCCGCGTGGCTGGATTACGACAACGACGGCAAGCTCGACTTGTTCGTGGTCAACTATCTGGACTGGTCGCTTGCAACCTCCCGCGTGTGCGGTTCACCCGGCAAGCGCCTGTCCTGCTCACCCACTCTCTACAAAGGCGAGCCAAACATCCTCTACCACAATAATGGCAATGGCACGTTTACCGACGTTTCAGAAGGCATGGGCATCTCCCGGAATATTGGCAAAGGCATGGGTGTAGCGATAGCCGACTACAACGATGACGGATGGATGGACATCTTCGTCGCCAACGACAACGACAGAAATTTTCTCTTCAAAAACCGCGGCGGAAAAGCATTTGATGAGGTGGGGGTCGAGTCGTTCGTCGCATACACCGACAGCGGACTGCCCGTCTCCAGCATGGGCGTGGATTTTCGTGATTGGAACAACGACGGCAAACCCAGCCTGATCGTCACCGCACTTGGCGGCGAAACCTACCCGCTTTTCCGCAACGAAGGCAATGGCTTTTTCAGCTACGAAAGTTACAAGGCAGGTATCGGATTTCGCAGCTTGAAAATGAGCGGCTGGGGCACGGGAATTCAGGATTTCGACAACGATGGTTATAAGGACTTGTTCACGGCAAACTCGCATGTGAGTGAGAATGCTGATTTAGATGGTCAGCAGCACTACCGGCAGGCCAATGCCGTGTTCCGCAACATGCATGATGGAACTTTTCAAGACGTGAGCCGTGATGCTGGTCCTGGCTTGCAGATTCGTGCTGCACACCGCGGGTGCGCGTTCGGCGATCTTAACAACGACGGAAAGATTGACGTTGTTGTTTCGGCCATTGGCAGTTCGGCAGAACTGCTTTACAACACCTCAACCGGCGGCAATCATTGGATTCTGATCAAGACCGTGGGGGTGAAAAGCAACCGTGACGGCATCGGAACGCGAATCAAAGTGACAACCGCATCCGGCCTTGTGCAGTACAACCACGTCACGACGGCTGGAAGTTACGCGAGTTCCAACGATCCTCGCGTTCACTTTGGCCTAGGCGCGGATACGGTTATCAAGGAAATCGAATTGAAGTGGCCAAGTGGAACGGTGCAGGTGCAGCGCAACGTAAAAGCAGACCAGGTCCTGCCCGTGACCGAGGAATGAAGGTGTGAGGACTGCGTTTAGATCGCTGCTGTTTGCTGTGTGCGCCACATGGCCTGCTTTCGCCGGGCCTTGCACCGGTGCGGAGGGGCAACTGGCACAGGTCTCGAAGGCTTTGACCGTCAATGCTCTCGATATGGCTGAGAACGCGCTGCGCACCCTGGGCGTTTCCTATCCTGATTGTCCGGAAGTCGTTCTGCACCAAGCCCGACTGGCGCAAGGTAAAGGAAACATTAGTGAGGCCGCCGAGCTTTACTATCGCTACACGGACGCGGATCCAGATGACTCGCGCGGACTTGCTTACTTCGGCGGCTTCTTCCTTGAGCAACGCGATTACAGGCGGGCCGATGCCTTGTCGGCCGCAGCGGTGTACAAAAATCCAGACGATCCGACTGCCTTGGCGTTGCGCGGACAGATACTTGTGATGAAAGGGCAATCTTCCGAGGGACAGAATCTGCTGGAAAAAGCTATCAAGCTTGATCCCGATGACCCCGAGGCACAATTCCAATTGGGCACGATTTATGACAAGGCGAAGGCTGCTGTGCAAGCTGTAGAACATTTCCGAAAAGCCGCAACGCTGAATCCGCACGACGCGCGAGCCTGGGATTACCTAGCCCTGAACCTCGAACTCGCAGGAGACTTGGATGGTACCGAGCAGGCCTACCAAAAAGGGTTGCAGGTGAATCAGGCGGGGCGATATCACGATGCTTTTCTCGATTACAACTACGGCCGATTTCTGGCAAAGCGTAACGACCTGACAGGCAGCAAGCGCCACCTCGATCGCGCTGTCGAATCGGCGCCTCAAATCCGCGCAGTCTGGTACGAGCGCGCAAAGCTTGACATGCGGATGCAGAACTATCAGCAGGCACGCGCGGACGCAGAAAAAGCTGCAGCGTGCACGCAACAGGGAGGCGTCATCGATCTGCAAATTTACAGCCTGTTGAGCCAGGTGTATGCGCGGTTGGGCGATACTGCTCTTGCCAAAAAATATACCGACCTAACTCGCGACACTCCTCCTCCCGTTCGCGGAGAACAGCGATAGCTTGATCTCGAAGATCAATCGCCGGTCGTTTCTGCTGACTGCTCTCGCTGTCGCTCCCGCCGCAAAATTGCTGGGTGTAACGCGAGCACCTACGGTCCCGCCAGGCATTGAATTTGAAGATGTGACCGCAAAATCCGGCATTCGCTTCAAGCACGAGACCAGTCGCACGAGGCAGAAGTATCTTCCGGAGTCCATGGGTGCGGGAGTCGCGATGTTCGACTACGACAACGACGGATGGCTGGATTTGTTTTTCGTAAATGGCGCCAAGCTGCAGGATCCGATGCCACGCGGCAGTTCGCCGGACAAATCCGATCCGCGTTACTGGAACCGCCTATATCACAACAATCGCGACGGTACCTTCGCGGACGTTACTGAGAAGGCAGGCCTGCAAGGGCGGCTTTATGGAATGGGGGTCGCCACTGGAGACTACGACAACGATGGCTATGTCGACCTCCTGGTGACGAACCTGGGTGGAAATATTCTTTATCACAACAACGGCGACGGCACCTTCACCGATGTTACGGCCAAGGCAGGCGTGGGCGGCAGCGGATGGTGCACGGGTGCGTGCTTCGTGGACTACGACCGCGACGGGCGGCTGGATTTGATCGTCAGTCGTTACGTGCAGTGGGACTTCTCGGACGTCTACTGTGGTGAACATCGTCCCGGCTATCGCGCTTATTGCCACCCCGACCAATTCGAACCGATCACGCACCTCATGTTTCACAACAACGGAGACGGGACGTTCACTGATGTTTCTAAGAAGTGTGGCATTGCGAGTTCCCCGGGGAAAGGGCTGGGGGTCGCGATCGATGATTTCGATGGGGATGGCTGGCCCGACATTTTCGTCGCCAACGACTCGGTCGCGGAGCAACTCTTCCGCAATAATCATGATGGCACATTCACGGAAGTGGCTTTGGTCTCAGGGCTGGGTTACGACCAGAACGGCCATGCGTTTGCCGGGATGGGTGCTGACTTCGGCGATTACAAGAACACCGGCTGGCCTTCGGTGTTCGTAAATGCTCTCGCCAATCAGAAATACAAGCTCTTCCGCAATGACAAGGGAAGCTTCGATGACGTCACAGATTCGATCGGCCTAGGGGCATCGACCTTGTCGCATTCCGGTTGGGGAGCGAAATGGATTGACTATGACAACGATGGCTGGCTCGACCTTTTCGTCGCTCAAGGCCACGTGATGGATAACATCCAACTCACCGAACCCACCCTTCGCTACCTGGAGCCTCCGCTGCTCCTGAGAAACGATCAGGGCCGCTTCTCGAATGTCTCGCCGCAGGGCGGTTCCATTTTCACGACGCCTATAGCGGCACGGGGCGCTGCCTTCGGGGATCTCGACAATGACGGACTGGTCGACGTTGCGATCAACTGCAACGACGGCCCCGCCATCATTCTGCGTAACCGGGTCGGCCACGGAAATCACTGGCTCGCGTTGAATCTAATTGGCTCAACCAGCAACCGCGATGCAATCGGATCCAGGATTCGGTTGCTGACTGAGAGTGGGCAACAACAGACTCGTTTTGTCAGTACCGCGGGAAGCTACATCTCCGCCAGCGACAAGCGCGCGCATTTCGGGCTGGGATCTTCGAAGAAAATCCGACTGATCGAGATCACCTGGCCGAGCGGAATCGTGCAGCGTCTGGAGTCAGTAGCAGTGGACCAGATACTCACGGTCAAAGAACCGGCTCGATAGTGGCGCCCGACAGCTGCCGCACCAGGCGGTCTAGCTGGCTGTCTAGCTCACCCCCACTTTGAAGCGCGGCCGATTTTTTCTCACGTACTCGTGGCTCAGCGCCGGCTCACCGTCACACTCGATCGCAATCACTGTGGCGGGCTCGTCGGGGGCACTCGCCGGAAGGCCGGTAATCCTCAGTGACAAATCGTCCTGCGTGAACGTCAGCGGCTTGTCGCCAACCAGAAGCCGCGCGGACTTCACCTTCGTCCGCCAGCCACCAAGTGAGATTACCGAAGGCGGCTGGTAGAACGTAAGCCATTGCTCGGCGGGCGTGTCGCTGGGCCAGTTGGTAACGTGCGCATACGCCGTCTTTCCACGCTGTGTGAAGTTGGCATACACGTGCCACTCGAAATCGTTGCGCTCGGTCCCATAGATCGCAGCGCCGTTTTTTGAAGTCCAGTTTCCCACGGCCTGCAGAATTTCTATCGATTCTTGCGGTATCGAACCGTCCGGCTTGGGGCCGATATTCAGCAGATAGTTGCCGCCGCCGCGAGCGCAGGTGATGAGATTGTTGACGATGGTCTTCGGCGTCTTCCAGTTGTCGTCGGCTTTGTGGTATCCCCAACTGTCATTGAGTGTCATGCAGGTTTCCCATGCACGCCCCTTATCTGCCGCGCGGATCTCCTGTTCGGGCGTCGAAAAATCTCCCGGCAATCCGTTGCGGTTGTTCACAATGATGTCCGGCTGAAGCTGGAATACCATGTCGTTCATTTTTTGCGATTCCCACTGCTCGGGCGTCAGCGGCCAATCGACGTCATACCAGAGAATGTCGATTTTCCCGTAGTTGGTTAGGAGCTCACGGATCAGCCCATGCGTGTAAGCGACAAAGCGCTGCCGCGCTGCTTCATCGGTCGCGCACCGCGCTCCATCCGGATGATGCCAGTCCATCAGCGAGTAGTAGAAGCCGACGCGCAATCCTTCTGCCCGCGCGGCGTCGACGAATTCGCGCACCAGATCGCGTCCCGCCGCCTGCTTTGGCGCACAGTAGTCGGTGAGCTTCGTGTCGAAATTACAGAAGCCTTCATGATGCTTCGTCGTCATCACCATGTACTTCTGTCCCGCTTGTTTCGCCAATCTCGCCCAGTCCCGGGCGGCGTTCGGTTTTGGATTGAAGTGCTTCGCCAGAATTTCGTATTGCGGGATGGGTACGCCTTCCACTTCCATCGCCCATTCATGACGGCCAATCACGCTATAGAGTCCCCAGTGGATGAACATGCCGAACTTTGCTTCCTGCCACCATTGAATTCGACGCTCATGCCCCGGAGGCGGTCCCACCTGTGGCGCGGATTTCTTTGCCGCATCCTCCTGCGCGAACGCAAGAGGCCCTGCTGTCGCCAATCCTGCGGTTGCCACCATTATCTTCAAATAATCCCGTCTCGATGTTCCTCTGTTCATGATCGTCGCCTCTCAGGTGTGCATTGCGATTTGTGTAATCCGAACTGCACGAAAATGGATTTTACTCCGGTGTGTCAAACCAGCCGGAATTTCGGAGTGAGTTGCAGTGGCCGCGCAGCAAGAGATGGTCTCATTGCACTCGTCGTCGTCCACCCACGGAATCCGCGTTTTGCGTTGCATGGTACAGTACGAGACCTATGCCCACGGAGCAGAATGCGGTCGCTGCACGCGGCCTGCTCAAAGAGAGCGTTGCCCAGCGCCTTCGTGAGGAGATTCTCGCTGCAAGGATTTCTCCAGGAGAAAAAATCGTTGAAGGCAAATGGGCGCGCGAATACGGAGTCGCCCAGATCTCAGTCCGCGAAGCGCTGAACATCCTTGCGACACAAGGCTTCGTGACCAAAGGGCACGGCCGCAGCGCGCGCGTGCTGAAACTCGAGACGGCCGACGTCATTCACATTTATCGGGTGAGAGGAGTGCTGGAGGGACTGGCGGCACGGCTAATCATTGAAGACAAACTTCCCGTGGACGACCTGGAAGCGGCCTTCAATGAAATTCAGCGTTCCGTCGGAACCGGTGATCTGCGCCAGGTTATCGAGAGTGTGCAGCGGTTTCACATGCTCATGCTGGAGAAGCCGAAGAACTCTGTCCTGCGGGAGCACGGACGACGCCTCCTAGTGCCGCTTTACGCCTTTACGCTGATGAAGGCCCTGGTGAAGAAGCTCGACGCCGGCCCGTGGGAAAGGCAACTTCGATTGCATAGGCTCATTATCGACGTGCTGCAACAGGGCAACCCTCACCTCGCTGAGGAGACTTTGATTCACGTTACGAATCTATTTCTCCATGCGGCATTGGAAGTCTGGGCGCAGTAGACCTTTTCTTAAGCGCGAAACCTTGAGGCGCTATGTCATTCGCAATCTGGATAGGGCTGGCTGCGGTTGTACTTGCGGGCGTACTGCAAGGCCTTTTCGCTGTGCCAATGAAATATGCACCGCGCTGGAGCTACGAAAACATATGGCTGATTTTCAGTCTGGTGGGAATGGTCGTCCTGCCTTGGATGCTGACGACTGCGACCGTCCCACATTTGGTTGAAGTGTATTCACTTATTGCAATGCCTGTGCTCGTTCGTATTGCGGGCTTTGGACTGTGCTGGGGAATTGGATCCGCGCTGGCCGGCTTAGGAATGAATCTTCTCGGGATCGGTCTTGGAATGGCGATCATCCTGGGACTGAGCGCGTCATTGGGGTCGCTGATTCCACTACTCATTCTCAGTCCTCAACAGTTGTACACACCTCAAGGCCGCACCTACCTGGTTGGAACTGTGATTATGCTGGTGGGAATCGCAGTCTGTGCGCGCGCGGGCATGCTAAGAGACGCTGCCCGGAACCGCGGCGAATCTTCCCCTCACCGATCATTCTTTGCCGGGTTTATGGTCTGTTGCCTGTCGGGGTTGTTTTCGTCAGGGTTGAATTTTTCTTATGCATTCGGCGGAGATGCCTTGGACCGCGCAGGCGCTCTTGGCGCAAGCCCGCTATGGAGTACTGGCGTTGTGACCGCACTGGCTGTTTCCGGCGGCTTCATCTCAAACCTAGTGTATTGCGGCTATCTTCTGCGCAAGAACAGTACGCTGGGAAGGTTCACCGGCGATGGCGCAAGCACTGGCTGGGTTTGCGGTGCGCTCATGGGATTGTTCTGGTTCGGAGGGCAATCACTGTACGCAATCGGCATAACCTGGATGGGTCAACTGGGAGTCGTGATCGGATGGCCTTTGCTCATGGGCATGATCATTGTGACGAGCAACGCAGCCGGGGTAATGACTGGTGAGTGGAATGGCGTTTCGGCTGTGACCAAACGCTTTCTCGCCGTCGGCATGCTGATTATCCTGACCGCGCTGGGAGTTCTAGCCATGGCGCAACGAGGTGCTTGAAGTACACGCCGCCGCTATCGGCGATATCCCAGTTCGGCTCCGCCGCTCACGGGAAGAATGCAGCCGGTAATGAAGCGTGCCTTGTCGGATAAAAGAAATGCAGCGGCGTCGGCGATCACGTCGCCGCGAGGGCAGTATCCCAGCAGGTGAACGTCGTCAAGATACTTGCGAATGCTCTCCGGGTCTTTTTGCTCCCCGCACCATTGTTCGAGCATCGGTGTCCACACCCCTGCGGGACAGATTGCATTCACGCGAATGGAGTACCGCGCATAATCTGCCGCCATCGCCTTGGTAAGCGAAATCATCGCTCCCTTTGTTGCAACATAGGCGGCGTGGTCCTGCTGCCCGATCAATCCGACCATGCTTGCCGTGTTAAGAATCGTACCTTTGCTGGCACGGAGAGCTTCAAAAGCGTAACGGGTGGTCCAATAGACAGATTTCACGTTGTTCCGCTGCAAGTTGTCCCACTCTTCCTCGCTGGTTTCGTGGAGCGGTTTAGAGGGACTGGCAATACCGGCATTGTTGTGCACAGCATCGACTCGGCCGAACTCTTTCAAGACAGTTGCAATAGCCGATTTCACGGCGGCGCCGTCGGAGACATTCAACTGCAAAGCCAGGCCCGGCGAACTCAACTCATCCGCGGTCCGCTTCGCACTCGTAATGTCTTTGTCGAGGATGGCAACTGTCGCGTTGTCGCGCGCGTATGCCAGGGCGCACTCGCGTCCGATGCCATCCCCGCCGCCAGTGACAATCACTACCTTCCCTGCGAGATTGCCCGACATGGAATTTTCCCTCGATCAAATTGTTTGAAAAGCGAGAAACATATTAAAGGTACGAACGAAAATAGGTATTGAATTGACGCTCGACTGCAAATGAGTGCTCAGATAAGCGAGGAGTGATACTATAGCTCCGTTTTTGTCTGGTCAATCGAAGTTTAAGCGCTTGAAGTTGGAGCAACTGAAAAAATATCTTCTGCACCATGCCGTCAGCTCTGAAAACTACGAATGCGACGGTCCCATGGAGAACAGTGTCCAATTCTGACAATTGCCCACCGAACCAAGCCATTTTCCACAGCAGGCGAGACTTCATCAAGATCGCAGCCATGGCCGGCTCACTGCCGCTGCTCATGCCGACCGCGTTCGCGTCAATCTTTTCTGACGAGCGCACCGCGTGGTATCGAAACGCGAAGTTCGGCATGTTTATTCATTGGGGGCCGTACTCACTGGCCAGCGTCGAAGCCTCGTGGCCCATCATGACTCCAAAGCCGGGAGGCATCACCGAAGCGGAATATGTGGAATTGCCAAAGCGCTTCAATCCGCAAAAGTTCGATGCACGCGCGTTCGTGGATTTAGCCCGCTCCGCGGGTCAGCAGTACATGGTATTCACCACCAAGCATCACGACGGCTTTTGTATGTTCGACAGTTCCTACACAAACTACAAAATTACCAACACTCCTTACGGAAAAGACATCGTGCAGCAGCTCTCTTCAGCATGTAAAGAGGCGGGCATGCCGCTCGGCTTTTACTACTCGCCTCCGGATATGCACCACCCCGCCTTTCGTGACGCTTCCAAGCCGGCATCGACGAACTGGAATGGGGAGCCAATGCGACCGGAGTGGCCGCTCTACCTCGACTACATGCAGTTGCAGTTGACGGAACTGCTCACCAAATACGGGCCGGTTGTGTTGATCTGGTTTGACGGCTTGCATGACCAGCAGAAGTACGATGGCCAGCGCTTCGTCGAACTCATACGACACCTGCAACCGGCAACGTTGGTCAATGATCGCATCGGCGTCCCTGGAGACTATGAGACCCCGGAGCAATTTATCCCTAAAGGGATTCCTACGAAGGACGTGCGATTCGATGCCGTCGACACCAGCATCAACGAGAAACTCAAGTCTGTGGTCCCAAAGCCCGAGGAATTTCAGCTTTGGGAGACCTGTATGACCATCAACAACCAATGGGCATACAACGTCAACGATCGGGACTTTAAATCGGCACAGTTTCTGATTCGAGGTTTGGTCGAAGTTGCGAGCCGTGGAGGGAATTTCCTGCTCAACGTCGGACCGCGGCCGGATGGAACTATTCAGCCGGAATTTCAAGAACGCCTGCGCGCGATCGGTGACTGGCTCTCGATTAACGGCGATTCGATTTACGGCACTACCTACGGACCGGTGCAAGGAATCGCTTCGATTCGCACCACTGCAAAAGACAACAAGATCTTCGTCCACGTCCTGGAATGGCCAACCGCAGCGGAAATCAGAGGAATCAAACCAAGAGTCCTTTCCGCGCGCCTGTTGGCCAACGGGCAGTCCCTGAAGTTCACGCAAACCGAGGAAAAGCTCAGATTAGACTTGCCGTCGCAAATGCCTAACGCGAACGTCACGACAATTGCATTGATGACGTCATGATTCAGCTGCGCTTCGTTTTGTACAGGTGTTTCAACCACTGTCTTCATTGGGCGCTCGCGCGCTGTGGCTTCCAACCGGACAATTGCTGCCCCACCCATCCGGCATTTTTTTTAGTGTGGCACAATAAGCACGCGTTTGGACTCTCGTCCTGCCCGAATCGTTTTGTCATTTCCGCGTTTGGAATATCGTCAATCTGGTGGTAGCGCGCTCGGAACAGCAAGGCGTCCATAATGCGAGGCATGTGACAGGAGACGCAACGGCTGCCTTCTGATTTCGCCGCGTGGTGGGAATGCCGGCTGATTGCGGCGGCATCTCTGAATTGGCTGTGACAACCAGTGCACATCAGGTCCGGTTCGTCGCGAAATTTTAGCGACGTTGGATTCGAAGCCGAATCGCGGCTATGCGGATCATGGCAAGTCCCGCAGCTTAGTTCGGCTTGCTTGAAACATTGCGAGCGTTCCAGCGCTTCAACGACGAACGTTGTTTGTCGAAACCTCCCGTCTTTGTAGAAGCCCTTTCGCGAGAACTCACCGAACGGCTGCCGCAAGCGGTTTCCGAAGAACTCTCCAGAAGAAACATAATTCAATTCACCGTTGGGCCCAGAATTACGGATTGCCGATTGCATGTGGCACTGCGCGCAAATGGCGACAGACTTTCGGCTGTCGATCTTGTGGAGATTTACAGGTGGATCCAGCGGTTCCTTCGGATGGTAGTCATGCTCACTCATTTCTATAACGTGACCACCGGAAGGACCATGACACATCTCGCAATCGATTCCGGGCTCCTTGAATTCCACGTTATTGACGTCAAAACTCCCGCCCTTGGCATTGCGCAACTGGCTGGTATGGCACACCGCGCAAATTGCTTGATAGCTGGTCGAGGCGTCGAGTCTCTCCCAGGTGCGCGGGTCAGCGCGCTCGCTTCCTGGACCGTCAATCATTTTCCAAAAATTGATCCACTGCTTGTGTTGCACGTTGTATTGAATCGGGAATACGTGGATTTCTCCGTTCGGCAGTTTCGTGGCATACGCCTGCTCAAACTTCGAGCCTATGGTGTAGTCGACAGGATAGCTGTGCCATTTGCCGTCAGACTGCAGGATGTCGAAGTAGTGGCGATTTTGCCGCTCGGACATCCGGGCAAAGAGATGCCGATCCCGGGCATGCTTCAGTTCGAACTTTCCGCCCCGATAGTCTGTTTCATCCCCGAGATAGAACTCATTGTGGTTTTTGAAATCTCCCACTACATTCTGCTGAGCGTAAGGACGAAGCATCTTTGCCATACCGCTTTCTGACCAGCCCTTGTAAATGTCGGCATGGCAGGCGCGGCAGGAAGCGGAACCGAAATAGGCCATCGCAGCCGGCTCTGGGTGGCCTTTCTTGTCTGTGGCTTGGTTCGAATTCTGGAGCGCGGTTGTCCAGCGGTCCGTGGCCTGTTGCAAGAAATTCTCGAACGAAATGGTTGCGCTGGGATAAAGCAGACGATATATCGTCCGAAGATTGTCTAGCGCTTTGGGAGCGAGCTCACTGCCACCACGATAGATTGCCGCGAAACTATTGCCGGCCTCCATGGCTTTACCGAGACTGAGTTGCGCCAGGCCCAGCACATAGGCAATCTCCAGGTCCTGATTGTTAAAGCGCAGTGCTTCGAGCAACGATGCCTCTGAGTTCTTCAGCAACTCCCGACGTGTTTCGCCCACCGGCTGCGTAAGCGCTGCTTGCAACAGGGCTCGACCCTTTGCAAAATTCGCGGTTGACTTGAGCTGCTGCTTCACATTGGGCCAATCTTCATCGCGAACGGAGGCAGGCCCGGCGAAGCGATCGAGGTCCTCTAGTGCCTCCTTCGCGTGGGCAATCGCCGCGGAGTGCAGATGTTGACGCGCTTCCACATCCGCAACGGGAACCAGCAGCAATGGATTCTCCGGAAGGAGTGCTAAGGATTTTTGCGCGTAACTGAGTCCCAGTTCGTATTCACCGAGGTCGAAGCAGCCGCTGGCCGCCACTTCATAGGCTTGCGCCAGGAACGCCGACTGAGGAAAGCGACTGCTGAACGCTTCGGCACGCGCACGCATCTCGGCCGCTATGGCCGGCTTGAAAAGTTGCAGGAATGCAGAGCGCTCCGCGGGATCGGCTATCTCATCGGCGATCGAAGCCAAACTACGCTTCTGCAGAGACGGAACTGAATCGATGTCCTGCGCTGCCAAACAAATAAACGAGCACAGCAGAAAGCCGACGACCCGGAGCCAATGAAACATGGCTCTACACTCTACAACATTTCACCTTCGGACAGTCTGCGCGATGCGAATGGCCTTGTCGATATCCGGGTCAGCGGGTGTGAGCTTTTTTGCTTCGAACAGCTCCTGGAGTCCATTCTTTGTGTCGCCTGAATGGAGGTAGATGAGGCCAAGGTCTTTGTGGAGTTGGCCAAGCGCGGTGCAGCCGCCGCAGACCTGGATCCCTTCCTTGAGTTGTGAAATAGCTTCCGGCCAATCGTGCGCAGCGGCGGATGCTAACGCGAAGTTGCCCAAAGTCTGGGCCCGATCCATGATTTGCTTTTGTGCCTGCAGGGCCTCAAAGCGCGATTGCAGGCGCTTGGACTCGTCCGGATCAGATTGCGCCAGTTGGCGGGAGAGGTTGTAAAAGGCTTCGCCGTGCTCAGGATTGATCTCAATCACCTGTCGCCATTGCTCGATTGCGCCCGCCCGATCTCCGGCGTGCAGAAGCTCTTGACCAAGCACGAAGAGAGTGTCCGGATTTTTGGGGTCGAGTTCTGCCGATTTTCGAAGTGCCTGAACCGCAGCCGTAGGATGCCCGGCTGATTTTTCGATCAGTCCAAGCAGATACCACGGTTCCGCATAGTGAGCTTCGAGACGCACCGCAGTCTCAAGTTCCGGCTTCGCGTCCTGATCGCGCCGCAAATCGAGCAGAACTCGCCCCTTGTTGTAATGCGCGGACGCAGAATTGGGATACAGTTTCACAGCTTCAGAAAACTCCGCCAGCGCGCCTTCCAGGTTGAACTCGTCCGCGTATGCAATTCCCAGATTCAAATGTGCGCCTGCGGACTTGGGTTCCAGTTCGATAACCTTATGGAAATAGCCAATGCCCTCTTCCGTCCGCGTCATGCGCGTGAGTACCATCGCAAGCACCGTCAGCGCCTGAGAGTTGTCGGGACTGATCTTGAGGGCACTGCGTATCGGTTGCTCCGCCTCGGGGAAACGCGATTCACCCGCGAGAATCAGGCCGAGATTGATGAATGCCTGCGTGTATTGCGGATTGTTTTCTGTCGCCTGACGGAAAAGTTCTTCTGCTTCTTTGCTTTTTCCTTGCTGCCCGTATAGCACACCGAGGTTGTTTCGCGCCTCTGCATAACCCGGGTCCAGAGCAATCGACGCCTTCAGTTCTTTTTCAGCTTCGGCCGCCTGGCCAGCTTGCAGGCTGATAAGGCCGAGCTGGTTATGCGCGCGAGCGATAGTGGAGTCAATGCTAACGGCTCTTTGTAGAGCCTCGCGCTCCTCCGCTATCTTGCCCAGACGATCAAGGGCTAAGGCGAGATCGTAGTATGTGCGCGCATTCCCAGGATCCTGTGCCAGCGCTTCGCGATAAACGTCCACTGCGCGTTGGTACTCGCCCGCCTGGAAATATTCGTTGGCCTGGTTGACCCTCGTCCCGGCTACGTTCTCTTTGACGCTCTGCTGTTTCTTTTCTTGAAAGTCTTCCAGCTCCTTGCGGGCTCTCTGCTCCTGGCCCAGGCTTCGCAGCACCGCGGCCAACTGAAATCGCGCTTCGCTCGACGCCGAATTCAGCTGCACTGCCTTTTCCAGCTGAACCAGTGCCTCTTGCGGCCTGCCCAGCTTGGCAAGAACAAAGCCCAGGTTGTACCGGCTGTCGTAATGATTGGGATTGAGTATGACCGCTCGTTTGAGCAAGGGTTCAGCCGCCGCATAGTCTCCAAGCCCGCGGTCGACCACACCCATCAAGTACAGCGCGTCGAAGTCGTGCGGCTTGCGCCGGAAGTAGTTCTGGATTTCGGGCAATGCCGTTTGGAACTCCGCCAGGATGATCAACGCTTTCACATACGAAAGCCTGGTGACATCATTGCTTGGATCCAGCCGCAGTGCCTCGCGGAACTCATCAACTGCTTGTCGGAACTGAGATTCCTGCGTGTAGGCAAGGCCCAACCTGGCGTGCCGGTCCGCTGATGAAGGATTTTGTTGGACTAACTGTGCCAGCAGCGTGACAGCTTCTGCTACGTCGCCGTTGCTCGAGTAAGCCACTGCGAGGTCATCCTGAAGCACAGGATCGGCAGACGCGTCTTTCAGGTACGCAATCGCGGCCGAGTATCGCTTCTGGGCAATCAACGCTTTCGCCAACCCATCCAGGGCGGGCACGGACTTCGGATCAGATTTCAGAGCAAGCTTGAATTCTTCGATCGCGGCTTCATTTTGCCCCAACTCGCCTAACGCCTCTCCGAGTGCGATGTGTCCCAGCGGATCATCGGGTTTAATCCGTATCGCGATTCTTAATTCACGAGCGGCCCTCGCGGCAGCGTGCTTTTGCAGAAGCGCTAAAGAAAGATTGAAACGCGCCTCCCAGGAATTCGGGTCCCGGTGCACCGCAGCTTCAAAAGCAGCGATCGCGCACGACAACTGCTGCCGCCGGCCAAAGTAGGCGCCCAGTGCGTCATAGGCACCTGCCGAAGGATGAGATGCAAGTACGTGCTCCAACTCCGCTGGACCTTTGCAGATAGCAGGCATTTGCCCCAATACGTTCAGACTGCATACCTGCACAACCCAGGCGCAGAGCGCGATTTGGGCACACCGCCACATTTCGGTAACCTGACCGTAATTCTCGCTTGCGCTCATGGTATCAGGCAAGCGGCAGAGGGAGGTTCTTTCGAATGTTATGATCGCGAAATAATGCGCGTGGACGCCTGGCAGTTGCGCAAATTCAGTTTCGGCCAGATTTTTCTTTTTTTCGGCCTCATACTCCTTGCGCTCGGCGGCACTCATCCCGCGCACGCGCAGGGTGTAGCAACCGGCGGTACCGCGGTTCCGGCGCGGCCACTTCCTGCCGGAATGAAAGCTCCGGCAGTTGAATATCGGGATATCGCGAACCAAGCAGGGCTTGCTGGCGTGAACATCTCCGGTTCAGAGACTTCAAAGCAGTACATCGTGGAGACGACCGGCAACGGCGTCGCGATCTTCGACTTTGATAATGACGGCCTGCCCGACATTTTTCTGGTCAACTCAGGGACACTCGGGACAGGCGCCGTCCAACCGAAGCATTTCCTTTATCACAACCTAGGCGGACTGAAATTCGAAGACGTCACCGACAAGGCGGGAATCAAGCCTACCGGATGGGGACAGGGGGTCTGTGTCGCAGACATAGACAATCATGGATATCCGGACCTCTTCATCACCCAGTGGGGACAGAACGTGCTCTATCGAAATCTCGGCAATGGCACGTTCAAGGACGAGACCAGAGAACGTGGGCTGCTTTCGCCAAAACCGCGCTGGAGTACAGGTTGCGCGTTCCTTGATTTCAACCGAGACGGATTCCTGGATCTTGTCGTAGTCCACTATGTGGATTTCGACCTGGCCCATACGCCCCACCCCGGCCAGACCAGCCAATGCCAGTGGAAAGGAAAACCGGTCATGTGCGGCCCGCGCGGTCTGCCTCCCGAAACGCTCTCGTTCTATCAAAACGACGGGCACGGAAATTTCACTGACGTATCGGACCAGGTTCACATCTCAGGCCCCAAGAACTACTATGGCTTCGCTGCGCTGACTGGAGATTTCGACAATGACGGCTGGCCAGACATCTTTGTGGCATGTGACTCGACTGCGAGTTTGTACTACCACAATGTTGGCGGAAAGAGGTTCGAAGAGATCGGAGTCCGCGCCGGCCTTGCGTACAACGAAGATGGACGCGAACAAGCTGGTATGGGCGCCGCTGCCGCCGATTTCGACGGTGATGGTTTACTCGACATTTTCAAGACTAACTTCGCCGACGACACCCACACCATGTACAAGAACCAGGGCGGAAATAATTTCGAGGACGATACCATCGGTTCGGGTCTTGCGGTGAACACAAAATATCTGGGATGGGGGACGGCATTTCTCGACTTCGATAATGACGGATGGAAAGATCTGATCGTTGCCAACGGTCACGTTTATCCCGAAGTGGACACCGGCCGCACCGCCGAAAAGTACAAACAGCCGCGACTTCTGTATTGGAACCGCGGCGACGGGCAATTTTTTGATCTGTCTTCGCAGGCCGGGCCGGGTATATCCGACGGTCACTCGTCACGCGGCCTGGCCACAGGCGATCTGGACAACGACGGCAATGAAGAAATCGTTATCGTCAATATGGGTGAAGCACCATCGCTGCTGAAAAACTTTCGCACTGGGGGTAATTCGCTTCTTGTGCGTGCCCTAACCTCGGGGCGAGATGCTATCGGCGCACGCATTACCGTTACTGCCGGCGGACATAAGCAAATTGACGAAGTGCGCAGCGGCGGTTCCTACATGTCACAAAGTGATCTTCGCCTGCACTTCGGCCTTGGCAGCGCCAGCACGGCGGACATATCAGTCCGCTGGCTCGACGGCAAAGTGGAAAATCTCAAGTCAGTAGCAGCGGGTGAAATAGTGACCATTGAAGAAGGCAAGGGGGTGGTTCACAAGCAGCCTTACAGTCCGGCAAGGAAATAGGTTTTCATGGATCTGGACGCTTGCGCTCACGAAGAAGGCCGGACGGGCACAGGCGCCGCGGGCCGCGCGAATTTCGTCTCATCGACCGGAACGTTAAACTTCGCATCCTCAATCTGAATTGTTAAACGCAAGTTGGGCCGTGCAATCGCCTCTTGGAAAGGAACCTTGAGCCCATCCAGCGTGCGGAAATCCGCATAATCGATCTGCGTGGGATTCCGGCCCAGTGGAGATTTGGTGTAACGCAAAATGCGCAGCAGATGTCCTGAGTCTTTGTCAAAATAAAACTTGGCTGCGATCTCACCTGAATTCATGCCTGCGACGACGTAGCTCTCGCGGTCGCCGATCCTCTCCGTCGCCACCGTCCTAACTTCGTTGAACAATTGCTTCATATGCAGAGGCAGAAGTAGGTCCACTTCCGGTTGTGCAGAGGCCACTTCAAGCGCAGGAATCTCGCGCACCGGGCGGTTTGGCGCCGAAGTCCAGCCAGACGTTCCGTCGTACGACGTAATGCTGTCACCATTGGGCAGGTGAATGACGGTAAGCTGTTTCCCGCCAATCCTGCTGAGAATCTCGATCGGCAGATTTCGGCCGCTAATGTTGATCGTTCCCTTTTCCTGTCGTGTGCTAATTTTTTGCAGGGCTGCTACTCCTCCGATCGCCTCGACGTACTTCGCGATGATCTGCTCGGCTGGGGGAGCATTGGTTGTCGACGTGTCCTCTCCGAGGGGACTCTCAACAGCGGGTCTGGGGCCGCCCTCAGCAATTACGGGTATGGCTACCGGATGCGGTGCGCCACGATGGCAGGAATTGCACGTGACCACTTGCTTGGAATCAAAGTTGTCCCGGTTAATCGCGGCCATCATCTGCATCATCTTCCGAGCGGTCTGCTTGGGTTTCTTGTCATCTTTCTCGAGGGCCCCTTCCACGTGGCAATAACTGCATTCCACGCCCAAAGAGTAGGTAATGAACTGCATGGCCGGGACCAGTTGATCAGCCGGAATTTCCTTCAATACCTGAATATTCTGATACGCCTCTGCTGCCGACCTTTCGCGAGGTGGAGATATGTTTCCAGATGCCGTTTGCCCGCGCGAAGGCTTTTCTGAAATCCCCACGACGGCAAAGGCGATCCCGAGCATACATAAGAATTTCCTGTACATTAACGTCCTCTCCCAAACGACTTGGCCGGAGAAGCAGCGCATTGCGCTTCTCGATCGGATCTGCCGACCTGGCTCCAGGACCCTTTTGGATTGGCCACACCACCGATCGCTTCCGACAGCGCGCAACTGGCTTTCCCGAGTACCCGTTTCACCGTGGAGGAAGTTGTAGAATCCCCAATTCTTTGAAGGAATGGAACGCTAAGGGCAGCGACGCCGTAGCCGCGATCGTCCAAAACAGGAAACGAAATATTGATTACACCCTCTACCTCGTAACTTTTTCTCTCGTCAAATCCGCGCTGCTTAATCTTGGCCAAGTGTTGGCCCAAAGCGCCAGGAGGGCGCGTTCCATTGTGCTTACACCAGAGCTTTATTGCCCGAGAAGAGGCTTCGGGGATCTGATACGCCAGGATTACCTGTCCCGTTGTCGAACGCATGAGGTCGCCGATGCCACCAGCTTTCACATAAAAGCCGCTGCTGCTGAGTGGAGGATTGACCTGGGCGATGATGACAACACGGTCTCCGTCGAGCACTCCCAAATGGCACGATTGGTTGATTTGACGCGTGACCTGCCGCATGATCGGCAAGGCTTCGGTAGTCAGGCGCTCAATTGGGGGATGCTGGTATGCCAGCTTAAACAGATGCAGGGTCAGTGAATAGCGCTCATCGCCACCAGATCGCGCAATATAACCGCGCGTCTCAAGACACACCAGCATCCGGAAGACCTCCGAAACCGTGCGACCGAGCCTGCGAGCAACATCAGTTTTTGTGAGCCCATCCGACTCGCTCGCAAGAAGTTCGAGCACATCAAGACCTTTTTCCAGAGCTGGCGTCGGATAGCGGCGAGCGACTTCAGTTCGTGTCTTCACGTCCATTCCAGAATCTTCGGTCGCGTCTCACAGAGCAGCGACAAGCAGACCGATCCGCAAACAATCATTTGAAAGGAGACCGAGCGCGAGCAGGGTAAGTGCGAGCGCAACAGAGCGGCGCGTGCTGGCGTCGATATTAGGTCACAGGATTTCGCCCGCGGCATTCTTTCCACTTAACCCGAGGCCGCACCGTACGACTGAAAGACGTAACATTAAGGTCTTCTTCAGCCGAATTGCAAGAGGTCTTTTGCCTTTTGCGGACGCCGAACTACCTGGAACTAGTTTCGGAACCTTTGATAAAACTTGCGCCTGGAATCTTCAACCGGATGCGGTAGATACTGGTACTCGCGGTGATAAAAAGCGTTTTGCGATCTTCATCCCCCCACGCGACGTTACTTACGACCTCTGGAACTTTGATCGTTCCTAGATGCTTGCCTGCCGGCGAAATAACCCAGACGCCTCCGGGACCGGAACCATAGAGATTTCCTTTCTCATCTACTCGTATCCCATCAGGTCCGCCTGGGGCTTTATCAGAAGAGGGGTTCAGGAACAAAACCCCATCACTCACTAAGCCGTCAGGCTGGACACGATAGCGTAACCAGACCTTCCTACCAGACTCGGCTATGTACAAGAACTTCTCGTCTGGAGAGAACGCAATGCCGTTGGGCCTACCAAGATCCTTAATGACAAGCTGAAGTTTCTCTCGGTCGGGCTGCGTTCCCGGCTTTTGCTGGCGCGCCGCAGGAATGCGATAGACTCCATTAATTTGTAGTTCCTTCGCCGGATCGTTATCGCGTTGGGTCGTCAATCCATAGGGAGGATCGGTGAAGTACAGGGAGCCGTCTGACTTGTACACAAGATCATTAGGGCTATTTAGTTTCTTACCTTGATACGTATCCGCCAAGACAGTAATCTGCGCATTTGGACTCACCGATTCGAGGCGCCAGACATTGCGTCGCGCGTGACCCGCGACCGTGACCCGCCCGTCTGCATCCAACGTCATCCCGTTAGAACCTGGCTCCGGCCCTTTGAAGGGCGCTGATCCTTCGTATCCGCTAGGATGCATAAAAACGTGCGCACCCTTCCCGGGAATCCATTCGTCAATGTTGTTTGCAGGAATCTCGGCGAATAGAAGAGTGCCTTCGTTCGTCCAGACCGGCCCTTCGGTCCACTTATTGAAACCAGTTGTGATGCGCTCGACCTTGGCGCCGGGTGCAACAAGGTGATCTAGTAAGGGATCAAGTCTTTGAACCTGCTGCGATAGCGCCGAGACGCTAATTGCAGTGAATGTCAAGATGACACAGCATTTCATGCGCATGGCTGTGGACTCCGTTTTTCTGATATCGATGTGTAGCTACCTTTCCACTTCATCGGCTCCAGCTAGACCGCTAGAATGCGTTGAGAAAGTAAACTCCCGAAAACTCTTCATTCCGTGGCGTGATCACCTATTTCTCTCCACACCGGGCCGTCAGGATAGCTGTGGGTTACAAGGGTCTCCGAGCATATTTCCGTGCTGTATCCCGGCTGCTGCGGAAGCAGGTAATGCCCGTTGACAATGCGCACAGGATCAACGAAATGTTCATGCAGGTGGTCCACAAACTCAGTAACACGGTTTTCCAACGACGTCGACACGCACAGATAGTCGAAGATTGCCAAGTGCTGGACGCATTCGCAAAGACCGACGCCGCCAGCATGGGGGCAGACCGGGATATCGAATTTGGCAGCCATGAGGAGTACGGCAAGATTTTCATTGACCCCGGCCAGGCGGCAGCTATCAATCTGACACACGTCGATGGCCCCTGCCTGCATCAACTGCTTGAACATCACGCGATTGTGGCAGTGTTCGCCCATGGCGATGCGGACGGGCACTTCCCGGCGGATGCGAGCGTGTCCTAGAATGTCGTCCGGACTGGTGGGCTCTTCCATCCACCAGGGGTCAACCTCAGCAAGTTCATTCGTGCGCCGAATGGCTTCCTCCACTTCCCATTTTTGATTGGCATCCATCATCAGCTTGTTAGCGGGGCCGATTTCTTCACGAACAAGGCGTGCACGACGCAGATCGTCGGCTGGATCTCCTCCAACCTTCAATTTGAAATGGGTCCATCCCTGACGAAGGCCTTCGCGGCACAGCCGCCGAACCTTGTCGTCACTAAAACCAAACCAGCCGACAGAAGTGGTGTAGGCCGGGTAGCCATGTCGCTCCAAGGCCGCGAGACGCGCCTCTTTGCAAGAGACCCGCTCTTTGAGAAGTGCTAGCGCCTCGCCCGGAGTGATCGCGTCTGTGATATAGCTGAAGTCAATTGAACGGACAATTTGTTCGGGTTCAAAATCGGCAAGCAGCTTCCAAAGTGGTTTTTTCTCGGTACGCGCGTAAAGGTCCCACACCGCATTGAGAAGGGCGGCTGTCGCAAGATGCACCACACCTTTTTCGGGCCCAAGCCATCGGAACTGGCTGTCTCGTGTCAGCTCCCTCGAGAAAGCCGCCATGTCGTCAGTAAGGGAAGAGAGGCGACGCCCGCGAAGCAATCGGCCAAGATACCGAATTGCAGAAACGCAGAGTTCAGTCCCCCTGCCGAGAGTAAAGGTCAGACCATGTCCTTCCACGCCGGCGTCGGTCTCGAGGATGCAATACGCTGCGGAATAGTCGGGATCTTTATTGACAGCGTCCGATCCGATCTGCTGCAGCGACGTAGGGAAGCGAAGATCGATAACGCGTATATCGGTAATCTTAGGATCGCTCAAAGTTCAGTTCCTCCATCGCGCCTACGCCACCCGGTGCTCAGGGGAGAGAGACGCATCACCCAAGCAGTGCATGGTGATTTCTATTTCTGAAACGTTCCATTTGTCAATAAACAGCAGGGTTTATTGCGTGCCCAGGAACGGTCCATTATCACGGCTGTCAAAATCAGAGGGCGTCGTTACATCAAGACGCTGCCTCAGCGGTGACCCCGCCCATCGCCTCCGAGAGCAACTTACTAGCCTTCTGTAAGACTTCGCGCACGGTTGCGGGAGTGGTGTGATCGCCAATTCTTTGGAGAAAGGGAACAGTCAATGCAGCGATGGCACATTCTCGATCATCAAGGACGGGAAACGAAATATTAATCACACCATCCACTTCATAGCTCGCTCGTTCTTCGTATCCCCGCGAACGGATTCTGGCCAGGTGGGCCGCCAGATCACGCGGAGGACGCTCCCTGTTTTGTTCACACCAAATCTCGATGGCCCGAGAACAAACGCCAGACGTCTGATGCGCAAGTATGACATGTCCAGTAGCCGCATGCATCAGATCGATAACCGCTCCGGTTCTAACGTAGAAACCTGAACTGGCATGCGAGTCAACCTGCGCAACAATCACAACGTGTCCACCCTCAAGCACTCCCAAATGGCACGATTGGCTTATTTCATGCGCGACCTGCTGCATGATGGGCAGAGCCTCGGCGATCATGCGTTTGGTTGGAGGATGCTCCTGAACTAGCTTAAACAACCGTAGTGTTAATCGGTAGCGTTCGCCATCACGCGACTGCGAGATGTAGCCGCGCTCTTCGAGACACAAAAGCATTCGAAAAATCTCGGAAACAGTGCGATCAAGGCGACGGGCAACGTCACTCTTACTGAGTCCTGCTGGTTCGCTGGCAAATAGTTCCAGGATGTCCAGCCCCTTTTCAAGGGCAGGTGTTGGATATTGCCGACTAGCCTGCTTGCGCGATTTCTTAGTCATAGCTCGGTTTTCACTACCGTTCCTCGTCAACTCAGCACGTCAGAAAGCCTGTCACACGCGCCGTCGCGATGTTTCACTCAGGACTGTGCGATCAGCCTCAATCCTTCTCCTTCGGGGTCGTTGCGCACTGTGCAGGACGTGTCAAAGAACATCGTTGCCCGCTGCTCCGAAGTATATGCGGGCCAATGTGGGAGGCCGTTGTGATTAGGATTTCCTGTTCGGGCAAAATTCACCCACGCAGTACTGATTTGCTTCGATAGGGCCAATGCCTCGGTGGTGCCCCCGCTGTAGTGATCGCAAATTTCAGCATTGTCGAAAGTAAATGCGAGTTCTGCGGCGTGAAACGAACCGGGACGGCCATCCAGTACCGGCGTGCGCCAACAATACACATAAGAGTACGCAGGTGCGCTGCCCAATGCGGCCTTTCGCGTGGCCTGTTCAATCGCCGGTCGGCGAAAAGCAGCCGCCGCAATTGTGGCGTATAGATCAAAGGGACGCGCCTCAGGATACGCGCGCCGGTAAGCCTCGATGATCATCTTGCTGCGCTCGCCACATTCTTCGCTGACCAGGCGGTTAAGTTCCTCCACTCCCATGGCATTGGCATCCGGACGGTCAAGGCCGCTTACGAATTCGTGCAGATTTGAACCCGTCAGCAAGGGAACTTTTGCAGATACCTCTGGAGCTCCTGGATCAAATGGATGGCGAGGAAGAATGCGTCCGTCCACTGTTGGTCCCCAATCGTGCTCGCCAAACTCTTGGCGAATGGGCAATGCTTTCTGCTGAGGCATTTTCTTCATGGCTTCCGCTGCGGCGCCTGAAAGATGATCGACGGGAACTTTCTGCAGTTCTCGAATTTGCGATTTGGATAAGCCCAGTTCGGCCAGCACTAGTTCGGCCACCCGTCCCGAGTAATCAGGGGAGAGCGACTTGAGGAAAGGTCCGCTCTGCACGATCGCACGATGAAACAATCCTTTGGCCGCGGGCATTCCCATGAGGGTAACGACCTTCCCGCCGCCGCCAGACTCGCCAAAGATTGTTATGTTACCGGGATCGCCGCCGAAAGTCGCGATGTTGTCGCGAACCCACTCCAAGACTGCCACAATGTCGAGCATTCCAACGTTCGCGGAGCTGGCAAATTCTTCTCCTGCCAAATGTCCAAGATTGAGATAGCCGTACACGTTCAGGCGATGATTGTGAGTCACCACGACAACATCGTGATTACGGGCGAGACTTTGGCCATCATAGGACAGAAGATCGTGCCCGCTGCCGGCGGCGAAGGCGCCGCCATGCATGAAGACCATGACCGGGCGCTTGTGGGACCCATTAATCTCCGGCGTCCAAAGGTTGACACGTAGACAGTCCTCGCCGGGAATCGTTAGAAACGCACCGGCATGCATCACGAATGCAGATTCGTCGGAGTTCGCCAGATTTTTCCCATCCGTATTGAAGTGTGCAGAGTCCTGGGCGGGGCACGCTCGGCCATACTGGAGCGCGTTGCGAATTCCCGTCCACGGCTCAGGCTTGACTGGCGCCATGAAGCGTCTGGCACCCGCGGCTGAGGCGCCATAGGGTACGCCTTTGAAAATGTACACGCCGTTCCGCCTGAAGCCGCGGATTTTTCCAGCGGGCGTTTCTGCAACGGTCGCGGCGTCAGAAGCAATGACCGGGCTGCGGCCGCCACCGTCCGTTGCGGATTTTGTTTTCGAGGGCGGGTCCGGCATGGGCTTTGATACCGCGGGCGACCGCAAGATCACAGAACCCGCCAAGCCTGTCCCCAAGGTTGCCATGCCGCCAATGAAGGAACGTCGTTCCTTAGAGGCTGGCCTTGACTCGCGATTTGGCAGCTGTTTCAAGGTCGTTCCTGCCTCGCATCTCAGATTGTGCAACGGTCCTCGATCCGCCTTAGCAGGCCAAAGTCACCCGCCATGCTCATGTTTTCTATTACTGAAATAGTTAATCTGTCAATAAAAATCCTTGACAACCGGCACAGATGAAGCTTATAAATTCCTAGTTTGACAGGTAAACTAATAGTTTTAGGTATAAAAGCAGCTTTGGACCGCGCACGGCCCTTTTTCTCCATTACGCGTCGGGCTGCTACCGAGGTCGTTGAGGATGGCGAACCAATGCCGAGGGAGGCGTTATGCATGACCAGGCCGTTAGTTTTTTCGCTGATTCGAGAAGGCAAAAATTCATGCGGCTGGCGTGAATACGGATTCCGTCGCGGTACCGCCGCGCTATATGTTGCGCTGGTATTGATACTTGTAATTCCGAATCGTGCTTCCGCGCAGGCGACAGCCACTCTCAACGGAGTTGTTCGGGATTCGAGCTCTGCAGTAATTCCGCAGGCGACGGTAACTCTCCACAATACTGACACCGGCACCGACAGAGAGAGTCTCACTAATGATTCCGGGCTGTATGTTTTCGTGAGCGTGCCACCTGGTGAATACGTTCTGAAAGTGGCAAAAGATGGATTTACTACCGCGACGCAGGCGGGACTGCATGTTCTCGTCAATCAGGCCAGCACTCAGGACTTTACATTACGAGTAGGATCGACCCAGCAATCCGTCACGGTCGAAGCCTCCTCGGTCATTCTCGAAACCGCGAATGCGACGCTAGGCACGGTGATAGAGTCCAAGCAAGTTGGAGACCTGCCGCTCAACGGGCGAAACTTCACGCAACTTCTGGCCCTCACGCCGGGTGTGAGTCCGGTCAGCGTGGCGCAAAACTCGGGTGGCGCACAGGCTGCCCCGCTCGGCATTTGTCTTTCCCGCAGTCAGCGGGCAATCAAATCGCAGCAACTACTTCCTGCTCGATGGGATCGACGATACCGACCAGGTCTTTACCACCTACGCGGTAGCGCCAATCCTTGACGATAT
>Ga0207684_10000403_pt1 | contig 57867 bp, 64 predicted proteins | sample KBSK5501metaG_FD_184342 | JGI IMG/M metagenome (GOLD analysis project Ga0207684, IMG submission 184342) | Corn, switchgrass and miscanthus rhizosphere microbial communities from Kellogg Biological Station, Michigan, USA - KBS K5-50-1 metaG... | ecosystem: Host-associated > Plants > Roots >... | reverse complement strand
CACAGTGCTGTTCGGCGAGGGCAAGCTCTGGGGCACGATCCACTCGTACGCCGGTGAGGAGGGCATCGCCGCCGGCGTGTGCGCACATCTGCGGGATGACGACTGGATCACGTCGACCCACCGCGGTCACGGGCACTGCATCGCGAAACGCGCCGACCTCGGTCGCATGTACGCGGAGCTCCTGGGGCGCGAGACCGGGTACTGCCGCGGTCGAGGCGGGTCGATGCACATCGCCGATACGTCGAAGGGCAATCTCGGCGCGAACGGCATCGTAGGCGGCGGCATCCCCATCGCGACCGGCGCTGCGCTGACCGCGAAACAGCTCGGGACCGATCAGGTCGCGGTGTCGTTCTTCGGCGACGGTGCCGTCAACCAGGGGAGCTTCCACGAATCCGCGAACCTCGCCGCCATCTGGAAGCTGCCGGTGATCTACGTCTGTGAGAACAACCAGTACGCGGAGAGCCTTCCGGTGAAGAACGCGTTCGCGGTCGACGACATCAGCAAGCGCGCCGAGGGCTATGGCATGCCTGGGGTCCGCGTGAACGGCCGTGACGTGCGCGCGGTGTACGAGGCCGCGGGCGAGCTCATCGCGCGCGCGCGTCGCGGCGAGGGGCCGGCGTTCCTCGTCGCGGATACGTACCGGCACGAAGGGCACTACTACGGCGACCCGCGGAAGTACCAGTCGAAGGACGAGATCGAGGGATGGAAAACACGCTTCGATCCGCTCCTTGACACGCGGGCCTGGATCACCGAGGCGAAGCTCGCGACGACCGCGGAGCTCGACGCGATCGACGCCGAGGTGATCGAGGAAGCGAAACGCGCGGTGGCATGGGCCGAGGCCGGTCCGCTCGCGTCGCCGATCTCGCTGCCCGGGGATATCTATGCAAGCTACTGAGGCCCAACGACAGGTGAGTCAGGCGACGCGCGAGATGTTCTACAACGAGGCGCTTGGCGATGCGCTGCGTCTCGAGATGGAGCGCGACGTCCGCGTCATCGTGATGGGCGAGGACATCGCCGAGCACGGCGGCGCCTTCCAGGTGACCGCGGGCCTGCTCGATAGGTTCGGACCGACGCGGATCCGCCAGACGCCGATCAGCGAGCTCGGCATCGTCGGCGCCGCGGTCGGCGCGGCGCTCACCGGCCTGCGGCCGGTCGTCGAGCTCATGTACATCGACTTCTCGGGGCTGGCGATGGATCAGCTCGTGAACCAGGCGGCGCAGAACCGCTTCATGTTCGGCGGGCAGGCACGCGTGCCGATGGTCATGCGCACGCAGGGCGGGTCCGGCCGCGGGAACGCGGCGCAGCACTCGAAGTCTCTCGAGGCGTGGTTCGCGCACGTCGCCGGTCTCAAGGTCGTGATGCCGTCGACCCCCGCCGACGCGAAGGGTCTCCTCACGTCGGCGATACGCGATGACGATCCGGTCATCTTCCTCGAGCACAAGCTCCTCTACCGGACGAAGGGTCACGTGCCCACCGGCGAGCATCTCGTGGCGCTCGGCAAGGCTGATGTGAAGCGCGCGGGCACCGATGTCACGATCGTGACCTGGTCGCGCGAGGTGCTGTTCTCGCTCGAGGCGGCCGAGAAGCTCGCGGCCGACGGCATCGAGGCGGAGGTCATCGACCTTCGAAGTCTTGTCCCGCTCGATCGCGATGCCGTTCTCGCGTCAGTGCGCAAGACGCATCGGCTGCTCGTCGTGCACGAGGCGATCAAGCGTGGTGGGTACGGCGGCGAGATCGCGGCGATGGTGGCGGAAGAGGCCTTCGACGACCTCGACGCGCCACCGCGCCGCCTTGCGGGACTCGAGACGCCGATCCCGTACGCGCAGCACCTCGAGAAGAGCGTGGTGCCGCAGGTCGAGGACATCGTCCGCGTCGCCAGGGAGCTCGTCGCCTGATGCGCGCGGACGTCCGCTCGTGAGCGTCACCCGCGTCATCCTCCCCAAGCTCGGGCTGACCATGGATGAGGGGCGCCTCATCGCGTGGCACAAGAGGGAAGGCGAGCGCGTCGAGAAGGGCGAGGTGCTGTTCGAAGTCGAGACGGACAAGGCCAACCTGGAGATCGAAGCGTCCGCCTCGGGAATCGTGCGACGCATCCTGTTGCAGGCCGGCGCCAGCGCCCCTGTCGCGACCGTGATCGCGTTGATCGCGGACACGGCGGACGAGCCCCTGCCCACTGACGCGCCGTCGAGCATGACGGCGCCCGCGGCCATGACGGCGGGCCCGGCGGCGGGCATGCCAGCGGGGTCGCTGTCTCCCGCCGCCACCATGAGCGGCGTCGACTCGACCGAGCGCGTCCGCTCATCTCCTGCGGCTCGGAAGCGCGCGCAGGAGCTCGGAGTCGACATCAACGTGGTGCGTGGCACGGGCCCAGGCGGACGCGTCGGTCTCGAAGATGTCGAGGCTGCCGCATCATCGGCTTCGACATCGGCCCCGCACTCCTCCGCGGCGGGAGAAAAGAGGGAGCCTCTCACGCGCATGCGGCGCGCCGTCGCGGCGGCGATGACGCGGAGTGCGCGCGAGGCCCCGCAGTTCTCCATCTCGCGCGATGTGGACATGACGGCGGCCAACGCGAAGCGCAAGGCCGCGGGGGTCTCGTACACCGATGTGATCGTCGCGGCGGCGGCGATCGCGCTCCGCGTCCACCCGCGCCTGCGGTCGCGCTTCGACGGCGACGCCGTGATCGTGTCAGAGAAGATCGACGTCGGCCTCGCGGTGTCGCTCGACGCCGGCCTCATCGTCCCTGTCCTACGTGATGCCGACCGCAAGCCGCTCGCGGCGCTGCGCGAGGAGCGCGAAGCGCTCGAGGCCGCGGTGCGTTCGGGTCGCGCTCGGGCCGACGCGTTCGGCGATGCGGCGATCACCGTCTCGAATCTCGGCACGTTCGGCGTCGATCGCTTCACGGCGATCGTGAACCCACCCGAAGCGTCGATCCTGGCTGTCGGCCGGGTCGCGGATCGCGTGATCGCCGTGAACGGCGCGCCGGCACTGCGGCCCGTCGTCTCGCTCACGCTCACCGTCGATCACCGCGTCGCCGACGGCGCTGATGCCGCGCGCTATCTCGCTGACATCGCGAACGGTCTGGAGACCTAATGGCCATCGAGACCGCCGACCGCGTTCGTCTGGCTGCAGGCCACTGGAAGCCGCGTTTCGTGGCGAACGGCATCGACGCGAACGACTTCGATCGCGTCCTCGGCGAGACGAGCGAGTGGCGCGAGTGGGCGCCGAACTGGCGGCGCGTCGGCGACGAGCATCGGGCGATGGCGGAGGAGGCCGACCGCACGGGCCACGCGGTGACCGCGACCGACGCGTATCAGCGTGCCGCTTGGTGCTACCACCTCGGCAAGTTCCTGTGGTTCGATGATCGCGACCTGCACGACGAGCTGAGCGAGTTGACCGTCGCGACGTACGCGAAGGCGATCGCGCGCCTCGACCCTCCCGGACGCCGAGTCGAAGCGCCGTTCGAAGGCTCCGTCATCCCCGGCATCCTGCGAATACCACGCGCGCCGAAGAACGCGCCGCTCGCGATCCTCGTCCCGGGCCTCGACTCCGTGAAGGAAGAGCTCTACGCGATAGAGAACGATTTCCTGCGTCGTGGTCTCGCGACGCTCGCGATCGACGGACCTGGGCAGGGGGAGAACGCGCCGCGGTTCCCGATCCGCGCTGACTGGTCGACCGTCATCACGCCCGTGCTCGATCATCTCGCGTCGGCGGATCTCGGCATCGACCTGGGTCGCGTCGGCCTCGTGGGGATCAGCATGGGCGGGATCTACGGCCCGTTCGCTGCCGCGAAGGAGAAGCGACTTCGCGCGCTCGTTGTGCTCGCCGGCCCCTACGACCTCTCGGAGTGTTGGCCGCAGCTCAACCCGCTGACGAAGGGCGGTTACGTCTTCTATACAAAGTCTCGCGACGAAGCCGAGGCATTCGAGAAGTCGAAGACGCTGTCACTGAGCGGCGTGCTGAAGGACGTGCGCTGCCCGCTTCTGGTGATCCACGGCGGCAAGGACCGCTTGTTCCCGTCGGAACAGGCTGAACGCACCGTGCGTGAGGCGCCGAACGCGACGCTGCTCCTCTATCCCGAGGGCAACCACGTCTGCAACAACATCCCGTACAAGTACCGGCCGGCGATGGCGGACTGGATGCGCGGGCGCCTCCAGTGACCGACTTCGACATCGTCGTCGCGGGCGCGGGCCACAACAGTCTCGTCACCGCGGCGTACCTCGCACGGGCGGGACTCCGCGTGCTCGTACTCGAGCGCGCGTCTCGCATCGGTGGCGACACCTCGACGGAGGAGGTCACGCTACCCGGGTACCGGCACGACCTGTGCGCTTCGGCGCACACGATCTTCCAGTCGAGTCCGATGGTCCGGAACGATGAGCTGCAGCTCGGTCGTCATGGGCTGCGCTATCTCTTCCCCGATCCCGTCGTGGTGATGCCATTCGCGGACGGCCGCAGCATCGCGATGCGTCGCGACCGCGCCGCGACAGTGCGCGAGATCGCGCGGTGGTCGGCGCACGACGCGGCGGCGTACGAGCGGATGCTCGACGACTGGGACGCGATCAAGGAGTCACAGAATCGCGCGCGCTACAGCCCCGCGACGACGCCGAGCGACACGATCGCCGCGCTCGAGGCGACGCCGCCCGGCATCGAGGCGGTGCGCTGGCGGTACTCGAGTGCGCTCGATACCGTGCGCGAGCGATTCGAGGACGAGCGCGTGCGCACCTTCTTCCTCTGGCTCTCGCTGATGACGATGGCGCGCGTCGACCAGCCGGGGACCGGCCTCCTGCCTTTGTCGATCGCCGCGGGGCGTCAGGCCTTCTCGTGGACGACGGCCGAAGGCGGGTCCGTCGCGCTACCCGACGCGCTCGCGCGCATCGTTCTCGAGCACGGCGGGGCCGTCCGCACCGGCGCGGAGGTGACGCAGATCCTGATCGAGGACGGACGTGCCGTGGGAGTCCTTACGTCCGATGGCGCCGAACATCGCGCGCGCCGTGCCGTCGTGTCGACGATCCACGTCAAGCACCTGCCGGTCGTGGTGGGCACGGCGGCGCTCGGCGAGGACTTCATGCGCGGCCTCGAGCGCTGGCGCACCGGCGTGACGATGTTCGTCACGCATTACGCGCTCGCGGCCGAGCCGCGCTATGCGCTCGACGGCGGCCTGACGGCGTCGGTCGCCGCCGGCATCTGCGGTTCGACCGACGAGCTGCTCGCCGCGCTCGCCGCGTTCCAACGCGGCGAGATCCACCTCGACCGCCCGCCGCTGCTGTGCATCTCTTCTTCGGTAGTCGACGCCACGCGCGCTCCAGTCGGTCACCACACTCTCAAGATCGTCGGCTTTTTGCCCTACGAGCTGCGCGATGGCGGACCGGAGCGCTGGGACTCCGTCAAGGATGACGTGTCCGATGCGCTCCTCGAGCATTACCTGCGTCACACGAGCGGGCTGGCGAAACGCGACATCCTCGCGTTGCATGTCGAGAGCCCGCTCGATCTCGAACGCCGTAATCCGCACAACTACCGCGGCTCTTGTCATGGCGGCGAGCAGGACCTCGCGCAGGAAGGCGCGCTCCGCCCGATGCCCGGGTGGGCCGGCTACCGTCTGCCGGTGGCCGGCCTATACCAGACCGGTGCCACCACGCATCCCGGCGCGTCGGTCACGGGCGCACCTGGCCGCAACTGCGCGCAGGTGCTCCTCGGCGATCTCGGCATCGACTTCGCGGAGGCACTTACGGGCCGAGCCACCTCGGCGCGCACCTAAGTCGTTAGGTCAGCGCCCTGCGGAGCGCGGCGCCCATGTCGTCGATGGCGGTGCGGCCGGTGGGGACCAACATCGCCATGCTGGTGAAGCCGTGGACCATTCCGGGGTACTCGACGTACGTCGTCGGCACTCCGGCTTCGAGCAGCCGTGCCGCGTATGCCTTGCCCTCGTCGAGCAGCGGGTCGTATTGCGCGGTGACGACATGCGCCGGAGGCAGACCCGAGAGATCCGTCGCGCGAATTGGGGACGCGTACGGCTCGTCACGCAGCTTCGGATCCGGTGCGTAGTGATCCCAGAACCAGGTCATGCCGCTCCGGGTCAGGCCGAAGCCGGTCGCGTTCGCGAGGTAAGACGGCGTGCCGAAGTCGTGATCGATCACGGGCACGTGCAGCAACTGGAACGCGAGCGGCGGCGTCCCGTGCTCGCGGGCCATCAGCGTGACGACCGCGGCGAGATTGCCGCCGGCGCTCGAGCCTCCCACCGCGATGCGTGACGGGTCGACGCCGAGATCGGAGGCGTGCTCGGCGGCCCACCGCGTCGCGGCGTACGCGTCGTCGGCCGCGGCCGGATAACGGTCCTCTGGCGCGAGCCGGTACTCAACGGAGAGAACGGCGCACTCACTGGCGTTCGCGAGCGCGCGACAGAACGGGTCGGAGATCGCGACGCTGCCGACGACCCAGCCGCCGCCGTGGAAGTACACAAGGAGCGGGAGCGTCGCCGCCGAGCGCGGCCGATAAAGACGGACCGGGATCGGGGGGCGTGTGTCCGTGATGACATCGCGGACATCGGCGACGGGCTCCGGCGCGAGCGCTGGCGCGGCGTTCACCGAACCGCCGCGCGCGCGAGCTTCCGCGACGCTGAGCGCTTCCAGCGGGCGCGGATCGATCTTCTCGGCCTCGGCGAGCAGTTCACTGATCTTCGGATCTACCGGCATCGCCTGGAGACTCTAGCCGTCCCGGCGCGCGGGGCCGAAGAGCACTCGACCGGGCCGAGCGCCCGTGTGCTTTCCGTCTCGCATAACGTGCGCTCCGTTCACGACGACGTGCGCGACGCCGGTCGCGTAGCGATGCGGCTCGGCATACGTCGCGTGGTCGGCGATGGTCGCTGGGTCGAACACGACGACGTCCGCGAAATACCCCGGCCGCAGCAGACCGCGCTGGTCGAGCTTGAGGTTCGCCGCCGGAAAGCCCGTCATACGCCGGATCACGTCCTCCAGCGGCGCGGCGCGCTCGTCGCGCACGAAGCGTCCGAGCACGCGAGCGAAGGTCCCGTAGGTGCGCGGGTGGGGCTGGGACAGGAGGAACACGCCCTCGGGCGCGATGGAGCCGGCGTCCGAGCCGAAGCTCATCCACGGCAGCGCCACCTCACGCCGGAGGTTCTCGGCGGAGGCCATGAAGATCACCATGCCCACGCGACTCTCGTCCTCGAGCACCAGATCCATCGCGACATCGCGCGGGTCCGCGCCGCGCTCCGCCGCGACCTGACCGAGCGTCCGTCCGGTGAGTGGCTTGAGACGCTCGTTCTTGAAGGACACGAGCACGATGCCCTCGGGCGTGCCCGCGGCCTCGTAGAGGTTCTCCCAATCCGTCCCCGGACGAGCCATCTCGTCGCGGATGCGCCCGCGCTGGCCGGCCTCGCGCAGGCGCGCGAGTGTCGCGCGCAGTCCACCCTCGTGGGCCCACGGCGGGAAGCACGAGCTCAGACCCGTCGCGCCCGCCTCGTACGGATACATGTCGGCGGTGATCGCGAGACCGTCGGCACGCGCACGCGTCACGTGATCGATGACCGAATCGAGCTTCGTCCAGTTCGACCGACCGGCCTGCTTCAGGTGATAGATCTCCGCCGGCAGCTTCGCGCGCCGCGCGATCTCGATGACCTCGTCGACCGCCTCGACAAGCCGGTTTCCTTCGCTGCGCATGTGCGAGATGTACATGCCGCCGTGCCGCGCAGCGATCTCCGCGAGCGCGACGAGCTCGTCGGTGTCCGCGTACGTCGCGGGGGAGTAGATGAGCGCCGAGCCAAGGCCGAGCGCTCCATCGCGCATCGCGGCCTCGACCAGCGCGCGCATGCGTTCGAGCTCCTCCGGCGTCGGCCGCCGGTCGTCGTGCGCGAGCTCGTGGATGCGGATCGAGGCGGCCCCGACGAAGGACGCGATGTTCGGCGAGATCCCGCGTGCGGCGATCGTCTCGAGCGCCTCGGCGAGCGTCGTCCAGGTGATGTCGTACTTGATGTCGCCCTGCTGCTCGGTCTGCTCGCGACGCATGGCCTCGTTCACCGGGCCGAGCGACCATCCTTCGCCGAAGACCTCGAGCGTCACGCCCTGGTGGACGTCACTTTGCGACTGGCCGTCGGCGATGAGCGACGTGGTCGCCCAGCTCAGCATGTTGATGAAGCCCGGCGCGACCGCGAGGCCTCCGGCGTCGATCTCCGTGCCCCCGCGCTCGCTGACCTTTCCGATCGCCGCGATACGGTCGCCGTCGATCGCGACATCGCCCGCGAACGGCGCACCGCCCGAGCCGTCGTAGATCGTGCCGCCGCGGATCACGACGTCATGTGCCGCGCGCATCGGCGGAATGCTAGAGACTTGCCCGCGTGTACGGGCTCACGCGTGCGGAGATCGCGCTGCTGCGCCGGCTGTCGACGCCCGACAAGGTGCAGCGGTACCTGGACGGTCTCACGTACAACCTCGAGAAGGGCGGCGACACGGTGCGCTCGCCGCGCCGCGTGATGCGCGACCGCACCGCGCACTGCGCCGAAGGCGCGTTCTTCGCGGCCGCCGCGTTCCGCGTGAACGGGCGTCCGCCACTCATCGTCGATCTCGAGGCCGACAACGACGATGATCACGTGCTGGCGGTGTACCGCGACCGCGGACTCTGGGGATCGGTCGCGACGTCGAAGTTCTCAGGTCTGCGCTTCCGCGCGCCGGTGTACCGCACGATCCGCGAGCTGGTGATGAGCTACTTCGAGGACTACTTCAACTGGGACGGGGACCGCACCCTGCGTGCGTGCTCCCGTCCGCTGTCGCTCGCTCGTTTCGACCGTATCAACTGGATGACAGCCGAGGAGGACCTTTGGCCGGTCGTGGAGTGGCTCGCCGTGATGCGTCACACACCCTTGGTCGGCCGGGCGGTGGCAAACAGGCTGCCGCGCGTCGATCGGCGGTCGTATCGGGCCGGCGTTTTAGGGGCTCCGGAGCACTGAATCTGCTAGGGTTTCGGCCCGCGGGCGCCTCACCTTGAGGGAGGAACATGCTGCGAACAGTCTCGGCAGTTGAACAACGGCCCTGGCTGTTGCTCGCCACCGTCTTCGCCGCGACCGTGTTCTTCGGGTTCATGGTGCAGGCGGCAGGTAACGTCTACCTGAACTGGCGCGCCGACCCGATCGTCAGCGAGTACCGGGCAACCCTCTCCTACACGTCCGCGGTCGTCGGCGACGGGCTCCTGGTCCCGCTCGTCAACGTCTTCATAACCAGCCAGCTCGTCGCGTGGCGCCGGCGACCGCGCATGACCGAGATCGTTGGCGCGGTCCTCGGGGCCGGCGTGATCACCGTCGGAGTCCATCTCTACCAGGCGCTGAACGCCCTGCTCAACTGGACGATGACCCGTCCGTTCGAGTGGACGCCCCTCGGTTACTACCACGCGCTGTTCATGTGGACCGAGCTGAGCCTCGTCCTTTTCTTCTGGGGTCAGGTGGCGCTCGTCGGCAAGGAAAATCCGCGCGCGATCCTCTCGCAGCGCATTGGGTTCGTGATCCTGACGAGCGCGCTGTTCCTGCGCCTGCTCTTCGCCGACTACGGCTACATCCGCTAGCTCGTCGCGCGTCCTCGTGTGGTCCGCGCTCGGGGTCGTGTACCTCGTGTGGGGCTCGACCTACCTCGCGATCGCGATCGCGGTGCAGACGCTCCCGCCTCTTCTCTCCGCCGGCCTCCGTTTCCTCCTCGCGGGCGCGCTGCTCGCCGTGTGGCTCATCGCGCGTCACGGACGAGCCGCGCTCCGCGTCGGTCGAGCTCAGCTGGGCGGCGCGGCGCTGGTCGGCGCGCTGCTCCTCGCCGGCGGCAATGGGCTTGTGGTCCTCGCCGAACGTACGGTCCCGTCAGGGCTCGCGGCCCTCGTCGTCGCCTCGGTACCGCTCTGGATCGTCGTCTTCCGACTCATCGCCGGCGACCGCGTCGCCGCGTCGCTGGTCGTCGGCGTCGTGGTGGGCTTCGCGGGCGTCGCGATCCTCGTGGTCCCGCGAGGCGCGAGCGGCGAGGTCGATCCGGCCGGTCTGCTGATGGTGGTCGGCGCGTCGTTCTCGTGGGCGCTCGGCACGTTCGCGTCGCCACGCCTCCCCACGCCGCGCGATCCCCTCGCGTCGACCGCCGTGCAGATGCTGGCCGGTGGCGGGATCTTGATCGTTGTCGCCATCGCGATCGGCGAGCCGGCGCGCGCCGATCCGTCGGCCTTCTCGACCGCCTCGCTACTCGCCTTGGCCTATCTCGTCGTGTTCGGCTCGCTCGTCGCCTTCTCCGCGTACACCTGGTTGCTCCAACACGCACCGGTGTCGGTCGTCGCCACCTACGCCTACGTGAACCCGGTCGTCGCCGTGCTCCTGGGCGCGCTGGTGCTCGGCGAGACGGTGACGCCGTCGATGCTCATCGGGGCTGCCATCATCCTCGCCGCAGTGGCATTCATCGTGTCCCGCGGCGCGACACGGCCGGCATAGGCGATGGCGCGGCGGATCGTCGTCTGCGGTGGCCAGCAGCTGTTGTATCCCGCGCTCACGCACTACCTTCTCGGGCTCGCACGGCGGCCGCGACCGCGGGTGCTTTTCCTCGGCACCGCCTCAGGCGATGGCGCAGGCTACCTGCTCACCTTCTATCAGGCGTTCGCCGGCGTCGACTGCGGGCCGAGCCACCTCGCGCTGTTCGATCGCGTCGTCGACGACGTCGACGGATTCATCAGGTCCCAGGACGTCGTCATCGTCGGAGGCGGCAACACCGCGAACATGCTCGCGATCTGGCGGCTCCACGGCGTCGAGAACGCGCTGCGTAACGCATACGCGGACGGTATGGTGCTCAGCGGCTGGTCGGCGGGATGTTTGTGCTGGTTCGAAGGCGGGATCACCGATTCCTTCACTCCCAACCTCAGCGCGCTGCATGACGGCCTCGGGATCCTTTCGGGCAGTGCGTGCCCACACTACGACTCGCAGGAGGCGCGTCGTCCGGTCTACGCGCGCGAGATCGCGGCCGGCCTAGCGCCGGGCATCGCGCTCGAGGATGGCGTCGCGGCGCGCTACGACGACGAGCGCCTCGTCGAGATCGTCACTGCCCGGCCAGATGGACGCGCGTTCGGTGTCGATCTCAAAGGCGAGCATCCCCTCGCTGTGCGCACGCTCGCGTAGGTCAGCTCGGAGTGCTGTCTCCGCTCGGTCCGTAGATCTTTCCCGGATTCAAGATGCCTTTGGGGTCGAGCGCGTCCTTGACCCGGCGCATGAGATCGAGCGCGTCGCCGTGCTCCGCGCGCATGTAGGGCTGCCGCACCGCGCCGGTGCCGTGTTCGCCGGTCACCGTACCGCCGACCTCGATCGCGAGGCGATGCAGCCGGTCGGCGAGCTCGTCCGCGCGACGGACCTCGTCGCTGTCGGACGGGTCGACAAGGATCGCGGAGTGGACGTTCCCGTCGCCGAAGTGACCGTAGAAGATCACCGCGATGTGCAGCTCGGCGCTGATCTCGCGGGCGCGGCGGATCGTGCGCGGGATCTCCGACAGCGGCACCGCGAGGTCCTCGCCCGCGAAGATGCGGTGCTTGTCGGGGTGCGCGAGGGCCGCGGCCGCGGCGAGACCGCTGCGCGCCGCCCACAGCTTCGCGATATCGGCCTCGGCCTCGGCGAACTTCGTCGTCGTGGCACGCCGCCGCACGATGCCGTCGACATAGCGCACCGAAGACGCGACATGGTCCGGCGTGCCCTCCACCTCGATGAAGAGCACGGCCTCGCCGTCGGGCAGGCCGAGGTCGGGCTTCCAGCGCTGGAGCGCCTCAACCGCGCTGCGGTCGAGCAGCTCCGCGGTGGCGGGCAAGACACCGGCCTCGAAGAGATCGTCGAGCGACGCGACGGTGTCTTCGAGCGCGGCGTAACCGGCGAGCACGACGCCGCGCGCCGGTGGCCGCGGCTGCACACGGAGGCGAAGGCGCGTGATGATGCCCAGCGTGCCCTCCGAGCCGACGAAGAGCTTCGTGAGGTCGATGCCGCTCGATGACTTGAGGGCCTTGGAGCGCACACCGCCCGTGGTGATGGTCGATCCGTCCGCGAGCACGACCTCCGCGCCGAGCACGTACGCCGAGGTCGTGCCCCAGCGCACCGCGTGCGGACCGCTCGCGTTGTTCGCGGCCATGCCCCCGAGCGTGCAGGCGCGCCCGCTCCCCGGATCGGGCGGGAAGAACAGGCCCTTTGGTCGCAGCGCCTCCTGAAGATCGGCGAACACGATGCCGGGCTCGACGACCACCTGAAGGTTGCGGCGATCGATCTCGAGGATTTCGCGCATGCGCGCGAAGGAGATGACGATGCCCCCGCGCGCCGCGATCGCGCCGCCGGTCTGGCCGGTGCCCGCGCCGCGGGGCACGACCGGCGTGCCAGTCGCGTCCGCGACACGCATGACGCTGGCGACCTCCGCGGTCGAGCGCGGCACGACGACGACGTCAGGCAGACGCTGTTGCCGCAGTGACCAGAACGACGCGTCGTACGCGTAGGGGAGCAGCGTCGCGGGATCGTCGATGACGCGGTCGGCGGGAATGATCTCGCGGAGACGATCCGCGAGCGTGGGCGCCTTCGTCGCCATCGCGACCGTATCCTAGGGTCTATCACTCTGCTCTCCACGCACGTCCGCTCCGAGGATCTCGCCACGTGCATCTCGTGCGGGCTGTGCCTCAACGATTGCCCGACCTATCGCGTCCTCGGGGACGAGGCGGACTCTCCGCGCGGGCGCATCCAGCTCATCCGGGAGCTCGTCTCCTCTCCCGCGGAGCCCACCGCGACGCTGAGCGGACATCTCGATGCGTGCCTCGTCTGCCGCGCGTGCGAGACCGCGTGCCCGTCCGGCGTTCCGTTCGGTCGGATCATGGAGGGGGCCCGCGAGGTGCTCGCCGAGCGACGTTCGGAGAGCCGCGTCACGGGCGCGGTCCGACGATTCAGCCTCGACATCATCGCGCGCCGCCGACGTCTGGCGTTCGTGACAAAGCTCACCGACCTCGCGGTGCGCGCCGGGCTGACGTCGTTGGCGCGCCGTGTCGGGCCACGCCGCCTCGCGTGGCTGAGCGCGCTGGCGCCGCGCGCCGAGGGAAAGCCGTTCGAGCTCACGGAGCGGGCCGACGCCGACGTCTGCCTGTTCGCCGGCTGCGTGATGCGCGAGGCGTTCGGCGACACCGAGCGTGCGACGGTGCGGGTGCTGGAGCGCGACGAGCGCCGCGTCACGTCGCCGATCGAGCAGGTGTGCTGCGGCGCGCTGCATGCCCACGCCGGTGACGGCGAGCGGGCGCGCGAGCTCGCGCGGCTCAACATCGACGCGTTCGCCGGCGGCGATCTTCCGGTGGTCGTGAACGCGGCCGGCTGCGGTGCGCACCTGAAGGCGTATGGCGACGTGCTCCATGAGGATGCCGCCTGGGCCCCACGCGCCAGGGCCTTCGCGGCGCGGGTGCGCGACGCGACCGAGGTCGTGCGACCGCGGCCCACTCGGGTCCCGCGTCCCCTGCGCGTCGTGTATCAGGACGCGTGTCATCTCGCCCATGGGCAGCGCATACGCACCCAACCGCGTGCGCTGCTGCGCGCCATCGAAGGCGTGACGATCGCCGACATCGCCGACGCCGAACGCTGCTGCGGCAGCGCGGGCATCTACAACGTGACGCAGCCCGACATCTCGCAGGAGCTGCAGCGGCAGAAGATCACCGCGATCCTCGCGGCACGGCCGGGCGTCGTCGTCAGCGCGAATCCGGGGTGCGTCCTGCAGATCGCGGCGGGCCTGCGCGAGGCCGGTTCGCGCGTGCCGGTGGTGCACGTGATGCGCTTTTTGGACGATCCGGCGGCGTTCGCCTAGCGCGAGCGGCCCAAAACGGGCCGAACGGGGGGCCGCAGGGCCGGTCCGCGCGCGGGCCGTTTTCGTGAGAAAATAGACGCACCAATGAGTGTTTCTCGATCCACCTACCGTCACCGCCTCAGTTCCGAAGATGTCCGCAAGGCCAGGATCCTGATCACCAAGGATGCGTGGAAGCTGTTCCCCAACCCCGGCGAGCGGGTCGCGCTGCGCATCGGCGCGCGCCGCTTCGACGCGGAGATCAAATCGGAGAACTGCGTCTGCGTTCCGCCGGAGCATGAGCACTACCACCTGATCTGCCCCGCGCTCAAGGGACAGGCAGGCTTCAAGAGCGGCGCGCTCGTCGTCATCGCGAAGGACTCCGATGGTGGCTACCGCTTCGTTGAGGAGCGGGGCTAGCCCCTAGACTTCGCCCGTGGCCGGTCCGACCTACATCCTTATTCACGTCTTCGGGACCGTCCGCGACGAGCTGGATCGCGAGGAGCCCGGGAAGCGCAAGCACACGTATTCGGCGTGGCTGCGCGAGTACGTTGCCGAACAGCCCCAGCGGCTGACCCAGATCGCCCGCCTCCTCGACGTTCTCACCGAGAACGGCTGGCGCGTCATCGGGTCGCCATACGACTGCGACGTCATGCTCGAGCGAGAGATCTCACGCCAGACGGCCGAGGAGGAGCTTCGGCGCGCCGAGGTGTGGGACATCCTCGTGCGCATCGCGTCGCCAGACGACGACGGACACATCATCTGGCGCGAGCATCCCGAGGGAAAGCCGGCCGCTCCGCGCCGCCGGCGGAGGGTGCGCCGCCCGCCGACCCGCGAACAGGGAAGCTAAGGACGCCGCACCCTCTCGGCGACGAGCTCACAGAGCTACACGTCCATCTGGGCGGCTCGGTCGATCCGGCGGCGATGTGGGGCATCGCGGCGAAGCAGGGGATCCGTCTCCCGACGAAGGACTACTGGGAGTTCGTCGACCTCATCACCGTCGGCAAGAAGGAGCGGAAGTCTTTCGAGGACTTCCTCGCACTCTATCGCTGGACGGAGCTGATCCAGTCGAGCCCGCTCGCGGTGGAGGAGTCGGTGTACGAGGTCGTGGGCGGCGCCTACCGGAAGGCGAACATCACGACGCTCGAGCTGCGGTACAACCCGATGAAGCGCAACCGCGGCGGCGAGCAGGACCTCGACCACATCATCATGGCGTCGATCCGCGGTCTCGATCGCGCACGGCTCGAGTACCCGGTGCGGGCGGCCCTCATCTTCTGCCTCGACCGTACCTTCAGCTATGCGTTGAACGAGATCATCGTCGAGAAGGCGATCGTGTACCGGCACCGCGGCGTGGTGGGCGTCGACATCGCTGGCCCGTCGCACGCGGACTTCCAATATCGCGACTACGCCGCGCTGTTCAAGAAAGCGCGCCGCGCCGGCCTGGGCCTCACCGTGCACGCGGGCGAGGATGACGACTGGCACTCGGTGGACGAGGTGCTCCAGCACCTCGAGCCCGAGCGCATCGGACATGGCATCCACGCCGCGGAGAACGCCGCGCTGTGCAAGCGGCTCGCGGAGCGAGGCGTGCTGCTCGAGATCTGTCCCAGCTCGAACCTGCACACGCAGGTCGTGAAGGACGCCGACGAGCTCGGTCGCTACATCGCGACGTTCAAGAAGCACAGGGTGCGTTTCAGCTTCAACACCGACGGCCCCGAGATGCTGCAGACGACGCTGCGCGACGAGCTGCGCTTCGCGGTGAAGAGCGAATGGGTCACGAAAGAAGAGCTCGCGCAGTGCGGCGAGTGGGCGCAGCAGGCGTCGTTCGTGCAGCGAGCCGCGGTCGCATGACACGCGGCCAGGCGGCGATCGTGCGCTTCGTCCTCATCTGCGCCGCATGGGCCGCCGGCCAGACGCTGACGTGGGCGTTCGCTCTGGATCGCATCGGGCTGATCATCTCGGCGGCACTCGCGATCGGCGTTCTCTTCCTCACCGAGGACCTCGGACGACCGCGCGCCGCCGCCGGCGGCCTCAAGTACTGGCGCGGTCGGCAGGTCGATGACGACGAGCCCCGCGGCCGCTGGAACTAGTCGCGCCCGAGTTCAGCTTCGCGCCGCTCCGTGAAGAGGATCTGGATCGGATCCGCGCCTGGCTCCTGCGCCCGCACGTGCGGCGCTGGTACGACGACGTGCCCGCGGAGAGGTATCCCGACGACCCCATCGCGGAACGCCGGGCAGCCCTACGCGGCGAGGATCCGACCGACTACTTCGTCATCGAGCTCGACGGCCGTCCCATCGGCGACATCCAGAGCTACCTGATCGACGACGATCCCGAATACGCCGCCATGGTCGCGCTCGGGCGCCCGGCGTTCGGGATCGACCTCTTCATCGGCGAGCCCGAGCTCATCGGCCGCGGCCACGGACCGGCGCTGCTCCGCGCGTTCCTGCGCGACGTCGCATTCCCGCTACGGCGTGGACCTCTGCGTCATCGGCCCGACTCGCAGCAACATCGCCGCCATCCGCGCGTACGAGAAGGCCGGCTTCCGCTTCCTGAAGAATTATCTCGAGCCCGAGTCTCGCGAGCCCAAGCACTACCTCATGCAGCTCACGCGCGCGGGGTTGGATGCAGACCAGGTGTAGTCAATTCGCGATGCATCGTCGTGCGCGTTCTGGGATGATGCGCGGGACGCGGAGGTGACCGGCATGGGTCTGCTCGAGGGAAAGCGCGCGCTCATCGTGGGCGTCGGAAATCAGCGCAGCATCGCCTGGGGGATCGCGACGTGTTTCCAGCGCGAGGGCGCCCGGCTCGCGTTCACGTATCTCAACGACCGTTTCAAAGACAACGTCACCAAGCTCGTCGAGACCCTGCCGGATCACGAGAACATGCCGATCCTGCTCTGTGACGCGGCCAAGCCGGAGGACGTCGCCTCGCTCATCGCGGAGGTCGACCGCCGCTGGGATGGGCTCGACATCCTCGTTCACTCCATCGCGTTCGCCCCCGCGGAGGATCTGCGCGGCCGCTTCCACGAGATCTCGCGGAATGGCGTCCTGACGGCTGTCGAGATCAGTGCCTACACACTCGTCTCGTTGTCCCGCGCGGCGCTCCCGCTATTCACGAAGGCCGGCGGGGGCGCGGTGATGGCACTGACGTTCAACGCGGTCGAGCGCGTCGTGCCGAGCTACAACTCGATGGCGATCGCGAAGGCAGCGCTCGAGACGTGCGTGCGCTATCTCGCGGTGGACCTGGGACCGTCGAACGTTCGCGTCAACGCGATCTCCGCTGGCCCGCTGAAGACGCTCTCCGCGAGCGCGGTGAAGGGTATCTCGACCGCGCGCGACATCATGGAAGCGAAAGCGCCGCTGCGCCGGAACATCACGCAGGAGGAGGTCGGGAACGTGGCGGTCTTCCTCGCGTCAGAGTGGGCGCGCGCGGTCACCGGGGCGACGATCTTCGCCGACAACGGCTTCAACATCATCGGCGTCGCGGAGTAACGCTCAGCCGAGTCGCAGCCCGGGAAGCGTGCCGGCATCCCGCAGACCGCGCAGCGTTTCGATCTCCGCTCCGAGCGTCGTCTCGGCGCCGTGGCCGGGATAGACGCGGGTCTTCGCCGGCAGTGAGGACGCGATGCGCGAGATGCTCTCGCCCATCGCTTCCGGGTCGCTACCGGGGAGGTCGGTGCGCCCGATGTTTCCCTTGAAGAGCAGGTCACCTGAGAACAGCGCGCCCTCGCGCCGCAGGTAGAAACAGGTCGATCCCTCGGTGTGGCCCGGCGTGTGGAGCGCGCTGAGCTCGACGTCGTCGAGAAAGCCGAGCTGGCCATCGTCGAACAGGTCGTCGGCGGAAGATGGCGGCACCGCCAGCTGGGTCGGTGGCCGCTTCGGCCCAAGCCGGTACTCGTCGAGGCGGTGGATCGCGAGGCGGGCCCGCGTGGCGCCCTTCACCGCGGCATTGCCGAAGATGTGGTCGGGATGCCCGTGCGTGTTGAGGATCTCGACCAGACGCAGGCCCTGCTCGCGGACGGCGTCGATGACCTGTCGGTCGCCCATCGACGGATCGATGACGATCGCCTCGTTCCGGGCGTCGACGATGAGATAGCAGCCGTTGTCGTACGGCGGCACTCGCCACGCGATGATCCGGACCACGCCCACACAGTAATCGCGCGGCCTTGCCGCGCTCATCTGCTTGGCGTGTGAGCTTCGCGCACGCCGCAGTATCGTTCGCCGGGTGCCAGAACTCCCCACCGAAAACACCGCTCCGTCCATCGGCGTCACGCAGGGCCGACCGGCGGTCCTCGGCAAACGCTGGATGGTGAGCTCCAGCCACTACCTCGCGTCCCAGGCCGGCGCGCGGATGTTCGAGCGGGGCGGGAACGCGATCGACGCCGGCGTCGCCGCGGGCATCGCGCTGAACGTGCTCGAGCGACATCTCACCGACTTCGGCGGCGTCGCGCCGGTCATCTTGTTCCGGCCCGGCATGGACGGGCCGGAGACGATCGACGGTCTGGGACGGTGGCCCGCGAAGTTCACCCTCGACGACTACCGCTACCGCTACGGCGACGACATGCCCATCGGCATCCCGCGCTCGGTGACGCCCGCGGCCGTCGATGCGTGGCTCACCACGCTCGCGCGACACGGCACGCTCACCCTAGAGGAGGTGCTCGCGCCGAACATCGAGCTGGCCGAAGGCTTTCCGGTCTACCCACGGCTCGCGCGCGCCATCGCGATGCTCGAGGGACGTCTGCGCCAGTGGCCGACGAGCGCGGCGGTGTTCCTGCCGGGCGGACGCGCGCCACGCGTCGGCGAAATCCTCGTGCAGCGCGATCTCGCGTCGCTCTTTCGGCGCCTCGTGCAGGTGGAGCGCTCGCAGAGCTCGCTCGGCCGTGCCGGCGCGATCATGGCCGCGCGCGACCTCATCTACACCGGCAACGTCGCGGACCAGATCGCTCGGGCGCAGGCGCTGCACGGCGGCATGATCACCGCGGAGGACCTCGCGGAGTATCACGTGAGCGTCGGGCCGCCGGTGCACACGACGTATCGCGGCAACGACGTGTACGCCTGCGGCCCGTGGTCGCAGGGGCCACTCGTCCCGATGACGCTGAATCTGCTCGAGGCGTACGACGTCGCGTCCATGGGTCCGGGATCACTCGCGTTCCTGCACACGTACACCGAGGCGTTCAAGCTCGCGGCCGCGGATCGCGAAGGGTTCTTCGGCGATCCGGACCAGGTCGACGTGCCGGTCCGCGGCCTGCTCGACAAGGGCTATGCGCAGGAGCGGCGCGGTCTGATCCGCGACGACCGCGCGTGGCCCGAGCTTCCGCCGCCCGGTGATCCGTGGCCATATGAAGGTCGCTCCGGACCGCCCGGCTACGTGCCGCGAGTCGCGAGCGGCGTCGGCGCGCCGGACACGTCGTTCTGCTGCGCGATGGACGCCGAGGGCAACGCGTTCTCCGCAACGCCGTCGGATCCCGGTCTTGGGTCACCACTCGTCGAGGGGCTCGGCATGATCGTCAGCACGCGTGGGGCGCAGCTGTGGACGACACCGGGCCATCCGTCGGCGATCGCGCCACGCAAGCGCCCGCGGCTCACGCCGAATCCGGCGCTGCTCATGCGAGACGGCCGCGCGCTGATGCCGTTCGGCTGCCCGGGCGAGGACGCGCAGTGCCAGGCGATGGTGCAGACGGTCTGCAACGTCCTCGACTTCGAGATGAACGTCCAAGCCGCGATCGAGGCGCCGCGCGTCATCTCGCGGTCGTTCCCCTGGACGTTCCATCCGCATGCGTACGAACCAGGCGTGCTGACCGTGGAGGGCCGCGTTGCGCGAGACGTGCGCGACGGCCTCGCCACACTCGGTCACGTCATCCGGGATCTGCCGGACTTCACGCCGGCGGCCGCGGGGATGTGCGCGATCCGGCGGCTGGAGCCGGGCACGCTCGAGGGGGGTGCGGACCCGCGGCGCGAGAGCTACGCCATCGGCTGGTGACAGGCCGAGGGCCGGACTCGTGTCCGGCCCTCCTCTGCGCGAGTCGCTGATGCGGTCTGACTAGTCTTCCTCGCCCTGGTCGTTCTCGTCGCCGTTGTCGTGCTTGTCCTTGTCCTTGTCCTTGTCCTTGTCGCCGCGGGCGGGACCACTAGCGATGACCTTGCCGTTGATGAAGATGTTGTCGATCACGGCAAGGCCCACACCTTGGCTGTCGTTGTTGGCGGCATCGGTCCCCTCGTCAAAGAGGATCGAGATGCTCTTGATCTTGGCCCCGACGGGAATGGCGCTGGGGAAGCACTCCACGCCGCAGGTCGCCAGCACCGAGCGCGTACGGCTCCATTGCACGGGATCTTGCGGAGCCGCGCTCTGGGGAGCGTTGGCACAACCGACGAAGAAGAAGCCCTTGTCGGTGTCGACATTGAACCGCGGCGCGCCCGCGCCGCAGTGGCCACCAAGTCGGTAGTCATACCCGAGCGCGAAGTTCGCGTCCACCGTCATGCCACTCACGCCGGTGATCCGCGCGCCCGCCGAGGAGCAATCGGCCGTGGGCCCGTTCTTAGAAAGCAACAGACCCGTGTGCGGGTCGTCCGGCGTCGTCGCGTTCATTCCGCCGTTGTCCGGCAGACCCATGCCGCCGAGCCACGCCGCCGTCACGATCCGGCTTCCGGCTGGGGATGGAGCGCACTGGGCGGCGGTTCCTACGAACGTGAACGGCACCGCTTGCACCTTGTTGTCTTCGGCGACTGCCGCACCTGGCAACAGTCCGACGACCGCGGCGACCGTGACCAATACGAATACGCGCCTCATAGACTCTCTCCTCCCGTGGTTCGTGAGATGCAGATCGCCGATCGGTCTTCGGCATCACCTCCCACCCACCGCGCCCGCTTGTCTACCACTTGTACCGGGTGGGTCAAGCGTCTTTAACGACCGACCAAGCGCTTTCGTTCGCAGGTGCCCTCGCGGCTTAGGCTTACCGCTCGTGAACGAGCAGGAGCGCGGATGGCGCCGGGAGTTCCCGATCACCGAACAGCTGGTCTACCTGAACAACTGCTCGCTCACCCCGCTGCCACGGTCCGGTCGCGAGCGGATCGAGCGCTTCGCGCGCGAATGGACCGAGCTCGGCGGCAGGGCCTGGTACGACCACTGGATCGGCGAGTACGAAGCGCTTCGCGACGGCATCGCCGGGGTACTTGGCGCGGCGCGCGACGAGGTCGCCATCGAGCCGAACGTGTCGGCGGGGCTCGTGGGGGTCGCGAGCACGCTCGACTACGCGAAGCGGCCCAAGGTCGTGGTCGCGGACCTCGACTTTCCCACGGACGGCCACGCCTTCCACGCGGTCGCCGACCGCGGCGCGCGCGTCGAGTTCGTGCGAAGCCCCGATCGCGTCCGCGTCCCGCTCGAGCTCTTCGAGCGTGCGGTGGACGAGCGGACCAGCGCGGTGTGCACCGGCCACGTGTACTTCACGACCGGTTGGATCCAGGACGTTCGCGCGCTCGCGGAGATCTGCCACCGAAGGGGCGCGGTCCTCATCGTCGACGCCTACCAGTCGATCGGCGCGTTCCCGTTCGACGTTCACGCGTCGGGCATCGACTACCTCGTCGGCGGAACGCTGAAGTGGCTCATGGGCGGCCCGGGCATCGCGTTCCTGTACGCGCGCCGTGACATCGCGGAGCGCGCGAGGCCGAGCGCCGTCGGCTGGTGGGGCGCGATGGACCCGTTCGCGTTCGATGTCGAGCACCTTGCGTACGGGACCGGCGCGCGCCGGTTCGAGTACGGAACTCCCGCCGTCGCCGCGATCTACGCCGCGCGCGCGGGTCTCGAGCTCCTCGCCGAGGTCGGCGTCGCGACCGTGCGCGAGCGCCACATGCTGCTCTCGCAGCGTCTCGTCGATGGCGCGATCACGCAGGGCTGGACGGTGCGCTGCCCCCGTGTCGCGGCGGAACGCACCGCCATCGTCACGCTCGAGCATCCCGAGCCGCAGCGCGTCGTGGACGCGCTGCGCGCTTCGGGTGTCATCTGCGACAGCCGGCCCGGTCTCGTTCGCCTCTCGCCGCACTACTTCAACACCGCGGAGGAGATGGATCGCGCGCTGGAGCTGCTTGCGCCGCTTCGCGCGCTAGCCGCGACCGCCTGAACGCGCCGCGGGACCGCGGCCGCCTCATCGCCTGGGCGGTCGTGATCGCGGTCGTCGCGGCCATCGGCTACGGCGCGCGGTTCAGCGGTGACACCGCGACCCCGCCCGACCTCCTCTTCCGCTGGTCGACGGCGATCGTCACCTTCGTGTTCGACGGCATCATCCTGCTGCTCCTTCTTCTCATCGCACGCGGTCTGCCGCTCCGCGAGACGTTCGCGCTGCGCCCTCCGGCGTCGTGGCCGACCGCGTGGAAGGTCGCCGGTGTCGCGCTCGCCGCGACGTACGCCGTGTCCTTCCTGGAGGAGATCGTCCTCGGGCATGGCTCGCGCGAGCAGGCTGTCCCGCAGTTCTGGGATCCGACGCGCGCCGACGCGTTCATCGCGAACGCGATCGCCATCGCCGTGTTCGTCCCTATCGTCGAGGAGCTCGCCTGCCGCGGTCTCGGCTTCCGTCTGCTCGAGGCGTACGGTCAGCGTGTCGCCATCGTCGGCAGCGCCGTCGCGTTCGCACTCGCCCACGGCGCAGTCACCGACCTGCCGTGGGTGCTCGTCACGGGTCTGGGCCTCGGCTATCTCCGAAGCCGCTCGGGAAGCCTCTACCCGTGCGCGTCGCTCCACATGATCGTGAACGGGGTCGCCGTTCTTGCCGCGGCCGCTTTGCCCTCGAGCTAGCCGCGCGAACGGAGCGCGCCGACGACCTCGACGAGGTCGCCGCCCGGATCGTTGAACGTGGAGCGACGTGCGGCGATGCGCTCCCCCTCGAGGACATGGGCGCGCAGCTGGGAGTACGGCAGGAGCGGGTCCGCGAGATTGGCGGGGTCGTGGTCGAGTCCGATGGTGTCGCGGATCCGCCGGCGCACCTCGGTCCAGCGGACGATCGCGTCGCGATCGTCTTCCGGCAGTGCCGCGTACGCCGCCGCGTCGTTGAGCGCGGCGCGGTAGGGATGGAGCCGGCGGCGCTCGGTGCCGCGCGGATGCTCCGCCGCAAGCGCGAGCTCCCTCTCGTCGATGCTCACCGGCTGATGCTACGCAAGATCGCGCGGGATGAACCGCGCTCGCGACGCGACCGCGGCGCTCAGCACCAGGAACGCGGCCACGATGGGTGGGACGACTATGGTGATGGTGATCGCGCCGACGATGTCAGGGGAGACCGAGGGCCCAAGGCTCTGCAGACCGAGCGGAAGCTGCAGCGCTAGCCAGGGCAGCAGCCATATCGCGGCAACAGCTGTGGCGTTGCGGACGCCTCGTGGCAGTTGCGCAGCGACGACGCCGGCAGCAACAGCAGCGGCCGCCATCCCCGCCGCGAGGGTCAAGGCGCTCGTGAGGGTGTTCGTGGCCTGCGCAAAGGTTGCGGTCCACACTTGGCTCAGGACCGTAAGGGCGATCGCAAGACTGCCGGCGATCCGAAGCAGCGAGTTGATCCCACTCCCGCGCGTGGCGATCGCGCGCGCGAGAGCGATACCGAGACCGATCCCGACCAGCTGCGGCCACAGAGACGCGAGGAAGCCTGCGGTGGTGCATTGATCAGGATCCAGCAGATTCCTACCACCGCCTGACCGCTCGCAGAACGTCATGAGGCCCGGGATCCTGAGCGCGATCCCGAGGGCGCCATAGGCAAGCTCGAGGGCAAGCGCGGTGAGACCGCCGGCGCCGAGTGACACGGCCGCTGCCGCGGCGCTACCCGTGATCGTCACCAGCGGAAACAGCGCGAACGGCAACTCGCTCCGGGCCGACATGACTGCCCGATTCGCCAGACCGACCAAGGCTTGCGCGACGCCGCTGACGAGGAAGCCCGCGCCGATGCCCGATATCGCCGCCCACAGAAGGGGCTCGGTGTGCGGTCCTACGCGGGCGCGGGTCCACGCCGCGGCGCGTACTGCTGCCGGGAACTCGCGTGCGAGGCCCTCGCGCATTGACACCTATTGTGAAGGACATGAGTGAAGCGCAGATGGAGGACGCGAAGGCCGAACACGATGTTTTGGCCATCGCGAAAACGATCGCGGCGAACGAGTTCCCGGTGGAGCGAGCATCGGTGATCGGCGTCGATCGAGAGAGCGGTCGCCTGCTCCGCTTATCGCCGTTCCCATGGAAAGGCAACGACACCGACCCGCCGCTCCTGCGCTGGTCGTGGCTGCACGCTCGGACGATCAAGGACGAGCGGGACGTGCGGCCCGAGACCGTGAACGTCGACGGAGAGGTGTCCGCGACCGCGTACGTCGACGCGAAGGATGCGTGGCGGCTCCGCTGGCCGTTCGTGCGCCCGAACATCCGCGCGTCGCTCGAGTCGCTTCAGGCGCTCGCGCGCGATCGCGCGGCGACCATCGGATTCGTCCGACCCGAAGCCGACGGCGACGTGCTCCATCTGCCGTTGCGGCTGCGCTTCCGATGTGCGAGCGACGACTGCGCCGAGACGCACGAGCTACCGGTGCTGGACTGGGAGCTGCACGAGATGGCGCGGCTCAGCCGCGAGCGATATGGTCCGCAGTGGGCGACGCGCTTCCGCGAAACGTGGGGCACCGCGCTCTTCGAGAAGTACGACGTGCATCTGTTGCTCTCGTCGTACGCGCAGGCGCCGTCGCGCTTTTACGTCGCCGGTCTCTTCTATCCGCCGAAAGAGAAGGAAGACGAGCACGCGCACCTGCATCATCAGGAGCACCGTGCGCATGCGAAGGTGGAAAACAGCTAGCGGCGCTAGACCTTGCCCACGAACTCCTTAGGGACGTCCTTGCGCAGGGTGCCGGTCTCGCCGGCCTTGCCCTTGTAGCCGTGCGGAAAGATCCGGAGTAGCAGGTATGTCCCGGTGACCGGATCTTCCGCGCGCTCGATCACCATCGACGGTCCCCAAGGCGAATCGAACTGCTCGCCGACGTCGGGCTTGCCCTTTCCGACATCGAATCCGTGTTTATCCCACTGCAGCACCGAATAGCTCCGCACGACGCGCTCCTCGTCGCCGCCCTCGTCGGGCCGCCATCGATGCGCGCCGGGATGCTCTTGCTGGCAGACCGCGGGCGAGCCCGAATGCATCGTCACCCACTTGAAAACATCGGCGTCCTTGCTCTGCGCGCCGGTGGGATACGCCGCGCGATAGCGCTCCTCACCGAGCGTGCACAGGTAGTAGAAGAGCATCGAGCGCAGTATATGGACGTGATCCTTTCGAAGACGGTAAGCGTCATGGGTCTGCGTACGCGCGTTCTCGAAGAGGGCGACCCTGGCCGCGGCGATCCTGTCCTGATGATCCACGGCGTGGGCGGTTGGGCGGAGAACTGGCGCGAGGTCATGTCGCCGATCGCTCGCACCGGTCGCCATGCGATCGCGTTCGACCTTCCCGGGTTCGGTGAGAGCGATCCGCCCGGCGACGTCGAACACTTCGGACCGCGCGATCCTTTCTATCCGCGCTTCGTCGCCGCGCTGCTCGACGAGCTGGGCATCCGCTCGGCGCATCTCGTCGGCAACTCGATGGGCGGGGCGGTCGCGTACACCGCGGCGGTGAGCCAACCGGAGCGCACGCGGTCGCTCGCGCTCGTCGCGGGTGGCGGTGTGAGTACCGACGTGGCCCTCTTCCTGCGGCTCTGCACGCTACCCGGCGTGCCGACGCTCTCGCGCATCTTCGGTCGGCCGGAGCAAGCAGGCGAGGTGCTGCGTACGTGTTTTTATGACTCCCGGCGGATCCCTGCGACGCTCTACGCCGAGGCCGAGCGCTATGGCCTCCCATCGTTCGGCGAGTTCGTCCATGCGCTCCGATCCGGCGTGACGATCTTCGGCGTCCGTCCGGCCGTGCGCGAGCATTGGGTCGCGCTCGCCTCGCGCTTCGCTGGTCCGGTCCTCGTGGTCTGGGGTCGCGAGGATCGGGTGCTGCCGGTCGCGCACGTCGCGGAAGCCGAGAACGTGATGCCACAGGCGCGCGTCGAGCTCATCGACGCGTGCGGCCATCTCCCACAGGTGGAGCGCACCGACGCATTCCTCGCGGCGCTTCTTCCGTTCCTCGATCGGGCCGAAGCTGCCGCCGCGGCGTGAGAGAAACTGGCACCATTAAGACCGGCGTGAAGACCCGTTCGCGGCCCTTTATCACCACGCCACGCGCGAAGCTCACCCTCAGCGCCGAACAGATCATCGCCGACTACCGCCTCGCCGTGCGAAGCCGCGCCGCGAGCGAGCTCGGCCGCCGCGAGGTGCTCGCGGGCCGCGCGCCGTTCGGCATCTTCGGCGACGGAAAAGAGGTCGCGCAGCTCGCGATGGCGCATGTGATGCGTCCGGGCGACTGGCGCAGCGGCTATTACCGCGATCAAACGGTGATGCTCGCGGTCGGCGTCACGACGCTCGAGCAGTACTTCGCGCAGCTCTACGCCGACGCGGATGTCGGCCACGAGCCGTTCTCGGGTGGACGACAGATGTCGAACCACTACGCGACACGCATCGTCGATGCGGCCGGGCACTGGCGCGACCTCCTCAGTAGCGTCCAGGTCGCGTCCGACTTCTCGCCGGTCGCCGCGCACATGCCGCGCTCGGTCGGCCTCGCGTGGGCGTCGAAGCTGTACCGCGAATCCGCGGTGCTCCGCGATGCCGCCAAGGGTTTTTCGCGCAACGGCGACGAGGTCTGCTTCACGACGATCGGCAACGCCGCCGCGGCCGAGGGTGTGTTCTGGGAGTCGGTGAACGCGGTCGGCGTCCTCCAGGTGCCGCTGCTCATCAGCGTCTGGGACGACGGCTACGGCATCTCGGTCCCCAACGAGCTCCAGATGACTAAGGGCTCCGTGTCCGCGGCGCTCGCGGGCATGCGACGCGACGGTGGTCCGGGATTCGAGATCGAGGTCGTGAAGGGCTGGGACTACATCGCGCTCTGCGATACCTACGCGGTCATCGCCGAGCGCGTCAGACGCGAGCACGTGCCGGCGATCGTGCACGTCATCGAGATGACGCAGCCGCAGGGCCACTCCACCAGCGGCAGTCACGAGCGTTACAAGCCGAAGGAGCGCCTCACCTTCGAGGTCGAGGCCGACCCGATCCGCCGGATGCGCGAGTGGATGATCCGCGAGGAGATCTCGGACGCCGCGACGCTCGATGAGTTCGAGAAGCACGACCGCTCCGAGGTCGAGCAGATCCGCGAGCGCGCCTACGAAACGTTCCAGGAGCCGATCCGCCGCCGTCGCGACGAGGCACTCACGCTGATCGGCGCGACCGCGACCGAGTCCGGCGTCCCCTTGGATGCGATGGCGAACGAGCTGCGCGAAGCGGAAGAGCCGCTCAGCCATCGTGCCGTGTACACGGCCGCATTCCGCGCCCTCGCGGCCCTGCGTGGCCGTGAGGGCCCGGCGCGCGCCGAGCTCGCGAGGTTCGTGCGTACGTACCGCGAGGAGAACGAGATCCGCTACAACTCGCACCTTCTCAGCGAATCCGATCGCTCGCCACTGCGCGTCCGCCCGGTCGCGCCCGAATACCCGGCGAAGCCCGATGTCATCGACGGCCGTCTCGTGCTGCTCCGCTGTTTCGACGCGAATCTCGCGCGCGACGAGCGGATCGTCATCCTCGGGGAGGACGTCGGGCGCCTCGGCGACGTCAACCTCGTGTTCGAGGGGCTTCAGGAGAAGCACGGCGCGCTGCGCGTCCACGACACCGGGATCCGCGAGGCGACGATCCTCGGGCAAGGTATCGGCGCGGCGATGCGCGGCCTTCGGCCGATCGTGGACATCCAGTACGTCGACTACCTGCTCTTCGCGCTCGAGCTTGCCTCTGACGATCTCGCGACGCTGCGTTTTCGCACCGCGGGCGGCCAGATGGCGCCGGTCATCATCCGCACCAAGGGTCACCGCTTGCAGGGGATCTGGCACACGGGCTCGCCGATGCAGATGCTCCTCGGCACCCTCCGCGGCCTGCATGTCTGCGTGCCACGTGACATGACGCAGGCCGCGGGCTTCTACAACACGCTGCTGCGCGGCGACGATCCGGCGGTGGTCATCGAGGTGCTGTCGGGCTATCGCCTGAAAGAACGCGCGCCGACGAATGTCGGCGAGTTCACGCTGCCGCTCGGTGTTCCGGAGCGGCTCCGAGAAGGCGCCGACGTCACGATCGTCACGTATGGCGCGCTGTGCCGCATCGCGCTCGAGGCCGCGCAGGACCTCGCGGCGGTGGATATCGACGTCGAGATCGTCGACGTTCGCACGCTTCTGCCGTTCGACCTCGGTCACACGATCGTGGGGTCGGTGAAGAAGACCGGCGCGCTGCTCGTGGTGGACGAGGATCTTCCCGGCGGCGCGTCAGCCTACATCCTTCAGCACATCGTCGAGGCGCAGGGCGGCATCGACCACCTCGACGTCGGACCGCGCACGCTGTCCGCGCGCGCGAACCGCACGCCTGTCGGCGTCGACGGCGACTACTTCTCCAAACCGAGCCGCGAGGACATCTTCGCGGCCGCGTACGGGATCCAGCGGGAGCGGCATCCCCATCGCTTTCCGTCGCTGGACATACAGTTGGAGCGATGACCGAGAAGAGCAACGTCCAGGCGGTGCACGACACCCTGCTGTCGGAATTCCGTCGCGACGAGCGCTACATCCTCATGGGCGAGGACGTGGGTGTGCGCGGAGGCGTGTTCCGCGTGTCCGACGGCTTCGTCGAGGAATTCGGCAAGCACCGCATCATCGACATGCCGGTCGCGGAGTCATCGATCGTCGGCATCGCGATCGGTGCCGCGATCGGCGGCCTGCTGCCGGTCGCCGAGATGCAGTTCGCCGACTTCAGCGCGCCGGCGTTCGAGCAGATCGTCGACGAGGCGGCGCGCATCCGGTACCGATCGAACGGCGCGTACGGCGTGCCGCTCGTGATCCGCATGCCCTGGGGTGGCGGCATCCGCGGTGCGCTTTACCACTCGCAGTCGGTCGAGGCCTTCTACGCACACGTGCCGGGGCTTAAGGTCGTCGTGCCGAGCACGCCACGTGACATCACCGGCATGCTCCGAGCCGCGCTGCGCGACCCGGATCCGGTGATCTTCCTCGAGCACAAGGCGACGTACCGCGCCGTCCGCGGCGACGCGCCCGACGATCCCGATTTCACGATCCCGCTCGGGCCGGCGGACGTGAAGCGCGAGGGCACCGACGTCACCGTCTTCGCGTACGGGCTCATGCTCCACCACAGCCTCGAGGCCGCCGAGGCGCTGTCGAACGAGGGGATCTCGGTTGCGGTGGTCGACGTGCGCAGCCTCCGACCGCTGGATGCCGCGACGATCCTCCGGGAAGCGCGGAAGACGGGAAAGTGTTTGATCGTTTATGAGGACAACCGGCTGTTCGGCGCGGGGGCGGAGATCGCCGCGCTCATCGCCGAAGAGGCGTTCGACTCGCTCGATGCTCCCGTGATGCGCCTCGGAGGACCGGAGGTCCCCGCGATGCCCTACAACAAACCGCAAGAGGACTGGTTCATGCCGGACCCTGAGAAGATCGCGACGAAGATGCGCGAGCTGGCGGCGTATTGATGAAGGCGGCTCGCGCACTCCGCCGGGAGGTGCTCTGTGTCTCTCTTTGAGCTGAAGATGCCGAAGCTCGGTGAGTCCGTCACCGAGGGGACGATCGGCAAGTGGCTGAAGCAACCCGGCGAGAAGGTGAACAAGTACGACCTGCTCGTCGAGGTGCAGACGGACAAGGTGAACACGGAGATCCCGTCGCCGGTCGCCGGCACGCTCAAAGAGGTCAAGGTGGAGGAGGGGCAGACCGTTCCGATCGGCACGCTCCTCGCGACGTTCGACACGGCCGACGGAGATGTCGCCGCTGCGTCGCCTGCCGCGGCATCGCCTCCTCAGCAGGCGCCTCGGGCATCGACTCCTCCGGCAAACTCGCCGGCTCCCGCTCCCGCAGCGCAACGTCCGCAGTCGCCGCCGGCTCAACTGCCGTCGGAGCCGACGCCCTCGGCGCCTTCGCCGTCGGCTCCGCAGGCTCAACGGCCTTCGTCGGCGACGCCGCCGTCGCCTTCCTCTTCGCCGACGCCGTCGGCGCCTTTCTCTTCGCCGTCGGCTGGGCAGGCACTTTCTCAGGCGCGCCGTCCATCGTCCGCTTCAATGTCGTCCTCGCAGCCGTCCGCCTCCGCGACCGCAACTGCGGAGCGCGCCGATCTCTCCGATGTGCGAGCGACGCCGGCGGTGCGAAAGCTCGCGGCGGAGAACGGCATCGACATCTCGCAGCTCGAAGGCACGGGCCTCGGAGGACGGGTCTCGAAAAAGGACGTAGAGGACTACATCGCAAGCGCGCAGGCTGTGCCAGTCGCGCAGCCGCAGGCGGCCCGACCCGCGGCCGCGTCGCAGGTCGTCTCGGGTGGTCCCGCACCGATCGCGGCGCGATCGGCGCCACCCATTTCGCTCGCGGGCGACGAGCTGGTGCCGCTCACCCAGATGCGCCGCGCGATCGCGAACAACATGGTCCAGGCGTGGGCGGCACCGCACGCCCATGCGGTCATGGAGATCGACATGACCGCGCTCATGAAATACCGCGAGAAGGTGCGCGGCGACTTCCAGGCGCGCGAGGGCTTCGATCTGTCGCCTGCCGCGTTCATCTGCAAGGCCGCGGTCGAGGCGCTGCGGACCGTGCCGCTCGTGAACTCGAGCTTCACCGATCAGGGCGTCATCGCGCACAAGGAGATCAACCTCGGCTACGCGGTCGCGCTCGGCGACGAGGGTCTCGTCGTGCCGGTGATCCGTGACGCCGACGGGAAGAGCCTGGCCGGTCTGATGCGGTCGATCCGCGATGTCGTCGATCGCGCGAAGGCGCGCCGGCTGACCTTCGACGACTTCTACGGCGGGACGTTCACCGTGAACAACACCGGTCCGCTCGGCACGATCATCTCGAGCCCGATCGTGCCGCCGGGGCAGGCGGCGATCATCTCGTCGGAGACGATCGTGAAGCGTCTCATCGTCACAGATGACGACGCGATCGCGATCCGCCAGCGAATGAACCTTGTGATCGGCTTCGACCATCGTGTCATCGACGGAGCGACCGCCGCGCGATTCCTGCAGACGATGCGCGATTGGCTCCAGACGGTCGGTCCGACCGTGCCGGTGTATTAGTGGCGGAGCTCGCGCCGATCATCTTCGAGATCCCCGGCGAGGTGGAGCGTCCGCGTTCGCGCGGGCGCGGCGCGTCCAACACCGTCGTTCCGATCGATCGCGCGCGGCCCGAGTGGCTCAAGGTGCGCCTGCCGACCGGGCCGACGTACGAAAACCTGCGGCGACTCATGCGCAGCAAGGAGTTGCACACGGTCTGCGAGGAGGCGCACTGCCCGAACATGGCCGAGTGCTGGGGCGCGGGCACCGCGACGTTCATGATTCTCGGAGACACCTGCACGCGGTCGTGCGGCTTCTGCGCGGTGAAGACCGGGCGGCCGGGCGTCGTGGATGCTGAGGAGCCGCGGCGCGTCGGGGAGGCTGTCGCGCAGATGGCCCTGGGCCACGCGGTCGTCACGAGCGTGAACCGCGACGAGCTGCCCGACGGCGGCGCCGAGATCTTCGCGGAGACGATCCGAGAGATCCGTCGTCAGTCGCCGTCGACCACCGTCGAGGTGCTCATCCCCGATTTCGTGGGCCGACCGGAATCGCTCGACGCGGTACTCGAGGCGCGGCCCGAGATCCTGAATCACAACGTCGAAACGGTCCCGCGCCTCTACCCGCGCGTTCGTCCGCAGGCACGCTACGAGCGATCGCTCGAGGTGCTCCGGCGCACGAAGCAGAGCGCGCCGGATCTCGTCTGCAAGAGCGGGATCATGGTCGGCCTCGGTGAGACACGGGACGAGGTCGTCGCGACGATGCGCGACATCGCCTCGCAAGGCACCGACATCTTGACCGTCGGGCAGTACCTGCGACCTTCGCCGGTGCACCTACCGATCGAGCGCTACTGGACGCCGGCGGAGTTCGACGAGCTGCACGATGCCGGCATGACGATGGGGTTCCGGCACGTCGAAGCCGGTCCGCTCGTGCGCTCCTCGTATCACGCCGAACGCCATGTCCGGCGCTAGCCCGCTTCGTTCGGCCTGGCTAGGGCGCGTCGAGTACCTCGATGGCTGGCGTCTGCAGGAAGCGGTCGCCGCGCGGGTGCGCGCGGGAGCCGACGAGCGACTGCTGCTTCTGGAGCACGACGCCGTCTACACGATCGGACGTCGCGGCACGACCGACCACCTGCGCGCCGGACTGGGCGAGCTCCGTCGCGAAGGCGCATCGGTGTACCGGGTCGATCGTGGCGGCGACATCACCTACCACGGACCCGGTCAGCTTGTCGGGTATCCGGTAACGCGTCTGGGCGACACGCCGGATCTCGTGCGGTACGTGCGCGCTCTCGAGGGCGCGCTCATCGACGTGCTCGATTCGTACGGGATCGGCGGAAGGGCCGAGCGTGGCAAGACCGGTGTGTGGGTCGACCTGCCGGGCTCCGGCGTGCCGGCGAAAATCGCGGCGATCGGGGTCCGCGTCTCGCGCGGCGTGACGACGCATGGCTTCGCCCTGAACGTGCGCACCGACCTCGCCGCGTTCGAGCGCATGGTCCCGTGCGGTTTCGCGCACGAGGTCGCATCGCTCGAGCGGCTCGGCGTAGGGGCCGAGGTGCGAGACGTCGCCGACCACGCCGCCGTGGCGCTGGCGCATCGGCTCGGCCGGGACCTCTTGTGGTCCGACGTCGAGCCCGCGCGTGACGACGAGATCGCCGCGGACGCGCCGGTGCGGTCCGCGGTGGACCTGACCCAGGAGGCCGTAGCCGTTTAGCCGGCGCTTCGTCCCTTTGGCTTAGTGGCGAGCCCGCGGATGAACGTCTCGACTGGGATCGCCGTGAGGGTCTCGATCTGGACCGTGCCGCGCGCGCCCAACGCGACGGATAGGCGCGCGATCGTCTCGTTGTCCTTGGCCTCAACGATGTTCACGAAGTCGTAGCGGCCGAGCGTCGCGTACTGCGCGACCACGCGGGCGCCCAGCGCTTCGACATCCTTGTTGACTTCCTTGATGCGGCGTGGGTTCGACTGGAGCGTCTTGACCCCGGCTGCGGTCACCTTCGTCAGCAGTACGTACGTCGCCATCGCGTCCCCTCCTGGGCGATACTCGGGCGTGAGCATATGCCGACGTACACACGCACCCAGGCAGAGGCGCTGCTGCCCAAGGTCCGACCCCTCCTCGAGGATCTACAGCGACGCGTGAACGCGTACCGGAGGCGACCGTCGGACCCGGTCGCGCAGGAGATCAACGCCCTCCTCAAGGACATCGCCGAGCTCGGCGTGGAGGTGAAGGATCCCGACCGCGGCCTCATCGATTTCCGGACGAAGTTCCGGGGCCGCGAGGTCTATCTCTGCTGGCAGCTGGGCGAGGGGAGCCACATCAGCTACTGGCACGATCTCGAAGCGGGGTTCGCCGGAAGGAAGCTCATCGAGGACTGAACGCGGTACCTCGAAATAGCAGTCCTCGTCGCACGAACGTGTGACGGGCGAGGGACAGACAAGACCGCTGCCGATGTGTTCTTTACTCGTGGATGGACCGGCACGAGCTCGCTTGGGCAGCGGGGTTCTTCGACGGCGAAGGGTGGGCAAACCGGTCGAAGCGCGGAGTCCATGCACGCATCAACCAAGCCGGCCCCACCGGCATGCCCGAGGTCCTTTCGAAGTTCCGGCGGATCGTTGGTGTTGGGCGGCTTAGGGGCCCGCAGATCAAGGAAGGCAAACAAGACCTCTACTGGTGGGAAGTGACGTCGCGTGCGGACGTGACAACTGTCGCTGACCTGATCGGCCCATGGCTTTGTCCTGTGAAACGCCACGAGTTCGAGCGGACCCTCCAGCGATCTTTGGCGCCTAAAATCTGGCCGGGTTCAGCGAGTGAAGAGCATGCCTGGGCCGGCGGCTTCTTTGATGGCGAAGGCAGCACCTACCTCGAGAAGCACCGGACGCATGCCGGCTACTTCGCCTCGCGGCTAGACGTCCCTCAGGCGTCGGTCGTCGGAATAGCAGCTGAACTCGTGCGACTAAAGGCCGCGCTCGCGGACATCGGGACGATTTCAGGCGTGCGACGCGGCAAGAGCAACCGGAAGCCCTACCGACGTTGGCGTGTCTTCACGTCGGCTGCGGTGCAACTCGGGCCTACATCTGCTGTGGCCCTTCATCGGTGAAGTGAAGCGATCGCAGGCGCGAGCGGTGATGCAGGTGATCCACTCACAGCCTGATCTCCCGCGTGGCAATCCGGCTTTCGGGGTCGCCGGAGCTCGCTACTGCCTCCGGGGACACGACAAGTGGCACGCACGGATTCGGCCGTTCAAAGGTCGAGGGAAGAATCAAGAGGATCCGAACCTGCATCTGCGGCAATGCTTGGAATGCGTTCGCCTGGATGCGCGCGAACGCAGGAGGTCAGGCACAAACAGAGATCGGCGGCATACGAGCCACCGATCTCGTGTCACCTAGCAAGTTACTACTTGTTGAAGTAGTTCTTGTTGATCTCGATGTAGTTCTTCCACTTGTCCGGTACGGCGTCCTCGGGAAAGATCGCGCTCACGGGACACACCGACTCACATGCGCCGCAGTCGATGCACTCATCGGGGTGAATGAAGTACATGTTGTCGGCGTCGGTCGTATAAATGCAGTCAACAGGGCAAACGTCCAAGCAGCTTGCATCCTTCACACTGATGCACGGTTCCGTGATCACATACGCCATTTCGAGTCAGTTCCTCCACAGCGGCGGTCGCGTCGGCGAATTGAAATGTATCATCGCGAACGCTTATGAGCGAAATCGCCGAGTTCCCCCTGCCGTCTGACGTGACTGACGAAGAACGATCCACCGCGAAGCGCGAGATCGGCAAGTACGCGAAGATCGTCAGCGACACCGATAAGGTCATCCGTTTCACCGGCGAGCTCATCGGCCAAACGGGTCCCGTCTGGCATTTCCAGTACACGCGCATGTACAAGCTGCCCAAGGGTTATCTCGCCGCCGGCCACGACCTTCACGAAGGCATCAAGGTCGCGTATGCCGACCAAGCAGAGGGGCTCCCGAAAGCGTTCGAGAATCCACTCGTGCGCGAGTTCCTCGAAGACGAGCTCCGCTTCCGCAAGATCGTCGGGCCCGAGCACGCCCGCGCCGAGTAGCCGCGACCGCAAGGCGGCGCGGCGTCCCAAACGAGTCCCGGGCGGTGCGATCGAGGAGCCCACGCGCGCGAGGTGTGACGATCCGCCGCCGCCCGAGCTGATCCGCGGCATCGAGCAGTTCAACGCCGCCGAGTTCTTCGAGCAGCACGAGACGCTCGAGCTGCTGTGGCGCGACACGCGCACGCCGGTCCGCGGGCTCTACCACGGGATCCTGCAGGTCGGCGTTGGCTTTCACCACTGGCGCACTGGCAACTTCCACGGAGCGTCGACCCTGCTCGAAGAAGGCATCGAGCGCCTGCGGCCGTTCGCGCCGCGGTGTCACGGCGTGGAGGTCGACACCCTCATCGCCGACGCGACCGCCGCCCGCGAGCGCCTCATCGCGCTCGGCGCCGAGGGCATGCGCCGCGTCGACATCACCTGGGTCGCGCCGCGGATACGCTTCACGCCTTGACCGACCACGACCAGGCCCGTGCGTGGGCCAAGCGCCTGGGGCGGGTCGGCGCGTGGACGTTCGATATCGAACGGCTGACCGCTGCCCAGGCGCGGGAGTACGTGCGCGAGCTCGAGGGCCTCGGCGTCCCGGCGTTGTGGATCCCGGAGTCGCTGGGAAGCAAGGAGATCTTCGCTCACGTCGGCCTCCTTCTCGCAGCAAGTCAGCGCCTCGTCATCGCGTCCGGCATCGCGAACATCTGGGCACGCGACGCGACGGCCATGGCGAACGGCCACCGCACGCTGACCGAGGCCTACCCCGGCCGATTTCTACTCGGCATCGGCGTGAGCCACGCACCTACGGTGAAGCTGCGCGGCGGCTCCTACGAGAAGCCGGTCGAGACCATGCGGCGCTACGTCGACGCGATGGACAAGGCGCCGTACACCGGCGCAGCGCCGTCCGAGCCGCCAGGTCGGGTTCTCGCCGCGCTCGGCCCGCTCATGTTGCGTCTCGCGGCCGAATGTTCCATCGGCGCGCATCCATATTTCGTTCCGGTCGAGCACACGACGATCGCACGCAAGGAGCTCGGCGTCGGTCCGCTCCTCGCGGTCGAGCAGGCCGCGGTCCTCTCAACCGATCCGACCATCGCACGGGCGACGGCGCGAAGGCACACGAAGCGCTACCTGTCGCTCGAGAACTACGCGAACAACCTGAGGCGCCTCGGCTGGGGCGGCGCCGATCTCGCGAATGACGGGAGCGACAGGCTCGTGGACGCGATCGTCGTCTGGGGCGACGCGCAGAAGATCCGCGCGCGCGTCGAAACCCACCTCGCGAACGGCGCGGATCACGTCTGCGTGCAGCTGCTGCGTCCCGATCTCGCCACGCACCCGCTCGCCGACTGGCGCGCGCTCGCGCCTGCCTTGCGCTAGCGGTCTCCGTCGAGGTCCGACGGGAGCGGCAAGTCCGTCGGGCGGAAGTCGGGTTGGTCCCAGCCAAGCTCGGAATAGGGCGGCAGGTTCACGGCCTCGACGCCGCGGAGCTCGGGGATGTCGGTGCGCAGCGCCCGCTCGACACCGCTCTTCAGCTGGAGCGACGCAACGAGTCGGCTCGGCCCTGGCCGGGTGAGGGAAACGCGCAGCTTCGCGATGCCGTCCTCGACCTCGACCAGATCGACCTGGCCGCCGCTCCGTTCGAGATACGGACGCATCTCGGCGAGCTTCGCGGTGACTCGCTCCTTGAGGTCGGCCATCCTCGCGAGCATACGGGGTCCATCGATGGCAGCATGGCGCTCCATGTGTCATCCGCCCGGCGCCCGTCCGCCTGATGTGCCCGCGGATCTCCTTCCGATCTCGGGTGGGGCCGGCGGCGAGGACGCCATCCTCACGAGCGAGGACGCGACGCGCTTCCGCGCACGTCTCGCGAAAGCTGGCGAGGGCGATCGCGGCGTCGTGATCGCGCCGGATGTGCGCGGTCTGCATCCGTTCTATGAGGAGCTCGCGGAACGGTTCGCCTCGGCCGGCGTCCATGCGATCGCGCTCGACTATTTCGGGCGCACCGCCGGCACGACGCGCCGCGGCGACGACTTCGAGTACCGCGAGCACCTGGCGAAAACGAAGACGACTACGATCCAGGCGGACATCGCGAGCGCGATCGGGCACCTTCGGGGCGCGACGGACGCGCGCCGCATCTACGTGCTCGGCTTCTGCATGGGCGGCCGACAGGCGTTCTTCGCCTCGGCGGAGCATGCCGACCTCGCGGGCGTCGTCGGTTTCTACGGCCGCCTCTCGACGCGCGAGGGCGAGGAGGGCACCGCGCCCAAAGACCGAGCGCCGCGCATGCGCGCGCCGGTCCTCGGTCTCTTCGGCGGCGCCGACCCGAGCATCCCGGCCAGCGACATCGACCAGTTCGACCGGGCGCTAAAGGACGCCCGCGTCGAGCATCACTTCGTCACCTACCCGGCGGCGCCCCACTCGTTCTTCGATCGGACGTTCGCGGAGCATCAGGAGGCGTGCGCGGATGCTTGGCGACGAGCGCTCGGCTTCATCAAGACCGGCGATGTCGCGGCGCGAGGGTGACGCGTGATACGGAACGCCGCTCGCCGGACTCGTTAGGGTAGGGACATGCGCGGTCTCTGGTATCTGACGCTCGGCTGCATCGCGTTCGTCGCGATCACCTACTTCGAGCAGCTGCCGATCGTCGGCTGGCTCGGCGGCGTCCTCTCGGTCGCGGCCTGGGTCGTGATCGTGCGTGCGCTGGTCGGGGAGCGCGGCTTCGACTTCGAGAGACCGTTCGGGATCGGCTGGTCCGCGGTCATCGGCGCCGTCACCGGCTTCGTCGGAGCCCTCACCGCCTGGCTCGCGCAGACCGGCAATCTCTTTGGGTTCACGACAGCCCCGGGCGATCGGTTCGGCGCCGCGTTCGGCTTTGTCGGCGCGAGCCTCGGGATCGTGCTCTGGCCGCTCTTCGGCGCTGCGGTGTGCGCCATCGTCGCGCTCACCGCGGTGCGACGGCGGAGGCTGACCTAGACCGTTAGGCGACCCGCCGCCGCTTGTGCGTCACGTAGTCGACGAGGACATATTCACCGAGGCGCTCGGGTTCCACGTAGAACGCGCGGCCGGTGTTGATCTTCGACATCTGATTCACGAAGTCCACGAGGTAGTGACCTCGCGCGAGCATGAACGTATTGATCGTGATGCCCTCGCGCGTGCAGCGCAGGACCTCGCGGAGCGTCATGTCGCGCGTGCGCTGCGTCGGCGGGTACGCGAACTTAGGCTCGGGGTCGCCTGGCTCGAAATGCGCCGTGGGCTCGCCGTCGGTGATGAGGATGATCTGCTTGTTCTTTCCCCGTGAGCGCGCGAGGAGCGTCCGCGCCGTTTCGAATGCGTGCTGCATGTTCGTGCCGTAGATGTATTCGTTCCAGGTCAGTCGCGGAAGGTCCTGCGGCTTCAGCTGGCTGGCGAGCGCTGAGAAGCCGACGATGTAAAGGTCGTCCTTCGGGAATGTCGAGCGGATGAGCGAGTCGAGCGCGAGCGTGACCTTCTTCGCCGCCAGGAAGCACCCGCGGAAGAGCATCGAGCGCGAGACGTCCACGAGGATCGCCGTGGCTGACTGCGTCATGAGCTCGGTGCGATAGACCGAGAAGTCCTCCGCCGCGAGCTTCACCGGCACGTGCGCGCCGTCGCGGTACACGGCGTTCTTCACGGTGTCCGGGAGGTCGAGCAAGAATGGGTCACCGAACTCGTAGGTCTTGAGCTCGTCGGTCGGGTCACCGCCCCGGCCACGGGTGCGCGCGCGGTGGCTCCCGAAGGCGTCCCGCTTGAGCGTCGCGAAGATGTCTTCGAGTGAGCGCTGTCCGATCTTCCGGATGCCGCGCGGCGTCAGCTCGTAGCGCTCGCCATCCTTGCGGATGAGACCCGCTTCCTCGAGGAGCTCGGTCATCTTGCGCAGCTGCTCGAGCGATTGCCGCGCGCCCGGACCCGCGAGCCGCTCGACGTCCTCGGCATCGAGCGCCTCGAGATCCTCGGCGGAGCGAGCGGAGCGCACGGTGTCTTCCATGTCCGAGAGCTGATTCATCTGGTCCATGAGTCCGAGGGCCTCCGCCAGCGTCATCGGCTCGTCACCCGAGACCGCGTGGTCGTAGCTCTCCATCGGCATGAGCTGCGAGAGCGTCTCGGCCAGATCGTTCATCGCCGACTGCAGACCCGGGTCGTTGAAGGCCGCGCCGAGCAGGCCCTCGAGCTGGTCGCGCATCTCCGGCGACATGCTCTGCCAGAGCGAGCGCATCGCCGCCATGCCCTGCGCCAGCTGCTGCAGCAGCTCGTCCCAGTTCTTCGCCCCTCCGGCGAGCTCCGGGTACTGCCGCTGGAACGCCTCGAAGTCGGGCTCACCACCCTCCATGCGCTCCTTCAGCGCACGATTGAGGTCGCGGATCATCTGGCGGGTGCGCTCGAGCTGCTCGGGTGTGAGGTTGCGCAGCGAATCGCGCATGTTCTTGAAGTACGAGCCGAGCACCTGCTCCTGCAGGTCTTTCAGCAGCTCCTGGTATTTCTCCGCGGCCTTCGGCTCGACGAACTCGTAATCCTTGAGCGCGCGCACGGCGCGGCCGAAGTCGTCCGGCAGCGCGTCAAGCTGCGCCAGGCGGTCCTGCGCGATCTTCTGCATGCCCTGGCGCAGCTGCTCGTTCGGCGCCTGCGCGTCGCGACGCCGCTCGAGGCCCTCGCGTTCCAGACGCTTCACTTCCTCGAGCTTCTCCTTGAGCTCGTCGAACACCTTGGAGAGGTCGTGTCGCTCGGCGCGCTTCTGCTTCGCGGAGCGGAGCCGCTCGAGCAGGTCCTTCATGCCCTCCATGCGGCCCGGCATGCCCCAGCGCGAGAGGCGGGCGAGCGCGTCCTCGAGGTCGCCGCCGGCGAGGAGCTCGTCCGACATCGCGCCGAGCAGCTCGTCCGCCTCGAGCGCGTCGAGGCGCTGCGTTCCGTCCCAGCGCGAGTACCGGATCTCGCGCCCGAAGTCGTCGAGCCGCGGGAGCTCGTTCATGCGCTCGGCATCCGTGCGCTGTGGAGCGTCGTCCGCAGACTAGGCAGCGCGCGCAAGCGGCGCGGCGCACCCTCGACGAGCGTCTGCGCCCAGCGCGCCCGAACAGGACGCGCGACGCGATAAGCGGGCGCGCGTAGCCAGCAGCGAGGAGAGGGTGCGACGCGGCGTGCGCGCGCGCTGACAGACGCGGTCGACGCGTTCACGCGCGGAATGTCGAGCGCGTGTCGCCGCGCTCCTTGTTGAGCTTCCGGTTGAGATGCAGACCTTCCAGCACGAACTCGACCGCTGCGGCGACCGCGGCGGGATTGCCGGATGCGCCGAGCTTCGCGACCGCCCCTTTCATTCCTGGGATCTGGAGCGCTTGCTTCACGTACTCACCGCTCGGCTGCGTTGACGAAACGTGCATGGTCGCGCCGCGGCCGAAGGCCGCGAGCAACGAATCGAACTCCGCGAGTGAGAAGGTGCGGTTGAAGACGTTGAGCACGGAGCGTTGGACGAGCCGCTCGATGACGCGCTCCTCGGTCACGTCGCCGACGGACTCAAGCTCGATCTTCCCGGCGGTCGACGCGACGACGGCGGGCAGATCGCTGATGCGCGGAACGACCGTCGTCTCACCGGTGCGCAGCGAGCGCTTCAGCGCGCTCGAGACGAGGTTCTCGTAGTTCGACACGGTGACGCGGACCGACACGCCCGAACGCTGTGAGATCTCGGGTGAGCGGCGCGCGAGCTGCGAGAGCTCGGCGAGCACTTCCTTCATGTATCCGGGCACAATCGTGGTGATGCCCTCGTCGACGAAGGTGTTCCTTTCCTGCTCCATGATCCCGACCTCGATGACGAGATCCTTCGGGTAGTGCGTGCGGATCTGCGAACCGAAGCGGTCTTTCAGCGGCGTGATGATCCGCCCGCGGTTGGTGTAATCCTCCGGGTTCGCCGATGCGACGACGAACAGATCGAGGGGTAGCCGCACCTTGTAGCCGCGGATCTGCACGTCGCGCTCTTCCATCACGTTGAGGAGTCCGACCTGCACGCGCTCGGCTAGGTCGGGGAGCTCGTTCAGCGCGAAGATGCCACGGTGTGTGCGCGGCACGAGCCCGTAATGGATCGTGAGCTCGTCCGAGAGGTAGCGCCCTTCGGCGACCTTGATCGGGTCGACCTCGCCGATGAGGTCGGCGATCGAGATGTCCGGCGTCGCGAGCTTCTCGCTGTACCGATGATCCCGCAACAGCCACACCAGCTCCACCGCGTCGCCGTCGTTCGCGACGCGGTACTTGCACGCGGCGCAGATCGGCTTGAAGGGATCGTCGTTGATCTCGCAGCCCGCGATCGCGGGAGCGACCGGGTCGAGCAGCTCGACGAGCTGACGCGCGAGACGAGTCTTGGCCTGCCCGCGCTCGCCGAGGAAGATGATGTCCTGGCCTGAAAGGATGGCGTTCTCGATCTGCGGGATCACCGTCGCGTCATAACCGACGATGCCCTGGAAGAGCGCGCGCTTCTCCGCCAGCGCGGTGATGAGGTTCGAGCGGAGCTCCTCCTTCACCGTGCGGCTCTGGTAGCCGGTCTCGCGCAGCGCGCCGATCGTCTTTGGTCGGTCTGTCATTCGACGGGATCTCCTCTGATGTCATTCGGAACGGATTCGCCCCGATAGGACGCGAGCGCCGCGCGGACTTCCGGGATGGCGCGGCAGCCGCGGTCGACGAGATCGGTGAGCTGCTCCGAACGGCGATCGAGCTCTTCCGCGAGGCCCTCGCGATCTGCGCTTCGCCTCAGCGAGTGGAGGAGGTCGATCTCGGCCGGCGCGTCGTGCGCATGTGAGTCCTCGCGCTCGTCGTGCGTGACGAGGGGCAGCGCCGTGACGGTGCCGCCGCGCGGGACGAGGCGATGCACCGAGACCACGCGACGCGCGTACCCACCGCCGGTCGTCGCGTAGATGCGCATCACCATCAGCAGGTTCACGCGCGCGAGATCGTTCCGGTCGACGCCGAGCTCGCCAACAAGCTGCGCCAGCGCCTCGTCGCACGAATCCGCGTGCAGCGTCGACGCGAGCGCATAGCCGCGCCGCAGCGCCGTGAAGACTCGTACCGCCTTCGGGCCCCACAGATACACGGGCAGATGCGACGACAGCTCGTTGGCCAGCAGAAGCGTTGATTCCGGTCGGGTCTGCCCCAGGAAGTCGAATGTCTCGGCCCAGCCGCGGATGAAGACGCGGCGCGTCGCGTTCGGCAGGTAGTCGAGCAGCGCCGTGAGCGTCGTCGTCTTGCCGGAGTGCGGCTGCTCCGCCGCGATGAGCATCGAACCGTGCGACTCGATGGCCATGCCGCACAGGGCGGCCGTGCGCGCGTCCAAATTTCCCGCCTCGACCAGCTGCGTGATGGACATCGGCACCGGCGGTTCCCAGTTCCAGCCCCACCAGCCGATCGGCAGGTCGTAATCGCGCGGGGAAAGCGGGCGCTCGACGATGGGATACCGACGCTGCATCGGCGGCGACTCCATCGACCGAGGGTAGCACGCTATCCTGCGGACTCCGTGAAAGAAAAGACGCGAAAGAGCGAGTCCGCGCCGACTCCGCCGCGAGAAGACACGCGACCCGTCGACGATCCCGCGCGACTTGCCGACGAGGCGCGCGCGACGGTCGAGAAGAACGCGACGGAGTTGCGCAAACAGCGCGTCCCGATCGCGACGGAGCCGCCCACGGTGTATCGGCCCTGAGCGATCATCGGTTCGCGACCATCGCCGAGCTTCAGAACGAGCTGCGCAAGCGTCGGATCTCGGCCGTCGAGCTCGCCGCGGAGACCTGCGACCGTCTCGCGCGCCTCGGCCCGCGCTACAACGCGGTCGCGACCGTCATGCGCGAGCGCGCGCTCGTCGAGGCGAAGCGCGCGGACGCGGCCATCGCGCGCCGCGAGCGACGACCGCTGCTCGGGATCCCATACGGCGCGAAAGACCTGCTCGCGGCCAAGGGCGCGCCGACGACCTGGGGCGCGCCGCCGTATCGCGATCAGGTCATCGACATCGATGCGACCGCGGTCGCGAAGCTGAAGCGCGTCGGCGCGGTGCTCGCGGCGAAGCTCGCGATGGTCGAGCTCGCCGGCGGTGGCGGTTACCGGTATCCCAGCGCGTCGCTCCAGGGTCCGGGCCGCAACCCCTGGAACACCGAGCGCTGGTCCGGCGGATCGTCGAGCGGTTCTGGGGCGTCGGTCGCCGGCGGCCTCGTCCCGTATGCGCTCGGCTCCGAGACCTCCGGCTCGATCGGGACTCCGTCCGCTTACTGCGGCGTAACTGGTCTTCGCCCTACCTACGGGCTGGTGAGCCGGCACGGTGCCATGGCGCTCTCGTGGACGCTCGACAAGATCGGGCCGATGGCGCGCAGCGCCGAGGACTGCGGCGTCGTGTTGGAAGCGATCGCGGGCCCCGATGGCGCCGACGCGACGACGTCGGGTCGGCGTTTCAAGCCGCTGGACGCGCGGGCGGCGACCGCTGCCGTCAAACGCGTGCGCGTCGCGTTCGCCGAGGAGGACATCGCAGACCACGCGTCCCCGGAGGCGAAGCGCGCACTCGAGCAAGGGGTAGCGGCGTTCCGGAGGATCGCACCGGAGCTCACGCGCGCCACCCTTCCCACATTGCCGTTCGGTCCGCTGGTGTCGACGGTCTACGCGGCGGAGGGCTCGACCATCTTCGCCGAGCTCATCGAGGGCGATCGCTTCGAAGAGCTCGTCGACAAGCGGCAGAAGGCGGGACTGCGCGCCTCACTCGACATCCGCGCGCGCGATTACCTCCAGGCGATGCGCCTGCGCGTCACGGTCGCAGCTGCGTTCGCGGAGATCTTCAAGGACGCGGACGTGATCCTCTCGGTCGGGCGCACCATCACCGCGACGCCGATCACACAGGCGCTCGACCAGCCCGGGCTTACGGCGAGCAACCCGCAGCCCAGCAAGCGCCCCGGGAACACCGGACTCATCGCCGCCGGCAACCTCGCGGGTCTACCGGGGATCTTCTTTCCCTGCGGATTCGGGACCGACGGGTTGCCCGTGGGACTGCAACTGGTCGGGCCGCCATTCTCGGAGCCCCTTCTTGTCGCGCTCGCGTCCGCGTATCAGCGCGCGACCGATCACCACACCAAACGCCCCAAAGGGTGAGCCGCGAGCTTGCTCGGCCCGTAGCGGTGGCCCTGATCAGATGCGAGGATGATGTGCTCGTGTTCGAGGTCCCGGATCGGACGAAGGGCGTCGTGGGCTGGAGACCACCGGGAGGCACGATCGAGTTCGGCGAGCGCGGAAGCGACGCGGTCGTACGGGAGATCCGCGAGGAGCTCGGCGTGCAGGTCGTCGAGCCTACCTATCTGGGCACGGTCGAGAACATCTTCACGTACCTGGGCGCCACGGGGCACGAGCTCGTTCGCGTCTACAGCGTTCGTTTCGCGGACCCGCGGCTCTACGAGCGCGATACCTTCGATTGCGTCGAGGCGAACGGCGTGCGGTTCACCTGCATCTGGAAACCGATCGCCGACTTTCGCGCTGGCGCGCCCTTGTATCCGGACGGTCTGCTCGAGCTGATCGGTTAGCGCGCGGTCGCGCTGCCGCGCCGCTCGCCTTTCGCCCACCTCTCAAAGCGATCGCGCTGTTTCGCGGAGCGCTTTGACGCCGATCGATTCGAACTTGTAGGGGAACATGATGTTCGCGTGGTCGATCCCCGCGGCGGCGATCGCGCGCAGTCGAGGTGCAACTTCGTCTGGCGTCCCGACGATCATCCCCCGGCGGGACTTGAGCCAGTCGGCACCGGACATCTTCGCGCGCGACCCCACCTCGCCGGCGATCTCATCGATCTCGCGTCGCGTCGGCGCGGCGAGCACCTGGATGAAGAGGCTCCGCTTGAGTGTCGCGACATCGCGGCCGACCGCCTTGCAGGCCTCGGGCAGGCGCTGGTTCAGCTCGGCGATGCGCGGCTCGATCGGGTCTGAGGGATCCGACATGTTGAACCAACTCGCGTACTTCGCGGCGATGCGCATGACACGCGACTTCGTCCCGCCGATCCAGATCGGCAGCGGCTTCTGCAGCGGCTTTGGGGCACAGAGCGCTTCGTCGATCCGGTAATGCTTGCCGTGGTAGGTGGCCTTCGGCTCGCTCCACATCCGCGTGCAGATCTCGAGCGTTTCGACCAACTGTGTCACTCGCGTCGGCCCGTCCGGGAACTCGTAGCCGTACGCCTTGTACTCCAGCGCTTTCCAGCCAGCGCCCACGCCGAACTCGAGTCGCCCGCCGGACATCTGGTCGACATCGGCCGCGATCTTCGCGAGCAACGCCGGGTTCCGATACGACTGCGAGGTGACCATCGGACCGATGCGGATCGTCTTGGTGTCCACCGCGAGCGCGGCAAGTAGCGTCCAGGCCTCGAGGCAATCGGTCGCGACCGCGTCGGGACCGAGGAACAGATGGTCGGAGACCCATAGCGCGCGAAATCCCGAGCGCTCGCCTTCGCGCGCGATGGCGACAACGTCGGCGTAGCTGAACCCGAACTGCGGCTCGACCTGAACACCCAGATCCACTTAGTCGTCCTCCTCGGCGGTCAGGCGAAACATCATGTGTCGTCCGGTCACCGTGAGCGTCGCGAGCATGAATCCGGCGAATGCTGACACGCCGGCGTTCACGTACGGATCCATCCCGAGCGCGAGTGCGTCGAACGTGAAGATGAGCGCCGCCCAGATCGCGAAGGTCACGAGCGTCTCGCGCAGCTGGAAGGTGATCGGCCGACGCGGCTGACGCCGGGCCGGGCGCCGCTCCGGCGGGAGAGCCGATTCCGCGGCCAGTCGACGGCGGCGGTCCGCGCGCATCACCCGCGCGACCCACCAGACGCAGACGACGAGCAGCGCTCCCTCGACGAGCGCGTTCAGTGGGTGTCCGACCGCGATCGACAGCGGGATGAACAGCAGCGCTCCCACGGCGACGATCGTGGCGATCGTTGCGCTCACGATGACCAGGAGACGCTTGTATGTGCGAAGCACCTACGACATCGCGCGGTCGAGCACCTCGACCACGTGAAGGACCGGAAGCTGTGATCCGCGCGCTCGGAGCCCCGACTCGATCTGCAGCATGCAGCCCGGGTTCGCGCTGATCACCGCGCGTGCGCCGGTCGCGATGATCGCGTCCACCTTGCGCGCCAGCAGCTTGTCGGCGTACTCGGGCTGCGTGAGGTTGTACGAGCCCGCGCTGCCGCAGCAGACATCCGCGTCGGCCATCTCTAGAAGCTCGAGGCCGTGTACGCGCGACAGGAGGTCGCGCGGTTGCTTGCGGATGCCCTGCGCGTGCGCGAGATGACACGGATCCTGATACGTCGCGCGAAGGTCGAGCCGCCCCAGCCGCTCGCCGGCGACCTCCGCGAGGTACTCGTTCACGTCGCGCACTTTTGCCGCGAACGCGGCGGCACGCTCACGCCACCCGTCGTCGTCCGCGAGGAGCGTGCCGTAACCCTTGAGCTGCGCACCGCATCCGGCGGCGTCGACGACGATCGCGTCCACCGCCGCAGCCTCGAACGCGGCGATGTTGCGACGCGCGAGTGCGCGCGCATCCTCGCGCTCGCCGGCATGCGCGTGAAGCGCGCCGCAGCACGTCTGCGCGGGCGCGTCGATCACCGCGATGCCCTGTCGCGACAGGACGCGCGCGGCCGCGGTGTGAACATCGCCGTACGCGACGCGCATCACGCATCCCAGCAGGAGCGCGACGTGGGCTCGCGGCGCGGGCGGCCGTGCGGGCGCGCGATACCGCGGTCGACCGAACGGGGGATAGAGCCCTTCGAGCCGACGCAGGCCGCGAGGCAAGAGGCGCGTCGCGCCCGCCGCGTGGAGGAGTGAGCGCAGGCCGAGCCGCTGGTAGAGGCCAAGCACCGTCGCGACGCGCCCGAGCGAGGACGGATCGGCGAGCACGTCGAGCGCGAGGCGGCGCAGCCGACCGGAGAGCCAGCCGCGTCGCGGGCGCGTCTCTTCGACGATGACCGTGCGGGCCGCTTCGATGAGATGTCCGTATGGGACCCCCGATGGACAGACGACCTCGCAGGCGCGGCAGGCGAGGCAACGATCGAGGTGCAGGCGCGTCGTGTCGCTGGTCGGTCCGCCCTCGAGCATGTTGATCATGAGATGGATCCGGCCGCGTGGCGACTCCGTCTCTAGCCGGGTGATCTGATAGGTCGGGCAGGCTTCGAGGCACATCCCGCAGTGGATGCACTGGCGAAGGCCTGGCTCGACCTCCCGCAGCGGCGCGATCGTCACGTCGACGAGGCTAGCGGGACGCGGCCGGGCGCGAGGACGCCGTGTGGATCGAACCGTTCCTTCAGCGAACGTGCGATCTCCGCTGGAACGCGCTGGCGGCCCCACGCGCCACCGACCGCGCGCTTGAACTCGGGCGCACCGCGCTCGACGACCAGAGCGCCGTCCGCCGCCTCGACGCTCGCGCGCGTGCGCGTGAATGTCTCCGGATGGGTCGCGTCGAGCAGAAAGGCGATCCCGCTTCCGGGATAGACGACGGCGCTCGTGAGAGCCAAACCGTCCGGTGGCTCGTGGCCGCCGGGCCAGCCGGCGCGCGCGACGTGGTCCATCACCGCGGGGAGCGACGCGATCGTCTCCCACACAGCGGCGTCGACGTCGGTGGCGCCGGTCCGCTCGCGCACGGACCGAGTGACGCGTTCGACCGCTTCGTGGGGCCCGCTCACGCGCACGAACACGCTGGTGCGCGCGTCGCCGCAGCGTTCCGCCGCCGCGCCCGTCACGATCGCGAGCGCGTCGAGTGGCAGGCCCGTCGCCCGGAGCTCGGCCGCGATGCGCAGCGCCGTGTCGATGTCACCGGCGGTCGCGCGCAGCGTCGCCGTCCGTTCGGGCAGGGCCATGAGCTTGAGCGTGATCTCGGCGAGCGCGACGAGCGTGCCGTAGCTGCCGCTGTACAGGCGCGTCATGTCGTAGCCCGTCACGTTCTTCACGACCCGTCCGCCGGCTTTCGTGGTCGTGCCGTCGCCGAGGACGGCGGTGCAGCCGATGATCCAGTCGCGGGGATGCTGATATCGGAGACGCGACGGACCGGCCGCCGCGCTCGCGATCGTGCCGCCGACCGTCGCGCGCTCGGGGAACGGCGGCTCGACCGGCCAACGCTGACCGCTCGGGCGCAGCGCGGCTGCAAGCTCCGCGAGCGTCGTCCCCGCGCGCACGGTGCAGACGAGATCGGGGGGCGAGTGCTCCACGACGCCCGCGAGGCCGGTCAGGTCCACCGCGATGTCGTACCGGACCGGCGCATCGCCCACACCGATCCGCGTTCCGCCGCCCCACAGCACGATGGCCTGGCGCGCGCGGTCGGCCGCGGTGATGACGGCGCTGAGCTCCTCGGTCGTGCGCGGCCGCTCGCCCCTGGTCGGTCGCATGCCGTCGACCGCGCGCGCCTCCACCGCGACCTGCGTCGCTACACCCACATGCCCTCCGCGAGGCCACGCTTGATGCGCTCGGTCGGGATGTCGGCGCAGACCGAGCCGCCGGGGAAGATCTTGCCGGGATTCATGGTGCCGTTCGGGTCGAAGGCGCCGCGCGCGCGCTGCATGGCCTCGAGATCCTCGGGGCCGAACACCCAGAACATGAAATGGTTCTTCTCGAGTCCGATCCCATGCTCGCCCGAGAGCGTGCCGCCTGCGTCGATCGCGACCTTCAGGATCTCCGCGCTCGCGTCCATGACGCGCTCGATCGGTTCCACCGCGCCATCGAAGAGGAGCACCGGATGCAGGTTGCCGTCGCCGATGTGGAACATGTTCGCGATGATGTAGCCGTAGCGGTCGGCGATCGCGTTCACTTTCGCGAGCACCTCGGGGAGCTTCGAACGCGGAACGACGGCATCGTGGAGATAGTTGTTCGGCTTGATGCGCGCGAGCGCGGGGTAGCCGAGCTTGCGTGCCTTCCACAACAGGTCGCGTTCGGCCGGAGTCGCCGCGGTCCGAACCCCGAATGCGCCGCGCGCCTCGCAGACGGCGACGATGGCCGAGGCGGCCGCCTCCGTCTCCTCGCGCAGGCCCTCGACCTCGACGAGCAGCAACGACCCCGCCGCCTCCGGCAGATGTGCGTCGAACGCCGTGTTCACCGCGCCGATCGTCGTGCGGTCGAGCATCTCCATCGCCGCGGGCACGATGCCGCGCGCGATGATCTCGCTCGCGGCTCGCGCGCCGGACTCGACGTCGTGGAAGAGCGCGACGAACGTGCGCGTGTCCTCGGGGAGGGGAAGCAGGCGCACCCAGGCCTTGGTGACGATGCCGAGCGTCCCCTCGCTGCCGACTATGAACGGAACGCAGTCGTAACCGGGAAGGTCCGCCGTGCGTCCTCCGAAGACGGCGATCTCGCCGTCGGCAAGGACCATCTCAACGCCGAGGACGTGGTTGACGATCGATCCGTAGTGGAGCGCGTGCGGACCGCCCGCGTTCGTGCCGATGTTCCCGCCGATCGTCGAGACGCGTTGGCTCGCGGGATCCGGCGCGAAGAAGAGACCGGCCTCGCGCGCCGCGATGCTGATCTGCAGGTTCGGGACGCCGGGCTCGACGAGCGCGGTCTGGCCGACGGCGTCGATCGCGAGCACGCGCCGGAGCCGCGACGTCACGACGACCATCGCGCCGCCGCACGCGATGGTGCCACCGGAGAGACCGGTTGCCGCCCCGCGCGGCACGACCGCGACACCGGCACGCGACGCGGCCTTCACGCACGCCGCGATCTCCTCGGCGCTGCCGGGGACCGCGACCGCGGCGGGCGGATGGCGATCGAAGCCCGCGTCGTACTCGAACACCCGCAGGTCGTCGGGCTGCCAGAACACGTGCTCCGGGCCGCAGATCGCGACGAGCTCGCGAGCGAGATCGCGCGCCGCGGTCAGGCTGCGCTCCGGCGGCTCTCCGCTGCGGCGATCGCCGCCTCGATGACTGCGAAGTCCTTCGCGTCGAGCTCGTGGACGTTCCCCTGGAACGCGAGGCGCCAATGCTCCTTTGGCCAGCGCTTCACGTGCTCGAGTTTCGCGAGCAGCGACTCCGCCTTGATCGCGCCATCGGGATCGACGGAGTGGTCCTTCTTGATCTTGAATCGCCACGGATACGTGTCGCCCGTTTTTTCGCTCACCCAGATCGGCTCGCTGCCCTCGAAGTACGGCGACGTGATGGTCGCGGTCGCCGCGAACGACTGGATGCCGGTGAGGTACCAGCAGACGCGGTCGCCCGGAGCCATGCGCTCGGCTTTGCGGCGATGGCGGCTCTTCACGCCCTGCTGGGTGAAGCGCAGCTTGCGCGTGCGCTCGTAGTTCTCCGGGCTGGTCACGATCATCCAGTACGTCATGCGTGGTCCTCGATCCACACGGCACCGTCGTCCGAGTGCTCCTTCTTCCAGATGGGCACGATCGTCTTGAGCTCGTCGATGGCGGCGCGCGCCGCCGCAAAAGCGGCGTCGCGATGCGGCGCGCCCGCGGCGACGATGACCGCGATCTCGCCGATAGCAAGGTCGCCGACGCGGTGGTGCATGACCAATCGCAGCGGCGCGTGATCGGCCTCGAGGCGCCGCGCGATGTCGCGCATCTTCGCCTCGGCCATCTCGACGTACGCCTCGTACTCGAGGTGCGTCACGCGCTTCCCCCGGCTCAGGTCGCGCACCGTGCCGAGGAACACGACGATGCCGCCGAATCCCGAGTCCCGCACTGCGGCGAGCGCGTCGTCGACCGACAGCGGCGACGCCGAGACCGCGATCGGCGCCACCGTCATCGCGCCGCCCGAGACGGGCGGGATCAGCGCGACCTCGTCGCCGTCGGCGAGGGGCTCGTCCGCCGTGACGTACTCGTGATTACGCGCGATCACGACCTGGCGGCCTTCGGCGATGAGCGGATGGTCCTTCAGGACCTTGAAGATCGCGTCCTTCACCTTCGCTCCGGGAGGCAATTCGAGCTCGATCTGCCCGACGCCTGCGGCCTCCCGATACGATGCGAACAAGCGGACCAGCACCCGCATGGTCCGAGTCTATTCAGTGCGAGAATTCACCGGGCATGGACGCGGCCGAGGCACTTCGGGGCGCCGTCGTCGCCTTCCTTCTCGTCCTCGCGAACGGCTTCTTCGTCGCGGCCGAGTATGCGTTCGTTCGCGTTCGCGGGACGCAACTTCAGGAGCTTGCCAAGGCGGGCAGTGCTCGTGCCAAGCTCGGCGCTCACATATCCGGGCGTCTCGACGCCTACATCTCCGCGGCGCAGCTCGGCGTGACCCTCGCTTCGCTGGCGATCGGTTGGATCGGCGAGCCGGCGGTCGCGGCGCTGATCGAGCCGATCTTCGGGTGGCTTCCGGCTCCGGTGTTTCACGTCATCGCCTTCACGCTTGCGTTCGGCGCGATCACCTACGTCCACATCGTCGTGGGCGAACTCGCGCCGAAGTACCTCGCGCTTCAGCGGGCGCTCCAACTCGCCCTGCTGTGCGCGTACCCCTTGGACCTGTTCTACCGCCTCATGTTCCCGTTCATCTGGTTCGTCAACAACAGCGCGAACGCGCTCCTGCGATGGATCGGCATCAAGCCGCGTTCGGACCTCAACGTCCACAGCGACGAGGAGCTGCGCATGCTCGTCGCCGCGTCGGCGCGTGAGGGCGTGCTCCAGGAGAGCGAGCGCGTCATCGTCGGGAACGCGCTCAACTTCGCGGACACGCTCGTGCGTCAGGTCATGGTCCCGCGCACCGAGATCGTCGCCGTGCCGGAGGAGCTCGATCTCGCCGGGCTCATCGCGATGGCGCGCCAGCATCGTCTGTCGCGCTTTCCCGTGTACCGCGACGACCTGGACCACATCGTCGGCGTCGTCCACGTCAAGGATCTGGTGGGCGTCGACCGCACCTCGAAGGCCAAGGCGCACGACATCATGCGGCGGGTCCCGGCGATCCCCGAGACCCTCCGCCTCGACCAGGCGCTGGCGGAGTTCCGGCGGCAGCACGCCCAGCTGGCGATCGTCATCGACGAGTACGGCGGCACCGCCGGCCTGGTGACGCTCGAGGACGTGCTGGAAGAGCTGGTCGGAGAGGTCGGCGACGAGTTCGAGAAGGAGTCGTCGCCGCCCATCCGGGAGGAGTCGCCGGGCACCTACATGGTCGACGGCCTGGTCGGGCTGGCCGAGCTGCGTGAGCGCCTGCACCTCGCGCTCCCAGATGAGCCCTACGACACAGTGGGTGGCATGGTGTTCGGCCGGCTCGGGCGCGTCGCGCAGGTCGGAGACTCCGTCGAGGTCGAGGGGTACCGCTTCCAGGTCACTGGCGTCGACGGCCGACGCGTTTCGCAGGTCCGCGTGCAGCGCTCGCGGCCTCCGCGGAAGGCGGCGTGAGCGCGTTCAAGCAAACCGTTACCAGTCCGTAACGAGCGGCCCGCCGCTTGACCGCTGGCACGTACGTTGCTTAGAGGTAGCACGTGATTGATCTACTGACGAACGACAGCGTGATCTTCCTCTTCGGAGCGCTCGGCCTCGCAACGACGGCCGTTTCGATCCTTCGCGACGCCCGTGGCCAGCGCGAGCATGTCGCCCAGACCCGCGTTCCGGTCGTCGCCGACCGCGACCGGGTCCGCGTCGAGTCCTAGCCGACCGCCGGAGTCCTAGCCGCCCCCGAACAGGGAGCGGACGAACCCGGCGAGCGCCTCCCACCGTTGCAACCAGAACTGCTGCGCCCGGGGGTCCAGCAGCACGAACAGCCCCGTGGCCGCCGCCGTGACCAGACCGGTCATCAGGACGAAGGAGACGACGCTGCTCCGTCCCGACAGCCCCCGGTCGCTCACGGGCGGCCGCTCCGGAGGCGCGCCACCAGGTTGTCGAGCCGGGCCCGCGAGATCGTGAGGAACTTCGCCAGGTTCTGACGGTCGCTCTCCGGGATCGTGAGCTTGCCATCCTCGCCAACGGCGCGCGAGAGCTCAGCCAGCGCTTCGTTCAGCTTGCGCGTCGCGGTGATGAGCGCGTCGTCGCGCAGCGGCGGGATGGCGGGCTCCGCCTTCGCGCTTCTCGCCTGCGGGTTGAGGATCCGCTCGACGCGGTCGTGCAGACGGATGAGCGTCAGCTGACCGGCGAGGATCTGCTTCGCGAGAGAGCGACGACGGCGCTTGTCCTCGAGCTTCATCAGCTCGTACGCCGCCGACAGCGTGTCGTACCGCTTGGCGACCATCTCGCGAACGTCGTCCGGAGCGCTCGCAAGGCGAAGGCGGTTCTCGACGTAGCCCTTGTCCTTGCCGAGCTTCCCCGCGAGCTGGCGGATCGAGTAGCCAAGCTCGTCGGTCATCTTCTTGTAGATCACCGCCTCGTCGAGAGGCGAGAGGTCCTCGCGCTGAAGGTTCTCGATGAGCGCGATCTCGAGGGCCGTCGCGTCGTCGAAGCGCTCCACGATGGCCGGGATCGTTTCCTTGCCCGCGATCTTCGACGACCGCCAGCGGCGCTCGCCGGCGATGATCTCGTATTGTTCGCCTGAGGGTCGGACGAGGATCGGCTGGAGCACGCCGTGCTCCTTGATGGAAGCGGCGAGCTCCTGCAGCGTTTCCTCGTGCCAGGTCATGCGCGGCTGGGACGGGTTCGGGACGACCTTCTCGAGCGGTAGTTCGCGCACCGCGGTCGGTGTTCGCGCCGCGAGAAGGCTGATGATGCCGGGTTGCGCGTTGGACTCCTGCTGGAAGATGCGGCTGCCGGCATCGCGGAACGATTTCTTGCTGTGCGAAGCGGGACTACTTGTGAGCACCGATCACCTCCCTCGCGAGGTCGGCGAAGCTCTTCGCCGCGTCGGACCTGGGTTCGTACACGCCGATCGGCACGCCCGCGGTGGGCGCCTCGCCGATCTTCACCGATTGACGGATGACGGTCTCGAAGACCTGGTGATCTCCGAGCTCGCGCAGCGAGTCGAGCATGTCGCGCCCGAGGATCGTGCGCGAGTCGTAGAACGTCGGCAGCAGTCCGAGCACTTTCAGTCTCGGATTGAGCCGAGCCTGCACGGTCTTGATGATCTTCAGCAGCGCGGCCACGCCTTTCAGCGCGTAGTACTGCGTCTGCACCGGGATGATCACGCCGTTCGCCGCGACGAGCGCATTGAGCGTGAGCAGTCCCAATGTTGGTGGGCAGTCGATGAGGATGTAGGCGTAGCGCTGCACGACGTCCTGGCCCAGCTTGTCGCGCAGCGCCATCTCGCGTCCGATCGCGTTGAAGAGCTCCACTTCCGCGGATGAGAGCTCGAGCGTCGCGGGCGCGACGTCGAGGTTCTTGGTCTTTGTCGGTCGGATGATGGACGTGAGCTTGAGGTCGGGGTCGATCAGGACATTCGCGATGTTCTTGTCGACCGTGTTCAGGTCGATGCCGAGACCGACGGTGAGATTCGCCTGCGGATCGAGATCGAGGCAGAGCACGCGATGACCGAGCGACGCGAGCGCGCCGCCCAAGTTGATGGTGCACGTCGTTTTGCCGACGCCACCCTTCTGGTTCGCGACCGCGATGACCGTTCCCACGCGCTTCCTCCCGTCGTTTCCGTCCCCGGAACGACGCGCACGTGCGGAAGCGGTGCACGTGACTCCCCTCGCGGCGCCCGACCTAGCATAGCCCGACTTCTGCAAAGACAACGTACGGACAGCGGGGAACGGTTCGAGCCAGCGCCGACGCTGGCCCTACCGGGGGCACCGGTAGGGCCCTGAAAGACGGGTGCCTAAGCGCCTCGGTCGGCGCTAAAGCGTGGCGACGGCGGCCGTTCCCAAAACGATCCCGGTCACGATGGCAATGACGATGAAGACGAGGATCGAGACGACCACGACCGCGAGCGTGTACGAGGTCGCCTTCTCCTGTGGGACCTTCATCAGGACCGGCAGCCCCAGGTAGAGCAGGTACACGCTGTAGAGGCCCAGGATCGAGAGCCCGCTGAGGGCGGGGATCAGGGCGAAGATCCCGGCGACCCACTGAGCCGTGCTCGAGTACGCGGAGACCTTGAAGGCCTGGGTCAGATTGCGCGTTCCGGAGAATCGGGGCGCGAGCTGGTCGATCACCTGGGCCACGATGTACGTGCCGATCAGCGCGAGGGCGAACGAGACGATCGCCCCGGCAATGGCGTTCGCGATGGGCATGCGGACCGTCCCCACGAGCGGAGAGGTCGTCCCGAACAGCGCCGAGCCGAGGGCTGTCGCCACCGGACCGATCGCCGCGAGCGGGACTACATAGCCGCGATAGAGCGTAGCGATATCGGTCTTCTCGGCCGCTATCGCGGGCCACGCTTCCTTCGGTTTCATGAGGATCGCCTTCACGCGATCGACCAGCGTTGTCGACTGGACGCCCTCGGCTGATGACATGACCTGATCCTCCTCAGACGCCGACGCGGCCGCGTCCACCGCGGCACCGCGGCGTTCGGCGCAGATAATGCGCCAGTGGCCCGTATCGCTGCGCTCACGGGCCCGTCGTCGCCCACTTGTGCGAGCAAGCTCGCACGGTGGGACTCCTAGGGCCCGTAGCTCAGTGGTCTAGAGCGGCGGACTCATAATCTGCTGGTCCTTGGTTCGAATCCAAGCGGGCCCACCGGGTACCGGCGACGGGCCACTGCCTCAGGAGGGTGTCCTGACCGTCTCCCTTGCGGACATCGAGCGTGCCCGCGCCCGCCTCGCCACGCACATCGCAAGAACACCGCTCCTGACCAGCCGGTCGCTCGGCGAGCGCATCGGCGCACGCGCCTTCCTCAAGCCCGAAAACCTCCAGCGGACCGGGTCGTTCAAGCCGCGCGGCGCGGTGAACGCGATCCTTGGCCTGACTGCCGAGCAGCGCAGGAACGGGATCGTGACCATGAGTGCCGGTAATGCCGCGCAGGCGATCGCCTACGCCGGCCGGGCGGTCGGCGCAAAGGTGACGGTCGCGATGCCACAGTCCGCCCCGAAGACGAAGGTCGAAGCCACCCGTGGCTACGGCGCGGAGATCGTGTTCGCGCCGGACATGCTGGGCCTGCGTGCGCTCGTCAAAGAGATACAGGAGCGCCAGGGCTCCTACTTCCTTCATCCGTACGACGACGACGGGATGATCGCGGGTCACGGAACGTGCGCGCTCGAAGTGCTCGACGATCTCCCCGACGCGGATCTGTTCGTCGTGGGCGTCGGCGGGGGCGGTCTGATCTCGGGGATCGCGGTCGCGGTGGCGGCAAAGCGCCCGGGTGCGCGTGTGATCGGCGTCGAGCCGAAGGGCGCGGACGCGGTACGGCGGGCGCTCGATGCCGGCTCGCCGGTCCCGATGGAGCGCGTACAGACGATCGCCGATGGGCTCGCAGCGCCGATCGCAGGCGTGCGCAACCTCGAGATCATCCGCCGTCACGTCGCGGACGTCGTGCTCATTCCCGACGAAGAGATCATCGAGGGCGTGCGGTTCCTCGCGTCGCGCGCGCGGCTCGTCGCGGAGCCCGCGGGCGGGGCCGCGGTCGGCGCGCTGCTGTCCGGTGCGGTGAAGCCACGATCGGCCGAGAACGTCATCGCGATCGTGTCCGGCGGTAACGTCGATCTGTCGCGTCTGGCCGAGTTCTTCCAAGCGTGAAGCGCGCGGTGCTCTATGCCGACGGCGCTGCCCGCGGCAACCCCGGACCGGCGGGCGCCGGCGCGGCGCTGATCGATGGGGAGGGCCGAGTTGTCGGAGAGGCGATGCGGTTTCTCACGCACGCGACGAACAACGTCGCGGAGTACACGGCGCTCATCATCGGCCTCGAGGAAGCGCAGCGGCACGACGTCCAGGACCTCGACATACGCATGGACTCCAAGCTGGTCGTGGAACAGATGAACGGCAAATGGAAGATCAAGCATCCCAATCTGAGACCGCTTGCCCAACAGGCGAGCGCCTTGCTTGCGTCGTTCCCCACATGGCAGATCCGCCACGTACCGCGCGAGCAGAACGTCATCGCCGATGCGCTGGCGAACCGCGCGATCGACGAGGTGAAGTGAGCGACAGCGAGGACCCGCTCGGCTCGCTCGTGGCGCGGAGCGTGGGCGGCGATGTCCGGGATGTGCGTGCCGAAGAGCTCGCGGCGGAGGACGGGCTCGAGCGGAAGCGAATGCGTTTCACGCACGACGGTCACACGACGAGTGCGCTCTTCGAGCGCAGCCCGAGAGGTATGGTCATGGAGGCGCAGGTCGTGCCGTTCCTGGCGCGCAAGACGGTTCACGTGCCTCGGGTCCACTCGCGCGGGATCCCGCCAGCCCATGCTTCGCTCGGCCCGTGGCTTCTGCTCGAAGACCTCAGCGATGCGGGGAGCGCGTGCGATGGCGACGCGACCGACGTCATTCGCGCGAAGATCGCGGTCGAGCGCGCGGTCGCGGCCGACGGCCCGGCGCTGCGCGCGCTTGGCGTGCCCGTCCGCACGCCGCTGGACATCGCGCGTGAGGAACGCGGCGACGCGAACGCTGAAGAAGTGGCAGTCGAGCTTGGAGACTGGCCCGTCGCGTTGGTCCACGGCGATCTCACCTGCGAGCGGGCGCGGCGCGCCGAACGTGGCGTCGTCCTGGTGCGCTGGTCGGCGGCGCACCTAGGCTGCGGCCTGCTCGACGCCGTCCGCCTTGCTGGTGATCTCCGTGCGAGGGGACGCACGGGTGAGGCCGATGCCGTCGTCGAGACGTACGTTGCCGAGAGCGGGGGACCCGACGACGACGCGCTCGTGCGTGCGGCGAAGCGCATGGACGCGCTCCTCCGCGACGCACGCCACCGTTAGAATGATGGTCCGAGCAGGCCAGACGGTCGCGGCGGCGAAAGCCGTCGAGGAAAGTCCGGACTCCACAGGGCAGGGAAGCGGGTAACACCCGTCCGCCGCGAGGCGAGGACCAGCGCCACAGTGACGATCCGCGCAAGCGGGTGAAACGAGGCAAGCTCTTCCCGGAGCAAGGCGATGTATGGGGGCGATGGCGTGGCCCGCGCCGTCCCCGGGTGCGCCGCTAGAGGCGGAGGG